>Ga0315283_10006607_pt1 | contig 10366 bp, 8 predicted proteins | sample YL17G09_0_MG_FD_204541 | JGI IMG/M metagenome (GOLD analysis project Ga0315283, IMG submission 204541) | Sediment microbial communities from Yellowstone Lake, YNP, Wyoming, USA - YL17G09_0 | ecosystem: Environmental > Aquatic > Freshwater > Lake > Sediment | place: USA: Wyoming | collected...
CCTCACCCGCAAGGGATCGATTGATGATATAAACGCAGGGGATGAGACCTACATCAAGGTCCTGGGAAAACATCACTATGTGTTCTTCTTCATCTCTTCCAAGAGTCTCAAGATCACGGCCTACCATCTGGCAGACACCAGAGAAACCCTTCCTGCCATTATTGCCATGAGAGAGGCAATTCGCACCGCAGATCCAAAACAAGCCATTATCCTTGTGACCGATGGGAACCCCTCGTATCCCGCAGGGATACACTTTCTCAATGCCGAGAGAACGAAGAATCCATCCTTACAGCACCACAAGGTCATAGGGCTCCAGAATCTCGACAGCGAGTCTGAAACCTACCGACCCTACAAACAGCTCATCGAACGACTCAACCGCACCTTCAAACACCATGTCAAACCGTCCCACGGGTTTAACAGCGACAATGGCGCACTCGCCCTTATTACCCTGTTTGTGACCCATTACAACTTCTTAAGATCCCATATGTCCCTCGACTACCGAACACCCGTTGTACTTCCTGAATTGGAAGACATTGCCACCCTCCAGGGCAAGTGGGCAAAGATCCTCTCCCTGGCCGCATAAGATAGCTTCTCTTCAATTGTCAAAGAACACTTCTCGTAGAGTCGAGTCTCCGACTTACCAGTCTGCTTCTCTATCCTATTGCCAATACCGAACCACCGTAATGCTTACCCTTACCCCTTGTATAATGTGTTTGTGAGTTCGTTTGAGTTATCCATAGGGTGTAAAGAGCGGAGAGATTTTAGCCCAGCGCCCTCAGGTGGAGCGGGGCGGCCCGAAGGGCAAAATCTCGGAACCCTTGTAGCACCCTGTGGATAACTCTTGCTGATTACCCTCTTGCCGTTCTCCCTCGTCACCCATCGTTCCCCTGCTTTCATATCTCATTCACTACTTTTCATAAAACTTTTGACAATATCTAACAGTGAAAGCTTCTATCGAAGTCCTTAGCCCTGGAAGGTTGAAAAATGCATATGTGCCTCTAATTGCAGGTGATGCACGGCCCCGAATACCTCTCTCTTCATTTCCCTCGGGTAACATTTATTAATGAAGGGGGGTAAGGTTGGGATACTTCCAACCCCGGACATCATAACACGCCCCCCGGGGGTCATAGTAGCTATCCCCCGCTCCGAGAAACGAAAACGTTCTGCACGCCGCGCAGGTGTCAGTGGCGCAGTAGAAGGGTTGATCCCTGGTGCACTGGCTTGCCAAGTCCTGCAGATTCTGGCAAAAATCACAGGCCATCCATTTCCACTGCCAGCATGTCCCCGCTTTGAAGTAATAGAATGGCTTGGTGTCCCCGGGCCTCCCCCAGATGGACTCGCAAAGCACTTCCTGATCCGGACAATCGGCAACGGCCGTTGTTCCGGCCAGAAAAATGACACCCACCAGCAACGCGGTAAAACAAAATGCCTTCTTCATTGCCTCCTCCTTTGTTCCTTAATTTTTTCTCGATTATCTTATCACCAAGAAAATTGTAATATTAGAGATCTGATTAAGCATGAAGTGCGTGCCTTTGCATACAAAAATATAAAAAAGTCGCAAAAATGTCAACTTCTTTTAAGGGATTCTTTTAAGGGATCGACACCATTCCATACTGATACCTTTCATCCGCCACACAGCATTGTATTTTACCTAACGGGAATCCAGGGTCCTGACCTTATTTCTGTATTCACGCTTTCCTAGGATTGACAATTTTCATTTTAGCCAAAAATTTTTAATCTTTTTGCCATTCAGTAGAACAGGGACAGTCTGGAAGGCTTTTCTCCGATTTTACTCCACGGACGATCGATTCCGCCAAGACTTCTGCAGCGATTGATCCGGCAACGGTTATATCCAAGTGTTTTCTCTCAAGGTTGCTTGGAACCGATACAGCAAAGATGGTGTCTCCATCGAACATCGTGTGGGCCGGACGGATGGCTCTTGCCAAACCGTCATGTAGGGAGAAAAGGGGTCACATCTTCATATGTCAGCAATTATCTTTTTAACCACTCTCTCTAACTGTCCATCTGACCCTAAATATTCCTGCCCCCGCTTTACCGCCCCTGGAACCGCTGTGTATCCAACGCCAAACACCTTACCAATCTCCTTGTTCAAATATACCCCAAGGTGATATAAGACATACATGGCAACATCCCGATTCTGGCAGCGATACTTACGAACCTGCAACACGGACTCAGGATCTTTCTCCCCCAATCCCTTCAGTATCTTGATCGCAAGGATCCTAATGTCCCTGCTCCTTAATAAGGATCTTGCCTGCGGCTTCTCATGATAGCCCTCCCCCTTAAGCCTCTCAATACATTTCTCCGAAAACTCTTCGCTCCCAAGGTACACCCCATGCTTAAGATCCTCTAAAAGATTCGGCCTTTCTTCATAAAACACCTGCTGAGCCCTCAGGAATCTCTTGCGACTCCCTCCGTATGTACCCAAGATTAACTCCGTCGTCAACCAGGAGACCTCAGGCTTCTTTCCAGCATAGGTCTGATAACTGCTCCACCAATAGTCCAATAATCTCTTGACGATACCTGCCCTCAGCGGGTTCCCATGAATATAAAGACACATCGCCGTAAAGTAACGGTCATTCTCTATGAGAAAGCTCTTAAAACGCCCTTGAAACAGGTGTCCGCTTCGTTGATGTCGTCTGTTGAACCAAACAGAATAACTGACGCCTAACCACTGGATGGCACGTGAGAGATTGGCCTCTTTCGTGTGGACGAGTAAATGAAAGTGGTTCTTCATTAGTACATAGGCATGAACCTCCAATTTAAATCGTTCGACCATTTTACCGAGCGTGTCAAGAAATCGGAGGTGATCTTTTTCATCCCGGAAGATTTCCTTTCTTTCATTTCCACGGGACAGCACGTGGTAAAAGGCGTCGGGATAGTCCATTCGAAGGGGTCTGGCCATAAATGCATCATACACCTATATGGATTCTTGTCAAGAAAATAATGACATATGAAGATGTGACCCCAATACCCCCAATACCCCGTTTAAATATTTTGCTTTTTTTTGATTTATTGTGTATATTTTACCCAAAAACATGAAGGAGATGGAATATGGAGATAAGTGTAAGGAAAGAAAAAAATATTTCTGTTGTTTCAGTGACGGGCAGGATGGATGCCGTGACAGCCCCTGAATTTGAAAAGAACCTGTCAGAGTTAATGTCAAAAGGAGAGAAGAAGTTTCTCGTTAATCTTGCCGGACTCGAGTACATCAGCAGTGCAGGCCTTCGAAGCATACTGGTCATCGCAAAACAATCGAAGGCAGGGCAGGGGGAAGTCATCTTTTCTGGATTGAGGGGCCCTGTCGAGGAGGTCTTTAAAATCTCTGGGTTTCATTCTATTTTCAAGATATTTGATTCAGAAGAAGCTGCGCTGAATCAAATTTAAATCGATGCAACTCCTCTCAAATATAAAGCTGCCAGCCAAAATTGAGTATCTCCGAGAACTCATGAGTTCTGTATCTCACTGTGCCAGAGAGCAGGGATTCAGCCCGGAAAGAATCAGTGAGATTGAGTTGGCTACCGAGGAGGCGCTGGTGAATATCTTTAAATACGCTTACAAGGATAAAATTGGGGATGTTGAAGTCATTTGTAAACTTGATCCTCAAGATAGATTGATCATCGAAATTTTAGACTCTGGTGTTCCGTTTGATATGCTCTCTCTTGGAGAGCCTGACACCACTGCCGATATATCCGAACGGAAGGTTGGGGGGCTCGGAGTTTTTCTTATTAGGAAATTAATGGATGATGTGCAATACCAACATGAAGGAACAAAGAATGTACTGAGTCTTATCGTCAACAAGAGTAAGGGAAGAGAGTAGATGCTCTGAAGCCTTTGTAGTCAAAAAAATCTTCAGCCTGTGTTTGTAAATAATTTGGGGAGGAAGGGCATGTGGCATTTTCGGAGTTTTCCCAGAGGGTTAACGGCTATTCTCACAGTTCTTCTATTTATTTCTCCCGCTTTCAGTCAGGATAACCACCGGAACCAAAAGAAGGAAATCAAGAAAATCACCCTCGCCGATTCTGTTGTTCTGGCGTTGAAGAATAATCTCGATGTCAGAAGTGCCTTCCTCGATCGTATCGTTCAGAGAGTTAGCCTCAAAGTCGCGGAATACGGATTCCAACCACAGTCTTCCCTGTTTTTATCAGGTCAAATTAATTCCCTTTACAGCGATCCTGGGCGGAGTACCGGTGGGAATCAGGGTGCCACGTATGCGGCTTCGCTGTTGATTCCTACAGGAGGTAGATTTGGTTTTACATGGGACAATAGGGCAAACAAAACAGAATTTTCACAAGACGCTGTTTACAGTTCGTCGTGGAACCTGAGCTTTACCCAGCCTCTCTTAAAAGGCGGTGGGATCGACGCAGAAGGGGTGGAGGTAGCCACTGCTTCTTTAAAGATTGCTCGGATCAACGAGGAGCAGAATGTCCTTTTCTTAAAGAGCACGCTCATCAGTATTATCAACTCAACCATCCAGACTTACAGAAGCTATGTGCAGGCCCAGCGTCAGCTCGAAATAAGCAAAAGGTCGCTGGTGACGACCAAGCAGCTCTTTGAAGTCAACAAGGCCTTGATTGAAGCCGGGAGAATGGCAGAGGTGGAAATCGTTCAGACCGAGGCAGATATTGCCAACAGGGAATTGGGGATCCTTCAGGCTGAGAACAGTGTTGAATCGACTCGATTGGCCTTGATCCAGATCCTCAATATCGATAAGGATACCCTCTTTGAGCCGGTCGAGGAAACGGAGGTCCAGGTCAAGCCTCCACCGTTTGATAAGGCCATGGCCATCGCTTTGAATAACAGACCCGACTATATTCAGGCCTTGCGGAATGTGGAAACGGTGAAATTGAATTTCATCGCTGCCAAGAGAAATCGCCTCTGGGATTGGTCCCTCCAAGCAGGCATCGAGCGGGGTGTGAGCAATTCCGGTGTGGGTTCCACCCTTGGATCAGTGGGCAACCTTGGGAAAACCAACTGGAATATTGGGACGATGCTCACGATCCCCATCAGAGACCTGACGATTGAACAATCGTACATCAGTGCAAAAATCGGGCTGGAGAAAGCAAATTTGAGTCTTAAGAAAATGGAGATCAATCTCGGGATAGAAGTTCAGAATGGCATCAGGGATGTGGGGATAAAATTTAGACAAGTGGAGATGGCCAAACAGGCGACCATCCTGATTAAGAAAAAATTGGAGATAGAACAGGAAAAATTGAAGGTGGGTCGGACGACCAATTTCCAACTGCTGAGCTTCCAGAATGACCTGGTGAATGCCCAGGTCAGTGAGCTTGGCGCGGTGATCGACTATCTAAATGGCCTGACCAGTCTTGACCAGACCCTCGGCACCACTCTGGGGACTTGGGGGGTCGAGGTTAAGAAGGAGGATGATGAGATAAAACTCCTGGGTCCGGACAAGAAAGTTTCACGATAAGGGACGAAGAGATGGCACAGACAGATATCGTTTATCGGAATATCCTTGAGAACATGAGTGACGGGGTCATGACCATCGGGTTGGATGGCCGAATCCTTACCTTTAACAGTGCTGCAGAAAGGATTCTCGCCTTCAGACGGGAGGACGTCCTGACTCGAACCTTCGGAGAGGTCTTCTTGTTAAGAGAAGGGAACGACGACTTTAACCAAACGATCCTGAATGCTGTCTACGAATCAGAGAGAGTCCACAACAATATCGTTCCCTATAACACAGGGGAGAAGGTTTTGACCCTTGCGGTCACAACCTCCTTTTTACAGTCTCTTGAGGAAGCTGAGAAAAAGAATGTCGCCGTCATTGTCGTGTTCAACGACATCACGGAAGTGGAGCGGCTGCGAATCGCTGAGATACAGCTCACCGAGGAGCTGAAAAAGAAACACAAAGAGCTACAGGATTCCTACCTCCAACTCGAAGATACAAATAAAAATCTACAAACCGCTCTGAAGAAGGTTCAGGTGATCCGTATCTTCGCCACCGTTTTCGTCATCCTCCTCTTTCTCTCCATCGGGTATTTCATGTGGGGAAAAACATCTCCCACCCAATGGATTTCAAGAGGGAGACCGGCCGGGGGAAAAGAGGCATCCATGATGAAGACTTTTACGGTGGCACCCAGAGCCCTTTCGGAGAGCATCTCCCTGAAGGGAACCTTGAAACCGATCAAGGTGGTCAATCTCACCAGTCCATTCAATGGAACGGTCAAGGAAAAGCTTTTCGAATACGGACAGACGGTGAAAAAGGGGGATTTCCTCCTAAGGATGGATACGTCTGAAATCGAGATGAAACATAGAGAGGCGAAGATTGCTTACATCAAGGCAGATGAGAAGTTAAGGGAGTTGATCAACTGGGAGGACAGCGACGAAGTTTCGAGGGCGAAAAGATCCATTACCAAGGGGAAAATGAGCCTTGACCAACAGAAAAAGAACCTTGAGGAGACCGAGGCGCTCTTTAAAAAAGGGATTGTCCCGGCCACAGAGTATGAGAATGCCAAGCAACAGTATACCAGTACAAAGATGGATTATGAATCTGCAGTGCTTGAGCTCAAGAGTGTTATGGCCAAAGGAGGAAAGGAGAATATTGACGTCGCCAAATTTGAGCTTGAGAATACCAAACAAAGATTACTGGAGCTGGAAACCCAAATCAGACAGTCAGATATCCATGCCCCGGTTTCCGGTACGATCATTCTTTCCTCCATCGCCGACAAGGAAAAGAAAGGGAAGGTCGTCGAAAAAGGGGCGTCCTTTTCCCAAGGGGAGATCCTCCTATCCATCGGGGATACCGAGGGATTGGCCGTGACAGCGGAAGTGGACGAAATGGAGGTCATGAAAGTTAAGAAAGGCCTGGAGGTAAAGATTACCGGAGACGCTTTCCCCGGTGTGTCTCTAAAAGGGAAGGTTTCACATATTTCGTCACAGGCGGGAAAGGCCGAGGGAGGGAAGAAAACTCCATCCTTTGAGTTGACGATCAACATAGAAAAGCTATCGCTGGAGGAACGGGAGAAGGTCCGGCTGGGAATGTCTGCAGACATGGAGATATCGATCTTTAATAAACCCGAAGCACTTCTCGTTCCGATTTCTGCGGTGAAGATCGAAGGGAAAGACCGTTACGTGACCGTGAGGGATAAGGGTACAAAAGAGTTGAAGAAGGTAAAGGTGGAGACAGGCCTGACGACCCTGGATTCAGTGGAGATTATAAAAGGCCTTCAAAATGGGGATGAGATCGCCCTTTAAGGAACACCCGTGCTAAAAATCATCGATATTCATAAGACCTATAAGGTTGGGCCCATAGAGGTGAAGGTTTTGAAGGGGATCTCCATGACCGTAGAGAAGGGGGAACTCCTTGCCATTATCGGAGCTTCTGGAAGCGGGAAGTCCACTCTGATGAATATGATGGGGCTTTTAGAGCAGCCGACCTCCGGCTCTTATTTTATCGATGAGGCAAAGATCACATACGATAATGACAGAGAGCTTTCGAGTATCAGGAACAGAAAGATAGGTTTTGTCTTCCAATCGTATCATCTTCTCCCACGGCTAACCGCCAGGGAGAATGTCGGGATCCCCCTCATCTATCGGGGTACGGGGGATAAAGAGATCAAAGCGAAGGCATTGGAGTATTTAAGAAAGGTTGAAATGGAGGATCGGGCTCATCACAAGCCAACGGAGCTATCGGGAGGCCAGCAGCAGAGGGTGGCGATCGCGCGTGCCTTGGTCGGCCGTCCATCTATTCTCCTGGCTGATGAACCTACAGGTGCCCTCGACAGCCGAACCGGGCAGGATATTATGAATCTTTTTAAAAAATTGAATGAGGAAGAAGACATCACGATTATTGTGATCACTCACGACCCGAAGATTGCCTTGCAGTGCAAACGGAAAGTTGAATTAAAGGACGGGATGATCATCGACTAAAATGACAAATTACTAAGGAGTCCATAATTGATTAGACATGTTTTTCCAAAAATCTCCCTCCCCTCTGTGGGAGGGGATTCACCCTGTTAGATAAAAAATATTGTCCAACAGCATTATGGATAAAGAACCTTATCTAACAGGGTGAAGGGGAGGGGGGACTAATTATGGACCAAATCGCTTTTGTCCTCCCCCACCCGTACCCTCCCCCCTGCCTTCGCCGAAGCGGCTTCGCGCAGGCAGGCATCGAAGGGGGAGGGGATTATAGGGGAAATTTGAAATATTTCTTCTAAGTTTTTGGTGTTCATACAATTAGCTTGAAAATAGCACCTAATATACCTCCTCTCCCCTCTGGGGGAGAGGATTGAGGTGAGGGGGCAAAGGCTTTGACTCACCCTCACCCCCACCCTCTCCCATCAAGGGAGAGGGGGAAACAATTTTCATGGTTCGAGGGTGCCTTCTGGGCATGGGGTATTATGGACTGATTAGTAACGAGGACATCTTGCTGTCATTCCTTTGTGCTATGCTCCATGCGCTTTGCGATTTTCTAACTTAGGGTGGTATTGCCATGATCTTTAAAGCGAATATAAAAGAGGCCCTCAGGAGTTTATTAACTGCCAAGCAGCGCACCATTCTGGCCCTGATCGGTATTATTATAGGCATTGGGTCTGTCATCGGGATGGTGTCCATCGGCTCCATTGTGCAGATGGAGGCGCTTAAACAGTTCAGAGACATGGGTATCGACATCATCACCGTCATGAAGGATTATGACAGCAAAGGGACGGCGGGAACGTTTAGCCTTCCCCTCATTCTTGACCTTAAGGGCCAAAGCCGTACCGTTTTGGAAGTTGCTCCCTATATGACCTCAGGCGCTCAATTTTCCTATGCCGGCAAGGAGACCTACATCGAGATGATGGGGGTGACCGCAGCTTTTTTTGATTTAAATAAACTGAGCATCCAGGAAGGTCGTTTCATATCCGATCTTGACGAGCAGAGGTTTTTCTGTGTGATCGGTGCAGAGATTGCGAAATTCTTTATAAAGCTCGGTTTCGAGAACCCGATAGGTAAGTCATTTACTTTTGGTGAACGCATTTACACCGTGGTGGGAGTGCTGAAACAGATCTCCGAGGGTGGAGGAATGAGGCCAGGAAATATCAACATGTCCGTCATTACTCACATTACGACTGCTTCAAGGGCATTTGAAAGAGGAGAAATTAATTCATTCATGGCAAGGGTCGGTGTCCAAAACACTGCCGAAATAAAATCTGAGATACAGAGCTATTTCAGCAAGAAGGCAAAGGGGCTCCGGGTGAGGGTCCGTACGGCTGAGGAATTGATCGAGCAGATGCAAAAACAGATGCGGCTCTTCACATTGCTGCTCGGTGCGATCGGGAGCATCGCGCTGATCGTGGGCGGGATAGGCGTCATGAACGTCATGCTCATCTCCGTCTCAGAACGCCGTAAGGAGATCGGTATGCGGAGAGCCCTGGGTGCGCAGAGAAGCGATATCCAGGGCCAGTTCATCATAGAATCGGTGACCCTCTGTCTGGTCGGAGGTTTCATCGGGATCGTATTGGGCATTGGGGTCTCCTATGCCTTTTCGCACTTTGTCAAGTGGGGGTTCATGGTCTCAAAATCTGCGCTTATCCTCGGTGTCTGCGTATCCACCGCGGTCGGTATCTTCTTTGGTTTTTATCCCGCACGTTCTGCCGCAAGGCTTGATCCGATTGCTGCCCTGAGGTCATAACGGCAGGGGTCAGTAGGCCAGGGGGCAGGGATCAGTAGTCAGGTGCCAGGGACCAGGGGAAACAGATAAAGTACATCGACGAAGATCAATTGAAGAGGTTACTATGTAAAACGTCTGAAATTGGGAAAATGATAAACGGTCTACGGAGGTCCGTTGAAGAGAAAATGATTGGTTCTTAGTGTGCCGTCTCAGAAATTCGTTGAATAAGTATGAAAGTCCATTTTTATCAAAACGAAGATGCTTTCTACTGCACTTCCTCAATGATTCTGGATGCTTGCCCCTCACCCTCCCCTCTCCCCAGCGGGGAGAGGGGAGGGTGAGGGGGGCACAGTTATTAAATGTACTTTTGAGACAGGACACTAGTTCCTTGTTTCTGATAACTGAACACTGACCCCTGACAGCGAGGCTTTATGATGCGCGATCCGAATAGGCTTCTAAAATATCTGATCGACCTTTGCGAGGAGATTTCGAAAGGGCATTACACAAAGATCGAAGAGCTGTTTGAACTCACGAAGGAAGGGAAATATCCTCAACGGGTTACAGAGCTTGCAGAGGCCTTCGGAATGATGATGGTCAAGGTGGAGGCGCGAGAATACCGTTTGGAACAGGTGATTGATGATCTGAAAAAAGCGAAAGCCGAGCTTTCTGACGCAAAAGATAGACTCTTCAGAGAAAATATTCATCTCAAACAGACCCTGCGGCATCGGTTTGTAC
>Ga0315283_10006610_pt1 | contig 10362 bp, 7 predicted proteins | sample YL17G09_0_MG_FD_204541 | JGI IMG/M metagenome (GOLD analysis project Ga0315283, IMG submission 204541) | Sediment microbial communities from Yellowstone Lake, YNP, Wyoming, USA - YL17G09_0 | ecosystem: Environmental > Aquatic > Freshwater > Lake > Sediment | place: USA: Wyoming | collected...
CATCCCGGCTCTTCCTCCCCCTGTTTGCTCCTTGTCCAGCTTCCGCAAAAAATCGGGCAGCCCGTTGGGGTCATAGCCGAAGCGCTGCAAGAGGGCGAGGGCGCTGCGGTCGGCATGGCCTTCCTGCTCCCGGCTGTACCCGCTTACCAAAAGGGTCTTGACGACGTCTTGAACGGAACCCTCGAAGAGAGAAACGAGTTTGGCCATTTCGGCCCCGCCTGCTTTGCGGGCCGCCTCGGAACCCAGGAGGGTGGCAACTTCCATCCAACGGGCCTGCTGGATGGCTTTCAGCCCATCGCGGTTGCTCACATGGCCGATTTCGTGGGATAGGATTGCCGCCAGCTCTTCCTCGTTTTGAGCCCGGCGCAGCATGCCGCGGGTTATGAGGATGGTGCCGCCGGGGCAGGAAAGGGCATTTACTTCCTCGCTGTCCAAAATCCCAAAACGATACCCCCCGAAGGTGAAGGGCCGGTCGGAAGCCAGGGCCAGGGATTGCCCCACCTCGTTGAGGTACCGGGTGAGGGGGTCGTTGCGGAAGAGGCGATACTGGCCGAGAATCGTGGCGGCCACGGCCCGGCCGAGATAATGCTCTTCCTGATTGGTCATGGGCCGGGCGGCCTGCTCGGTCTGTACCGCCAGCCGATCCAAGCGTTCTTTATCCTCCTTGGAAATTTTGCCCGTACCGGCCCCGATCGTGGTGCCGACCCGCACCGCCTCGGGGCATCCGAAAACGAAGAAGAGGAGGAGCAGCAGGCCCGCTCCATATAAACCAAAGGATTTTTTCATGGGGCGCCTCCCGGTTCCTTGAGGTTTCCGGCGCGAATGAAATCCAGCATCTGGGTTTCATTGATTTTGAAGCTCTGGACCTGATTTACCAGATCGTACCGCATGCTGGAATTCTTGTCCCGAAAGGCTTTTTCCACCTCGGGCGTGAAACCCTTGCCAGCCAGGGCGACTTCCTCTTTCGTGCTCTCCTGAGCCCTTTCGCCGGAAAGGGAGGAAAGGCGGAATTGCTGTTCCTGGACGGCGCTGAAGTGAAGCCATCCTTCCGCCCCCTTGTAGGAAACGCGCAGCCAGTCTCCCTGGCGCTCCAGCTCCTCGATCATTTCGCCGTAGGGTACCCGGATGACCAGGGGGGCGAAAAAGCGCTTATCTTTGCGGATGACCGCCTCCTGGGTGATGACCTTGGAGGTGGCCGCCCAGGCGATCGAGCCGGCCATAAAAATGCCCAGGAGAATGAGCAAAATTTTCTTTTTCATCTTTCCTCCTTTATAAAAGAACTTCGCATCGAAACCGTCTGCCGGCCGATGCCGCCGGCGCCCAAGCGCCCGATTCCCCCGGCCCTGCAAACAGGTCTGAAATCGGATTCGAACTTCTGGATGGGGTCTTTGTTATCCCTTTCCCCTTTCCTGTTTATTTCGTTCTTAGCTCAAAAACCCCATCCCAGCCCTTTTCCGGCGGAGATTCCTGAAATTGCTCGCATCGCCGGACAAAGGTTTTTGACGGTCCATCGTCGGGAAGAAGGTCCAGGACCCCTTGAAAATGGCTCTTGGCTTCTTCCCACTTTTGCTTTCGATACAAATTTAGACCGCCAAGAAAGAGCTCCCGCCCTTTTTGCAGGGTTTCGGGCAACTGCCCCCGGCGGGCCAGAAGCTCGTAAATGCGAACCGGCTTGTCTTTTCCCTTCACCCGCAAGAGATCCAGTTCCCGGACTTCGATTCGGTCCGCAGCGTGGGAATAGGTGTTTTCACTGATGAGGATGCGGATCCCATATTCCTTTCCGGCCCCTTCCAGGCGTGACGCCAGATTAACGCTGTCGCCGATAACCGTGAAGTCGAACCGCTGGCTTGACCCCATGTTCCCGATGATCATTTCGCCGGTGTTGATCCCGATCCGGGCGTGAATCGGGGGAAGTCCCGCTTGGAGGAACTCCTGCCGCAGCTCCCCGAGGCGGGACTGATTGTCCAGGGCGGCCAGGCAGGCGCGAATTGCGTGATCCTCCTGGGGAACGGGGGCGCCCCAGAAGGCCATGATGGCATCGCCTTCGTACTTGTCGATCAAACCGCCGCTCCTTAGGATAATGTCGGTCATGGCGGTCAGATAACGATTCAGAAGAGCGACCACTTCTTCCGGCGATAATTTTTCGGAAAGACTCGTGAACCCGGCGAGATCGGAAAAGAAAACGGTCAGGACGCGCTTTTCCCCGCCCAGCCTGAGCTTGTCCGGGTTCTTGAGTAGATCCTGAATCAGAAGATCGGACATGTAACGGGAGAACATCTGTTTGATCTGGCGGCGCTGCCTTCCCTCTGTGGCATAGCTGAAAGCGGTGCTCATGGCGAAGGAAAGTCCGAGGTTGCCCGATAGAAGAACGCCATCGACCCAAAGGCTTTTCTGAAAAGAAAAAGTTACGAAAAAACCGACTGCCGCCGCCAGCCCGACGAGAAGGAGAGCGAGCTTCCAAAGGCTGGAGATCAGCATAACCGCCACCCCCATAGCCACGGCAAGGGATAGGGAGATTGCCAGCAAAGCCGCGGGTGACATCCGAACTCGAAAGTCCTTGTGGATCAGGTTGGCAACGAAGGTCGCGTGGGCGAGGACTCCCGGGCTCACGGGGCTGAGCGGGGTTGGTTTCAGATCGTAGAGGCCTGCCGCGGTGAACCCCAAAAAGACGATTTTATCTTTCAAAACATGCAGGGGATATACCGGTTTCCCTCCTTCCTGGAGGGCCTGGAAGGATTGAACGACGTTGAAGGCGGAAAGGCGGGGAAAATCTTTGGCCGGGTTGTAATAATGCAATAAAAACAGTCCCTGGCGATCGAGGGGGACCTCCTCCTTTCCGGTCTTGAGGGATTTATTTTGAAGAACCAGGGGATCGTTTCCATAAAGATGGCGGTACACCGCCAGCCCTAAAGAGGGAATCCATTGGTTGCGGTAGAAAAAAACCAGAGGTAACTGGCGGTAGACTCCGTCGGGCCCGGGAAGTACCATAACATTTCCCAGCCCTGCGGCTCCCTCGGCCAGGATTTCAATCGGAAGGATCGTGGAAACATAAGGGAAAGAGGTTTGCCTGGTATTGTCCCGGAGCGGCAGCCCGTTTTGCCGGACGATTTTGTTTTCCCAGAGCGCCGGAGGGCGCTGTTCCCGGCTCAGGAAAAGCGCCAAAAAACCGTGGCCGTTTTGTTTCAAGGCTTCTGCCAGGATTTGGTCATCCTCCCTGCCGTAGGAAGAAGGTTGGTCGAAAAGAACATCGAAAGCAAGGGCTCGGGCTCCCGCTGCCGCGCAATATTGGACAATGGGGGCGTACATCTGCCTGGGCCAAGGCCACTGGATCCCCTGACGCTGGGCCGCTTCCAGACTCCCCTGATCGACGACGATCAAAACAACTTCCGGCGGGGCGGGGGATCGCTGGGCCTGAAGTCGGCAGAGGGCATCGTAGGTTTTCAGTTCGTAGGGTTCGAAAAATCCGTAGGAATAGAAGAGGAAGATCAGGGACCAGGCGAGAATTCCGATGAGAGTCCCGAGGAATATTTTCCCTTTGACACTGGAAATTAGGGTGAAATTCAAAATCTCATTCCTCCATAAAATCGAGTATAGCCGATGGCATGATTTTTTGCCAGTAGGAGCCCGTCCTTGCCTCTCTGAGTCACCCCCACCCTGTTCCTCCCCGAAGGTGTGAAAAATTGAATTTCAGCCGTCACCCCGGTGAAAACCGGGGTCCAGGAAATTGCTAAGGCCGTGAAAAAACTGGATTCCGGCTTTTGCCGGAATGACGTGAAAAAGACCCAAATCGATTTTTTCACATCTTCCCCCGTCAAGGGGGCAGGAATTTTATTTTCATTTCAACAAGTTTACCCTCTCCCCCGTGGGGAGAGGGGAGGGTGAGGGGGTGAATTCCAAATTTTTCGCACCCTCCCCCTTCGGAAGGGGAGGGTTAGGGTGGGGGGGAGGATTTCACCGGCGGTGAAATCCTTTAGCGCTAAACAAAAAATCATTTTCGGATATACCGGGAGTTGTGATATTTTACCTTCAGTACCAGCCGATCTATGGAGGATAGCAATTATGCGTTCCATCCGTGAAATCTTGGAAGCCGGCAGCGTGGCAGTCATCGGAGCTTCCCGTGACCCTCAAAAGCCGGGCGCTCAACTCATCCATGTTTTGCAGAAGGTCGGATACAAAGGGAAAGTCGCCGGGGTCAATCCGCAAGGCGGGGAGGTATTCGGGTCCCGGCTTTTCCGCAGCCTGGGAGAGGTCCCGTTTCCCGTCGATTTGGCGGTTCTCCATATCCCGCCCCAACTGGTTCCGGCGGCGCTAACCGATTGTGCGCGCATGGGGGTGAAAGGGGCGGTCATCTCTTCGGAAGGTTTTGCGGAAACCGGCCCCGAGGGAGCCAGGCTTCAGGAAGAGGTAAAAAAAATCCTCCGGTCTTCCGGCATGCGGGGATTCGGGCCCAACACCCTGGGAATCGTGAACACCGCCACAGGCTTGACGACCTCCTACTACTCGAGCCGGAACATGCTCAAACCCGGGTCGATCGGCTTTGCCGCCCAATCCGGGATTTTTGTGGGCGCCCTGTTGCGCTATCTGAGCTCCTTTGAAGGGCTTCAGATCTCCAAGGGGATCGGCCTGGGCAACAAAGTGGATGTGGATGAGACCGATGCCCTGGAATATTTGATGATGGACGAACAGACGAAGATCATCGGCCTGTATCTGGAGGACATCCGCGATGGCCAGAAATTTCTGAAAGCCGCGAAGGCGGCGGTTGCGAGGAAACCGGTCTTGATGATGAAAGGCGGGAGAACGGAAGCCGGCGCCCGGGCGACCGCGTCGCACACCGCAAGCCTGGCGGTGCGGGACGCGGTGTTCGAAGGGGCCGTCCGGCAGGCGGGGGTTATCCGGGTCTATTCGATCGATGAATTTGTCCGCACCCTGGGCGGGTTTCTCAAAATGCCTCTGCCCGGGGGAGGGCGTCTCGCCCTGGTGACCTACAGCGGGGCCCAAGCCATCATGAGCATCGATGCCGCCGTGGAGGAAGGGCTTGAGGTGGCCCGATTTCAGGAGGAAACGAAGAAAAGAATCGCCCGGGTGATCGCCACCCCCTCCAAAGCAGGCAATCCGATCGATCTTTTCCCCGACCTACTGGCCCACGGCTTCGAAAAGACTTCCCTCGAGGTTCTCACCGCCCTTCTGGATGACAGCGGGGTGGACGGGATCATTTTCATTTCATTTGCCAACTTCGGGGAGCAGCCTTACCGTCCGATCGTGGAGGGGTTGGAAGGCCGCGTCAACAAGCCGGTTTTTTTCTCTCTCCTGGGAACCAAGAAAGACATCGAAGGGACGACGACATTTTTGGAGGAACGGGGTTATCCTTGCTTTGACCTGCCGGAAATGGCCGTTCGCGTCTTTGCCCGGATGCGGCAATATAAGAGAACCGTATCTGGGTGAATCGGAGGATGAGGGGCAGTGACACTCAATTGGAGGGGGCCGTGACTCGAGAGGAAATGCGGGAAAAGGCGATGCAGATGATGACGAAGCGGTTTCATTGAAGCCAGGCCGTTCTTGCGGTCGGGCAAGAAATCCTGGGGAAAAAGGATGAGGAGGTGATCCGGGCCATGGGGGCCTTCGGCGGGGGCCTCGGCGGAAACGGCGAGGTCTGCGGGGCCTTGGTTGGAGCCTTGGGGGTTCTGGGCCTGCGGTTCAGCCGGGGCCGCGAAGAGGAAAAAGAAGACCCGCGGATGTGGTCCTATAGCGAGGAAATGATGGAGCGATTTCGGAACGAAATCGTGAAGAACCACGGGGGCATCCACTGCCGGGAAATTGCCCGGGTGGATTGGAAGGACCGCGACCAAGTGCGGACTTTTTACCGCGGTGAAAAAATATTGGAGTGCGGGAGGATTGTCGGCGAGACCGCCCAGTTCCTGGATGAGCTTCTGAAACGATCGCTTTCCTGATCCTTGCCGGAAATCCGCTCGGGATTCCCCGCCGTCAGGGCAGGCAAGGCATCTCCCCTACGCGCAGGATCCCGCGATTGGCAACCAGACGATTGCCTCCGGGGCCTTGGGATGGAAGGCCTGACGTTGCGGAAAAGGCCAAAGTCCTGCGGGGCAGAGCCGAAGAGTTTAAACCGGAAATGCGATCCGGTCAAAGAACCTTTCCGATCTGCTCGTCAACCCCGTACGCTTTCACCAGGGCCATCACCTGGCTCCAGGTTTCGTTTTCGATATCCACCCCGGTCTTGGTTCGCTCCTTTCGATTCTTGGCCTCTTTTTCCCCTGGGTACAATACCTCCTCGAACCCCTGTGCTAAGGGCGTATCCTTGATGAATTCAACCATCTGGGAGGCCTCGGATTTGGCGGCGGCCAGGGGCGCAAACCGTTCGATGTCGATGACCACAATGAGGGATCCGTTGCTGAACTGTTTCCCCGGTTTCGCCGGGAAGCCATCGCGCGAGAGAAGGGAACCGAAAATATCCGTCATGAAAGCGAGGCAGAACCCCTTGTAGCCGACGGAAGAGCCGATGGGGAGAATGGCGCCGCCCGCGTAGAAGTCGTTGGGGTCGTTGCTGGGCCGCCCCTCCTGGTCGAGGATCCAGCCGTCCGGGAGTTTCTGGCCGCGGGCGCGGTAGACCCGCACTTTTCCTTCGGCAGCGACGGAGGTAGCAAAGTCGGAAGAAATCGCCCCCTCTTTTTCGGCCGGGAAGGTCAGGGCAATGGGGTTGGTCCCCAGTTTTCGCTTCGACCCGCCAAAGGGGGCCTGGGAAAGAGCCAGGCCGCCGGTGGCGCAAAAAAGGATCGCCACGCAGCCTTCTTTCGCGGCCATCTCCCCGTAAGCACCCAGGCGTCCTAAATGGCCCAGATAACGCATGGTGACGGAACTCACTCCCTGCTCCTTGGCCTTTTTTATGGCCAGTTCCGTCGAGAATTTGGCCACGACCTGCCCGAACCCCCGATGGCCGTCGATCTGAGCCGTGGCCGGGGACTCGCGGACGATCTCCGGTATGGCCGCAGGAAAGAGCAGTCCATCTTTGATCTGCTGGAGATACTGGATAACGCGAATGAAACCATGGGAATCGTGGCCCGCTAAATTGTTGTCGGCCAAATGCTTCGCCACGATCCGGCTGTGTTTCTCCGGCGCCCCGGCGGCGCCGAAGAGATGAAAGGCAATTTTTTCCAATTTTTCACCCGTTACCTTGGGCATGCAACATCCTCCTTAGTTGTTTTGGACCGGGCGGGTTCGAGACCGAATTCGAAAGAATCGCCCGTTGATCCTTCTCTCAACTCTCCCATCCCCTAAAGGGAAGCGACGATCACTAAATCTCCGGATTGATCCGGGGCATAGGCGCTGCCGTCCAGTCCGCCGAAATGCTCGATGTTTTGAAACCCTTCTTCCTTCAGACTCCGATCCAGGTCCCCGGTCTGCCAGGGCTTCTGCAGGGTGCTGTTCACCTTCACGGACCATCGGGGAGGCCCCGAAACAGGGCGTTCGAAGAGCGCCGTATGAAAGGTGATGAACTCCGCCCCGTAATCGGCGAACCGCCACACGAGGAGCTCCGCGTTCCCTTCCGCGGCAAAGAAACGGGGCTGCTTTTTCCAGCGCAGGTCGTAATTGAGGTTATGAAGGATGATCACGCCGCCCGGTTTGATTTTGGACTTCATTTGCCGGAAAGTCTCCCGCAAGGCCGGTTCGGAAAGAACATGGGGGAGGGAGTTCCCCAGGCAGAGAAGGGCGTCAAAGGTTCCGGGGATATTTTTAAGGTGAGAGAAGTCCGCCACCTCAAAAAATGCATTGCCCCGGGCTTCGGCCGCATTTTTCCGGGCCCGCTCGATCATCGCCGGACTTGCATCGCCCCCGGCGGCGGTGTAACCTTTTTGGGAAAGGGCAATGGAGTGCCAGCCGGTTCCGCAGGCTGTGTCCAAAACGCTAAGAGCTGAATGGGCGCGAAGGGTCCTTTCCAGAAAGGGCATCTCAAAGGCCAGGCGCTTTGGCCAATCGGTCATGACGTCAAAGGCCCCGGCTAAACGATTGTAGAATTCCTCGGCGCCGACTGTTTCCATAAAATGGGGTCCCCCGGAATGGCCGAAGGCCAGCCTTCAAGGATTTTGCTGAATTGCGACCTTGTTTTTGAAAAAATCCTGGATCTCTTCCTCCGTATACCCCAGTTCCGCCAGAATCTCGGTGGTGTGCTCGCCGATCAGAGGGGCGCGCTTTTTGATTTCCGGGGGTTTTCCGGAAACAAAAATGGGCGTCTTGATGATCTTAATCTTGCCTCTCTGGGGATCTTCCACGTCGGCCATGATGTTGCGGAACTGTACATGGGGGTCGGCGATGATTTCGTCGATGTTCATGAGCCGCCCGCAGGGAACACTTCCTTCCACCAACAAGGTTTCCAGGTCCTTGCTTCGATACTGCCGGGTTAGTTGGCTCACTTCCGCGGCCAATTCCGGCCTACTCTTGACCCTTCCCTCCAAGGAAGAATATTTCGGATTGTCGTAAAGATGATCGAGTTTGAGAACCCGGCACAGATTTTTCCACATTTCGTCGGTCGTGACGGCGATCAGGACATATCCATCTTGCGTTTCAAAAGCCTGATAGGGCGCCGCCGCCAGATATCCCGAACCCATCCGCTGCGGGAGTTCCCCGGTCATGGTGTACATGGCAACGAACTGTCCCATCTGCATGATGGCCACATCCAATAGGGCGATTTCGATCCGTTTCCCCTGGCCGGTTTTTTCCCGGTCCAGGAGGGCAAGGGCGATGGCATAGGCCATGTGATTGCCAGAAAGGTAGTCGACCATGGTGGGCAGAACGCGGACCGGCGGGCCTTGAGGTTCTCCCGTGTTGATCATGATTCCGGACATGGCTTGAGCGACGGGATCGTATCCCGGCCGGTCGCGATAGGGCCCCTCCTGGCCGAATCCGGAGATGGAGCAATAGATGATTTTCGGGTTGATCCGGGAAACGCTTTCATAACCCAAGTTCAGCTTGTCCATGGTTCCCGGGGTAAAGTTCTCCAGAAAGACATCGGCCCGGTTCACGACTTTCATGACGGCCTCGTGGCCCTTGGGATTTTTTAAATTGATGGCAAGGCTGCGTTTGTTCCGGTTAAAATTCGCGAAAGCCGATCCGCGCACCGTCTTGCGCCAGAAGTCTCCCGTGAGAGGCTCGATCTTGATGACTTCGGCGCCCAGGTCGGCAAGGAGCATGGAGCAGGCCGGCCCCGCAATGACCTGGGTGAAATCGGCGATCGTGATTCCCTTGAGGGGCAGCCAGGGTTCGGTTGATGGCATCTCTATCGGCCTCCCGTTCTTCATAAGATTTCAGGGTGATTCGGGGTTGATGGAAAAAACACGCTAAATCCCTGATTCATTTTTATACTATGGATTCTTTGCAGATTCAATGAAATGATGGGATCCTTTCCAGGAGGAATTTTCCTTTGCGGGGGCGATCTCAGCGGCTCCCATCTTCAGATGATTATGAGAAGTTGCCCCCTATTTTCATTGTATGGGAAATTATAAAAATCGAACCGGTAGGGTCGGCGTCCCCGCCGACCGATTGCGGCAGCCGGGGACGGCTGCCCTACTTTGTATTTTGAAGTCAATAAATCTCTGCGTTCTCTGCGGTTAAGTATTTTGTTCTTTTTCCTGAAATCCCCCTGGCCCCTTTCTATCCGGTGATCTGATACCGGGGCGCGGAGACGGATTCGCTTTTGCAGATCGGGCAGCGGCTGGGGGGCGAGAAACGCTCCCGCTTCCTGAAGACAAAACCGCACCGAAGACAGGCGGCCGGGTCCATGGCAAGCTTTCGGGGGTGGACCGATCGGGCGATGTGCTGCAGGTGGTCGAGGACCTCCTTCTCACGGATGCGCAGAATCTGAGAAATTCCGCGGAGGTCCAAAGATTCTTTTTGCAAAAGGTCGGCGATTTCTTTTCGAATCGTTGGCATCATTTAATGGGACGCGGATTCACCCTGTTGAATATTATCATTCAACAGGGTAAACGCAGAAAAAACAGGATAAATATCAAAGCCAAAACAAAGAGAAAAGAAATCTGAATTTTAGCTCAAGAAAGGTCTCGCAAGGGGATTTGGCGTTAGGCAAATTCATCCTTTTCCGCGTTTATCTGCGAAAATCTGCGTCCCCTCATTTCTTTCAAGCCGCTTTCATTCGGTTTTGCAAAGTCTCGATAAACGCTTCCACCCGGGTCTGCGCCTGGGCGTCGGAGTAAACTCGGGCATCGGTCATGTCCGCCTCCAGAACCAAACTCGGGACCCCGGTCTTTTCGTAAATGAGCCTTTGAATGTCGTATTGGCCGAGAGAGTAAGGTTTGCAGCTCCGGTTGGAATGAATGATGACGCCGTCAATGGAAA
>Ga0315283_10006611_pt1 | contig 10362 bp, 10 predicted proteins | sample YL17G09_0_MG_FD_204541 | JGI IMG/M metagenome (GOLD analysis project Ga0315283, IMG submission 204541) | Sediment microbial communities from Yellowstone Lake, YNP, Wyoming, USA - YL17G09_0 | ecosystem: Environmental > Aquatic > Freshwater > Lake > Sediment | place: USA: Wyoming | collected...
ATCACTCCTTCATCTGACTCAGTTGACAGATATGGAACGTTTGATGTAATTGTTCGTGATTTTTCAGATTCTGACATCTCACCTCGTAACCTCGAACAGTTCCGCGGATGCACACTTAACCCATCTTCTGACAGATACATTGGCAAGCTTATCGGCGACCTCAACGTCTTCTTTGACTTTGATCGTCTCGAAAGCGCGCAAAAGGTTGTCGTTGATGGAAACTACGCCAATATGTCTAATTACATCAGAGTTGAAGTTGACTCAGGTGTAACTGAAGGCACGACGCCAGCAACAGCACTTCCTCTTGGATTCCGAGGTCCACAACACCTTGTTACTTCCGGAACGCTTCCTCTAACGTCGGCAACGACCGGCGAGCTTATCGTTACGACGGCAATCAAGCGTGCAGTTCAGCCTCCTGTTCCTTATCGACTTTCTCTTGCTGATGGCGCAGGAAACAAAGCGCTTGTCAATTCCTCACTTTACTGGGGAGTTCAGTTCGAGCAAGTCAACAGCCCATCGTTGCCAAACGCAACGTCAATCAGAAACGCCTCGCTTGAGTCATTCACAAAGTACTTCCCTGACTTCATGTCATCGATTCAGAACTTCGTAGAAGATGACGCACGTGGTACTGCTGACACGGCTGCACTCGGAATTCTTGACGCAGACAGGTTTAACAAAAACCTCTTTACGCTCGAAAACATTCGAGTCACAACGGCATCAAACGGTCTCGCTGATTCACAAAAGTGGGTCGAAGCTGACTATGTCAGAGACGGAAACGTCGGAACAAGTGACTCGGCAAAGACACGAGCATGTACAGTTGACGACTTTACGACGGCTAACCGTCGTTTCTTGAAGTTCACGACAATTCTTCAAGGTGGATTTGATGGAACAAACATCAAAGAAATCAACGAAGCAGAAATCAATAACTCGGCTGTCAAGTCCGACATGGACGATGCAAACCGCGGTCTCACTTCAGGCCCTTCAGTCAAATCATTCCTCAAAGCCATCGCAGTCATGAAGAACAAGACTGACGTAGACGTGCAGCTTCTTGCAATTCCAGGAATCAGAAATTCAATTGTTACAGACAACGCAATCGCAGCTGTTGAAGACCGCTTTGACGCTCTGTTTATCATGGACTGTGATGAGTATGACACACTGAACTCAGTGGTTACTTCAAGCGTTCAGCAAACAAGCGTTGCAAACACGGTAGGTGCCTTCATCAACCGAGCTCTAAACACCTCGTTTGCTTCGGCATACTTCCCAGATGTTGTAATTCAGGACCCAAACACAAAGACAAACGTTGTCTGTCCTCCTTCGGTCGCTGTTCTTGGTGCATTCTCACTCAACGACGCAATTGCTCACCCATGGTTTGCTCCTGCAGGCTTCGCCCGTGGTGCACTCGCCTCGACTTTGGAAACAAAGGTCAGACTGTCGAAAGACAATTTGGACACACTCTATAACGCAAATATCAACCCACTTACGTCATTCCCAGGCACCACGCCTCCAGGAACTCAGGCGCAAGGCGGAGTGGTTATTTGGGGTCAGAAGACGCTTCAGTCCTTTGCTTCGGCGCTCGACCGAGTCAACGTCCGACGCCTTCTTATCAACATTCGTCGTCAGGTCAAGGAAGTTTCTAACTCGATCATCTTCGAGCCTAGCCGAGAGTCTACACTTCAGAAGTTCTCCTCGGGTATCGAACCACGCCTTGCAAAGATTCAGAAGCAGTTCGGTGTCACTCGTTACCTTGTCAAGATCGATACAACGACCACGACACAGGCTGACATTGAAAACCTTACGCTTCGCGGAAAGATCTATGTGCAACCAACTCGCTCTATTGAGTATGTGTCTCTCGACTTCGTTGTTACCAACGCAGGCGGAAGCACCTGATAACATCAAGAGGGCCTAGGACAATCAAATGAAGATCAAGGTTAGAACACTTCGAAAGATGATTAGAGAGGCCCTTGGGGACGTATATCAGGCAGAGCCCGATCCGTTTGGATCGAGATTTGCAAAACCTGATGAAGAACCCAAGACAATGCGTGGCGGAATTGGAATGCCAACCCCAACCAGCGATGAGTTTGAGTCTGGCGCACCAACGCAGCGTGGCATGAACCTTGAACCAACAATCGAAGATCTCTTTGGTGGTTGGGACGAGCATGTCGGAACTGACGTTTTGTTTGATGATGCCGAGCCTTCTGCACCTGCTATTGAACCAGCAAAAGTGGACGTCCCAGCAAAGAAGAGAAGTCACAAGAAAAAGGTGCCTTCTGCTAAAGTCGGCGAGTCAAGCGAAGACCTTTCGCCAAATCGCAACCAAGACAAAGACACACAATATCCCAGGAAATGATGAAGATTCGCAAGTCAGAGCTTCGAAGAATAATTCGAGAAGCACTTCAGGAAATGAAGCTTGGTCTTTCTTCCGGTCACGGAATGGGAGCAGGCGGATTTACGCCTGATTCTCTTTTCGACGGAAAACCCTTTGAACGAGACTCAGAGTCTGATATGGACGACGAATTTTCATTGGATCACGAAGAAGAACTCGTTGTGGGCGGTAAAGGTATTCAAGCAGCGAAACTCCCACGTCGCAGATAATTCTTGGCTGAAACACATTCAAGGTTGATATTTAAACTCGAATAAGCGAAAGGCTTACTAGGAAATTAACATGGCTGAGACAATTGACGTAACTGGAATGCTCCCAAACAAGTTCGAGCCAAAGCGCAAGAACCGCTGGGTGCTTATGATTGAAGGCGTCGACGCGTATCTGATGAAGACCGCTGCTCGCCCAACCTACACGACTGAAGAAGTCGAAATGCCCTTTATCAACTCACGACGTTATGTCGCGGGTCTGACGAAGTTCAACGAGATGGCAGTCACCCTCTATGATCCTATTGCTCCTTCGGGCTCGCAACAGATTATGGAATGGCTTCGCCTTCACTTTGAAAGCGTTTCTGGCCGATCAGGCTACGCAGACTTTTACAAGCGCGATGTGCAAATCAAGTTGCTTGATCCCGTTGGAACTGTCATCGAACTTTGGGACCTCAAGGGTGTCTGGATTAAGGAAGCAAACTTCGGCGAGCTTACTTACGAAGACGGTGGCGCGCAAGAGATTGCAATGACGCTTCGTTACGATAATGCTGTGCTGCAATACTGAGTCGTCAGCGATTTACAACTAAATGGATTTGAGAGGCCTTTTCGGGCCTTTCGCCATTTAAGGCATATGAACAAGATGGGTGTTTTCGATAAAATTTAGACGTGAAACCTGGTGATTTAATTGAAGTCTCTAAACAGGGATACAATATCAACATTTCATTTCATGTTGATGAAACGGGTGACTTTGCGTCATTTTTTCATGACAAATCTGACATTCTCATGATCTGTCGCCAGTTTAAACGAGCCGGTGGCGGATATAACGATGTTATGTTTGCGCTTCTAACGAAATTTGGCATGATGTATGCATCTAAGCGATACATTGAATGCTACACCCAAAAGGTCAAATGAAACCTGGTGATCTTCGAAAGGTAACTCGATTTGATTTTGAAGGGTCGACATCGTTGCCCGTGATGCAGACAGTTCCTCCCGGCTCTTGGCGATTCCTTCAAATAGACGATGTTATCATGATAGTTGGAACAGAAACATCACAAGGAATTCATCCTAGACATCCTCGAAATTACGTTAAATTTCTTTCATCAGTTGGGCTTCTTTATTCGTATGAAAGCTTCGTGGAAGACGAAACCGAACCGCTACTTACATAAAGGAGTCAAAATGATGCTCACACTTTTCAAACGTCTCTGGAAGTTTTTGACCGGAACTCAAGTTTGTTGCTGGTGTAGATGTGATGGAGCACTTATTTTTTCGCCAGACCCAGCACTTGAGGTTATTTACGATGACAATGACCTTCGTATGTCATGGTGGTGTTCAAAGTGTTACAATGAACGCGAGCACGCCGCTCGATGGATAAGAGATATACAGAGGCAATAATGGGTTGGAATTTGGAAGGTCATGCTGAGTGCGTGATTTGTCGTCCTTGGTTGATCTCGGGATGGGAAAAGAAAAACGCAAAGGGAGTTCGTCGTCTCCCACATAAGGTTGCTGCGAAATCACAAGAATCGGTGCGTCTTCTTGAGTTGCTTTCACAAGTGGAAGACGAACGGTTTGATGCAGATGATTGATAGATATAAAGATGTCTGAGCAACTTAAAGCTGTCATTAAGGGACTTATTAGTGAAGTCATCGGTTATCACGGATCGTCTCAGCCAGATCTTTCTGAAGTCATACCTGACCCACATGTAGAGCAACGCCTCGGCAGTTTAGGAACGTGGTTCACAGCAATTCCAGAGCGCGCTAAAATGTATGGCGAACACGTCTATGAAGTTGAAATTCCTGAAGGCAAATTTCTTGAAGCTCCTACGTCTGACTTTTCGAAGTTTTTTTATGATCCGACTCTTGTGGGCTCAAAGCTGACGCCGCAAGAAAAAGAAATGGTTGGTGCTTTGCTCAGCGGGGGTCCACCTCCTGACAAAAAAACAAACCCAATCATGAAGAACATTTTTCTTCAGCGCGGACAATCTGATCAGTGGAAGTGGGACACGAAAGAGTTCGTCTACAGGCTGTTTCGTGATTGGGATTACTTGACAGCGTTTCGCGACAAGATAACTTCACAAGGGTTTTCAGGCATCGTTTGGAAAAATTCGACGATTGACACGCCTGAACCACATGACGTGTATCTTGTGTTTGGGAAAGTTTCTGTAAAGCGAAAAATTTCATCTGCTTCAGAATAATTTTCAAACAATTCGTTTGTGATTTATATCGTGAAAAAACGAAAAAGACTATGAAAATTTAGCTGTCATGATAGTTACTTTAGACCATGTCAAAGAAACCTCTGCCTACAGCTCATAACTTTGAATCACGGATTCTTAAGATGTTTATGAGAATGCAGCGTCACCTTTTGATCGGTGAGATTTCACTTGAGACGGGCTACTCGCTTAATGCAGTTGAGGAGGTCATTCTTGATCTTCTTCATCGCGGAGCTGTGTGCCGTCTCACTGATGAAAAACGACAGGCTTTAGGTCTTCCTTTGAAGACTGAGGGATTCGTTCTCATTGACGCCCAGAAGTTTACTGTGGTGCCATGGTTGGAATATTGTTGAACATAGGAGTTTCTAATGGCTGAAGAGCGAGACAACAGAGCAATTTTTGGTGGGTCGGCAGACGCTGTCGACAGGGTTAAGGCAGAGCTTGGGCTCGACATTCCCGTTGAGGAAGTTCCCCTTCCCTCACGTGGCAAAATCTACCCAGTGGATTCGCCGCTTCACGACAAAGAAACACTCTCTGTAAGAGCAATGACGACACGTGAAGAAGACATTCTTACGTCACGTGCCCTTATCAAGAAGGGTACAGTCATTACTGAACTTATCAAGTCATGTCTTCTTGACAGAAACATTGATGTTCGTGAGATGATTGCTGGCGACAGAAACGCCCTCATGGTCGCGATTCGTATCATGGGATACGGGCCTGATTACAAGGTAGATGTTGTCTGCACGGGATGTGAAAAGAAAAACGCGGACTATGAGTTCCGTCTTGATTCACTCGCGCTCAAGCGTCTTGAAATCTCGCCCAACACGCCAGGTGCAAACCTTTTTTCTTTTACGCTCCCACTTTCAAAGAACGTTGTTGAGTTCAAGTTTCTCACGGGCAAGGACGAAGAGGACATTGTCGTTACACAGGAAAAGATGAAGAAGATGGGATCTGAAAACGATCGCCTCATCTCTGGTCGCCTGAAGTACGCAGTTGTTTCTATTGCAGGTAAGTCAGATCGCTCACTCATCAACTCGGCGATTGACAAGCTTTTGGCGCGAGATTCCCTTGAGCTTCGAAGGTTCATGGAGAAAAACGAGCCCGGAATCGATATGACACAGGAGTTTGCTTGCAAGCATTGTGATCACGTCGAGGAGGTGACGATCCCAATCGGGACGAACTTCTTTTGGCCTCAGTCCTAACGACAAAGAGCCTCTCATTCTGGAACCGGTGTTCCTCCTCATGTTTCATTGCGGGTTCTCATACACCGAAGCATATAACCTACCCATCCAATACAAGCGATGGTTTATTGAGAGGGTTTCTAAGGAACTTGCACCGCCAGAAAAATCAGACGGAAACAACCAAATGCCGTCAAACTTTCCAAAAACTCCTAGCGGTCGCTCAGCTCAACGACAAGCGTCAAAATTCTAACCAGTCAACTAAAACGGGCATAAGAATATCTCGTTGCATCTGATATTTAAGTGCTGAAACTGGTGAACGAATGAATGTCAACAACAAAAAACTGATCGACAAGACGATCGTTGCCCTGTACCTTGGCGAATCTATGGACTGGAAGCTTGGATGTTCGCGCTCGCAGCTCAAGGCTCTCTCTGAGGCTTTGGTTGCGACGCGCGACTTTGAGCGAAAGCTTATGAGTGAATCAGCCGAACTTCCTGTTGTAACAGAAGCACTTCGGGTGAAACACGCTTACGCTCGTGAGTTTGAACGAGTTTGGAACACTAACTGGCCACTCTGAGGTTTAAGTGGCTGACGTAAGTAATGTCAAAATTGAAGAACAGCTAAACAAGCTTCTGCTTGATCGCCGCGCTATGTTGCAGGCGCAGACACGTGAAATGCAGTCTCAACTTCAGCTTTCTCTTCAGATGAAAGCTCTGATGGATGGAATGAAATCAGAGGAGATGCTTGAACGTCTCTCTGAGGCGCAAAAGGTCGTCGACGCGTTGGCCGAAAGTACAAAAGCTGCAGGCACCACTGGCGAAGAGGCAATGATGTCTATCGCTACAGGCGCTCAAAAAGCAACGACAAATGCGTCAAAGCTTCAGGTTCAGACGAAGCTCCTTGCAGCAAAGTTCCCAGGACTTAAAAGCGTTGGTGCGGCGGCATTGTCAGGTTTGTCTCAAGGTTTCACGAATCTCATGGCTCTTGGTAAGGGCTTTGCCGGTGCCGTCGAAGGAATCGTAAGTGGAATGTTCAACATTGGAAAGGCTGTCCTTTCCATTCCTCTTAGCATTTTCAATAAGCTTGTCGATAAGGCAGGTGAGTTTGTTGGTGACACAGGCCTTGCAAAAGCGTTTGAAGAACTCAGAAAAGACTTTGGCTCTTTCAAAGAAGATGTCTCAAAGAACGTAATTGGAAGCTTTCAGGCGATCAACAAAGGTCTAACAGGCACCGGTCTTTCCGCGATGCAAGTTTTTGAAAACTTTGCGGATCGCCTAAAGTACTTCCATGAAATGGCAAAAGGCGCCGGCGCGCAGATGCATCAGTTCGGCGAAGAAATTAAGAACAATGCAGGTTTGATCACCGGGCTTGATAAAGGCCTCGGTGTTGGTTCTGAAAACATCAAAGCATATATGGATCTCGCGACTGTCAAGGGAAAGACACTCGGAGAAACAATGCTTCAGACGGCAAACTATTCCTTGCAAATGGGCAAGGAATTTGGAATGTCGCAAAAGGTTCTTGCAAAAGACATTTCAATGATGATGAAAGATGTTAAGAACTTTGGTTCATTGACACAGAAAGAAATGTCTGTTGCTTCTGTCTTTACTCGTAAGTTGGGAATTGAAGTCAAGAGCCTTCTTGGATTGGTCGATAAATTCGATACGTTTGAAGACGCGGCAAACTCGGCAGCCCAGCTTTCGCAAGCTTTCGGCACGTCAGTTGACGCTTTCAAGATGATGAACGAACAAGACCCTGCAAAGCGTCTTGATATGTTGCGTGAGTCGATGAAGGCTGCAGGAAAGTCTTCTGAGAACATGAGTCGTCAGGAGTTGAAGCTCCTTGAAAACACGACTGGTCTTGATGCAGCGACTGCAAAACTTGCATTCTCGTCAAAGAACCAAGGACTATCATACGACCAAGTTCGTAAAGCTTCTGAAAAAGCAGAAAAGAAGCAGCTGACACAAGCCGAGGCGATGTCTAAACTTGCTGACTCAATTGAACGAGTTATTCGTCAAGGTGAGACAATGAAGGGTGGGTTCCTTGCTCAGTTCCTCGAGGGATTCGAGCGTGGCGTCACATGGAGCAAGCCTTTCATGTCCGTCATGATGAACATCAGGCGTGCTCTTTGGGACACAATGCAAGCCGGCCGAAAAGTCGGGCAGATGTTCGTCGAAACATTTCCAGGCGTCAACAAGCTTCTTACAAGCTTTGCCGCGATGTTTTCGAAAGAAAAGTTCAGCGGACTTCTTAACGGAATCGTTGACACATTCAAAAACTTCTTCAATGACACAACAAAGGGAAAATATTCTCTTCCTGAACTGATTAAGAATCTTCAAAAGAACTTCTTTGATTACTTTGACAGCAACTCGTCACTCGGAAAAGAATTTCTTGATAGCGGAAAGACGCTTCTAAAGACTTTTGCAGGCATTCTTGGAAGTGGCATAAAGTGGGTCGTTGAGACACTTACGACTGGGGCTCAAGATCTTGCGGAGTTCATCACAGATCCTGCGGCGTTTCTTGCAAAGCTTTCAGGCGCTGGTGGCGGCGCCTTTGCAGGCGCAATGGAAATGCTTCAACCCCTCATTGACGCATTGGGTGATAGTAAACTTTGGAATTCACTTTATGACGCCTTTGGTCATCTTTTGACAGTGGTTTTCGACAAAGTTTCAGCATGGTTTAAAGGTCCTGTTTTCGCGGGTCTTGTTTCAAAGTATTGGCCCATCGTTGCTGGAGTGCTTTTTGGTCCTGCACTTGTCAAAATTATGTTCGCTGTTTTGCTTGAAAGTGTCGCGTCACTTTTCATGGGTGGAATGGGAAAGGCTCTTGGAGCAGTCTTGACGTCAGGACTTAGTAAGCTTTCAGCATCGACGACAGCTGCCGGAGGCGCCGGAAAAGCTGGCGGACCAGCCGCTCTTGCTAAGTCAGTTCCTAACGAAGAGCAAACGGGCGGTCTTTCAGGAACAATCAAAGGACTCGCAAAACTAAAAGCATCTGAGGTTGCAAAGGCAGGTCTTAACGCCGTAATTCTCGCAGCGTTTATCGGAGTTTCACTCATTGTTCTTGTCACAGCTGTTGCGACTGCTGCAAAAGTTGTTGAGGCATTCAACGTAGACGTAAAATCATTCATCATGGTTCTTGGCGCACTCGCCGGCGTTGCTGTTGCCATGATTCCAATGATGGTCGCAATCAAAATCGCCTCCAAAGTTCCAATTTCAGAAGTTCTTAAAGGGCTTCTTGCAATGGGTATCGTTGTTGTGGCGATGGCTACGACTCTTATTCTTGTTGTCGCTGCGTTTGCACTTTTGGGACTCAAGACAAGCGACGCTAAAAACATTGGTGAAGCAATGGTTTCAATGGGTCTTGTCTTTATCGCGGCGGGAGTTGTTGTCGGAATAGCACTCGGCCTCGGAGCAATTCTTACGTCTCTTGGGCCTTTCGCAGCGGTCGCTCTTGTGGGACTCGCGGCAATGGGCGTTGTAATTGGTGCGATGGCCGGCGCCGTCATTGCAATTATGATTGCACTTGACAAAGTCGATCTTCATGGTGGCTTTGAAGAAAAAGTCAAAGCATTCGGAACAATTACCGGTGCTGTCGCAAATCTTGCCGCTGCAATGGCAAAAATTCTCGAAGCATCTCGTCCAAGCTTTGCCGAACTGTTTAGCGGTTCTGCATCGATGGAAAAGAACATGAAAGAACTTAACAAGTTCATTGCTAACCTTGTTGGAGACAACAATAACGGCATCATGGGAATAGTAAATGCTGTCAGAGAAGCAGCTTCACAATTGGGTTCGTCTTCTGCGTTGCTTAAAGGTGGCGAAGTACTAGCCAATATTCTAGGAGCAGTTGCTTCATTGTCAACTGCACTCGCACCACCAGCTGATTCAAGAAGCTGGCTTGATACGATCGTAGAAAATCACCCTGGCATTGTTTTGGCAAACAAAATAATGGGCAAGAATGACAAGGGTGTTCTTGGTCAGATGCAAGACTACATGGAGGGAATGGGTAAAATACTCATTGGTCTCATTTTCACTATCAAAAACGCTATTGGCGGCCTTGGCGCAGGTGTTTCTGATGACGTCGTCAAAGGCGCTCAGGTTTTTGGATCGATTTCAACAGCAGTTGTTGCAATTTTGAAGGTTTTGACTCCTTCACCTGAACTGTTGAGTTCAATGAAAACTGCTGCAAAAGGCCAGCTTGGCACAAAGGTTGAAAAGTTTGACTCAAAGAATCTCGCTGCGATGGGCGAGTATATGAATAGTGTCATGAAAGGCGTCGGTCCGCTTATCAGTGTGCTCACAGGCGACGTTATCAAAACTGTCATGGTTGCTGCTGACAAACTTGATCCTGCAAAACTGAAAAACATTGAAGTTATCATAAGCATGATCAGTGCA
>Ga0315283_10006612_pt1 | contig 10361 bp, 8 predicted proteins | sample YL17G09_0_MG_FD_204541 | JGI IMG/M metagenome (GOLD analysis project Ga0315283, IMG submission 204541) | Sediment microbial communities from Yellowstone Lake, YNP, Wyoming, USA - YL17G09_0 | ecosystem: Environmental > Aquatic > Freshwater > Lake > Sediment | place: USA: Wyoming | collected...
AATGAGCGTCATGCGTACCATCGAGAGCAAGATCGAGGGCCTCTTCGAGGGCGTGTTCGGCCGTGCCTTCAGAACGCATGTGCAGCCTGTCGAGCTGGCTCGCAAGCTCGCGAAGGAGATGGACGAGCATCGCTCCGTCTCCGTCTCGCGCGTCTACGTTCCCAACGAGTACACGATCTACCTGTCGAGTGCCGACCGGCAACAGTTCGCCTCCTACGAGGGCTCGCTCGTCGGTGAGCTACAGGAGTACCTCACCGAGCATGCGCGGCGGGAGGCATACGCCTTGCTGACCCCTCCTCGCGTGCGGTTCGCGACCGACGACGACCTCGCGGTCGGGGAGTTCGGGATCGCGACACGGGTTGCGCAGCCCGAAGACGGGGTTCCCTCGCTTCCAGACCCGGCGGCGGCTACAACGCCGGCCCGAAGCGTCTCGATCCCCGTGGTTCCGCCGCCGGTTCCCGCTGCCAGGATCGTTCCGGTGCCGGCGCCCGTGCCTGACGTAGCACCCTCTGCGACGATGGTTTACCGGTCGCGCGATCACGCCGCCGACGTGCCCGAGAGCACTCCGCCGCCCGAGCCGAAACGAGAGCTCGTGACGTTGACGCTGGAGGGGCGCGCCCATCCGATCACGTCAGGCAGCGTCGTCATCGGCCGCTCCCGGGAATGCGATCTCCGAGTTGCCGACGGCAACGCATCACGTCGTCACGCCGAGGTCGTGCAGGAAGGCGCCGCCTACCTCGTCGTCGATCTGGGATCGACGAACGGCACCGAGCTGAACGGAAGACGCATCACGCGGGAGAAGCTGACCGACGGCGATCGCATCACGATCGGCGCCACGGACCTCGTCTTCGGCCGCGCCCTCCCGTGACGTGATCGGCGCTGTCGACACCGAGCAGACCCTGCTCGCGCTGAAAATCGGGTTCCTCGTGCTTCTCTACCTGTTCATCTGGGCTGTCGTACGCTCGGTCACGCGCGATCTCAGGTCTGCGCCTCAGGAGTCGATCGTGCTCAGCGCCAAGGAGGCGAACGAGCTCCGGGCGCGCTACGAGCCGGTCGTTCCCACCCCGGTCGCGCGCGTGCTCGTGCTCGACAGCCCCGCGCTCCAGCCCGGCACCACCGTCGAGCTGATGGTGCCGACCCGGCTCGGTCGCGGTGGCGAGAACGCAATTCGGCTCGACGGTGACGACTTCGCTTCGACACGCCATGCGATGCTCGAGCCGCGTCCGGACGGCCTCTGGGTCGAAGACATCGGTTCGACGAACGGCACGTTCGTCAACGGTGCGCGCGTCACGACGGCACGGTTGCTCGCACCGGGCGATGTCGTCCGCATCGGCCAGACCGATCTCAGGGTCGAGGCATGAGGACGGGCCGCGCGAGCGCGCTCACAGACACCGGGCGCCGGCGACCGCAGAACGAGGACACCTTCGTGTGCGACCCCCCGCTGTTTGCCGTTGCCGACGGGGTCGGCGGCGCCCAGGCCGGCGAGATCGCCTCGCGACTTGCCGCAGCCACGCTCGAAGAGCGCCGGCCGGATACACAGGGCGAAGAGACGCTCGTCGCGCTCCTGCGCAAGGCGAACGACCGAATCTACGGACATGCGCTCGAGGACCCGGCGGCCGCCGGAATGGGAACGGTCGTCACTGCCCTGCTCGTCGACGAGGCCGCCGGCACCGTTGCTATCGGTCATGTGGGCGATTCGCGCGCGTATCTCCTCCGGGACGGCCGGCTCGAGCAGCTGACCCCCGATCACTCCCTCGTCGGCGAGCTCGTCCGCGCCGGCCAGCTATCGACCGAAGAGGCCGAGCAGCACCCGCACCGGTCGGTGATCACGCGGGCTGTCGGCACCGAGCCGAGCGTCGATGTCCACACGGACACCCACGCGGTGGCGCCCGGGGACCTGTACCTGATCTGTTCCGACGGGCTCACCGACATGGTGCGTGACGAGCAGATCGCCGAGCTGATCGCGGCCGCAGACAACGATCCCGAGGCAGCGGCCGAGGCGCTCGTCGTCGCCGCCAACCGTGCCGGCGGGATCGACAACATCACCGTTGTGCTTTTCGAGATCCTCGACGGAGACCCGCCCCCGGCGCCAGATCCTCCCGGCGAGCCCGACGAGGACACGATGGAGCAGGCGCTGGAATCGCCGCTAGCGGAGCCCATCATCACCCCCGCCGCGCCGGTGCAGCGCCACGGAGCCGGCTCGGGTGGTCGCTGGCTCGCCCTGGCGTCCATCGTGCTGACGATCGCCGTCGCCGCACTCGTCGTCTGGTGGAGCCTCACGCGGTGAGCGCCCGGAACAAGGAGCTCCTCAACCTGGGTTTCGCCGCGCTCGTCGCTTCAGCGGCGTTCGCGAGCGTCTCGATCGTCGGCACCGGGCTCGTCTCGACTCGGTGGCTCGGCTACGTCGGAGTCATCTTTGGCCTGTACCTCGTCGCGCACGTCGTGGCACGGTTTACGGTGCCGTACGCCGATCCGACGCTGCTCCCGCTCGTGGGTCTCCTGACGGCGCTCGGGCTCAGCGTGATCTACCGACTCCATCCCGAAGACGCGCGCCGGCAGGCCGTCTGGGTTGCGGTCGGGATCGGTGTCCTCGCTGCAACGCTGATCTGGCTTCGCTTCGACTACCGCGTGCTCGAGCGCTACAAATACCTGTTCGGGATCTCCGCCGTGGTGCTGCTGCTGCTGCCGTCGGTGCCCGGTCTCGGCCACCGCGTCAACGGCGTCAAGCTCTGGGTCAAGGTCGGGCCGATGCAGTTCCAGCCCGGCGAGCTGGCAAAGATCTTCCTGATCATCTTCCTGGCCGGGTACCTCCGCGACAAGCGCGAGGCTCTTGCGCGTGGCAGGCTGAAGGATCTCGGGCCGCTCCTCCTGATCTGGGGAGCAGCGATGCTCGTACTCGTGCAGACGAGCGACCTCGGCTCCGCGCTGCTCAACTTCGGGATCTTCCTGGCGATGGTGTACGCCGCCACTGGTCGCCTGCTCTATGTCGGCGTCGGGATCGCCCTGTTCGTCGCCGGCTCGGCCGCCCTCTACAACACTCTCGATCGTGTGCAGCAGCGTGTCACCGTGTGGCTGCACCCGTGGACGGACGAGCGGGTCTACTGCTCGATCAACGGCAAGCTCGAGTACCGCCAGAACTGCGACTCGTACCAGCTCGTCAAGAGCCTGTACTCGATCGCGAACGGCGGCTATGGAGGAACGGGCCTGGGTAAGGGAACCTTCAAGACGGTCGACGGGACGCAGCTGATCCCGTATCTCAACACCGATTTCATCTACTCGGCGATCGCGCAGGAGCTCGGACTGATCGGGGCCGCTGCCGTGTTGCTTCTCTTCATGGTGCTCGTGGCCCGCGGGATGCGGATCGCGTTGATCTCGCAGGACGGCTTCTCGAAGCTCCTCGCCACCGGCCTCACGTTCGGGCTCGCCCTGCAGACGTTCATCATCGTCGGTGGCGTGCTGCGTGTCGTGCCGCTGACGGGGATCACGCTCCCGTTCATTTCCTACGGCGGCTCATCGATCCTGTCGAACTTCGTCATGCTGGGCCTGCTGCTCCTCGTCTCGAACCGTGCTGCCGCGACGGCGGTGCACCAGTGAAAACGGCGGCGCACGGTTGAACAGGCAGATCACCCGGGTCGCCGGCCTCGCGATGGGCCTGATGATCGCCCTGATCGTCGCGACGACGTACTGGCAGACCTGGGCCCGTCCAGCTCTTGCCGAGCGCCAGGACAACGAGATCCAGCGTGTCGCCCAGTTCCAGATCAAACGGGGACTGATCCTCTCGCCCGCACGCGTCCTCGCCCGTAACAAGGAGCGCCGGGTGCAGAGCCGTACGTTCTACTTCCGCCGGTATCCGCAGGGACGTCTCACAGCGCATGTCGTCGGATACTCCACCGCGGCCCGGTCGCGCACAGGGCTCGAGCGGTCGCTGAACCCGATCCTGACGGGCTCGGGGCGCAGCCTCTCATCCCTCGTCGACCAGTCCCTCGACAAGCTGAACGGGAAGCCGATCGTCGGTGACACCGTGGTGACGACGCTCGACGTGAACGGCCAGCGCGCAGCCCTCGATGCTCTCGGTACACGCTGCGGTGCCATCGTCGTGCTCGATCCACGCACGGGGCGTGTGCGCGTGATGGTGTCGTCGCCGAGCTACAACCCGAACGATGTCGAGACGAACTTTGGTCGGATCCTGAAGATCACGGCCGACTGCAGCCCGGCCTCGCCGCTGCTCAACCGGGCGAGCCAGGGTCTCTATCCGCCGGGGTCGACCTTCAAGGTCGTGACCGCGTCGGCCGCTCTCGATTCCCGCCGGTACACCCCCGCGTCCACCTTCGTCGATCCCGGCTATTGCACGGTGTACGGCAAGCACGTGAACAACTTCGACACGAGCAGGCCGTTCGGCACCGTGTCACTCGCGACGGCTCTCCAGTTCTCCGTCAACTCGGTGTTCTGCAACATCGGGCTCGAGCTCGGCGCCAGGCGCATCGTCAAGCAGGCAAAGGCATTCGGCTTCTACGAGCCGCCGCCCCTCGAGACCCCCGAGAGCGAGCGGCTGCCGAGCGGGCTCTACCGCAACGGCAAGCTCTACGACCCGAAGCGTGACCGTAACGTCGATGCGGGCCGCATGGCGTTCGGCCAGGAGCGGCTCCTCGTGACACCGCTGCAGATGGCGATGGTGGCCGGCACGATCGGCAACGGCGGCATCCTGATGCGTCCGTTCGTCGTCGAGAAGATCGTGACGCCGAACAGCAAGGTCCGCGACCACACCAGGCCGGCGAAGATCCGCCGGGCGGTCTCCCCCGCGACGGCGCGGGACGTGAGCGAGATGATGGTGCGAGCGGTTCAGGCGGGCACCGGGACGGCAGCACAGATCCCGGGATTGCGGATCGGCGGCAAGACCGGCACGGCCGAGACGGGTGTCGGCGGGAGCAACGTCACCTGGTTCATCGCCTTCGCCGGTATCGACGGTCAGAAGCCGAAGCTCGCAATCGCCGTCGTCCTTCAGAATCAGTCGCTCACCGGGGGTGCGACGGCCGCCCCGATCGCGCGACAGGTGATGCAGGCACTCTTGACCCCGACGGCGAATCCCTAACGTACGGCATTCATGGCACGCAACGACCTCACCGGCTCAATCTTCGCAGACCGCTACCGCATCGAGCGCAAGCTCGGCTCGGGCGGTATGGCCGACGTCTGGCTCGCAGAGGACCAGGAGCTCGGTCGCCGCGTCGCGGTGAAGATCCTGCACGAGCGCTACGCGAACGACGAGCAGTTCGTCGAGCGCTTCCGCCGTGAGGCAACTCACGCCGCAGGTCTGTCGCACCCCAACATCGTCTCGATCTATGACCGGGGCGTGGCGGACGGCTCGTACTACATCGTGATGGAGTACATCGAGGGCCGAACACTGAAGGAGTTGGTCGTGACGCGCGGGCCCTGCCCGGTGCCGGTCGCGATCTCGTACACGCGACAGATCCTCGCCGCGCTCCGCTACGCGCACAAGAACGGGATCATCCACAGGGACATCAAGCCGCACAACGTGCTCGTCGACCGTGAGGGCCGGATCAAGGTCGCCGACTTCGGCATTGCGCGGGCCGGTGCGAGCGAGATGACGGAGGCCGGCTCGATCGTCGGAACAGCTCAGTACCTCTCTCCCGAGCAGGCCCGCGGCGCGCCGGTCGACGAGAGCTCCGATCTCTACTCGACGGGCATCGTCCTGTACGAGTTGCTGACGGGGACGGTGCCTTTCACGGGTGAGACACCGGTGGAGATCGCGATGAAGCATCTCTCGCAGACACCGGAGGCCCCTTCGGCACGTCGACCGGAGATCCCCCGCGACCTCGACCTGGTTGTTCTTCGCGCCCTCGCCAAGGAACCGAGTGACCGCTACCGCTCGGCCGCCGAGCTCGATCGCGACCTCGAACTCGTAGCGCGCGGCGATGCCGTCGGGGCCGAGACCGAGACCGCCGCGACGATGGTGTTGGCAGGTGCCGGTGCTATCGACGCGACTGCGGCGACGCGTGTCGCCGCCCCCCTCGCGCCGTCCTCAGGTGGGACCTACGGTGGTGATGAGCGCTACCGGGCGTATGACGGCCCCGTGGCCAGGCGGCGAAGTGTGTGGCCCTGGGTGCTCGCCCTCGGTGCCCTGATCGCCGTCGGCTTGGGCGGCTGGCTGCTCTACGACAACGTCCAGAAGCAGATCGACAGCAGCAAGCCGCTCGTCGTTCAGCAGTACACCGGCATTCTCGAAAGCCGGGCGGTCAGCCTGATCCTCGATGACGGGTTCGAGCCCAACGTACGCCGGGTGCCGAGCGCTGAGCAGCCTGCGGGCATCGTGTACGAGCAGTCACCGGTGGAGGGAACAGGGCTCGCCAAGGGCGGCATCGTGACGATTCTCGTCTCCACCGGCAAGAAGGCGGTGCGCGTGCCGGGCGTTGTCGGCATGCAGGTGACGGAGGCGGTCGCCACGCTCACGAAGGCCGGCCTGGGTTACCAGAGTGTTGGCGTCCCGTCCGACAAGCCCTCGGGCACCGTGACTGCCCAGGATCCTGCGGCTGGTACCTCCGTCGTCGAGGGGGCAACCGTCCGGATCAACTTCTCCACCGGCCCGAAGCTGATCGCCGTACCACCCGTCGTCGGCCTCGACTACTCGACCGCGCTCCAGCAACTCCAGGCTGCGGGCTTTGCCGTCGGCCGAACTGCTGTCGAGAGCAACCAGCCTGCCGGCATCGTCGTGAGCCAGGTGCCGAGCGGTTCGTCGACCGCGGCCAAGGGCTCGACCGTCAACGTCTCGGTGTCGAACGGGCCCCAGACGACACCCTTGCCGGACGTCTCCGGCCAGACCGAGGCCAATGCGAAGGCAACTCTGGCGGCAGCAGGGTTCAAGGTGACCGTGACACCCGAGGACACAGACGTCGAAACGTTCGACGGCGTCGTCATCTCTCAGGATCCGCCGGGTAACACCCAGCAGGATCCGAACACGATCGTGACGCTCTTCGTCGGCGTCTACGTGCCTCCCGTCGCTACGACACCGACCGACACGACGACGACAACGCCGTGAGCGCGCGAGTGCGCGTGGCCGTCCTCGCAGGTGGGCGCTCGAGCGAGCACGAGATCTCGCTCGCATCGGCGCGCTCGGTCGTCGAGGCTCTCGACCCCGAGCGGTACGAGACGCACACGATCGAGATCGGCCGGGACGGTGCGTGGGCGCTGCCGCCGGCACCCGACAAGGTCGCCCTCCCCGAGGCGGGCGGAGCGCTGCCGATCCCGACGGCTTCGCTGCCGTCGGCGCTCGGAGCCGTCGATGTCGTGTTCCCCATTCTGCACGGGCCGTTCGGCGAAGACGGCACGGTGCAGGGACTGCTCGAGCTTGCGGGAGTCCCGTATGTCGGTGCCGGTGTGACGGCGTCTGCACTCTGCATGGACAAGGATCTCTTCAAGGCCGTACTTCGAGACCGTGGCATCCCCGTGGCTCCCAACATCACGCTCCGGCCCGGAGATGCGGTTGAGAATCCGTTCGGGTATCCCGTGTTCGTGAAGCCGGCACGGCTGGGGTCGTCGGTCGGGATCTCGAAGGCCGACACCGTGGAGGGACTCGAGGCCGCCGTCGCGTTGGCGCGGCGCCACGACGACAAGGTGCTCGTCGAGGAGTTTCAGCCGGGAGTCGAGGTGGAGGTCGGAGTGCTCGGGAACCGCGAGCCGGTCGCGTCCGTCGCCGGCGAGATCGTGGCTCACGCAGATTGGTACGACTTCGACGCAAAGTACGCCGCCGGCGGCATGGACCTGATCGTTCCGGCGCGACTGCCGGACGAGACAATCGAACGTGTGCGGCAACTCGCTGTCGAATCGTTCGTTGCAACCGACTGCGAGGGAATGGCCCGCGTCGACTTCTTCGTGCGCCCCGACGGACGGGTCGTCGTCAACGAGCTCAACACGATCCCGGGCTTCACCTCGACGAGCGTGTACGCGAAGCTGTTTGCCGAGAGCGGTATCCCCTACGCCGAGCTACTCGACCGCCTCGTAGAGCTCGCCCTCGAGCGACACGAACGCCGAAGAGCTCTTGCGTTCTAGGCTATGTCCCCCGGATTAACGCCGTCGGCAGGCACTGACGGAGCCGGTGGGGGAAGGAGCTCAGCCTGGATCCAGGCTAGGAGAGCACGGAAGCGAGGGCGTCCTCCCAGGCATCGAGCGCCTCATCCAGAACCACATCCTCGATCGTCAGAGGGCACAGCACCCTGATGCAGTTTCCGGAAATCCCTGCTTTCAGCAGAATCAGCCCCCGTTCGAGCGCCGCGTCGATCACGGCGACGGCGAGATCAGGAGCGGGGTCCTTCCGGGCGGGGTCGCGAACGAGCTCGATGGCGAGCATGGCGCCGAGGCCGCGAACATCACCGATCTGCGGCCAGCGCCCCTGCCAGGTGAGCATGCGCCCTCGAACGCGGTCTCCGATCGTGGTGGCGCGCGTGACGAGATCCTCCTCGGCCAGGATGTCGAGGACGGCGAGCGCCGCTGCGAGCGCCACCGGATTGCCGATGAACGTGCCTCCGATGGCGCCGACGTGGGGGGCGTCCATGATCTCGGCCTTGCCGATCACCCCGGACAGAGGAAGTCCAGCTGCGATCGACTTGGCGACCGTGATCAGGTCGGCCTCGACCGAGAAGTGCTCCATTGCAAACATGCGCCCCGTCCGGCCGAAACCTGTCTGCACCTCGTCGGCGATCATGACGATGCCTTCGCGGTCACAGATCTCGCGGATCCCTTCGACGAACTCCGCGGGTGCCGGCACGAAGCCACCCTCACCGAGCTGCGGCTCGAACACGATGGCCGCGATCTGGGACGGAGCGACGTGCGAGGAGAACATCCGCTCGAGCTCTGCCAGGGCCTCGTTTGCCGAGGGGCCACGATACGTGTTCGGAAACGGTGCGCGGTACACCTCCGGTGCGAAGGGGCCCATCCCCGTCTTGTAGGGGTGCACCTTGGACGTCATCGTCATCGCAAGCAACGTCCGACCGTGGAAGCCGGCCTCGAACGCGATCACGGCGGGACGGCCGGTCGCGAGTCGCGCGATCTTGACAGCGTTCTCGACAGCCTCCGCCCCGGAGTTGAAGAACGCCGCTCGCGTCGGGCCCGCAAACGGGACGAGCTCGCCCAGCCGCTCGGCAAGCTCGATGTACGACTCGTACGGCACGACCGTGAAATCAGTGTGCACGGATCTGGCCGCCTGCTCCTGAATCGCCTCAACCACACGCGGGTGGCAATGGCCCACGTTGGCGACGCCGACGCCACCCGCGAAGTCGATGAACGTGTTGCCATCGACGTCCGTGATCGTCGCATTCCGGGCTTCGGCAGCGAAAACGGGCAGGTAGACCTGCAGCGGTTTCGCGACGGCTCCTTCAGCGCGCGCCAGGAGCTCCCGAGAGCGGGGCCCTGGAATCTCGGTGCGAATCTCGATCGACTTCGTGACGGCCACCGAAGGAGCGTACCGGAGCGTCGGGTGGGTAGTCTCGACCCGTGGATCTCCCCGATCTCGACCCGGATCCGCACGTTCAGTTCGCCCGCTGGTTCGCGGAGGCGGCCGCAGCCGGAGTGCGCTATCCGGAGCAGATGGCACTCGCGACGGCAACCCTGGACGCGGTTCCCTGTGTCCGGATGGTCCTCCTCAAGGGCCACGACGCGCGGGGCTTCGTCTTCTACACCAACCGGTCGAGCCGCAAGGCGGCGGAGCTCGAGGCGAATCCCAGGGCCGCGGCTGCGCTGTACTGGGAGCTACAGAATCGTCAGGTGCGCGTCGAGGGCAAGGTCGAGCCGGTAGCGGATGACGAGTCGTTCGCGTACTTCCGGACCCGGCCGCGAGACAGCCGGATCGGCGCCTGGGCATCGCCGCAATCGCGTCCGGTCGCGAGCAGAGCCGAGCTCGGGCAGCGAGTCGGCGAGATCGAGCGCCGGTTCGCGGGTCACGAGGAGATACCGCTGCCTCCGTTCTGGGGCGGGTACCGCCTCGTCGCGACGGCGATCGAGTTCTGGCAGGGACAACCGAGCCGCCTCCATGACCGCCTACGCTACGAGCTGCGCGACGGTATCTGGAGCATCGGGCGGCTGGCCCCGTAGGGCAGGGAGCTAGTGCGGCCTCCGACGCCGACAACGAGTTCCAGGTCAAACGTTCGGGGAGGCCGCACTAGCCTTCGATCTTCACGCCCGCGGGCGCCAGGGCGGCTGTCGTGTACAGCCCGGACGCATTCCAGAGCAGATAGCCCTTCGCACCCTGGAGTCGCGCGGCGGCGATCTGCGCAAGTACCTGTTGTGGCGTGTAGTTCCAGTCCTGCACCCACGGCACGAGCTGAGCGCGCGAGCCCTTCACCTGCCGGCGAAAG
>Ga0315283_10006613_pt1 | contig 10361 bp, 8 predicted proteins | sample YL17G09_0_MG_FD_204541 | JGI IMG/M metagenome (GOLD analysis project Ga0315283, IMG submission 204541) | Sediment microbial communities from Yellowstone Lake, YNP, Wyoming, USA - YL17G09_0 | ecosystem: Environmental > Aquatic > Freshwater > Lake > Sediment | place: USA: Wyoming | collected...
CTCAGGGTCAAATGGCCGGCGTGACGGGTAGTGACCAAATTTCATCCGAAGCAAAGGAATGGGTGGCAAAGGGCAGAAACCATTATCTCCGGGATGAATATGATGAGGCACTGCAAACACTGGACCGGGCAAGTGCCTTGGTCCCGAAATATGCTCCGGCTTACTATTACCGAGGTCTGGTGCGCAGTAAAAAAGGCGAATATGATAGGGCCATTGAAGAATACAGCCTGGCGATTGCCGCCGATCCGAATTATGCGCCGGCCTACCATCTTCGCGGACTTACCTATGGCCGCAAGGGCCACTATGATCGGGAGACGGAAGACTATAGCAAGGCCATGGCCATAGACCCGGATTTTGTTCACACCGGCTTCATTGCTGAAATAATATGGAAGAACGACCATGATGGGGAAATTGAAGAATATAGTAAGGCCATTGTCCTAGATCGCAATTCTGCCTGGGCGTATTACAACCGGGGGATTGCCTATCGGCTGAAGGGGCAATATGACCCAGCGATTAAAGACTTTGATCGGGCCTTAGCCATAGACCCCCATCATGTATGGTCTTATTACCATCGCGGGGCAGCTTGGCGAGCGAAGGGCGAATATGACCGGGCAATGGAGGATTACAACAACGCCTTAGCCGTAGACGCTGATCTGCCCTGGGCGTACTACAACCGCGGACTTATCCTGCGCCGCAAGGGTCAATATGACCGGGCCACGGAAGATTTTACCCGGACATTAGCCCTAGACTGCAATTATGCCTGGGTTTACTTCGACCGGGGGGTCGCCTATAGAATGAAAGGCCGGTATGATAAGGCCATAGATGATTTGAGCAAAGCAATGGCTATCGACCCGGGTTTTTCCTGGACATACTTCCATCGCGGAGTCTCTCATCTCCGGCTCGGCAAGCAAGGACAGGCGATTCGGGATATGCAGGAGGCGGCCAGAAGGGGAAATAGAGAGGCGCAAAGCTGGTTAAGGGAAAGAAGGGGGGAAAGGGACTTTTTACGAAACCATCAAGGGGGATAATTTCATGAGAGCAAAGAAAACTCAAAGGCACTTGTTGTTGGTCATGTCGGCTGTTGTCGGGATGGTTTTTGGGGCATCGGTTCAGGTTCCAGCCGCGGCTCCCTCGGGGGTATTAAAGCAAGCGATCCATTGGGGCCTTTCAGCAGATTGGCTGGATCCGGCCACCAATCCGGGATTGATCAGTTCCGACCTCACCCTTTATTTGTTTCATGACGCTTTGCTGAAACCCATGCCGGAAGGTGACTTTACCCCTTCTCTGGCTGAATCGTGGACGATCAGCCCCGATGCGAAGGTGGTTGAATTTAAGTTGCGCAAAGGGGTGAAATTTCACAATGGGGACCCTTTTACTGCGGAAGATGTGGTATTCAGTTTCTGGCGATATAAAGCGGCTCAAGCCAAGACGATCCAGGGGAAGACCGAAAAGGTGGAAGCTGTAAATCCCTATCTGGTGCGCTTTCACTTCAAGGATCCCTTTCCGGATTTTCTGGAATATTTTCTGCCCGGGGGCAGTGGAATATGCTGGATCACGCCCAAAAAGTATGTGGAAAAGGTAGGGGATGCGGAGTATAAGAAAAATCCCATCGGATGCGGCCCGTACAAGTTTGGGGAATTTGTGGCGGGCGTAAGGCTTGTGGCGGAGGCTTTTGAAGGGTATTGGAGAAAACCCCCCCATATCAAGAGATTCGAGTTCCTCATCGTAACTGAGCCAGCTACCCGCTTGGCCATGGTTCGGAGGGGCGAGGTGGATATTGCTACGCTCATGCAGGGGGTTTTTTATGAAGACATAAAAAAAGACCCCAAGCTTCGCCTGCTCCATCCGTTGAGCCCAGTGACCTGGATTGTATATATCGGTTCGCAGTTTGATCCCAAATCTCCATGGGCTGACGCCAGGGTCCGCAAGGCGGCCAGCCTGGCGATCGACCGCAAGAGTTTAGCCGACATTTTTATGCCCGGGTGTAAACCGATGGGAACGCTCGCCATGGAAGGAGATCCATTCGGGGTTCATTTCCCGCCAGACCCTTACGACCCGGAGCAGGCGAAAAAGCTCTTGGCTGAGGCCGGATATCCCAAAGGCTTCGCTGGGGGTAAATTTTATCCGTACCAAGGGGGTTATTGGCCCTACGGGGAGCAGGTTATGACCTATTGGAAAGCGGTAGGCATTCATGTCGATACGGTGCTCTTAGACCGACCGGCCTGGTTCGCCAATCGCCAGGGGGGAAAAATGAGGGGGGCCCTCTTTATTGACCCGGCATCCCTGGCGACCATCGGGGGACGCCTGGGCTACCTTTTTGGCCCGACTTCCTACGGCAATTATCCCGATATGAAATCATTGTGGGAGCAATACCAAACAGATGTCAATCCGAAGGTTCGAAAGGATTTGATGGGGCGTATCCAGAATCTGATCCATGAGAGAACCATGTTCATTCCTCTTACCGACACGAATTCGCCGGCGGCGTTTGGCCCCAGAGTGAAAGGGAATCCTTATAAAGTTCAGCCTCTCATATGGTTCACGGCTCCTTTTGAAGACATGGAATTGACCAACTGAAGCGGAGTGTCCAGCGGCGAATCCCCAAGGGTTAATCCGCGACTCGAAATATCCGCAATTTGAATACGGCGGGAACGGCCCAAAAAATTGGGCTGGGATGATCCAGAAGAACTACCCCTCCGGTTTTTTCTTGACAGAGGGGCCCACCTTAGTTACAGTCTTTCAGGTTTTGGTTAAGAAGGCCGGGATTCAACGAATCGGCGGAAGGATAGCCGGGGATCGCGCCGGCTGAATTTTAGCTGATTTCCATCGTGGATGGGGACAAATGATCCCCCTTTGTAATTCCAGAAAACGATCCCTTTTAATCGCCTCCCGTCTGATTAAAGGTGGAGGGAAAGGTGGATTCTCGGGCGTTATTCGTCATCAATCGGGCAGGAGAAAATTGATGGCCACAAAAGTCATCATTCCCAATACCGGGGAGAAAGAATCCCACGGTAGTATCGGGATGTGGTTTAAAAAAGAGGGAGAACCTGTACGGAAAGGGGACCCTTTATGCACGATTGAGACGGCCAAGGCCAGTGTCGAAATTGAGGCCCCCTGTTCCGGGATCCTGCTTAAGGTTTTAGCGCCCAGGGACTCGGAGGTTTCTGTGGGGGACTGCATTGCCATTATTGGCGAATCGGGCGAAAATATAAGTTGATGGTTTCGTAAAAAGTCCATCTGCTGCGTTGCGCTTCAACTTCGTCGTTGCAGCGTACGAGTAAGTACGCTTCACTCCTCAGTCTTTGCGCGCCTTGCATATGGAGCTTTTTACGAAACCATCGTTCTGCTGACTTTTTACGGCTTCATCATAAGTTCCCTGTTATAGAATCTGCCAAGAGAAAAGTGAGGAGGACCAAATGGGCCACAAGCTTCGAATCCTAAATCCCGTTGGTGAATTGAATTTTACCCCTTTGTCGCCGGCCCCCCGGCTGAAGGACCTGAACCACAAGAAGATCGGTTTATATTGGAACCATAAAGCCCGGGGCAATGTTGCGCTGGATCGGGTTAAGGAAAAATTGCAGGAGAGATTCGGGGGCTTGTCTTTTGAATGGTTTGACACCGCCGTTTCGGCGGAAGCGCCCCAAGAATGGTTTGAGGATGTTAAAAAGAAGGGGGTTGCGGGCGTCGTTGGCGCCACCGGCGACTGAGGGTCCTGCACATCGGGGTTGGTCCGTAACCTCGTGGGCATAGAAGAACAGGGAATTCCTACAGTGGCGATCGTGCAAGATAGCTTTGTGAACGATGCCAAAGCAACGGGGGAGGCCTTTCGCCTGCCCAACCCGGTCCTGGCCGTGACGCCCTATGTATTCACCAGCCTGACGGCCCAGCAGACCCGCCAGGAGGTCGATAAAATCTTTGAAGAGATCATTACCGGCCTAACCCGGTCCTTGCCGGAATCCAAAGGGGGCATCGTTCAAAGGCTTACGACGCACGGGCCGAAGGAAGATGTGCTGGATTTCACCGGGAAAGACTATGCCGAGTGCTTGGAAAAGATGAACGATTCCTTCCTGGATTGGGGATGGAGCGACGGCTTTCCCATCGTCCCCCCGACGGAAGAGGCCGTTCAAAAGATGCTCCAGGGGACCCGCAGGCCGGCCAACGAGACGGTCATCGAAAAGTTTGTCCCCGGGATGGCCCGGGCCACGGTAAAGAGCATCGCCATTAACGCCGTGATGGCCGGGTGCAAACCAGAATTTCTGCCGGTGGTGATCACGGCCGTAGAGGCGATGCATGATCCGGCCATCCTCTTGCGAGTGGTAACCATGTCGACCGGGCCTCATGCCCCGCTCTTTGTAGTGAACGGCCCGATCGCCCAGAAGCTGAAAATCAACTCCGGCTTGTGCGCCCTGGGCCCGGCGGGCCCGGAGAGGCTGTCTTTTGCCAACGTGGTGATCGGACGCGCCGTGCGCCTGACCTTGATGAACGTGGGGAATTGCTATCCCGGCATCATGGACCAGGATACCATCGGCGCCCCTACCAAATTCAGCCTGGTTCTGGCCGAAAACGAGAAGGCCAACCCCTGGGAACCCTATCATGTGGAGAAGGGATTCAAGGCCGAAGAGAGCACCGTCAGCTGCGGGTACGGCGTCTCGTTGATTGATATGCGCGACCTGGAAAGTGACAGCGCCGCGGGACTGATGAACGCCTTTGCCCGGTATCTGCTGGGGATCGCCGGGATCATCAGCCATATGCCTTTCATTTACCGCCCGTTGATTTTACTGGCCCCGGATCACGCCAGAATTTTGGTGCGCGACGGCTGGACCAAGAATGACGTTCGCGAGTACCTTCATCTGCACTGCACCGTTCCGGCGGAACAGTATTGGAGGTCCGCGCAGCGCCCCGTAGAGAGAAAGTGGATTGAAGTTGCCCATTCGCAAGCGATGGTTCCTCTATACCAGAAGCCGGAGCATGTGGAGATCGTCGTCGTCGGGGGCATGGCCGGAAAAAGCGCGGCCTACGCCATTCTCTATCCCGCCAATCCGCATGTTATAAAGAGCTGAGGCCGGCCCGAAAAGAAATGACGATGAGGCGTAAGGGTCGGGGGAGGGCAATAATAATTCCTTCTCACGGGCCCGTTCCAATTCTGGCAAACGCATGCAAAACCGAAGGAGGGGCAGGGAATGAAAAAAGGAATGATCTGGACAGCGGTTCTGTGTTTTATCGTTTTGTCCTTGGAGATCGGCGCGCCTTTCGCCTGGGCGAAATATCCCGAACGAAAAATCCGTATTGTCTGCCCCTTTGAAGCGGGAGGGGGAACCGACGTAATGGCGCGAGCCCTCGCCCGTTTTGCGAACCCCTACTTGGGGGGAAAACTTTATGTGGAGAACGTGACGGGAGGAGGAGGAATCATCGGGGCGCGGGAAGGCTTGAAGGCCGAACCGGACGGGTATACGCTGGTGATGCTCGCCACGACGAATGCGGTCGCTCCCCATGTGGTCAAGGATTACCCCCCCGTCGATCTCTTTGACCCCATCTGCATCACTGCCCTGGACCCCATGATCCTGGCGGTCAGCCCGGATTCTCCTTTCAAGACCCCTAACGACATCATCGCCTATGCCAGAGCAAACCCCGGGAAGCTTACCGGGGGGACTTCCGGATATGGCGGCCCGAACCATTTCGTGCTGGCGGCTTTTGGCAACGCCATCGGGGGCGAATTCAGCTATGTCCCCTTCAAGGGGTCGGCCCCCGCCTTGTTGGCCGCGGCCGGCAAGCACGTCGACTTGGCATCTGCCGGCGGGGCCGAGGCTCTGACCCTCGCGCAGGGGAATAAAATCAAGGTCCTCATTTCTTTCAGTGCCGAGCGGTCCCCGATTTTTCCGCAGGTCCCCACGGCGAAAGAGCTGGGTTACAACGTGGTGGTCAGCCGGTTCATGGGGATCAGCGCCGGCAAAGGAGTGGCCCAAGATGTGCGGGCGGTTTTGATCCATGCTTTCAAGAAGGCCATGGAAAATGAGGAATTCAAAAAGTTCATCGTCCAGACCGGCCAGATCCCCGTCTTTGTGAGCGACCAGGATGCCCGCACCTGGCTCAAGGGGCAAAGCGATACCTTCAAGGCAGTCGCCGACCGCATCGGCATCAAACCGGAATGAAGTAGAGAATGCGCTCCCTCGCGGCGGAGTTTACAAGATGGCGCATCGCCGATCTGCGCCGTTCATAGAATCTGCGCCGGATCCATGAGTATTTCTTTCATGGAGGATTCGTTGGGGCACCTCCTGGCCTGGCCTTTCCCATTGCGCTACCCCATTGTAAAAAAAGCTCATGCAGAAGAATGATCGACTCACCTCCCTGGTCTTGGCCGTCTTCGGGCTGTATATCGCTTTCGAAGGATACCGGCTGGGATTGGGAACCCTCCACAAGCCGAAAGCCGGGTTTTTGGTTTTTTGGGTGGGAATGATTCTGGCCAGCCTGAGCATTGCACTTTTCATTAAAACGTTCTCCCCCCCGGTGGGAAAGAAGAAGGATTTATGGAAGGGGGTCCGCTGGACCGCCGGGTTGAAAGTAATCGGCGCTCTGCTGGTGTATGTTTTGATCTTTAAATGGCTGGGGTTCATCCTGAGCACGACCTTGCTGCTGCTTTTTCTCTTCAAAGCGCTGGAACCCCATCGGTGGGCCACGGCCTTTTTGTTTTCCATCGTGACCACGATTCTTTGCTATCTGATTTTTGGGGTCTTTCTGGAACTGCAATTCCCCGAGGGGGTTTTAAAAGTCATCTATCGCCAGTTCTGAAGCTCGCTGGATTCACGGATTCGCCAGACGTCACGGGAGAATATGGACTTCTTCGCAGCTCTGCAGCTGGGTGTCGTAACCGCTTTTCAAGCCGCCAACCTGTTCTACTGCTTCATCGGGGTCCTCATCGGGACCTTGATCGGTGTGCTTCCGGGGATCGGGACATCGGGAACGGTGGCCATTCTGCTTCCGGTCACCTTCAATGTCCCGTCGGTCTCCGCCATCATCATGTTGGCCGGGATTTATTACGGCGCGATGTACGGGGGCTCCACCACCTCCATCCTCGTGAATATACCGGGGGAGGCCGCTTCGGTCGTGACCTGCATCGACGGCTACCAGATGGCCCGCCAGGGGAAGGCCGGACGTGCCCTCGGGATTGCGGCTTTTGGCTCTTTTATCGCCGGGTATTTCGGCATCGTCATGCTGGCGGTCCTGGCCCCTTCCCTGGCCCGTTTGGCTTTTGATTTCGGGCCGCCGGAGTTTTTCAGCCTCATGGTCCTGGGCCTGACCCTTTCCACCTATCTGGGTTCGGGTTCAATGCTCAAAGCTTTAATGATGGTGTCGCTGGGCCTAATCTTCGGGTTTATCGGGCAGGACCCGATCTCCGGGACTCCCAGAATCACTTACGGGATCGCGGATCTCTTGAGCGGGTTGGATATGGTCCCAGTGGTAATGGGGCTATTTGGCATTTCGGAGGTCTTGATCAACCTTGAGCGGGCGGGAGAACGCCAGATATATGAAACCAAAATAAAGGGGCTTTTGCCCAATCTGGAAGACTGGAAAAAATCGGCGTTGCCGATTACGAGGGGCTCCTTGATCGGCTTTTTCGTGGGAGTAATTCCGGGCGGCACGGGAGTGATCTCTTCCTTCGTGTCCTACGCCGTGGAAAAGAAATTTTCTCGCCACCCGGAAAAATTTGGAACGGGGGCCATCGAGGGGGTCGCCGGCCCCGAATCGGCCAACAATGCCGCCACGATGGGGGCCATGGTGCCCCTTCTAACGCTTGGCATTCCCTCCAACGTCGTAATGGCCCTGTTCCTTGCGGCCCTGATGATCCACAACACCCCTCCCGGTCCGATGCTCATTGTCAAACACCCCGAATTATTCTGGGGAGTGATCATCAGCATGTTTGTGGGGAATATATTCCTCCTAGTATTGAATCTCCCCTTGATTGGAATCTGGGTAAAAGTTCTGAAAGTGCCTTACGGAGTGCTTTTCCCTCTGATCATCCTGTTTTGCCTGGTCGGCGCTTTCAGCGTGAGTTCAACCACCTTTGGCATGCTGATCATGATTCTTTTCGGGGTGCTTGGTTATTTGATGAAAAAGTACGAGTATGACGGGGGCCCGCTCATTCTCGCGTTCATCTTAGGCCCCATGCTCGAGACGGCGCTCAGGCAGTCATTGATCATATCCAAGGGAACCTTTGAGATTTTCATCCATCGTCCCATTTCGCTGGCCTCCCTGCTCGTCGCTCTGGTATTCCTCATGTTCCCCTTGATCCCCTTTCTCAAGAAGCGGAATACGGTAAAGGGAGAACCCGCATAGGAGCGCTGCCTGCGTAGCTGCTGCCTACTCGCATTTTTTAACGAGGCAGCTCACTTACTAATGAGTCCATAATAGTCTAAACATCATTGGTTGGAGGACCTTTCCTTTTGAGAGCCTCGAACTGGACTCCGGCTTTCGCCGGAGAGACGAACATTGGAAAGGCATGGTTCTCTGTCGTCATTCCGGCGGAAGCCGGAATCCAGGATGATTTAAAAAAGATGATATCCATGTCTGGACAATTTCGGCCTCATTAGTATGTCAACCCGTACTCTTTGCCCGCGAGCGCCGGTTCGTCGTGAAGGCCGGTTCTTCTTTATTTGGGCGATTTGGCGCGCAGGTATTGAGGGGGCCAGGGAGCGTCCGCATTGAGAGTCCGGGCGGCATGCAGGGGCCAGTAAGGATCCCGCAGCATCTCCCGTGCCAGGAAAACGGCGTCGGCCTGCCCGGTTGCTACAATCTGCTCGGCCTGCACGGGATGGGTAATCAAACCAACGGCCGCAGTGGCGATCCCCACTTTCTGGCGGATGGCTGCTGCAAAAGGTGTCTGGTAACCCGGTCCTGCGGGAATCCTGGCATGGGGCACCAGGGCGCCGCTGGAGCAGTCAACCAGATCAACGCCGATCTCCTTGAGCCAGCGGCAAAAAACCAGGGACTGGTCCAGATCCCATCCGCCCTCCGCCCAATCGGTGCAGGAGATCCGGACGAAGAGCGGGAAGGGCCAGTTTTCCCGGATGGCTCTGGCGACTCGCAGAGGGAAGCGGACTCGATTTTCCAAGCCACCTCCATACTCATCAGCCCGTTGATTGGAGAGGGGGGAGAGAAACTCGTGGAGAAGATAGCCGTGGGCCATGTGGATCTCCACCACTTGAAAACCCGCCTCCAGGCTGCGGCGGGCCCCGGCCGCAAATTGGGAAATCACCTTCTCCATATCCTCCCGGGTGACTTCGGCCGACTTGGGAGAGGAGTCGTCAAAGGGAAGGGGGCTGGGAGCGATCGGCTGCCATCCTCCGGCATCTTCGAAAAGAGGCCCTCCCCCGCGCCACGGAACATCGGTTGAGGCTTTGCGCCCGGCATGGGCGAGCTGAATGCCCGGTACCGCCCCCTGCTTCTTGACAAAACCGGTGATGCCTTTGAAGGCCTGAGCGTGCGCATCGGACCACATGCCGCTATCCCATGGCGAAATCCGCCCTTCCGGTGAAACGGCGGTGGCCTCTACCATGACCAGGGCAGCCCCTCCAACGGCCCGGCTGCCGAGATGCACGAAGTGCCAGTCGGTGGGCATGCCGTTCTCGCTGGAGTACTGGCACATGGGCGAGAGAAAAATTCGATTCTTAAACTCGAGCTCCCTGAGCCGGAGGGGAGAAAACAACTTGCTGGCCATCACCGGACCTCCTATTATCGCTGCGAGAAATCAATGGCGACAAAAGTTATCATATGTTTCTTAAGAGCTCTCTGACTTTCTGCAAAAGGGGCTTTCTGATTTGCAATGTCAGGTAGAGGTCGCCGGACTCTCGCCCGTCTTGCCCGAAAGCGCCCATCCCTTTCAATCTGATCTTTTGACCATCCCTTATTCCGGATGGAATTGTGACCACCAGCTCTTTAGACCTGCGGCGATGGAAGTATTTCACCTTTTCCCCTTCGTGAGCTCGCCGGGGGTCGATCGCGATGGTATCGTACCAGTCCTTCCCCCTCGCGGTTTCCTTTATTCCCAACATCTTTTTTAAAAGATAACCGGTTAGTTTCCCCAGGGATCCCGGTAACATTTCGGGAGAACCTCCAGCCCCGGGTGGATAGCCCCTGCCGTAGGCCGGGCCGAAAAATATGAACCCTTTCCCGAAAACTCCCGGCCGGCGAAATTCGAAGGTGCGATATCCCTGCCCGTACGACTCCCGGAAAATCTCATCAAAGCTTCTGAATCCGAAGGCTTTGCCCATCTCTTCAAAAATCTGATTGATGTCCGAACCCCGGAAAATGTCCTGCTCGGAATAACTCTGTTTAAAGCGGTCGTAGCCCGAAGACCCATAGCGCTCCCG
>Ga0315283_10006614_pt1 | contig 10360 bp, 6 predicted proteins | sample YL17G09_0_MG_FD_204541 | JGI IMG/M metagenome (GOLD analysis project Ga0315283, IMG submission 204541) | Sediment microbial communities from Yellowstone Lake, YNP, Wyoming, USA - YL17G09_0 | ecosystem: Environmental > Aquatic > Freshwater > Lake > Sediment | place: USA: Wyoming | collected...
TCGGCGTGGTTGGGTCCTGGGTGCCGGGGCGCCGCCCGCCCCCCCCCCCCCCCGCCCCCCCCCCCCTCTGCCCCCTCCCCCCCCCCCCCCCCCCCCAAAAAAAAGTCAAAACCCTCCTCCTGTTCCCTCTCCCTCCAGTCACCCTCGCCGCCCTGCCCGAGGGCCAGCGCGGCCCGCCCCTTGGCGACCCGCCACCCTCTCGCACAGCCAGCCTGATCCCGGCGGGCCAGGGCGGCGCGCCAGAGGCGGCCGCCGCGGCTGCTGCCCTCCTGCCCCCTCCTCCCCCACCCCCACCACCGCTCGCCCGGGCGGGCGCCTTGTCTGCCCTCTCCATCTCCCCTTTGCTGCTGCTCTCGCACACCGCCGCCAGCAGCCCGCCTGCCGGTGTGGGGGGCGGCGGGAGGCCGGCCGCCTGGGGGGAGGCCGCCAGTCCCCCCCTGTCGCCACCCCCGTCCCCCGCGGGCCTCCGGCCGCGCCCACCGCCCGCCGCCGCCGCCCAGCCCGCCCAGCCGCCTCACCTCGACCGCCCGCGGCCGACCACGCTCGCGGCCTTCCTGGCCGCCCGCGCCGCCGGCGGCGGCTCGCCCCTGTCCCCCTCCACCAGCAGCGCCACCACCACCCTGCCCGGCGATGACCGCCCGACCTTTCTGCGGGATGCCCTGGACGGTGGTGGCGGCAGCGGCGGCGGCGGCGGCGGCGGTGGGAGCAGCGGCAGCGGCAGTGGTAGCGGCAGCGCGACCACCGCCGGCGCGTGGGCGGGCTGGTCAGGCGGGCGCCCGCCCAACAGCACCGCCGTCACTGGGACAGGCTCCGGCGCGGCGACCACGTCTTTGGCCGCCGCCGCGGCGGCCCACATGGTGCGGCCGTCGGCGCGGGAGGGGGCGGCCGCGGAGCCACTGCCACCACCAGGCAACAGTGTGTGCCCGACAGGCGGTGCTCCTGCCTCCGCGCCCTCCGGTTCCATCGCCGGCTGGCAGGCCCTGGCCGCCGAGCTGATGGGCGGCAGTGAGGGTGCGGGAGGTGATGGCGCGGCGGACGCGCCGGCGGGCGCCGCCCCGGCCACCACCCCGCCACCCCCGCACCCCCCCCCTCCCCTCCTCCCCTCGCTCTTCGCGCCCGGCGGCCTATTCTTCCTCCAGTACGAAGCCTTGCGCCCCCTGGGGCGAGGCGCATTCGGCGCGGCCGTCCTCGTCCGTCGCCGCGCCGACGGCGCCCGCCTGGTCGCGAAAGTCCTGGGCGGCGGCGGCGGCGGCGTCGGGGGCGGTGGGGGCGGCGGGGGTGGTGGGGCGGGCGCGACAGCTGAGGCGACCGCCCTGGCCCGCCTGGCCCACCCCCACATCCTCCGCTACGACGCCGCCTTTGCCCTGGATGGTGCGACCGGTGCTGTCATCCTGACGGGGTGGTGTGCGGGCGGGGACCTGGGGACCGCCCTGAGCCGGCGTGGCCGCGCCGCGCCCTTGCCGCCCGCCCTCGCTGTGAGCGTCCTCGCCCAGCTCGCCCGCGCCCTCGCGCACTGCCACGCCCGAGGGGTGGCGCACCGGGACGTCAAACCTGCCAACGTATTTTTAATGGGCGGCGGCGGTAGCGGCGGCGGCGACGGCGGCGGCGGCGGCGGCGGCGGGGGCCCCGCCTGGCGGGTGAGGCTGGGAGATTTTGGCCTGGCCTCTTCAACCTCGGCGCCCCCGCCCTCCGTCGCGGGCACGCCCGCTTACCTGGCCCCCGAAGTCGTCACTGGCGCACCCGGCGCCGCGGGGAGTTACTCCGCCGACGTGTGGGCGCTCGGCTGCGTGCTGTTCGAGTGCCTGTCGGGCGGGGTGCCTGCCTTTGGGGCCGCCCGTGCTGGCGGGGGGGTTGGCGGGGTCGGGGCCGCCATCCTGGCCGGGTCCCGGGCGCCGCTGCCGCCACCCCAGGGCCGGCTGGGCGCGGTCGCGCATGCCCTGGTGGACAGGCTGCTGGCGCGGTCGCCGGCCGCCCGGCCCTCCGCGGCGGCGGTGCTAGCGTTTCCGGCGGTGGCCGCGGCGGCCGCGGCGGCGGCCCTCGCCGGGCAGCAGCAGCAGCGGCCGGCTGCTGCTCCTCGGCGGGAAGGGCGAGGAGGGGACGGGTGGGCAGAGGAAGCCCAAGAAAAGGCAGCACCCCAGCCAGCTGTGGGGCCGGCAGTGCTGGCGGCCCTCGCGGCCCTGCGGGCGGGCGAATGAATGAGAGAGGGGGGAGGGGGGCGAGGGGAGAGGGTTGGGAGCAAGAAGAGGACCCACTATTTTTTTGTAATCTCTCGCTGGTGAGCCCGCACACGCCATTTGTTCGTCCAAAAATATGGGGTCGCATGTCCATCTATACTCTCATCGCGCGACGAGCGCGAGGCTCGGGCGGGCGGGCGGCGTCCCGCCCGCCAGGCGCCGCCCGCGGCAGGCCGCCGCTGCGGTGGGCGACGACCCGACCACCCCTCAGCCTCCTCTTCCCAACATAGCCTCCGCCTCCGACGCAACCGCCGCCGTCACCGCCTTGCTCACCCTCATCGCCGGCACGGACCGCGGGTCGGCCGCCCCGCCCTCCACCGCCGCCGCTGCGGACGACCTCATCGACGCGCTGGCCGCCTTCGGGGCGTCCCAGGCGCCCCGCCCCTTGGATGATGAGAACGAGTTATTGTGGGGTGCGTTCGACGTTGCCTACGTTGGCACGCGCGGCACGCGCCAGCGCGGCCAGCCGGCGGGCGGCCAGTGGCGGTCCGGGGTGGGGCAGGCCCTCTTTGCCACGACCTTCGTGGGGCAGGGCGTGTACAAGCAGGCCGCGGCGGGCGGTCCATCGCGGCAGCCACCCCCACCCCCACTGGCCACCAACCTCGTGGCCTTCCGCGCGTTTGGCGGCCTCCTGCCGGGTCACATCGGCTTGAGGGGCGTGGTCAGCGTGGTCGCCGACCCCGCGCTTGCGGCCCGGTCCGCCCACCCGGACTCGGCCGGCGGCGACACGGTGCGGGTGGCCTTTGACCCGCCAGAGCTAGTGCTGGGCGCGCCCGCCCACCCCGCGGCCGTCGCCCTCAAGATCGGCCCGCCCTCCGCCGTCCAGCTGACGACGACTTACCTGGATGCCCGCGTCCGCCTAGGCCGGGGCTCATTCGGGTCGCGCTTTGTGTTCACACGCATTCCAGGGGGCGACGCCGCGGCGGGCCGCCTCCAGGCGGTAGGCACACACACGACCCGGCCGGCCGGGTGGGCGGTGTGTGCGGGAGTGCTGGCCGCCTGCGCCGCGGCCGTGGCATCCCTCGCCACGCGCACCCCGGCCTGGCCCCTGGCAGCCCGCCTGGTCGCGGGCGTCCTGCCCGCCCTGGTCGGGCTCTGCCTGGGCGCGGCGGTGGTGAAGGACCGCCTCACCGCCTGGCGCGGCCCCGGGCGGGAGCGGGGGAATGAGGGGAGCGGGCGGGTGACGGCCGGGGGGGCGCCGGTGGCAGCGAGCGCGGCGGCTGCCAAGTGAAGAGACGGCTTCAGACAGACAGAGGGGAGGGCGGCGGGCATTTGAAGACATGAAAAAGCAGACGCGGCGCATACACACACACACACAAAAGCACTCTCTCTCTCTCCTCCCTCTCCCTTTTCTCAAGCCACCGCGGTCTCCACAGACTGCTGCGGGTCCGGCTTCGCCGAGCGGGCAAACCCGATGCGGGGCGAGCCCTTGTTGCCCAGGGGCGCCCCCGGCGGCGCAGTCCCCGCGTCAAAGATGGTGTGGTACGCGCCCAAGAACACGTCCCCCAAAATCCAGAGCGGCCCTGCGGGTGGGGGCACGTCCAGCGGCATGAACCCGCTCACGCACGCGTCCCCCCCCCCCGGGCTCCCGCCAGGCAGGCGGAGGACGTAGTCGTCGGGGGTCAGCACGAACTCGCGGCCGCCGATGGTGAAGGAGACGTCGGGCAGGGCGTCGACCGCGCCGGGCGGGCCGCCCACGCGCGCGCAGTCCACCAGCGCCTGCGTCCCCGTCGACAGCGGGGCCAGGCCGTCGCAGGCGGCGTCCAGGGATTCCAGGACCTCGTCGGCCGTCGCGTTGGCGGCCAGGGCGGACTGGACCAGGCCGACCGCGGTGCGGCAGAAGGCGCAGTAGGGGGTGGGGTCTGACAGGGCGGGCGCCCTTTTCTGGCCGGCGCCAGCCACCCACGCCGCGCGGCGCGCAGCGCGCGCGAACGGCCCGGCCGCCGCGGCCAGCGCGCACGCCCCGCCGGCGCTCCCCGCCCGCCCCCCCTCCTTGTTGTTGGGGTCGCACAAGCCCAGAGACTCGCACGCCTCCTCCGGCGTCTCCGCCTCGACCGCCGCGACGAGGGCCGGCCCGTACGAGTCGACCAGCGCCCTGCACTCGGCCGGCAGCAGGCCGCGGGCGCCTAGGGCCGCGTTGATCGCCGCGATCTCCGGGGTCGGCCCCACCAGCAGGGACGTCCCACTGTCCGCGATGGCCTGGCACCCGCCGGCGCACGGGGCGCCGTGGAGCGGCGCCCCGCCCTTCATGGGGTCAGGCTCCCCTGCCCCGGGCACGCGCACGCCGTCCATTTTGAATTGCCAGTAGCCGCGCCGGGTGACGGGCACCCAGGCCCGGTCGCCCGTGGAGTGGTCCGGGTCCGCCCCGCCAAAGACGAGCTCGCCGCCGGGCTCGCCCGCCGACGCGTTGCGGTTGAGCCAGAACGAGAACTGCGGGGCGGGGAGGAGGTCGGACGCCAGCATGTTGAAGAAGGGGGGCACGGCGCCGCCCACGGCGATCTCGGGGAAGCCCAGGCCGAGGATGCCGTCAAAGTGGGCGGCCAGGAAGGCGAGGCCGGGCTGGCCGGGTGGGAAGGGCGGAGGGGGGAGAGAGAGAGGCGGGGGGCGGGGAGAGAATCATGATGTGAAGAAGACTGGATGGGGGGAGGTCCCTCCCCCTCCCACACCCCACACCCCCACCCCCACAACCCCCCCCCCCCCCCCCCCCCCCCCCCCCCCCCCCCCCCCCCCCTCCGCCTCACCTCCCGCGTCGCCTCCGCAAAGGACTGGCCGTCCACCGCCAGGTCGCCCAGGGCCAGCGTGTCCGTGGAGAAGTACCCGCTGAGCGACCCGCTCCCGTACTGGATGGCAAAGCGCGTCCCGTTGGGGGTGTGGGTGGAGGAGAGGGAGGCATCGTACCGGGCGTGCAGGCGGCAGGCCAGCTGCCACCAGGCGCACTGCTCGGAGGGGACCCAACTGGTGCGTGGAGGGGGGGAATGGACGGACGAGGTGTGTGTGGGAGTCTCCTTTTTCAGCGGTGTGTGTGTGTGTGTGTGACGGGGGCGAGCAAGCGAGCGAGCGAGCGCAGGGTCTCTTATTCTTCCTCTCTTCTTTTTCACTCACAGGTTGGACGACCCGGTGTCGAAGATGACGTTGAACGTTTGGGGGGGCGTGCCCAGCGAGATCTCGCCGTAGTACTGTGTGAGGAGGAGGGGAGGATAGATGTGGAGGGGCAGGGCGCGGGGCGGATGGAGCGGGGGGAGGGGCACTGTGGAGACCAATGCATCGTGCCCTCGTCCTTCTCTCCTCGCCTCACCTGCGCGTCCATGAAGTCGACCAGCGGGATGTCCTCCCCGCCGGTCAGGCGAGCGGGTCCCACCTGGCCACCCGCTGTCTGCCCATAGCGCGCCCGGAGCGCGGACTGTTGGCCGCACAGCGAGGCCGCGCTGGGCGCGCGGCGCTTCAGAGCGATGCGAGGGAAGGAGGAGGAGGAGGAGGCCGTGTCGGACGCCAGCGCGTGAGACGCCAGGAGCAGGGCCGCCAGGATGGCCACGTGAGCCAGGGCGGGCATCAGGCCGGGGTTACGTGCGCGTATTTACCGCGGAGGAGAAGGAAAAAGGAGGGTGTGTGCCACAGCGCAAACAGGTTAGAACACCTCACTTCACTTTTTTCCCCCTCTCTCTCGATGCGCCTCACCTCCACCCGCCCGCTGGTCGTCAGGCCATGCCCTGCCTCCGCACGCCGCGCGGTCGCCGCGGCCGTGCCTGAGGGCGGCGGCGACGCGGCGATGATGGGCCGCCGGGCCGCCCTGGCGGCGGCGCTGTCTCTCTCGTCAGCCTCGCTCCTCCTCGCCCGCCCGGCCGGCGCGTCGGCCCTCGACCAGGCCCCCGCCCCGCTACCCTTCCCGGCCGACGCCATCCCCTACAACCTGTCCATCCCCACCGGCTGGGTGTCCGCGTCTGGCGTCTCCCCTGGCGGCGCCGGCCGGCCCACGCTGGCCTGGTTCCCCGCCGACGCGGGCGCCGCGGACGGCGCGTCCGTGTCCCTGCTCGCGACGCCCGTCGGCGCGGACTACACGTCTCTGGGCTCCTTTGGCGACGCCGGCGGCTTCGCGGCCAACCTCATCGCCTCCTCCGACCAGTCCTTCCGCCTGCGGGGGCGGGGCGGCAAGGCGTCGGCCGTCGACCCGGTGTCCGTCCAGACGGCGGCCCTGCTGGACGCGCGCGAGGTGACCGCCCGCAATGGCTCGAAAATCTATCGCGTGGATTACCTGTTGAAGCGGGCGGGCGAGGCGGAACCGCGGACGCTCTACACGGCCGTCGCCATGGGGCCGGACCCCAACGGCCGGGGATTCACCAACGCGCTCTACACGCTGACCGCCCAGGCGAGCGCGGCGGCGCTGGGGGCGGCGCCCGCTTTGGCGGCCGACCTGGTCAGAGCGGTGGAGAGCTTCGAGCCGCCCGTGTTTGGGAAGGGGGGGAGGTGATAGAAAGGGCTTGACGCGGGGCGGCGTGGCGCGAGTGGGGCGTGTGGGGCATGGGGCGTGTGGGGCGTGGGTTTGCAGAAACGGGGCTCCAGGTTGAGAATTGCTTTCTCATTTCCTTTTTTGATGCGGGCGGCGACCCTGCGCCTCGGCCGCGCCTCCTCCTCCTTGCTGGCCCGCCCTGGGCGTTCCCTACAGACGCACAGCCTGGCCGCAATGACATCGACGCCGCCACCTCCACCCTGGGCGCTCGTTGGTGAGAGGAAAAACAGAGCAAATTGGCCAGCTGCGGCGTTTTCAACCTCGCCCTCCTCTCTCGCTACATTCTCGCCCTCTCCCTCGCCATTCAGACATCGGCGCCAACCTAAGCGACCCAATGTACGCCGGAACCTATCACGGCAAACCTGGCGCGCACCCGCCTGACTTGGCGTCGGTGCTGGCCCGCGCGTGGGAGGCGGGCGTGGGCCGCATCATCATTACCGCCACCTCCCTGGAGGACGGGCGGGCGGCCCTGGCCCTGGCGCGGACGGACCCCCGCCTGTTTTGCACGGCCGGCGTCCACCCCACCCGCGCGGGCGAGCTCGTGGCGGGCGGGGACAGGTATTTGGACGACCTGAGGGCGCTCATCGCTGAGGGCACGGCCGCGGGGAAGTGCGTCGCGGTCGGGGAGGCCGGCCTGGACAACGACCGCCTCGCCTTCTGCGATGCGCGCACGCAGGCCGCCGGGTTCACGGCCCAACTGGAGCTGGCTGCCGAGGTGGGGCTGCCCCTGTTCCTGCACTGCCGGGCGGCGGCGGGCGAGCTGGTGGCGGCGTTGGCGGCGGCGCCCCCCTTGCCTAGGGGCGGCGTGGTCCACTCCTTTGACGGGAGTGCCGCCGACCTGGCGGCCCTCTTGGCCCTGTCCCTGCCGGGGCGCCTGTGCATCGGCCTCAACGGGTGTTCCCTGAAGGCGGAGGGCAGCCTGGGCGTCGCCGCCGCCGTGCCCCTGGACCGGCTGCTCCTTGAGACGGACGCGCCCTGGTGCGAGCCCCGCCCCTCGCACGCCTCGGCCGCCCTGCTCGCGTCCCAGGCCGGCGCGGGCGTGGCGCCCGGGGCTGCCAACGCGCCGAACCCGGGCGCAGTGGACAAGAAAAAGTGGAGGGCGGACGCGCCCGTCAAGGGGCGGAACGAGCCGGCGGCGCTGGTGTGCGTGCTGCGCGCGGTCGCGGGCGCGCGCGCGCGCGCGGCGGGGCGGGACGTGTGCGAGGCCGACTTGGTGGAGGTGGCGAGGGCGACGACCGAGAATGCGGTGGGGCTGTTTGGGCTGTGAGAAAAGGGTGTGGGGTTCGGGGAAAGGAGGAGATGATTGATGAGATGAGCGCTGAGAAACATGGTGACAGTGCGCACAGCACTCTTCCCGCGCCGCAGGGGCCCTCACTTTCTCTCAGCGCCCCTTGTTCCCCCGCGCGCGAGGGCGCCACGCCCCGCGCCCGACCGAACCCCTCGCCCCAAGGCAATCACATAGCCCTCTTGGGGATCTGCGGGAGAGCATGGAGCGCGTAGGCGAAGGGCAGGTGCGTGGTGCCCGTGGAAGAAAGCAAAGAAACGTCTCCAACACACAGCATTCGCAAAAACCTCACCGCGCCCCGCCCCTCCCCTCTCTTTCACCTCCCACACAGGGCGAGGAGTGTCGCTTGTCCAGACCAGAGTACATGAGCGACGAGTTCCGCATGTATCGCTTCAAGGTACGGCGATGCTGCGGCGATTTCCTCCACAAAAAATAAAAAAATCGAGCAAAGCGAAGATAGCGCCAGCCCCCTGACTGCCGCCGCTGCCGGCCTCGCTTCTCTCGCTTCTCTCTCTCTCTCGCTCACACACACACACACGCCCACGCCCACGCCTACACGCCACAGATCGACCCCTGCCCCGACTTTTCCACCCGCCCCCACGACCCGGCCTCCTGCCCGTTTGCGCACCCGGGCGAGAAAGCCGCGCGGCGCGACCCGGCGGCGCTCCCGGCCTATGGCGGGACGCCCTGCCCCGACTACAGGAAGGGCGCCTGCCGCCGGGGGGCGGCCTGCCCCTTTGCGCACGGCGTCTTCGAGGCCTGGCTCCACCCGACCCGGTACCGCACCGCGCCCTGCGAGGCGGGGGCGGGGTGCCGGCGGGCGGTCTGCTTCTTCGCGCACGGGGCGGGCCAGGCGCGGGCGGCGCCCCCGCCCTGCCCGTGCGACCCGGTGGAGGCGGCCATGGCGGCCGCGGCGGCGTCCTCGGCGGCGGACAAGGCGGCCCGGGCGGAGAGGGCGGCGGCGGCCCGGGAGGCGGCGGCGCGGGCAAAGGCGGCGGCCGCGGCCTTCCCGCCGCCCTCCCCCGCGGGCCCGCTGTCGGCCGGTGCGCCTGGTGGCGGCCGCCGGGGTGGCCGGGGCGGCGGCTCGGCCGCCTCCTCCTCCTCCTGCGACGGCGGGGCCGGCACCTGGTCGGGCAGCGACGGGGGCGTGCCTGGGGGCGCCCGGTCACCCACGGAGGAGGAGGCGGCGGCGCCCCCGCCCTGCCAGCCGGCGCGGCAGGCTTCGAGGGCGGCGGGCGGCGGCGCGGCCACGGCCGCCGCCCGTCTCGACCCGCCGCTGCTGTTGCCCCCCCGCGGCCGCACCGCCCGCGGCGGCCGGGGCAGTGGGTCAGGGGGCGGGCCGCCCCTCCACCACCCTCATCCCCACCCCCACCTCTACCCGCGCCACGCTGGCCTGGTCCCCGGCGTCGGCGGCGGCAGGCGTGGCGGGGGGGCGGGCGAGCAGGCGGGCGTGGCCGCCCTGGTGGAGGCGTTGCGCGCGCTGGAGAGGGCGCAGGCGGCCGAGCGCGCGGCCGCGGCCGTGGCCGCGGCCGCGGCCGTCGCGGCCGCCCCGCCGTGCCCGCGGCCGCGCCTCCCTCCGCCTCCTCAACGGCCGGCCTCCCGTGGCGGCTTGGGCCCGGCCTTCGCCGCCGCCGCTGCCGCTGCTGCCGCCGCTGCGGCCGCCGTCCCGTCCTCAACCCTCTCCTCGGCCGCCCCGCCCCCGACGCCCTCGTGGGGCCCCTGCAGCGACCTTGCGGGCGTGGCCGCGCTGCTGGGCGACGGGCGGGGCAGCTTGTCCCGGTCCCCGCCCGGCCTCCGGCTGATGATGGGCGGCCACGGGGCGGCGGCGCCTCCCCCACCCCCACCCCCACCCTCCTTTTTTGACGGTGACGCGTGGCTGGCCGCCCTGTCCCCTGCCCCTCCTTCCGCCACCCCTCCTTCCTTCCACGGCGTGAGCGCGGACCTGGCGCCCGTGCCGCCGCCCCACCTGTATGGCGGCGGCAGCGCTGGCGGGCACCGGTCGCCCCTACTGTTTTGAAAAAATCGGTTTTTTGTTTTGTCAGTGAGAGACGAGACCTTTATTTTTTTTCTCTCTCCCTCATTCATTTTTTTTACGCGCGCCGCTATCTGGCTGCGCGCGTTCCCCTGCTGGGCGTGTGTGTGAGAGAGTGGAGAGAGAGCCATTACCGCGCTCCCTCCGCCCAACCTCTCGATTTTTCAACCCATGCACCCCCTTGCCTCCCTCTCTCGATTCTTTTCTCTCACCGTCCCTGGACATCAACGCGCTCCCGCGCACGCCGGTTTGCTTGACGCGATGCCCGTTTCTTGTATTTCTCATCTCTTCTTGACCTGTGTCCC
>Ga0315283_10006615_pt1 | contig 10360 bp, 4 predicted proteins | sample YL17G09_0_MG_FD_204541 | JGI IMG/M metagenome (GOLD analysis project Ga0315283, IMG submission 204541) | Sediment microbial communities from Yellowstone Lake, YNP, Wyoming, USA - YL17G09_0 | ecosystem: Environmental > Aquatic > Freshwater > Lake > Sediment | place: USA: Wyoming | collected...
GCGTCCAAAATAGCGGGTCCAAAAACGTCGTTGAATTTCAGGATAATTTTTTGATGGTGTTTTGGGTCGACATATTTGGGCGCCTTAATTTTTTTTTGTCCGTTTGGCTTGAAACCGGTATGGGAATGACCGAAATCATCGAGTTTCTATTGACAAGTGACAATATGGAGAGCCATGCTCGATTATTTAGACTACCTATAGGCGGACGAAGTGTGCGCGCGGCTGTCTACACCGGGAATATTTTTTCTCTCCGATTGCCTTGAAAGAGGCATAGGAATGACCGAAATCGTCGAGTTTCTATTGACAAGTGACAATATGGAGAGCCATGCTCGATTATTTAGCGAGATATTATTTTTTACGAGTTTCCGCAGCGGGAGGCGCGGCGCGAATGCGCGAAATTAACTATTTTGACAGAATTGATTTCTTTTACGAATACGTGTGAGTTGTGTGATGAGCGAAGCATGGCGCACTCTCGCGGTTGATGCATTCTGGCGCGCACACGATGAAATGGACCTCATTGGACCGCCACGCACCGACGATGAAATCCAGCGCGGTCCGATTTACACACTGCCGGACCCGGCAATCTTATCCATATTGAAACAGTTATACATGAGCGAATTGGACACACACTCTCAAGATGGTGGGCTGGGAGCAGCCAAACGCGCGCTGAATCGGGCGTGCGTGTCTGTGAATCTCGAATTCAGACGCATCTGCCGGAAAAGCAGCGAGACGTTCACGAGCCCGCGAGGCGTGGAAACAGGTCCCGCGTATTTGCGCAACAGATTGTTCGTGGATATATTCGAGGAAATGTTCAACGACAAGTTCCCCGGCTTTAAAGACCAAGACGACGCAATTTACGGCGTGTTCGATGCAGTGCGACAACGATACATGGCGAGCTTTCACTGGGAGAAATTCTTCAAGCGGGCCTACTTTGCGCTGACCGTTCTTCGTCGTGACATTGAGGTGAACTTCACGTGGAATCCGATGGAGAAAATATCGTATCGATTCAACAACGACACGGGCGTGATGGATGACGATTTCGAGTTTGCCGAATTCGGCGTTTTGTATTCGACGCTCCTCTATCACTATCGGCCGCGGCTGGCACTGCGATTTCCCTATCGCGACACGGCTCGGGGCACGCAAGTTTATCATAGAACCGAGGAGATTTCTGGCGCCGAACTCGCGAAGCGGGTGTTCTTGTATCGACTCGAGAAACAGTTCGACATCGACAATGTGGTGCGGATGGCGTCGGGAACTATTTTTGACGGCCGCCGATTGTTCGACGCGATCAACGAGCTGGTTGTGGCGAACAAAATTACGTGGCAAGTGTTTGCTGCCGGCTGGCGCGCAGAAAATCAAGTTCGCACGGCGTTCGCGCAGAATGGTAATGTGGCAATCTGGATGCCGCTGCTCGACATGCCGTTGGCAAACGAGCGAAACTTTTCTCACGCAGTGCCGCATCTAGCACTCGACACGTATTTGTTTCTCATCAGTTTACTCGGCCTCGGCAATTCTCTGACGCAAGTGAGAACGGCGCAGCTGGTGAAAAGATACGCGCTGCACATTACGAGCGATGAGTTCCGAAGCGGCAGGCCGGAGACGGAAGAGAAGTGGGCGTTGGATTACTTGTTCCAAAGCGTCAACACCATCACCGTCGACGAATTGCCGCGCATCCTTCGGCTGACGCGAAACAGCGAAGACTACAAGCGCGTTTTTCGAATCAATTCACGCGCCGAGTTGTGGCGACCGCTTCTGCTCGCACCGAGCCGAATGACGGGCACGTATATTTCTTTCTGGCTGGCCTATGAATTGTATCGGCAAGACGCGTTCACCAAGGCAGAACTTCACACTCTTTACGACCATCTGGATCACTATCACATCTCGAACGAATTGTGGTTCTGGATCAAAGGGAAAATCATCGAAGTGTTTGGCCAAGAATAAACAAAGCCAAACGCCATAAATTGTTTTCACATCGATAAACCAACGAGTGAGAGAGAATGAGTGCGCGAGACAAATTTTGGCGCGCGCACGACGACATGGAATTAATCGGACCGCGAACAGATCGCGATTTTAGGCGCTCGAAGGTTTACAAACTAGATGTGTATGTGCTCATGAACATAATTGAATTGCTGTTCGAGAATGCACTGCGCACCTCAAAAAAACCAGATGGCGGTCTCATGGACGCGTATAGCGAATTGGATCGAGTCTGTCAAACGAATCGAGAATTTAAAACAGTTTGCAGAAAGAGCGACGAAGAGTTTCACTCAATGACAAAATTGGAGACAGGACCGGCGTTTCTCAGGAATCGCTTGTTCTACGATGTGTTCGAACACGTGTTTGGCAGAGAGTTCCCCTTGTTGGCGAAGGAAGTGGACAGTATTTACGGTCGACCAACCGGTCGCGAGCTGGAAATCAGCGAGGCATTTCTTCCATGGGAACAATTTTTTCGCGACGCCTATCTCACATGGCAAGTGCTCAAACGCGATTTGCGCGAGAGGTTTAATCGTCCTGCTAACGATCCAACGGAATTAGTTATTCGTCGTTTCACTGCCGACTATCATGAGGACGATCTTTTCTATTTTCATAAATCCCTTCACTTTGCGCAAATATACGCGATTCTGTTGCATTCCTATGGAACACTGTTTAATATCAGATTTCCTATACGTGGTATTTTGCCAAGACACAAAGCAGAAACGTTGACTGGCGCGCAATTCGCTCGTCGAGTGCTGCAAGTTATGCTCCAGTATGGCACGCCTATATCGGAACTTGTCTCGTTCAATGGTATGCTTTACGACGGCTCGACAGTCTACGCTGCTGTGATTGAGGAAGGCGGACGATTCGACCGTCTCGTCAGCGGTGGAGAAACGTATGGACAAGTGCGTGCTGCGTTCTATCAGAGTCCCGATAAGAGAATTTGGGTGCCTTTTCTGGACATGGTCGTAGAAGTTGCGGGCTGGGAAGCACCACGCGCTGACCGAATCCAAGTTTCCACCTATCTGTTTCTCCTTCATCGCCTCGCTGATGCTGGTCTGATTTCGAACACGCGGACGACCGAACTGGTCGAAAGTTACATCAATTTCGCACATACGAATCGTCGTCATACTGGCCACACCGAAGACGACGACTGGGCGGTGAACGTCTTCTTCTCGCGAAGCGATTTGGACGTCGAAGGTGTCCGGCACGCTGTGCAGCGAGCGCACAACCTTGAAAACGTGAAAGCAATCTACTCTCATAACAACAGCAGCCTCTTGTGGCGCCAAGTATTTACGCTGTGGCGTCAAGTATTCGATGACAAAGAGCGTCAATTTCAATTCAATGGTCTGGTGTGGTTGCTGCGGCAGTTGTGGGAGAAACATGAACTACCAGTCGACGAACTGCGCCAAACGAATTGGTATATCTTGAAAAAGGACACCAACGGATTCGGTCATTATTACACCGACTATTACTCTGGAGAACACGAGTGGCTCGACGAAATTCGGCGCACTGCGCTGGGTTTTAACGAACGATCTGGAGAATACGAGTGGTTCGATGAAACCCACCGACGACGCACTTTGCTGACAAACGAATAAATAAAGTGAGCAGCGATGTTTTATCCACGCAAAACTCTGACCAGCACGAGTTCGCGGAAAAAAATGAGTGCGCCCAAACAGTTTTGGCGCGCACACGACGACGACGGCGACGCCGAAATGATTGGTCCAATCATCGTGCCGTCAAAGAAGAAGGACACCGCGCGAAAGTTTCCGATCCTCAACGCACCGGAACTTGCAATCGCAGAAATTCTCATGAAAATTCTCGACGACGAACTGACGAAAACTGGAAGTTATTACAGTGCGATCGAAGAGATGAACAAGTATTGCACTCCACCGCTTGCTGTGACGCCGGGATTCGAACGATTTGGCGATGAAAAAAATCTCGACACACAGCGCTTGCGCAGCGGTCTTTTTGAAATGTCATTCCAACGCTGGTTTTCCAAACTGTGTCCTGGTCTTGAGAATCACTACGAAATTCTTTACTTGCTTTCAGAGAAACACGCAAAGAAAAAGGGTCACGAATATTCAGCCGAAAAATATGCACCAAATCTGACGAAATTTCAATACGAACAATTCTTCATCGACACTTGGTGGAATTTACAAAAATTGGCCGATTTTTGCGGCTTCGTGTTCGGAACTAAAAAAGAGCCAATGTTGCAAGGTCATCCAACATTGCAAGAATATCAACGTGTGGTTTTTCGCGACATGGATACGCGAGACGATGGAAGTCTCCGCGTCCCAGCCGGACGTCAAGCGAAAGTGGCTGTTGCGATATTATTCCATCTGACGCCAACTTTGCGATACACAATTCCTGCCGATGAGCGCGTTCCTCAAGGCGCCTCTCGTCAAATCGCGACGACGGGCGCCGACATCGTTCGTTTTATCTTTCGTCGACTGTTCAGCACAGATTTTGATCATCGTTGGCTGAATCCGGATGGGACTATTTTGGACCACCGCAAAATTTACACTGTAATCTTGGATGACAAAGAAACGGAAGTCATGGAGAAACGATTGGCCGTTGTTTACAAAGATTCACTCAAGCAAACAAATTCTCTCTCACTTGCCGAACGCCAATTGAGTGCCATCTGCGGCGCGCCGACCGGCGAAACGTGGGAGGCTGAACGATTCTGTGATCCGCAAATTCCATATTCACGTGCTTTGCGCAATGCTCTGTTTGAGTATATCTTTGACTCGACATTTTCTTCGATTTGTCCACGTCTGCGCAACGAATACAAACATCTTTATGGCGTTCACATAATCGAGTTTCAAGAATCGGATCTCAGTTACAATTTCGAAGAATTCTTCGCAGATGCATGGACGGGGCTAGAAGCGATTCGCTCGACTCGGCGCGACGAACAAGATTTTGTCTATTTGTTTGGAAAAACCGTCCCTGTCACTGGAAGTTGGTTAAGCAAACGTGTTGGATGTGTTTATGGTGCAGTTTTACACTTCATGGAGGAAGAAATCGATTACATCATTTCACGCGACGCTGAGAAATTCGGTCGTGCCACAGGATCTCAACTGGCCCGTCTCGCACTGAGACGAATGTTAGCCAACGGGAGTTATGTAGCAAATCTCTTGTATTACGATGGAACTATTTTCGATGGCCGCGAAATTTACACTGTCATCGCCGAGGAAGGATTTGGATTCGAATTGTTCGTCTCCGGCGCCCACGCCGAACTTCAGGTTCGCCGGGCGTTCGAACAAAATCCTACATCTCCGGTTTGGTTGCATCTACTGAGAACGTTGCCTCTAAAAATCAATCAGCCATGGTTGGGCGGAGAGTGGCCTCCGCCTTATCTTGAGCTGGAGACTTTCTGTTATTTGTTTCAACAACTCGTTTTGTCGTCACCAATGCAACGAGAAGAGGCAATTAAATTTGCGCGACAATTTCTTGCGATTATCATCGGTGGTTACAACGAGACTGTGATTTACGGTTCAACTGTGTTGAGTTTTCTTGTTGACAACGCAGACGATCTTACAGCGACGGAGATTTTTGTATTGATGAAGAAATTACATAGCAGATACAATACGGCTGATACCACTATCGTCGACAAAATGTTTGAGAAAAACCCAAATTTGAATATATGGTTTTCTGTTGCAACCAATCCGACTGTCGAGTTTGGAGACGTCGAATCGGTTGTGAAAGCTATTTACGACAACAAGGCGAACTCGTGGACTTACGCGCAATTCAAAAGTTTCGTTGAATCGGCAATCGCCAAGTATCCGCCTAGCTTATTAGCCGTGCCGTCTGGGTCGTTGTCGTGGCTTCTAAAAGTGCAAGAAATACCCGAGAGTCAGTGGGCTGCGAGACCAACAGTAGCGGAAATGAAGCCCCGAGGATTTATTTTTGGCGTCACACCGCGGCCGCTTCGACTGTTTCCTCGCCAATAGAATGAACAATAAATACGCATAAACCTCCGCTCTCCCGAAACTTAAAATAATGAGCGAAGATGAAGGATTTTCGCTTGGTTCGCACGACACCGGCGACGATTCGAAGCGGCATTACGATGGCACGCACTCCTCCGACGACGAGTCGTCGCTCGAGCTGCCCAATTTTCCACTCGAGGCGGCCAAGGCGAAGAAGCGCGCGCGCTACAAACTCGTCTACACGGGCTCGGAGGCGATCATCAAGGTCGCCAAGGCGGTCAACGAGTCGCGGCGCACGGGCGCTCCGCTCAACACAGACATTTTCGTGCCGCCCACGTCGCCCGACTTGCTACACGAACTCTCACTGCGGCCGCTGTCGTTGGAGAAGTTGGAGATGACGATGACGCTGAACGCCGTGGTGCGCGAGTGCGAGTTGCTGGCCGAGGACGGCGTGCCGAAGCGCGACAGCAACGTGAACGATTTACGGCGTCTGCTGCGCGTCTACGACGACTTTGCGCTCGCCAACGTCAACAAGGGCGCGAAAATAGACACGCGCCACCGACTGGCGCTCTTCCTCGCGCGCATGAAAGTCCTCAACGCACTCACCATTCTCTTGCCGCGCGTCGACGTCGCGCACGACGACGCATACGTGCGAGACGACTACTGGGTCGACGCGCAGACGATCAGCAACATGCAACTGGCGCGCTGGCTGTATGCGAACCGTGCGTGCCACGCGCTGCTGCTCGTGGTCGACGACCAGTTGCCGCGCACGCACCCCAACTATGTGGCCGGCCACCTCATCGAGCACTGCACACTCGAGTGTTTCTGGCAATCGCTGCTCGCGCTGACGGCGGCGTGGCCGTATTTGGCGATGAGCGCGTATGTGGTGCGCGCGTTCGACGCTTTCCGCGCGCGCGCCGCCTTCTTCCTCTCGTATCGCGAACTGGCGACGCCCGACACCACCATCGTCGAAGAGGAAACATTTTCGCTCAAGAAGCAGATTGACATGTCGCGCACCAAGGTGCTGGGGCTGAATCTGAATCTCTTCGGCCTCATGGATTTGAACGAGCCCGAGCGCGAGCCGCTGAAGCCCACCGTGCACCAGCAATCGACGCTGCTAGACAACGTTGACCTCGTCAAGATCAGCGAGAACTACATTCACGTGAATCTCGACTTCGCCGAGGAGTGCGACAAACTCTTCCAGTCTATGCAGCTCGATTTGCGGCGCTGCGCCGGCTTCACGCTCGACAAGAACGTGCACTTCACCGACGTGATAACGTGTGTCGGCTGCGAGCGGAAGGCGATCGCAGCGAGCGCCAATGTCACGCTGTTCGAGGCGCTCATCGACGAGCAAACCAAGGGCACGTTCCGCACGCAGATCAGCGAGGAGTTCCGCGAGATGCTCTTCCAGTTCTACGAGCAGCCGCACGAGGTGCAGTCATTTCGTGAATACCACGGCTACGAGGTCATCACGGCGCAGAACTGCATCTCGCAGCAGCGACCGCGCGACTACAAGCTGCTCTGCGAGCGGTTCACGGGCGCGCAGTGCGACGTCGTCTGGCAGAATCTGCGCGGCCACTTTGATGAGCCCGCGCACGGCATCCTCTGCATCATCGCGCTCAACTACTACATGCAGCAGTCGCTCAAGGGCGCGCGCGTGACCACCTACTTGGTCGACTTGTGCAAGAGCGGCGCCGGCGTCGGAGTCAAGCCACACGAGCATCTCGACGAGCGCGCCGGCTTGCACCGCAACGCCACCGAGGATTTCCACGTGCAAATGACCACGACGGGCACGTTCCTATTCCGCAATAAGCTCGTGCACCAAGACGGTTTCGAGGTCGACGCCGACGAGATCAACTACCAGCACCCGCTCATCATTCGCTCGCTCAACTCGTTTGGTGTCCACTACTCGGAGCACCTCCACCAGTGCCGCAGTTTCGCGCACGCGTTTCTCACGTGGCTGGTTATCATGTGCGAAGATAGGTGCATTGACGCGCAACTGACGACGGGCGCGTTCCTGCATGAACTCTACGCGCGGCTGTTTCCCGAGCGCTTCGAGCGCGTCAAACAACTCGCCGAGGAGGTCGACCGCCGGCTGCGCAAATACAACCCACTCGCCAAGTTTGTCGATCCGCACGTCACCGAGGCGGAGCAGAGGCTGCAGTCGCGCAACATGACTCAATTCTAAGCGCCGACAAAGTAAATTAAATGCGCGTTGCACTGTTTCTCCATCTATTGCAAAGTAAAGCAACCGCAAAAATGACATCGCGTATACTCAACTCGATGGGCGTCAACATCGGCGCTGTGAAGAGGGCGCTTGGCACCGACGATGCCACGCCCGGCGGAACAACCAACGACTCGAGTGATGTGATTTACGTGGAGATTTCGCACGCGGACATGCTGGACTTTAGGCACTTCTACAAAAAGGCCGAGACGGATGTGGCCAACGCGAACGACATCAAGGATTTCTACACGCTCAACGAGAATGTCGAATATAGTTTCGCCGGCGAGCCAATTGACGAGGAGAAATACGCGATTCGCGACCCGCTCAACGCGTTGCAGTCCGAGGCGCGTGCGTGGCATGATATGTTTGGCTTTGTCGCGGTCTACAATCCAGACCTTCGAGCCGACTATCGCGTTCGCGAGATGCGCGCCGAGGCCAACGATGAATCTCTGAGAAGCGGAAATGCCGCTTTGGCGAATCAAGTCCGGAGCGCGCTCGACATGCCCGAATTCCTCCTCACGGAAGCGAATCTGCTCATCGACGACGCGCTTCCGGACAACGCCGAAGAGGCGCGCCGCGCAATCTTGGGCGAGGATTTAATGGACGAATCGGAGACAAAACCGAGCGCCAAGCGCACGAAACGAGAGGCGCGTCCGAGCGGGCGCATCATACCCAACCCGCGTCACTCATCAACGAGGAACCCGGGCGCGGTGCTAATTATTGACAGCGGCGAGAGGGCCGCACCCGGTGTTGGCAGAAACGACGACGCCGACGATGACATTTCCGAGATAGAGTATCGTGAGAAAGTGGCTCGCGAACAGCGGCAGGACACGCGGCGCACGCTCGACGAAACAATTATCGGACTGCGCAGTTTGCGCGTCGTCGACGTCGAGGACGGTCGGTTCTTTCTCGAGATAGATCGCGCGAGCATGTCGAAGCGCGTCGTGTTTGTGCGCGCCAACTCGGGAACGCCGTCTCCGCTCAACTCGGTCAGCAAGAACAACAAGATTCTTGAGGCGACCGACTACATCGGCAACGGCAACGCGATGACAATCGATCCGAACGTGTTCGTCTACGTTTGGGACAATCGCATGCCGTTCGAGGACGGCCAATTGAACAGCAAGATGTATGAGGTGATTCGCCGACGCCAGGCGCTCGACCAGGCCGACCGGAATGCCGCCGACGTCGATTTGACAAACGCACATCCGGTGCAAGTGCTGAAGCACATCCCGACGCTCAACAAACTCGACGTCGAGCGCATGTTGGATCCGCAATTGTATGGCCGAGGCGCAACGCAGACAGCAACAGAGACGCGCGAAACGCTGCGTCGCGACGCCGTGCTCGACTATCAACTGAAGATGGTGGCCGCCGTGCAGAACAATAAACGTGACGACGAGTTGGCGCGGCTCATGGCGACGAACCGCCTTGGCAGCACGGTAATCGACACCAACGGCAACTCGGTGAATCCCGAGTTCAAGCGGCACGGGTTTTTCCCGCTGCCGAGCGGCTTCGACACGGCGACGACCGTGAAACCCGAGTTGACCGTCGACGTCGAGATGCTCGTGTTTCGCTTCAGGCGCGCGCTCTCGAACGCGCTCGGCGTGCCGATGACGATTCTCGACGGCGGCTCGTCATTCTCGGGCCGCGCGTCGAAGAACAGCGCAGGCGCGACGACGAGCGGCGCCAGCGAGTCGAGCCAGGCGATCGGCGACTCGAGACTGCGCAACACGATATTGGCCGACCGCGGCAAAGTTCTTCGGCCGTTCATCGGCGGCCTCTGGGACGGCATGTATCGGCACATCGACAACGCGACGCTCAAACTCGTGCTCGACAAGGCGGCGAAGAGCACGCGAGCCGAGAGCGAAGTGCATATCGCCGAGATGCGACTGATCCAGAAGCGGCTGAAAACAATCACCGATCTCGCCGAGGAGTCGCGGCTGCGCTCCGACCTAACGACGCGCCGCAACGAGATCGAGTCGGCGGTGGCGCGGCTGCGCGATCTCAGTTCGCGTGTGCGCAAAATCATCTCGATGCAGTATCGCTTCGAAGTCAACTACAAGTCGCTCGCGTTTGTGCCGCTTGCCGAATTGCAAGCGGGCACGGCCGCGTTCGCGCTCTCGAAACTCGAATTCGCCAACGCCATGCGCGCCAACTTTGGCATGAAACCGATGACGGAGGAGGAGTTCAAGAAACTGACCGAAGAGGAGTTGCAAGACCACGTCGGCAAGATCGAAGC
>Ga0315283_10006616_pt1 | contig 10360 bp, 9 predicted proteins | sample YL17G09_0_MG_FD_204541 | JGI IMG/M metagenome (GOLD analysis project Ga0315283, IMG submission 204541) | Sediment microbial communities from Yellowstone Lake, YNP, Wyoming, USA - YL17G09_0 | ecosystem: Environmental > Aquatic > Freshwater > Lake > Sediment | place: USA: Wyoming | collected...
GATTTGTATTCCCTGGCAATCAAGGCCAATGCCTCCTGGGCGATATCCTCGGCGTCCTCAGCGTTCCATATTCTATGGTGTGCAAACTGTTCAAACCTTTCAGAAAGATACTGAAAAAGCCTGTTTTCGGCCGTCTTGTCTCCGGTGATAGCTTCCTTATGTAACTCATTGATATTCAATACCGGCCTCAGCTTAGTCCCCAAATACGATCTAATATATGTTTGTGGCGGCCTCGATGCAAGCGGGGATTCCCCGGAAGGCAGATTCTGGTCGGCATCAAAGGCGCATCAACCACAGCCCCCCAATAGGAAATATTTTTGAAGAAAAATGAAAGGATTGTCCGGGCCGGGAACCAATTCAGTTGAGACTTTGCAGAATCGGTCAATGGAAAAAAACATTGGAGGTGCTATGCGCAAGAAAATTCTGCCGCTCATGCTGGCATTGATGCTGACTGGTCCGGCGGCCTTTGCGGCCAATTTGCTTAGCAACCCGGAAAGCGTGGCTTTCGACACTCTTAACAATCGCTACCTGGTGTCAAATGTCGGCGGCGGAGATATCATTCAGATAGAAAACGACCTGGTCACCCAGAGTTACTATAAGACGGACCTCGGTCAGTACTGCCTTGGAAACTATATCGTCGACGGCATCCTGTATACTTCGGTTTCCCCCAACCATGTAAGAGGGTATGATCTGACCACGGATGAATTGGTTGTGGATTTGGAAGTTCCCTATGCCATCGGCCTGGACGGGATAACCGCCGATACCTCGGGAAACCTGTACGTGGTCGATGCTCAGTACGCCATAATCTACAAGATCAGACTCAGCGATTATTCCATCACAACTTTTGCGGCGGGTCTTTTGGTATCGCCACAGGATCTTGCGTTTGACGCCGAAAATAATCGTGTCTTGATCTGTTTTTTTCACGCCGCCTCACCCATAAAGGCCGTCAGTTTGCCGGCCGGCACTTTGTCCACCGTCGTGGTCACACCCATGGGATTCTTTGACGGAATTACGCGTGACGGCAACGGCAATACCTACTTGTCCAGCTATACCGACGACGGCAGAATTTGGCGGTACGGCCCGTCGTTTACCAACCCGCCGGAATTAATCACGGAGCTCCCGTTCCAACCGTCGGGGCTTGATTACAATCAGAGGGATAACATACTGGCGATACCAGATTACAGCACAAACCAGGTCTACTTTTTATCGTTTAATGACTTGGACGCAGACGGAGTCCTCGATTACCGTGATAACTGCCCAAATCTTGCCAATCCGGACCAACTGGATTCCGATAATGATGGTCTCGGGAACGCCTGTGATAATTGCCCGGCCAAGTCCAATCACGATCAAAAAGATACCGACGGCGATGGCGTCGGCGATGTTTGCGACAACTGCCCGCAGACGCCCAATGCCGATCAGAAGGACACCAATGGCGACGGCAAGGGTGATGCCTGCAGCATGGTCTGCGGCGACGCCAACGGTGATCGGACGGTCAATATTGGGGACGCGGTCTTCGTGATCAACTTCATCTTCAAGGGCGGGAGGAACCCCGTCCCCATAGAAGCCGCTGACGCCAATTGCGATCATGCGGTCAACGTCGGCGATGCCGTTTACGTGGTCAATTACATCTTCAAGGGGGGTGCGGCGCCGTGCTGCCCCTGAGCGCCAGATTGATATGAACTGACGGGGGTCGGTGATGAGCCGGCCCCTTTTCATTTGTGCCTAAGTTGTGCCTACGCTTGGACAAAACAGATAAAACCAGACACAAACAAACACAAATATACACAAAATGGAAAGTCGTTGTCCTGTTTCGGGATAGATGCGATTTCGTTATCGTTCAAGAGGTTGCGGAAATTGGCCTTGGAGAATCCCCCCACCTCCATCAATATAACTCATTACAATTCAATCGCTTACAGGGGGACGGGGGTATTGTACCCCCGTCCGTTGACATTTCTAACCGTATATCTGGCAATAACCCCGAATAACTGGCAACGAAAAACGTCACAATTTCGTCACACTTCACCAAGGGCAATCGTAGTTTATATTGATCTATATATCTCTGCAATTCTGAGAAGACACGACTGCTCTTCGTTTCACCCGTCTTCAACGTCTCTCTGCGGAATTGGTGTTGTTCTGATCTGTTTGGACAATGCGATCACACTAGGGTCAGAATCGCCTGAAGCCGTCCCTCTCATTCACACTGATGATTACCCGCTACCCCAGTTCTAACCTCTTAAGTTATTGCCCTTATTGTCAAAAACTCGTAACTTGTAGCAGGCGTTTGATAACAGGCGGGGTCAAATCCGCCATAACCGGGATTTTGTCGATCGTGCCAGACAGCGACTCAAACGACATAACCCGATCGCATGTTCAACTCGCACACGGCAGCATAATCGGGCATTATCGCATCATCGAGCGCATCGGTGCCGGTGGCATGGGTGAGGTATACCTTGCAGAGGATACCGAACTCGATCGGAAAGTCGCGCTCAAGTTTCTTTCTCTTCATCTTTGTCAGGATCTAGAATCCCCTGTCGCAGGCAGGAGTGTGTAAACGATAGATAAAACTCTAAATCATAGGGAGAAAATCATGAAATGGTTGTTATTGCTCTTTCTGGCTATTTCTTTGGCTTGCCCGCTTTTTGCTGGCACAGTGACTGATATTGACGGGAATGTGTATCAGACCGTGACCATCGGTACGCAGGAGTGGATGGCGGCAAATCTGAAGGTAACCCACTACCGTAATGGCGATGATATACCTAATGTAACCGACAATGCCACGTGGGAAGCCCTTAATACCGGAGCATATTGCGAATACAATAACGATGCAAATAATGTTGCCACTTATGGCCGATTGTATAGCGGGTATGCAGTAGGTGACAGCCGGAATATAGCGCCCACGGGCTGGCACATACCAAGTGATGCTGAATGGCAGACATTAGTTGATTATCTTGGGGGCATTTCTGTTGCAGGTGGAAAAATGAAAGAAGCCGGAACAATGCATTGGTATAGTCCTAATATTGGCGCAACTAACGAAAGCGGTTTTTCTGGGTTGCCCTGCGGCTACCGTAGCTACGATGGGCCTTACAGCCGTATAGGTTACTCCGCCTACTTTTGGTCTTCTACTGAGCTCAGTAGTAGCGAGGCATGGTACCGCTACCTGGATTATAATGGTTCAGGAGTCTACCGCGGCAGTAGCGGTAAGCGATTCGGCTATTCAGTTCGTTGTGTCAATGATATCACTGTCGGCATAGATGAACACGGAGGCGCGGAGCATCCCGACGCATTCAATCTCACGCAGAATTATCCCAACCCATTCAACCCAGTAACGACGATAGAGTACAGCGTTCCGACCCGCACAGATATCACCATCGAAATCTTCAACGTGCTGGGTCAGAAGGTTCGAACGCTGGTGGACGAATCGAAGTCCGCGGGCGAATATCGAATTGAATGGAGTGGCAGTGATGACGCCGGCAGACCGGTCTCGACCGGAGTCTATCTGTATCGCTTCAGTGCTGGTGATGTCGTTCAGACGAAAAAGATGCTGCTGTTGAAGTAGTAGGGAGATTCAACTGCGACGGGAAAATCAACGTGGCCGACGCGGTCTGCGTCGTCAACTACGTCTTTCGTGGCGGAACTGCGCCTAACCCATTAGAGGCTGGCGATGCCAACTGCGATCATGCGCGCAACGTCGGCGATGCGGTTTATGTCATAAACTGCATCTTCAAGGGGGGCCCGGCGCCGTGCTGTCCATGAGAGACCCGAAACCGCTTGACAAATAAGGGATTAGGGTGTAGGTTTGAAGGAGTAGGAGTGGGGTCAACCAATATGGGGCGAATAACGAGCTATTTGGAAAGTTGTTGCGACGAGCCAAAGTGTGACTTAAGTTGGAGTTTCACCTTGTCCGAATTGTTTGACGACGTACATGACTATGAAGGAGGATGACATATGGTTAGAATTGCAGTTGTCAAGCGAGTGATATTAGGGGCAATATTTTTCAGCTTATTCTTTGTCAACGCATATCCTCAGTCTGACACAATATTCAAAGCAATAGATTTGACTTATGTGACAGTTCCACTGTCGTCCAGATCATCCGAGACAGATATGGCAATTTCGACGGCCCCGCTCGGCATTGAACCAAGCCCATTTATTATCTGGCATAGTCCGTCTCTGGGGGAGTACGGGGCGATGATGATGACAATCAATCCGGCGACCGGTTCACAGGGCGGAGACCGGATGAAATTGCGCATGCCGGCCGATCACATTCCCGTCGATGCTATATGGGCTCGCCAGTTCACCTCGACCGCAAAGTCACTTGGCGTTGAGCCAACTCCGTGGATCGTATTTCGAGATTTCATGTTGTACACATTCCCGGTCGCATTTGAAGCATCGGGGACGCCGGTTGCAGGAACTCCCATAAGTATTTTCCCGGGTGGCAATCCCGGCGCGTACGGGAACGCCACCTGCATGACCGAACTCCCGGGATCAGAATTTTCGGATGGTTTGCCGCGGCTATTTGTTGGGACTGATAACGCCTCCGTTGTTGTGTTGGTCAAACCGGTCGGGGCGGGGATAACGGTCGAAGGAGTCATATCGGGGATTGGAGCAGGTACGATTATTGATGTCGAGCCGATTCCGCAATATGGCTATATTGCGCTCGGCATCTTGAAAGCTAACAAGATTTACGGCATTCGATATGTGCCGGGACATATTGTCAATCAGTTTTCGCTGGTGGATACAAGAACTGAGGCGACGACGCATTTTGACACTTTCGGCGATGACGGCATGCCGCTATCCGATCCGGCCGGATCAGTAAAGATGGTTCTGGCTAATGGGAGCCTTCAACTGGGGCTGGCGACGGTAGGGGCGTTTCTTGCGGGGCAACAGACCCTTACGCTGACTTTGTCAAATATCCGGTATTCTGTGAAATCTATTGTCACCGGATCGCTACTCATGCTACGCACCGATGAGGCCGCAGTCGATATCGATTTGGCGTTTGGCGAGACAGGCGGTTTCAGCGGTTGCGAGGTCACGCTGACAGATTCTACGCAGGATATATGCGGGTATAAGTGCGGCGACGCCAATGGCGACAATTCCATAAATATTGGCGACGCGGTGTATGTGATTAACTACATTTTCAAGAGCGGCCCTGCCCCTGTGCCACTGGAGGCGGCTGACGCCAATTGCGATCATGCGGTCAACGTCGGCGATGCCGTCTACGTGGTCAATTTCATCTTCAAAGGGGGTGCGGCGCCGTGCTGCCCGTAAGTGCACTCCTATCCAGGTTAATGCCTACGGGCCGGCGCCGGCCGACCCGTGGGGCCATTTCCCGACGCGGTAATGTATTGAGAGATAGGCCGATCTGCCGTTCGAATTGCCTGTGAATTCACCGTAAGAATTCCCGCCATGGAGCAGACGGCCTGACCCGCGGCCCCGGTCTCCATTTTTCGACTTGACACTGTCCCCAGGTCGTCCATTTCTTATTCGATAGCCAATATCGTTGGAGGGGATATGAAACGTGCGTTAGCAATGGCGCTGCTATTATCGCTGGCCCTGGCGGTGTCGAGTTCGGCTTTCAATGGCAAACGCAAGGGGATCATCCTCGGGGTAGGGTTCGGCGCTGCTCCGTATATCCATTGGTCGGCCCAGGTTCAGGGGGTGAAGTTTTATGAGGATAGACTGGGCTGGGGGATTAACGCTCTGGCCGGGTACGGATTGGATGATCGTAATATCCTGGCGGGGGAGCTTAACCTGGTCGCCTATCAATCAAGCATCTTTGACATTGGTTTGGAGCAAGGATTCGGCGGATTATCGTGGTATCATTATTTCGGTCCTCAAGGAAAGTCATTTTTCTCGGTCGCGGGATTGGGCTGGTATCGTTTCGTCCCAGCCTTTGGCACTATATACATAAACATTTCCTTCGATCATCAAGCCATCCAGCCCCCTTTCCCAAGCGGGACGCCGACCGGAACAGGATACCTTTTGGGTGGCGGCTACGAATTCGCCAGGCATGTCCAAGCGGCGATATACCTGGCCTGGGGAAAGCCGTCGTCTGAGTATGGCCAGGCCTATAGCAACGCCCAGGTCAATCTGGTGCTGACCACTGTCGCCTTCTAAGTCAACATCATAAAACCCGGTGAAATTAATGGCGGGGCTTGAATTGTCGCGATATCCTTGTATATTCCGAATTGCATAATGAAGACCATTGAAGCAGCACAGTCAGGGCCATGATGTCGCAGGAACTATCATTACTGGCCGTCACGGCGGCCTCACTCGGCCTGATCCACACCCTGGCCGGCCCGGATCATTACCTGCCCTTTATCGTCATGGCCAAGGCCCGCCGATGGTCGCTCTTTAAGACCGCCGGGATAACGTTCCTCTGCGGTTTGGGGCATATCGGAAGCTCAGTTCTTCTGGGTATGGTGGGTGTTGCCTTCGGCGTTGCCATATCCAGGCTGGAAGGATTGGAATCGTTTCGGGGCAATTTCGCCGGATGGGCCATGATTGTATTCGGCCTCCTTTATATGATCTGGGGAATCCGGCGGGCCGTCAGGAATAAACCGCATACACATATCCATTTCCATGCCGATGGAGATCCCCACGCCCATGAGCATATCCATGCCGCCGAGCACGGTCATGTCCATGACACCGAGGCGCAGGTCAGTCTCACGCCCTGGATACTATTCACTATCTTTGTTTTCGGCCCCTGCGAACCGCTCATCCCGATGGTGATGTACCCGGCGGCGAAGGGGGATACCTTCGGCCTGCTCTTGGTGACGGCCATCTTTGGCGGCGTGACGATCTTGACCATGCTGAGCATTGTATTGGTGACCTCATTCGGCCTTAATTTTCTTCCGATGGGAAAACTGGAACGGTATAGTCATGCCATCGCCGGAGGCACCATCCTTTTATGCGGAGTATCGATTCAATTCCTGGAACTCTGATATTTCGCGACCTGGAACAGGCAGGGGCAATCGCCGTCAGAACCGCTTCTGGTAGGCGTGACAATACGGCTGCCGGCCGGTATACTCATAGTAATCCTGATGGTGTTTCTCCGCCTCCCAAAACTTATCCGCCTTGGCCAGCTCGGTAACGACGTCATATCCTTTGGCCTTCAGAAGCGCGATCAGTTTCTCCGCGATCTGCCTTTGCGCGTCATCCACATAAAAAATGGCCGAGCGATACTGGTCGCCGATATCGGGACCCTGGCGGTCCTTCTGGGTCGGATCGTGAATCTCAAAGAAAAGACGCGTCAGCGTCTCGAAGCTCGTCCTGGCCGGGTCGTATATCACCTCGACCGCCTCTGCGTGTCCGGTGGTGTCGCTGCACACGTCCTGATAGGTCGGATTCTGGGTGTGCCCGCCCATGTAGCCGGCACGCGTCGACAAGACGCCCTCGGCCTTCTGCAATAAATATTCCGTGCCCCAGAAGCAGCCGCCGGCAAAATAGGCCTTTTCGGTCTTAATATCCTGGCCAACCGGCACGAAATTCAGCGAGATCGAGTTGACACAGTGCCGGACATTCTTGGCGGTAAATTGCTCCCCCTCGAAAAGATGCCCAAGATGCGCGCCGCAGCGGACGCAGGTGATCTCCGTCCGGACGCCGTCGGCATCGGGCGTGCGCTCCACGGCGCCGGAGATCTCATCGTCGAAGCTGGGCCATCCGCACCCGGAATCGAATTTATCCCGGGAGCGGAACAAGGCCGCGCCGCATCGCTTGCAGGTGTAGGTCCCGTCGGCGGTATAGTTGTAATATTGGCCGCTGAACGGCGCCTCGGTGCCCTTGTGAAGGATCACCCGCTCCTCTTCCGGTGTCAGCTTGTTGAATGACATGCCCTTCTCCGTCGTTTTCGCCTGAGACGTGGTGGTCGGCGCCAAAAAACCGATTATGATAGCCGCGATGGCCGTCCCGCCGACCACGATGCCGGCCATGGCGATGAACCTGCGCCGCACGAAATCACCCACCCACGCATCTCCTTCGACAGTCAAATCAAAACAGTTGCCACGTTCATACCGGTAGAACAATGTCTCTATCGGTCTGGTTCCCTCGGTGGTTTATGGATCAAAGGCGCGCCAAGACCCCATGATACCGAAAAGAAAGGCCCTCTCCTCAATGGAAAGGGCCTGGCGTCCTGCGTTCTGCTTCGGCGTCCATTATTTGTCGGATTTTCCCCCCTCGTTTTTTCCCGGGTGCTTGGCCTGCCAGGCGCACATATCCATCCGGTGGTGCTGATCGCACCAGGCGGTGGTCATCCCGTCAATCGTGTAGCTTTCGATGTCCATCGTGCGGGAGTCCTTATCGTACAGACCGCGGACGCTGATTTTTGCCTCGTGCCGTCCCCCCCCTTTGACCAAGTCAATCGAATGGTCGTTTTCCAGAAACTGAATATAGCGGCCGTTATCCAGCCTCAGGCAATGCTTATGTCCGAAATCCTCGCACTGCGCCCGCAATCCCTCATACTGCTTCAAATCGCAGGCCAGACAGGTCCAGGTTCCGGTAAAGGTCTTCATCTCCGCCTTCTTGTCGGCCGAGGCCGCGGCGCCCAGGGCCAAAAGCGCCATGATCGCCAAAATGATTGATTTCCGAGTCATCGTATCCTCCTTTGACCGTTTCATCTGCAATATATAACACGGATTGCAATAGTCCATATTATCCGTACGCAAGGATCGGGATATTGGTTGCGATTGCTTTGGAAAAAATCTTTGTCGCGGGGGTCGAAGTCAATAGGCGCCGTCGTCGGTCGAGATGGCGATGATCGTGAACAGAAGGGGATGGCCGCCGCCACGCGGGGATGGTTTTGGCCGATGGCCGGATTAAGCGAATCCGAGGGACTATTCGTCCATAGATCGGCGGGGCCGCTCAAGGCCGAAGACGACGCGTTCGGGATAAGTATCCCGACCACCACCGCGCCGTTGCCCGCGATAAGGAGTTTGACTATATTATGGCGGCTGCGCATTCACTTACGGATTCGCACGCCAGAGTGGACACCGGTCGGCGGACATAATTTGCCGGCCGGGTGTACGATGACGGGTGGTGCTATGGATAAGGGTTATCGTTCATTTATTTTCCGGGTACTCATCGCGACGATGCTGGCGACGGCGCCGGTATTCGCCGGGGAAACAACACCAATTCAGAACGCCGGCTTCATCAGGCCGGCCCCCAGCCCGGATGATATTCACTGGGGCGAGGGTCCCCCTGTGCAGGGAATCGCCGGGCGGGTCTTTGCGCTGACGGTCTACGATGGGCGTCTGATCGCCGCCGGGGCTTTCCTCGCCGCCGGGGATACCGTGGCCGGCTATATCGCCGCCTGGGACGGCGCCTCGTGGACACCATTGGGTGATGGATTCGACGATGAGGTGTACGCCCTGACTGTCTATAAAGGTCAATTGATCGCCGGGGGGATATTCACCGCCTCCGGGCCGGCCGCAGTCAACCATATTGCCGTCTGGGATGGGACCTCGTGGTCGCCGCTGGGTTCCGGAATCAACGGTACGGTGCAGTCCCTGGCAGTGTACGACACGCTCTTGATCGCGGGGGGTGACTTCATCTCGGCCGGCGAGGTGGGAGTCAGCCGCATTGCGGCCTGGAACGGCCAGGCCTGGGCGCCGCTCGGACCCGGGACCAACGGTGGAATCCATGCCCTCGCGTTCTTTAATGGACGGCTGATTGCGGGCGGGTATTTCACGTCCGCCGGAGGAATGCCGGCCAATAATATCGCCGCCTGGGATGGCGTTTCATGGATGTCGATCGGTTCCGGCACCAATGGTGGAGTGACAGCCCTGACCGTGTACAGCCATCAACTGATAGTCGGCGGCGAATTCACCACTGCCGGGGGCCTTCCCGTCAATTATGTCGCCGCCTGGACCGGCAACACCTGGATGCATCTCGGTTCAGGAGTGAATCATTTCGTCAACGCCGTGACGGTGTACGCCGGTCAACTGATCGTAGCGGGAGTCTTCACCTCCGCCGGAGGAATGCCGGCCAATCATCTGGCCTCATGGAGTGGAGGGACATGGTCGGGCATCGGCGGCGGGGTCAATGATCTGGTTTATGCCGTCGCAGTTTATGGCGACCTGATGATTGCCGCCGGGAGGTTTACCGTGGCCGGGGATGTCCCTGCCAGTTGCGTCGCCGCCTGGGATGGAGCCGGGTGGTCGCATATGGGTACCGGCATGAATGATCTGGTGCAGGCCGTAACGGTCTACAATGGGCTCCTCATTGCCGCCGGCCGGTTCAGCGTTGCTGGAGGTGTCCCGGTGAAGCACATCGCCGCCTGGGATGGGACCTCTTGGGAGGCACTCGGCGATGGTATCGATGGGGACGTCTACGCCCTGACCGTTTACAACGGCTTACTGATCGCCGG
>Ga0315283_10006618_pt1 | contig 10358 bp, 7 predicted proteins | sample YL17G09_0_MG_FD_204541 | JGI IMG/M metagenome (GOLD analysis project Ga0315283, IMG submission 204541) | Sediment microbial communities from Yellowstone Lake, YNP, Wyoming, USA - YL17G09_0 | ecosystem: Environmental > Aquatic > Freshwater > Lake > Sediment | place: USA: Wyoming | collected...
TCCAGCCTGCCGGAGGTCGCCGGCGATGCGGCCTTGCTGTTCGATCCACAGGATGTCGACGTATTGACGGATGCGCTACGGCGCCTGCTGAGCGATCGCGATCTCGCCGAGGCGTTGGCGGCGCGCGGGCTGGCTCAGGCGGCTCGGTTTTCGTGGGCGCGCGCCGCGCAGGAGACCGCCGCGCTCTATCGCGAGCTGCGGCCATGACCCATTACATCCTTGATGCTCGCACCGCCACGCCGCACTTCCCCGGCATCGGCCGGTATGTGACCAGCCTGGCAGCCGCGTTGGCTCCGCTGCTGGCGTCCGACGAGCGGCTGACAATCCTGCACCATCCCGACCACCCGCCCGCGTTGCTCGATTCTCCGGCCGTGACCCTCGTGCCGGTCGCCATCTCGCCCTTTGCACTCGCCCAGCAGTGGCAGATCCCGCGCCTGTTGCGCGGCTTTGTGAGCAGGGAGCAGGACGCCCATAGGGCGGGGGGCAGGACGCCCTATGGGCGGGGGGCAGCGGCTCAGCCTCGGTCGTCGGTCGTCGGTCGTCGGTCGTCGTCGGTCCTCTACCACAGCGGCTACAACCTCATGCCGTATGCGCCTGGCGTGCCGACCGTCCTGACCGTCTACGATGTCATTCCGCTGCTGATGCCAGAGCAGAGCAGCGGCCGGGCGCGCCTGCTGGCGCGTTGGGCCAACATCCTGGCGCTGCGCGCGGCTCGCGTCGCTCTGGCGATCTCCGAGGCTACCCGCCGCGATTACCTGGCGCACTTCCGCGTGCCTGCCGAGCGCATCATCACGGCGCCATTGGCGGCGGACCCGGCCTTCCGACCGCAGCCTGACGACGCCATCGCCGCGCTGCGCGCACGATACGCGCTGCCCGAACGGTATGTGCTCTATCTGGGCAGCAACAAGCCGCACAAGAACTTGGTGGGACTGGTGGAGGCGTGGAAAATCGCAAATCGCAAATCAGCAAATCAGCAAATCAATGAATCAGCGAATCACGCACCGCACACCACGCATCACGGATCACGTTTGACGTTTGACGCATCACGGATCACGCATCACGGATCACGTTTGGTGATCGCCGGCGCGTGGGACGACCGCTATCCTGAGGCAAAGCAGCGCGTGGCGGCGTTGGGGCTCAGCGACAACGTGATGTTTTTGGGGCCGGTGGCCGAGGCCGATCTGCCGGCGCTCTACGCGGGGGCAGAGCTGTTCGTGTTTCCGAGCCTGTATGAGGGCTTCGGCTTTCCCGTGCTAGAGGCGATGGCCTGCGGCACGCCGGTGATCTGCTCCAACGTCTCGAGCCTGCCCGAAGTGGCCGGGAGTGCGGCGCTCCAGGTCAATCCGCGCGACTCGGACGCCCTCGCCGTGGCCATGGATCGGGTGCTGGGTGATGCCGCGCTCCGCCAGGAGATGCGCCAGGAAGGTCTGGCCCAGGCCGGCCGCTTCTCCTGGACGCGCACCGCTCAGCAGACGCTCGCCGCGTATCGTCGTGTCCTGCACGAGTCGAATTGAGTCAAGATGAAGATCCTCCACGTCTACAAAGACTACTTCCCGATCCTTGGCGGCATCGAGAATCACGTCCGAATCCTCGCCGAAGGACAGGCGCAGTGCGGGCATCAGGTGACCGCGCTAGTCACGCATCCCGCCAGCATGCGGACCAGCGTCGCCGACGAGAATAGCGTGCGGGTCATCCGTGCCGGCCGGCTGGCGACCGTCGCCTCGACGCCGCTGAGCCTCGCGCTCCCGTGGCAACTGCTCCACCAGCAGCCGGATGTGGTTCATCTGCACTTCCCCTATCCGGTCGGCGAGGTGAGCCAGTGGCTCCTGCACCGCGGGCGCGTCACCGTGCTCAGCTATCACTCCGATATCGTGCGGCAGGCTGGCATCTTGCGCTTCTATCGGCCGCTGCTGCTGCGCGTGTTGGCGGCCGTGGACGCTATCATCATCGGCAGCCCCCCGATGCGCGGCAACGCCTACCTGGCCGACCATCAGGCCAAGCTGCATCTGATCCCCTACGGCATTCCGCTGGCACGCTTCAAAACGCGCCCTGCAGCCGATGAGTTGGCCCGCGTTCGGCAGCGCTACATGGCGCAACTCATAGGTCAGCCCGCTCCGACCCCAACAGCCGAGCTCCCACTGTTGCTCTTTGTCGGGCGCCTGCGCTACTACAAGGGGCTGGACTGCCTGATCCGCGCTCTGCCCGAGATTCCAGCGCGGCTCCTGGTGGTCGGCGTCGGGCCGATGGAGGCTGAGTGGAAGGCGCTGGCGTCAGCGACCGGCGTCAGCGACCGGATTGCGTGGCTGGGGGAGGCGCCCGACGCCGACCTGCCGGCGCTCTACCACCTGGCCGATCTGTTTGTCCTGCCGGCCAGCCATTCCAGCGAGGCCTTCGGTCTGGTGCAGGTCGAGGCGATGGCGGCGGGGGCGCCCGTGGTCTGCACGGAGCTGGGAACCGGCACATCCTACGTCAATCAGGATGGGGTCACCGGCCGCGTGGTCCCGCCGCGCGATCCAGCGGCGCTGGCTGCCGCTATCTCCGAGCTGCTGGCCGATCCTGCGACGCTGGCCGCCATGTCCGCTGCTGCCCGCGCCCGCGTCGAAGCGGAGTTCGAGCAGTCGGTGATGGTGGAACGAGTGCTGGCAACATATCAGAAATTAGTTGTGTGAATTGGCCTTTTGAGGCGGAGTGGGGTACGATATGATACTACGCGTGCCCTGTGCCTGCCGGAAAGGCCAGGGGAAAATCGCTCTGTGAGACGGATAAATCATGCAAACGAAACTCAGCCGCATCTGTGAAGCGATCATCGAAGCGGGTTGGCTCGCCGCCCTGGTCGTCACCCCGCTCTTCTTCAACACCTCATCCAATCGTGTTTTCGAGCCGGATAAGCTCCACCTCCTACGCTCTATCGCCCTGGTGATGGCCGTGGCGTGGATCGTCCAGTTGCTGGACACGGGTCTGAGCGGCTGGATTCGCGAGCGCGGCGGCGGGTTCTGGTCGGCCATCCGGCGCACGCCGTTGGTTCTGCCCACGTTGGCCCTGGTGGCCGCCTACATCTTGAGCACGGCGCTGTCGCTGGTGCCCCGTATCAGCTTCCTCGGCTCGTATGTGCGCATGCAGGGCACGTATACCTTCATCAGCTATGTGCTGATCTTTTTCATGGTCCTGACACATCTGCGGACTCGAGCCCAGATCAACCGGATCTTCTACGCGATCATCCTCAGCAGCCTGCCGATCGCCATCTACGGCATCATCCAACACTATGGCCTGGACCCCTTGCCCTGGGGCGGTGACGTGCGTGAGCGCGTGGCCGCAAACATGGGCAACGCGATCTTCGTCGCCGCCTACCTGATCATCGCCCTGTTCCTCACCTTGGAACGGCTGGTCGATAGCGTGGCCTCCCTGCTCAACGAGGAAAAAGGTACGACAGCCGACGCGCTGCGCGCCGGAGGCTACTTCTTCGTGCTGGCCGTGCAGTTGATCGCCATCTACTTCACCCAGAGCCGCGGCCCGTGGGGCGGTCTGGCGGCGGGGGCCTACGTGTTCATCATGTTGGGCCTGCTGTTGGTAACGCGCTGGGCGACCGGTCGCGCGGCGGCGCCGACGATGCTGGCGTGGCTGACGCGCAATGTGCGAGCGATTTGGCTGGCGTTGATCGGTCTAACCCTCGCCGGCCTCATCATCCTCGGCGTGATGAATGTACCCCAGGGACCGCTGAAGGTCGTATGCGAGCAACGCTACATCAGCCGCCTCTGCACGTTGTTCAGCCTCACCGAAGGCACCAACGCCGTACGCGCGCTGATCTGGGAAGGGGTCGTCGACATGATGTTGAAGCCCCACGCCCCGATCAAAGCGCCCGACGGCACGCCCGACACCTGGAATATCATCCGACCGCTGGTCGGTTACGGTCCCGAATCGATGTGGGTGGCCTACAACGGTTTCTACCCGTCCGATTTGGGCCACTACGAGGCGCGCAACGCCTCGCCGGATCGTTCGCACAACGAGACCTTCGACGCGATCGTGCGCACGGGCCTCATCGGTTTCGGCATCCAGTTGTGGTTGTACATCAGCATTTTCTACTATGCGCTGCGCTGGTTAGGGCTGATGGAGGGACGCAAACAGCGCAGCATGTTCCTCGGCTTCCTGGCCGCAGGCGCGTTCCTGGGCGTCGTGATCCCGGTGATCGCCGACGGCAGCCTGCGCCTGGCCGGCATCGGCCTGCCCGCGGGCCTGATCTTCGGCCTGATCGTGTACGTGACCGTCGATCTGCTGCTGACGCCGACCGGCGGCCGCGACGCGTCCGAGGAGGGTGCGGCCGTGGAGAGCGTCACCGAAGGCGGAGGCCGCCGGCAATTGCTGCTCCTGACGCTCTTCGCCGCCATTGTGGCGCACTTCTTTGAGATCCACCTCGGCATCGCCATCGCCTCGACCCTCACCACCTTCTGGGTGCTCGCCGCAGTGCTGGTGGCCGTCGGGATGGGATGGGCGAACCCGACCGAGGAAGTGCCGGACACCGTCCGCGGCAGCGTGCCCGGCGGCGCCGCTCGCCGGACCGAGGCGCCCGCGGTCGCGGCGACCGCGACGCCGACCGGCAAACGCAAAGCCGGAGCACAGGCCTCGACGGCCGCAGGCCAGCGCGGCGCGCCCGGCTCCACCAAGCGGCCAAACGAGCGCCAGCCGGCTCCTGCGCCGCGGCCGCCCATCAAGCCGCCTGCGCTCGCCGGCACGCGCTCGCCGATCCTCACCTTCCTGCCCTATGCGGGCATCAGCGCGGTGATCACGTTGATTCTGACCTGGGACTACCTGATCAACCAAACCGGCGCTCAGAGCGCATTCGCCATCTTGTGGAACGCCTTCACCCTGCGCTCGAACCCGGCCATCTCCCAGATCGTACAGTCGCCCTTGCTCCTGATGCTGATGGGGTTCACCTGGCTGGTCGGCGGGCTGCTTGCCGTGTCCGAGAATAGCCACCTCCCCGCAGGGCTGCTGCCGGCGCGCCGCGGCACAGCCTGGGCTGCGAATGCCGGCATCTACGCGGCGACTGTCAGCGGCGTGTGGCTGGTTTTCGGTCTGCTCCACGCGAATCGGCTGACGATGCAAGGCCTGAGCGGGATCGCCGCTCTGCGGCACATCACCGAGCACATCGTCTTCTTCGACATCTGCTTTTTCCTGCTGCTCTTCGTCCTCTCGGCAGCCATCTGGTTCGGCGAAACGCGACCGCGACCGGCGCGCTTCAGCGAGGCGATACCCGCGGTGCCGCTGTTGGGCGGCGCCGGCGCGGCGTTGCTGGCGCTGCTGGTCATCGTCAACATCAACGTCCAGACGGTCCAGGCTGATACGTTCTACAAACAAGGCCTGGCCTACGAAAACGCGGGATCGTGGGAAAGCGCGGCGATCCTGCATAACGAAGCGGCCAAATTGGAACCGACCGAGGACTACTACTACCTGTTCCTGGGACGCGCGCTGCTGCAATTGGCGGGCGCATCGCCGGCCGGTAGTGCCACACTGCCCGCCAACATCGCGAACCTCTCGCCGGAGGAGCTGCTGGCGCTGGTGAATCGCGGGCTGGGCAGCCGCAATCGCGAGGACCTGATGCGCGCCAGCTATGCGGCATTGCTGGCCGCACAGAAGCTCAATCCGCTCAACACGGATCACAGCGCGAACTTGGCCCGGCACAACCGATCGTGGGCCTTCACCGAGGCGCTCGGCCCGAACGATTCGCCGACGAACGCCCTGCTGCGCGAGCTGGTCGCCACGAACGCAAAGGGCGTGGATCTCAAAAGGCTGAATCAGGCAGCCAGCTATTACCGCGAGGCCGTCGCGCTCAGCCCGCAGAACGTCGGGCTGTTGAACGAGTTGGCGACGACGCAGTTCATCATGGGCGATACGAACGGCGCGCTGGCAACGCTCAAGCGCGCCCAAGAGATCGACACGATCTACAGCCCGACATACATCCTGCGAGGCGACATGTTCGCCACGCTTGGCGACAAAGCGAGCGCCCTGGCCGCCTATCGCAAAGGCGCCGAGCTGACCCCAAGCGATCAGAGCGTGCTGAGCGCCGTCGGAGTCTACAGCGCGCAGACGGGCGACAACGCCGGCGCCCTGGATGCGTTTAGGCGCCTGGCCGATCTCCAGCTTACCGGGCTCATCGGCACCGAGAATGCGACGCCGGCCAGCATCGCCAGCCTGCGCTCGCAGTTGCACCTCACCTATCGCAACATCGCGTTGGTGGCGCGCGATGCCGGCCGGCTGCCAGAGGCGCTCGATGCGGCGCGCACGGCGCTCTCCTACGCGTCCGACGCCGAACGACCGACTGTCGAGGCGTTGATCGCCGATCTCCAGAGTCCGAAGAAGTAGGGGCGATGACGACCTATCTCCTCATCGTGGCGAGCGCGCTCTTCCTGGCCGTCGCGGTCACCCCGCTGGCCCGTCGCATCGCTTTTCGCGCGGGCATGATCGACCAACCGGCGGCGCGGAAACAGCATGCCATCCCGACGCCGCTCTTGGGCGGCGCGGCGATCTATCTGGCGTTCGTCATCTCCCTTTTCATCCTGGGCGATCGGCTCTACGTCAATCAGGTTGCCGGCATCCTCCTCGGCGCAACGCTGGTCTCGTTCCTGGGGCTATGGGATGATCGCCACCCGCTCCGCCCCGGCGTGAAGCTCGCGGGGCAGGTTCTTGCTGCGCTGATCCTGGTGGTCACCGATGTGCGCGTCAATGCGACACCGTGGGTCTGGCTCAATATCGTCATCACGTTGGTGTGGGTCGTCGGCATCACCAACGCGGTGAACTTCCTGGACAACATGGACGGCCTGAGCGCAGGGATCGCCGGCATCGCCGCCGGTTTCTTCCTGTTGTTCGCCGCCACGAGCAAGCAATACCTGGTGGGCGTCCTGGCCGCCGCGCTGCTCGGCGCGTGCATCGGCTTCCTGTTTTACAACTTCAACCCGGCCCGCATCTTCATGGGCGACACGGGCAGCCTCTTCCTCGGTTTCATGCTTGCGGCGGTCGGCATCAAGCTCCGCTTCCCGGACAATTCCTCGTTCGTCACATGGATGGTGCCGGTGCTTGTCTTGGCTGTGCCCATCTTCGATACGACGTTGGTAACGATCTCACGACTGCGCCGCGGCCTTAACCCGCTGACCACGCCCGGGAAGGATCATATCAGTCACCGTCTGGCGCGCATCACCGGTAGCACGCGCGAGGCGGTCCTGCTGTGCTACCTGCTCGGCGGCATCTGCGGGATGGGCGCGACCTTCGTCACGCAAGCCAGCATCCTCGAAGGATATGCGGTGGGCCTGGCCTTTTTGGCGATAGCTGTCTACGGAATTTGGCGTCTTGAGAAAGTGCCGCTAAGATAGGTAGTCTGACACAGCAAGCGACACATAGTTTAAGAAATGGAGTATCCTGTGAACAAGCAAGTCTATCTGTTCGTGGTCGTTCTGACGCTCGTCATCCTCACCGCAGCCGCCTGTGTGCCGGCGACTGCGCCGGCTGCGCCGACCAGCGCTCCGGCGCCTGCTGCCGCCACCGCGGCTCCCGCGCCCGCGCAAGCGACCAAGGCCACCACCACCGCGGGCGCGGTCGCCGGGTCGGCCGTCCCGGTTCCGCCCGCTGATGGCAGCAGGCCGCTGGCCAAGGTACCGGCCGCGGAACGTAACGGGCGCTTCAGCGCCGCCGCGCCGGCTTCCATCAAGCCGGGTGCGACCTACCAGGCAACCATCGTCACCGACAAGGGCAATGTCGTCGCCGAACTCTACCCCGATGCGCCGCAGGGTGTCAACAACTTCGTCACTTTGGCACAGAACGGCTACTACGACGGCCTGACCTTCCACCGCGTCGAGCCGGGTTTTGTGATCCAGGGCGGCGATCCGAAGGGAGACGGCACGGGGGGTCCCGGCTACACTGTACCCGCGGAGATCAATCATAAGCACGGCCGCGGGGCACTGGCTTGGGCGCGCACGGGCGATCAGGTCAATCCCACGCGAGCCTCGAGCGGCAGCCAGTTCTACATCACTCAGCAAGAGACGCCGTTCCTTGACGGGCAATACAGCGTCTTCGGCCAGGTGATCTCGGGCATGGAGATCGTCGACAAGATCGCGGTCGGCGACAAGATCCAGCGCATCGACATCAAGGAAGCGCAAGCGTCGCAACTGCCGACGCCGATGCCGGCAACGCCCACGCCGCTGCCCAAGGCGCCCAAGACCGAGCAGGGACGCCCGCTGGCAAAGGTCTCTGCGGCCGAGCGCGAGGGTCTCTACAACGTGCCGCCCGAGATGACCATCAACCCATCTGCCGCCTACACCGCCACCATCAAGACGTCGAAAGGCGATGTGGTCGTTGCGCTCGATCCCAAGGCCGCGCCCAAGGCTGTCAACAACTTCGTGACGCTGGCGAACCTGGGCTTCTACGACGGCCTCCCGGTTGCCTTCACCGACCCGCTGCTCTATGTGGTGAGCGGCTCGCCAGCCATGCGGCCTGACAGCGATGTGGGGTATGCGTTGGAGCCGGAATTCGGCGCGGACGGCCCGAAGGTGATCACCGGAACCGTCGCCATGTACCCCAGCTTCGATCAGACGACCGGCGACGTCATGGCGAGCGGCAGCCAGTTCTTCATCTCGTTCACCGAGGTCCAGGAAAACGAGACACCGCTCAGCCTGCTGGGCAAGGTGATCAGCGGCCTGGACATCGCGTCCAAGCTGACGGTGAGCGACACGTTGACATCAGTCACGGTCGTGGGGAAGTAAGGAATTCTCATGGCACAGCGCTACTCAAAACCGTTCGATCAGAAGATCGACCTGAAGAAGCAGTATACGGCAAACATCGAGACCAACCGCGGGATCATCGTCCTGAAGCTGTATGCCTCGCAGGCACCGCGCACCGTCAACAACTTCGTCTGTCTGGCAGATGATGGATACTACGACGGCGTGCCCTTTCACCGCGTGCTCAAGGACTTCATGATCCAGACTGGCGATCCGACGGGAACCGGCCGCGGCGGCCCCGGCTACACCTTCAAGGATGAGTTCGATCCCAAGCTGAAGCATGATCGCCCCGGCGTGCTCTCGATGGCCAACTCCGGGCCGAACACGAACGGTAGCCAGTTCTTCATCACGCATGTGCCGACGCCCTGGCTCGACGGCAAGCACAGCGTTTTCGGGCAGGTTACCCAGGGGCAGGACGTGGTCAACGCGATCGAGCAGGGCGACGTCATGCTGTCGGTGCGGATCTCAGCGGAGTAAGATGGCCCCGGAGGTGACGGCGAGCGAGGGGGCGGCCGGGGACGGGCGAAGGGAAACTGAAGGCAGCCGATCGTCGCCCGTCGCAGTGGAACGAGCGCGTCGCATTATAGCGATCCTGTTCGCTGTCATCATCTCCGCGCTCATCATCATCTTCCGCAAGCAGTTGGCTGGCCTGGGAGCCTACGGCTACCCAGGCCTTTTTCTGCTCAACGTCTTCACCAGCGCGACGATCATCTTGCCGATGCCGGGTCTGGCGTTGGCGTTTGCCGCCGGCGCCACACTGAATCCGCTCCTGGTCGGCCTTGCGGTGGGCAGCGGCGCCGCAGTAGGCGAGCTGACCGGGTATCTGGCCGGATATGGCGGCCAGGGGCTGGTCGAGAACAATGCTGGATACGCCAAGATCGTGGGATGGACACAGCGCTTTGGTCTGTGGGTCGTTTTTTTCCTGGCGTTGATCCCAAATCCATTCTTCGACGTGGTCGGCATGGTAGCGGGGCTGCTGCGTATCCCGGCCTGGCGGTTTCTGCTGGCTTGCTGGGCAGGCAATGTGATCAAAGCGATGACGATCGCGCTCATCGGCGCGGAGACGGTCATGCGGATCAGCCCGCTACTCCAGCAGTGGCTGGCGAAGTGAAACGTGATGCGTGAAACGTGAGAAAGAGCGGCGACTTCGGCTCAAAACCGCCGACATCTCTCACGCATCACTCGTCACGTATCACGTATCACGTTCCGCACACCACGAATCACGTCCCATCTCCTCACCATGAACAACGCTCTCGATGCGCTTCTGATCTTTGGCTTCCTGACCTTCCTTGAGCTTTGGGGCGGAGCGGCGATCGGGGCAGGCCTGGCCGGTCGGAAGGCGCTGCCCATCGTCTGGGGCGCGCTGATCGGCGGTCTGCCGCTCTACTTCGGGATCGAGCGCGGGATCATGCTCGGCGCGTGGGGCGGCTTGCTGTGGCAGATTGCCGCCCTACTCGCCGCCGGCCTGGCAGTCGGCCTGATATTGCCGAGAGTACGCGCCCTCTTTCTGCGCGCCGGCATGAGCGCCTTGATGATCGGCAGCTTTGTGATGCTGGCGGGCGCCGCGGCCGGGGCGTGGCTGTTCCGGGCCGGCTC
>Ga0315283_10006619_pt1 | contig 10358 bp, 8 predicted proteins | sample YL17G09_0_MG_FD_204541 | JGI IMG/M metagenome (GOLD analysis project Ga0315283, IMG submission 204541) | Sediment microbial communities from Yellowstone Lake, YNP, Wyoming, USA - YL17G09_0 | ecosystem: Environmental > Aquatic > Freshwater > Lake > Sediment | place: USA: Wyoming | collected...
CCCACCCCTGAGAGCGCGCGTCCTTGCCCTCTCTGCCCGTCCTCCTTTTTTCGGGCGGGCGCCGCATCCAGGTGATACCCGCTTCCGCACTGACATGTGAGGCACTGAGCAGGCTCCACGATGGTGGACGGGCAAGGGGCGTCCGGACAGCGCCAGGCGGACGCGCGCGCCCGGCAAAAGAGAGCGACGGCTCCCGATTGGAGGGGATGCCCCTTGGCGCGCGCCCCAGACCCCCAGCCAAACGACTCTTCTCTCTCTCTCTTCCGCCGGACACCTCCACTCTCACCCTCCGTACACCTTACCTCCGAGTACTTGTTGGTCATGCACGAGCCCAGGGCCTCCATGACGGGGGCGGACGTGAAGTTCTCCGAGGCGATCAGCTCGATGCCCTTCCTGTGTTGAGTTGAAGGTTGAGGAGGTTGCGAGGAAAAAAAAAAAAAAGGAAAAAGGAGCAGACGCATTGCCGCGCTCGGGCCGACAGGGGGCATCTGCGGGGGCGCGGGAGGGCTGTCTGGAAACTCATCCCCGGGGCTGCATGGCCAGCCAACTTCTCCATCGCCTGGGGGCGATGAGGCGGCGGGAGCGGCCTCACGCCGCCCGCCCAGGGCGGTCGGTGGAGGGACACCTCCCGGCAGTCGGCCGCGTCGGTCAAGCTTTTCGAGTCGCGCGCGCGGACGGCAGCTGCTGTTGTTGCCGTCCCCTCGCCTCGACCGCCCGTCCCGCCAGCGCGCGCACACCACCACGGTGACAGCGAGCCTGTCCTACACCCGCTCTCCACGGCGGGCGAAGCGGATTGGAGATCCAGGGCGCCGCGGCGCCCCCTCGATACTTTTTGGGGACGCTCAACTCTCTCTCTCCTCTTTGCAAATTTCTCCGCTCTTACCACTGGCGGGCCTTCTCGTCCTCGATGATGCCGTACACCTCCGGGTCGTACTCGGCCAGCGGGGTGTGGGCCTCCGGGAAGATGGCGTCCATGGTTGTGTGTTGAGTGTGCTGGGTGGGTGAGAGGAGAGGGGATGAAACGGGGAATGCAGGAGTGAGCACCTGCAGTCCTATTTTTCTTTCTGCCTACAAAGCCCTCAACCCGTCCGGCCCCGCCGACGCCGCCAGCACGCCGTACCGCCCGCCAGGCAGGGCCACCACTATAAACCCGCTCCCCCTTCCACCCACGCCCGCCCGGATGCCGGGCTGGGCCGGGTTGGCGCCCCGCCCGTCCCCGCAGTCGGGGCGGGGTGCCCAGGCCTCGGGCGTGTGCGGGAAGCCCGCTACCGCGACGGCCGCCCAGGGAAGGGTGCGGGCCCCGACCGCGGCCCGGGCGGCGGCGAGGGCGGCCTCGACAAAGGCGGGCGGCAGGAAGCCCGTCCAGGTCGTGGCCCGGAGGGCGGCCGTTGGGGCGGCGGCGGTGGTCGCACCATCCGCAGCGTGCGCGCCGCCACGGCGGCCACGCCCAAAGTCCAACGGCGGCGGCGGCGGCTCGTCCGGCCCGCCACCACCCTCACCCATGACCAGCCCGCCCGCGCCCGCCACGACCGCGCCCACCCAGTCCAGGGCGGCCACAGCGGCGGCGGGGTCTGGGGCGGCGGTGGCGGCAGGCGCACGACCACCACCACCACCACCACCACTCTCACCCCCTCCGTCGGGCACGCGCCCGCCGTAGAAGACGGCCTCCCAGGCCGGGGGCCGGGTAGTGGGGAGGGTGGTCCGTGTGAGCTTAGCCTCCACCGGCGCCACCAGGTGCAGGCCCGGGATGTGAGGCGGGGGCGGGGTGGAGAGGCCGGCAGCAGCAGGCGCACCAGGCCGCCCACCAGGCGGCGGCGGCCCCACCAACAACCAGTCCAACACGCCCGCGCTCCCGCCCAGCCGGTCCGCGGCCTTGGCGCGGGGCCCACCCGGCGTGGCGGCCCGGCGCGTGCCCGTGATGGGCGTGTCCACCGCGTACCAGGCGGCGCCGGAGGCGTCGCCGTTGCCGCCGGCGGTGCTGTTGGTCCTCCCACCTCCCGTCCCCGTGCGCGCCCTGCCAAGGCTGCCCGCCCCGCCGCCGCCGCCGCCCGGGGTGGCCAGCCTCACGCCCGGCACGCCCAAGCGCCGAAAGGTCAGCGCCGGCACGGTCAGCAGTAGGCGGCCACGGGGGAGTAGGGCCGCGGCCCCGGCGGCGTCCAGGCAGCCCGGGACAGCCAGGGCGGCCGCGCCGCGGGCAGGCACCTGGAAAGCAGGGCGTCGGCGGGGGCGTCGTCGTGGGGGGCCGCCGCCGTCGACCTCCATGGGCGTGTCATCAGGCTCAGCCGCCGTGTTCTTCTCCTCCACCACCCCGTACGTGTCGGGGAAGGCCCAGGCCGCGAATTCGGGCGAGGCAAAGGCGGCTGGGGACGCACGGAGCGCGTAAAAGAGGGGCGGGGGTGGCGGGGCCAGCGCGTCGGCAGCCGCCTCGCTCAGGGCGCAACCACTATCACCACTGATGGGTGTGATGAAGGCCAGGCTATGGTTGAAGGCGTGGGAGGCGACCAGGGCCGGCAGCGAGGACGCCGGGTGGTCCCAGGCGCTGGTCCGGATGAGGACGGCGGCGCCCGGGCGGGATGGCATGGTTTTTCGTGTGTCTTTCACCTCAGAGAGATGGGGGGGCCTGTCGCCGCGCCGGGTGCTTGCGTACAGCTAGAGGATCAGGCTCTCTCCTCAGAGGCTGTGATGGATGGATTGCGTCATGGCGGCGGCACACAGGGTGGAGGGAGAGGGAGGGGCGCGCCGGAAACCCGCGTGTGAAAAAAAAGTGGTCGCCTTGCTCCATTCATCGACAAAAGAAAAAAAAAAATGGGCGACCCCCCTCCCGCGGACCCACCCCCTACCTGGGCCGCCGCCGCCGCTTCCTTCCTGCGCGACGCCACAAGTGGCCGCCGGGGCGGGCTTCCGGGCGCCCTGCGTAGCCTCATCATCGGTGGAGACGAGGAGCGAGGCGAAGAAGAACGCGGTGACGCCGGCACGGGCGCGGGGCCGACCTCTGCCGGCGCCGGTGTTTCTGGTGGAGGAGCAGACGAGGCGGACGCCCCAGCCACGACCACGCCCACCCCACCCCCCTCCCCTCCCCCGCTCCCCACCCAACCCCGCTCCTCCTCCCGCCCGCGCGTCGCCAAGTTTAGGCTCCTCCTGGACGGCGCGGAAGGCGGCGGCGGCGGCGGCACGGTGGACGTGGACGCCCTGCGCGACCTGGCCTGGTCGGGCGTACCGCCCGACCTCCGCCCGGACGTGTGGCGCCTGCTGCTGGGCTACCTGCCCGCGCCTGCGGCTGCGCGGCCGGCTGTGCTAGCCCGCAAGCGGCGGGAGTATGCGGCCCTGGTGCCGGCCCACCACGCGCCGGCCCTGGCAGCCGCGGCCGCAGCGGCGGGCGGGTTTGAGGGCAGTGAGGGCAGTGAGGGCGGGGGCGAGCCTCCTGCCTCCTCCTCCGCGGGCCCGGGCGCGGCCGCCGCTGCCGCCGCCGCTGCCGCCGGCGCCCTGCTATCAGGCGAGGAGGCGGCCGCCCTGCGCCAGGTCCTGGTGGACGTCCCCCGCACCGCGCCCGGGCACGCCCTGCTCGCCCGCCCGCCCGCTCGGGGCGCGCTCACCCGCATCCTCCACCTCTGGGGCGTCCGCCACCCGGCGTCCGGGTACGTGCAGGGCATGAACGATGTGGCCACGCCCCTGCTGGCGTCTTTCCTGGCGGGCGAGGCGAGCCTGGCGGCGGCGGCGACCGCGGCGGCCGAGCGGGCGGCCGGCGGCGGCGGCGACCAGCCCGGCCCCCCACCCCCACCCCCCGCGCCCGCCTCCTCCTCCTTCTTCATCCCGCCCGACGACCCGGCCTGGGCGGCCGCCCCGCTGCCCACCCCCGCCGCCGCCGCCGCCGAGGCGGACGCCTACTGGTGCCTGGGCAGGCTGTTGGAGGGCATGCAAGACCATTACACGCACGCCCAGCCGGGCATTCAGCGCACGGTCGCCCGCCTGGGCGGCCTGGTCGCCCGCGTCGATGCGCCGCTGGCGGCCCACCTGGCGGCCGTCGGCGCGGATTACATGCACTTCTCCTTCCGGTGGGTCAACTGCCTGCTGTTGCGGGAGGTGCCCCCGCTGGCGGCGGCCCGCCTGTTTGACACCTGGTGCGCGGAGGGGACGGGCCGGGGGGGCGGCGCCCGGCTGGCCGACTTCTTGGTGTATGCGTGCGCCGCGTTCCTGCTCACCTGGCGGGACGCCCTGCTCGCCTGCCGTGAGTTTGGGGATGTGGCCCTCTTCCTGCAGCGCCCGCCGACGGGCGGGTGGGGTGAGGCCGAGGTGGAGGGCCACATCCTGGCCCGGGCGTTCCAGTTGCGGGCGTCCTTTGGCGGGGCCAAAGCGCACTGGGGTGGCAACGGCGGCAACAGAGGTTGAAAAAAAATTGTGTGATTTTGAGTCGTTTGTTGTGTTCCTATTTTTCCTTTGGGTTCATTTTAAATGACAAGCGCCTCCGGCGCCGTCATCCGGCGCCAGGGCAGGGCGACACCGCCGGTGGGCGGGGGCGGGGCGGGGCATCCCATGGCTGCTGTTGTGGGCACGGCCGCCCCGCCCCCCCCTCCATTTCCTCCACCCACTCCCCCCTCCATCGCGTCCAGGCGGGCCCGCAACGCGTCCAGCTCGTCCAGCGCGCCCTTGTAGTCCGCGTCCACGGCCGCCCGCAGCGCCCTCAGCGCCCGGGCCTCGGCCGCCAGGGACGCGTTGTCGGACGCGAACCGGGCTGCCAGCGCACGCGCGGCCGACAGCTCGGCCGCCAGGTCCGCGTTGGCCCGGCCTGAAGGGAGGAGGAGGCCGAGCGTGCGCGCCGTGGCCGGCGTGGCCGTCCCGGCCGCGTCTGGCAGCAGGCGGGGCGTGGCGGCCCCGCCCGTGGCCGCCCCTCCAGGCGTCACGGCTCCTCCTCCCCCACCGCCCCCGCCCCCCCCTCCCCCACGCCCGCCCGTCGCGGCCGCCAGGGCGCCCCGCAGGTACGCGTTTTCGGCCCGCAACAGCAGCACCTCACGCCGGGCGGCCACGGCGGCGGCCGCGACCGCATCGACGTGCGGGGCCGGGGCGGACCGCACGCGCGCCGCGCGCGCGGCAAAGGCCAGCGTGGCCAGCGTCTCCTCCACCGCGCCCGCGGCGGGGGAGACGCAGGCGACCAGGAGGGCGAGGCCGCCACCGCCCAGGGCGTCCATCAGCAGCTTTGTGAGCTTGGAATCCCGGTACGGGATGTGTCGGGCGGGCGGCGGGGGCGGCGGCGGGGCGCCGGGGGCTGCCGCGGGCGCCGCCCCTCCCGCCCCCGCCGCCGCCGGCTGGGCCAGGGCCGCCACCACCTGCCCCAACACGAACAGGGACCGGTTGATCGCGCCCGTCTCCCGCAGCATGCCGCCCGCGGAGCCGGAGTCCCGGACGCGCTCCGAGCCGGCCAGGTCCACGAAGGTGATCCGCCCAAACCGGCGGACGGGCGGGGAGGGTGAAGAGGCAGGGGCAGGCGGGGGCGCGCCACCACCACCAGGGTGGGCGCCCAGCGGCACGCCCTCGCACGAGAGGGTGAAGAGCGCGTGCGACCGCGAGGACGCCGCGTTCAGGGCGTGGCCACCCGTGCGGCGGGCGGCCAGGCCCGCCGCCAGCACGGCCGCGGCATGCTCGGCCGACGCGCAGGCGACGGAGGCCTGGTCGGGGGCGTGGAAGCCGGACGCGGCATCCCAGCGGACGGCGAGCGGGGCCCGCGGCAGGGGCGCAAAGGTGGCGTGCGGTGAGGAGGACGGCGGCGGCAGCGGTGGGGGCGCCCCCCCCGCCCCCCCCGCCCCCCCCCCCGCAAAACCGCCCAGCAGGTCGTACAGCTGCTCATTGTACAGCTCGGCACAGGAGGCCCGCACCGTGTAGGCCAGGCCGTCCGCCGCCCCCGCCGCCGCCGCCCGGGCAAATAGGTAGGCAATCGCGCGTGGGATGAGGCCCGCGGCCGGGGGGAGGGCCGGGGCCGGCGCGGGTGGAGGTTGTTGGTGTTGTTGTTGTTGTTGGGCGGCGTCGGCGGCGTCGGCGGCGTCGGCGTCGGCGTCGGCGGTGGAGGTGCGCTCGCTGTCTGGCTCGCCGCCTCCCTCACCCGCCGCCACCGCCGCCTCCACGACATTGCCCGCCCCCCAGGCACTCCCCCCCCCCCCTCCCCCCCCCCCTCTCCCTCCTCCCCCACCCCCCGCCATGGTGTGCGTCTTGCCCCCCCCCGTCTGGCCGTACGCGAGGATGGTGGCGTGGTAGCCCGCCAGGGCCGCGTCCAGCAGGCGCCGCACGCCGCCCGCCTCCCACACGTCCGCGTTGGTGGCGGTCGGTCCCAGGGCGACGGGGAAGGCGTACGCCCGGGGGGGTGGGGCGGGGGGCGGGGGGCCACCGGCGCCGGGCGGGGGCGGGGGCGGGGGCGGGGAGATGACGACCAGGCGGCGGCGGGGCGGGCGGGCGGGTGGTGGGAGGGCGTGGCAGCCGTCGCTGCTGCCGCCGCCGCCGCCGCCCGGCGTGAGCGTGCCCCCCGTCCTCCCCTCACCCCGCCCACCATCCTCGGCGGCCACGCTCACGGCGGCCCCCCCCCCGGCCGCGACCTCCCGGCCCGCCATGGGGCGCACGCGGACGATGACCTGGATGGCTTCCGTGGCCAGGGCCGCGCACTGGGCGGCCGCCCAGTGGGGTGGCGGGGGCGCGGTGGAGGTGGTGGACATGCCGGCCAGAGAGGGTGCGCCGGACGGACGGCGCGCGTGCCCGCCGACGCGGGGCGGCGGGGAGGGCGGGCGGTTGTCGGGAGGGGAGGGCACCGCGCCCGACGCGCGGCGGCGGGGCGAGGCGGGCGGCCGCGCCTCAGCCGCCGCTGCACTCACCGCCCCCAGGCTGGGGCGGGCGGATGCCGTCGGGCGAGGGGTGGCGGCCGGGTGAGGGGGTGGTGGTGTGGCGGCGGCCGCGCTGGCGGAGCGGGCCTGGGACCGCTTGGGCGGGGGAGGCGGCGGCAGGGGTGGGGGCGGCGTGCCCGCGGCAGAGCCTCCGCCCGCCGTCGCCGCCAGGACCGCCGCCGACCCCGCCGCCGCCGCCGCCGCCGCCGCCGCCGCCGCTGCCGCCTCCGCCTCCGCTTCCGCCTCCGCCGACGGCTGGGGGCGAGGGGACAGGGGGGGCATGCTGCCAGCGCTTGCGGTGGCGGTGGGCGGTGGCGCCGCAACCCGCGATGGCCGGGCCCTGGTGGGCGGGCTCCCGGACTCGCGCGGCGACCGGCCGGCCTTTGGTGGTTGAGGGGGTGGCGGCGGCGGCGGCGGCGGCGGCGGCGCCTCCACCATCTTTTTTGCACGCGGCGGCGTCACAAGCCAATGGCAGGCCTTTACTGTTGTTTCTGCGCGAAGGAACACCTCTAGGTGGAAGATAGAGGGCAGAGGTAAAAAGTTCTGTGCGGCGGTCAAAAAAGAGAGAGAGAGGGAAAACAAGAGAGAGAGAGACGAGCGGGTTCTATATTTTTTTGCTCGCGACCTCTCTCCCCTCCCCTCGCCTCCCTGTCTACTCATTCCACGCCTCCCCGCCAAACACGGGCTCCCCTCGTGCTGCCACACCAAACACGCCCGCCGCCAGCACGCACACCGCGGACGCCACCCCCGCCGCCGCGGGCCACCCCCCTTCCCCCGGCCCCCCACCCAACCGCTCCAGCAGGGCACCCGTCCCGCCCACCCCGACCAAGCCCGCCGCGGTGCCGGCCGTGTTGGACAGGGCCATGACTGCGGCCGCCCACTTGGAGGCGACGTCCATGTGGTTGACGGCGAAGCCGCCGCGCGCAAAGCCGGCCCCGCCCAGGGCCAGGGCGACGGCGGCGGCGCCGGCGGCCGGGGTGGACGCGGTGCAGAGGGCGGCGAGGCCGGCCGCGGACGCGAGGAAGCCCACGCTGTTGACGGCCTTGCGGGCCCGCGCCACCCGGGCGCCCGCCGGGGTGGCGGCAGGCTCACCGCCAGGCGACGCACCACCAGCCGCGGCCTGGGTGGCTGCCAGGCCGGCCAGGGCCGAGGACGCCCACCCGCCCGCATTGGCGGTGAGGCACATGAAAGCATAGGCGCCCGCGGCCGCGGCCTTGGCGCTCATGATGTTGCCTCCTCCCTCACCGCCGCCACTCCGTCCCAGGGGCGCCCCCAACCGGCTTTCAAACAGGGCGGGCATCCAGTTCATGAGCACGTAGAACGCGTAGTGGAAGGCAAAGTTGCAGGCGGCCAGGGACGCGATGGCCGGGTGGGACGCCAGCCGGCGCCAGGGCGGGGGGCGCACGTGCGCGCGGCCGGTGGTGGTGGTGGGTGGGGCGAAAAGGGGGGTGCTGCCGCCCAGGCCGCCCCCGCCACCATCCCGGCCACGGCCACGGATGATAGCCTGCCGTCCGCCACCTTTGGAGGCGGGCGGGCTGCCCGCAGGAGGGGCGTCGACCGGCAGCAGGCCGCCGCCGCCTCCTCCGCTCCCCGGTGGCCTGGGCGGCCCCGCCCAGCCCCACCCCCGCGCGGTGGACGAGGACGCCGCCACCCACGCGCCCAGCCAGGCCGCTCCCAGGGCGCCCGACAGGCGGGGGATGGCGGACGGGCCCAGGGCGTCCACCAGACCTGGGACCGCGGCCGTGGCGAGGGCGGCCCCCGCGTACAGGCCGGACGTGGCGAGCGAGACGGCGCGCGCGCGGCTGCCCGGCGGGACGCGCTGGGAGACATGGGGGAATGGGGACATGGGGAAAGGGGGGGACGGTTTTGTGTGTGGGCGGGTTGCGTGGGGGTGCGGGGCGAGATTCCGGTGTGTGCGGCTCGGAATCACCCCCCTTCTCACCTCTGCTAGCAGCGCGTGCATGCCCGGCACGAGCGCGCCCTGGGCCGCGCCAACCGCGACCCGGGCGGCCGCGGTGGTGAGGCGGGTCCCTGCGCCGCTGCCGGTGCTGGCCATGGGCGTCACCACGGACGCCGCCGACCAGGCCGCAAAGGAGGCGGCCATGACGGGGCCTCCCCCGTACCGCTGGGCCAGCCAGCCGCCGGGGATCTATGAGCAGGACAGATGAAATTGAAATGACGTGTGAGCGTCGGAATCAGAGGAGGGGGAGTGGGTCGCCCCAACCTCGCCCCCAAAGTGGGCAAGATGGGGTGCGCAGATTCCCCGCCGCCCCTCTCCCTCCCTCACCTGGGACAGCCCGTACCCCCAGTAAAAGGCGGCCAGGACGGCCCCCGTCGCCCCCTCATGGCCGACCCCGCCGCCGCTCCCCCCCCCGCCCGCCGCCCGGGCGTAGGCGATGGCGAAGCCCGCCCGCTCGATGTAGGCGACAACCGTTGCGGCGGTGCAGAACGCGACGACGGCGGCGTGCGGGGGCAGGCTAGCAACGGCTGGCAACCAGCGCGCGAGCGCCCACCGCCCGCTGGTGCTGGGTTTGGCGGTGTCAGGGGCGGCGTCGGCGCCGCCGGCCGCGGTGGAGCCGAGGCGTCGAGCCGAGCGCGGGCGCGGCAATGCGCCGTCGCTGCCCCCAGAACCGCGCGGGGAGGTGGGGTCAGTGATCGACGGCCCCGGGGCGGCCCCAGGCCCCAGCCCCAGGGCGGCCGCCAGGCGGGTCAGGGGCGGGGTGGGGTGGGGTCGCATACCGAGAAGGGAGTATGAAGGTTCGTCCGAGAGGGCCCCCGACCTTTTTTTCTTCATCACACACAATCATGTTGTCATATTGTTAGAACCGGGCCCGCGGGGGCTTCCTTTCGGGTTTACAACAAGGCGCCGCTCCCTCTCACGCACACGCGCAGCGCGTGGGATATACAAACACGGCGCGTCCGCGGGCAAAAAGTCCGTTCTCTTTCATTTTTTTTTTTTTTTTTTTGCACCCCAACTGCACCGCACCACACACGGGGGCAAACACGGGCAAACGCACATCCCACCCAGCCGCGCAGCTCCAGTCCCGCCCTCTGGATAGCCCCCCCCCTGCGCCCCTCGATTGGGGGCAGCACGGGGTGGGGGTGAGAGGGGGAATGAAAAGGAAAGCAGGAGGGCGAGGGAGGTGAGTGTGGTTGTCACCGCGCCCCAAAGGCTGACAAAAGGGAGGGAGGGGTGTGTATGGGTGGCGGCGGAAGGGGATTAAAGGACACACGGCGGTGGTCGTAGGATGCACATGGAGGCGCGCGGACACGCGCGGGCGGGCGGCCCGAGAAAAAAGCACACAGCGGGGCAAAAAAGTGAGGATGAAAAAAGCCAGGTTGGGGGGAGAAGAGCGCGGTTGGGGAGACGGCCGCGCCCCCCGTCACCCCGCCACACACAATCACACGGCCCTGGGGCAGGGGGCGCAGCGCATGCGCCGCCACCGCCAGCAGGGGACGTGAGAGAGAGAGCGGGGAGGCGGAGGGGTGCGGAAGCCC
>Ga0315283_10006621_pt1 | contig 10358 bp, 10 predicted proteins | sample YL17G09_0_MG_FD_204541 | JGI IMG/M metagenome (GOLD analysis project Ga0315283, IMG submission 204541) | Sediment microbial communities from Yellowstone Lake, YNP, Wyoming, USA - YL17G09_0 | ecosystem: Environmental > Aquatic > Freshwater > Lake > Sediment | place: USA: Wyoming | collected...
GTGCGAGGCCTTCGAGGCTTACCGGGCCCTGCACCCGGAACCGCAGCTGTCCTTCGAGTGGGCCTGGAATCTGTACCGTTGCCTGGTGTCCAGACGTGAACTCCGGCTCGCCTGGTGCGCTTTGTGTGAGGGCCCGTATGTGCAGGATGCCTACGCGCTCGACTACGAGCGCTGTCCATTTTGCGAAGTGAAGGATCATGCGTAGTCTGACCCCATGACACCCATGACCTTCACGGGCTCCGGGTTGGAGCGCCTCTCCCCCGTGCGGCAACAGTCGGAAGCCCTGGCGGCAGCGTTTGCCGAGGCCGGGACGCGCTTCGTCCCGATCTGGCAATCGCGCTGCCTGCTCCAGGATGACGGGCTCGTGGTGTGCCGGCGGGAAGACCTCGAGCTGCTGGCAAGCAGCCACGAGGCCGCTGTGTTCCTGGGACGACGCGCTGGCCAGGCGCTGTTTGCCATCCAGTTGCAAGGTAACGCGCCGCCGGCCACGTTGCCCGCGGAAGGATTTCGCGGCCTGCGGGAAGTCGTGGGCGCTGTGAGCGAGGCCGATGCGGCCCTGCTGGCCTACGCCCGGGCCATGATTCTCTGGCAGGAGCACCACCGGCACTGCGGCGTCTGCGGCGCGCCGAACCGGGCCAGCGAGGGCGGCTTCGTGATGACCTGCACCCGCGAGGGCTGCGACCACAAAAGCTTTCCCCGCATCGACCCCGCCGTGATTGTGCTCGTCCACCGGGGCAATCGCTGCCTGCTCGGCCGGCAGGCTGCCTGGCCCGAAGGGCGCTTCTCCACCATCGCCGGCTTCGTGGAGCCCGGCGAAGCTCTGGAGGATGCCGTCCTCCGGGAAGTGCATGAGGAAACCAATATCCGGGTGGGCGATTGCACCTACATCGGGTCTCAACCCTGGCCATTTCCTGCCGCCATGATGCTGGGCTTTCACGCGGTGGGGCTGACCGAGGACGTTCGCTGCAACGATGGGGAGCTTAAGGAGGCTCGCTGGCTGACCCGGGAGAACATCCGCGCGGGCGCCATCGGGTTGCCGCCGCAGGAATCCATTGCTTTCCGATTGATTGAAACCTGGTTTGATGCGGAGGGCGGGGCGCCGCTCTCCAGCCTCGGCCTCGACAGCCCGATGTTCCGCCGACCCGCGCCCGCTGCCGACTTCCGTTAACGTAGGAGCGGCGATCGCCGCGACCCCGCTACTCATGTGTCTTGTCGCCATCGCCTGGCAGGTCCATCCCCGCTACCCGCTCGTCCTGCTCGGGAACCGGGATGAGTTCCATCAGCGCCCCACCGTGGCCGCCGACTGGTGGCCGGAAGCCAGCGGCGTGTTCGGCGGGCGGGACCTCCAGGCGGGTGGCAGCTGGCTCGGCGTGAGCCGGAGCGGGCGCCTGGCAGTGGTGACGAACAATCCTCTGCGACCGCCCGCCGCCGATCGGACCCGGAGCCAGCCCCTGAGCCGAGGCGCGCTGGTTCGCGACTGGCTGACGGGAACCGAGGAGACCGGCGCCTTTCTGAACGCCGTGGCCAGGGATGAAACGCGATACGCCGGCTTCAGTCTGCTGGTGGGGACACTGGACGGTGGCCTGGAAGGCTTCGTGACGCCCGCGGGCGCAATGGGCTCTCGCTGGCGTCTGCCGGCGGGCATCACCGTCCTGTCGAACTCACCTCGTGAAGCGCCCTGGCCCAAGGTCGGCTGGCTGCAACGGGCACTGGGGGATTACCTGGCCCGGGCCGAGCCAGAGACGAGGCCAAATCCCGACGAGCTGCTGGCCCTCGCCGGCCGGCGCATGCCCGTGGCGGAACCTGAAGCGGACACGCCAGACGGCCGGGCGCGAGTCACGCCATTTGTCACCGGCGCTGACTACGGCACACGCGCCACGACGCTGCTGGTCAGCGACCCGCAGGGGGGCTGGAGCTGCATCGAGCAGCGGTTCGGACCGGGCGGCAGACCCGCCGGTGAATCCCTGGGCCGCCACACCGCGTAGGAGCGGCGACCGCCGTGAACCTGGCGCTTGACACCCGGATTTATCTGGATACTATGCGCATCCCTTAGAGCTTATGTGCATGGAGATTGAGTGCCCATTTCGGCCGAGCAACGGGAAGAGCGGCAGCAGGTCATCCTCAAGATCCTGCGCCGCCAACACGTGACCCGGCAGGACGAACTGGTGGAGCTGCTCCGGAAGCGGGGTATCGATGCGACTCAGTCGAGCATCAGCCGGGACCTGCGCCAGCTCGGAATTTCCAAGCTGGATCAGGAGTACAGGCCGGTGGCGGAGGACGAGGATGCGGACACCGGCCGGGAGCTGGCCATACTTGCGGAGTTTGTGGTCGAGACCCGCACGGCAGGCCCCTACCAGACAGTGGTGAAGACCGTCGCGGGCGCGGCAGGCCAGGTGGCACTGGCTCTGGATCGCAGTGGCTGGCCGGAAATCGTGGGTACGGTCTCGGGCGACGACACCATTTTTATTGCCACCATCACGGGTGGCGACCAGCGGCGGCTGGTGGCGAAGTTGCGGGCCCGGTTCAACGACGGAAGGCAGACATGACCACGGACACCACGATCCAGAAGAAGAATGTTTCGCCGATCATCCTCGGTTTCTCGGGTGGGCTCGACACGTCCTTCTGCGTGCCCTGGATGAGGTCACACTACGGTCGGCCGATCGTTACCGTGACCATCAACACGGGCGGTATCGACGCCGAGGCCGCAAAAGACCTGGAGCGACGCTCGATGGCGCTGGGCGCGATCGAGCACGTGCTGGTGGAAGCCCGCTCGGTGTTCTACGACCGGATCCTCAAGTACCTGATCTTCGGCAACGTGCGGCGCGGGCACCTCTATCCCCTGTGCGTCGGCGCGGAGCGGGGCATTCAGGCAACGCTGCTCGCGGAGCTGGCCCGGGAACGGGGCAGCGAGACGGTGGCCCACGGCTGCACGGCCGCTGGCAACGACCAGGTGCGCTTCGAAGTGGCACTGCGTACCGTCGCGCCAGGGCTGGAAATACTGGCGCCGGTCCGCGACCAGGGCTTCATCCGTTCGGAACAGCAGAAATACCTGGAGCAGCACGGCTTCCCCGTGCCCGTGAAGGGCTCGGCCTATTCCATCAACCGGGGCCTCTGGGGCGTGACCGTCGGCGGCCGGGAAACGCTCGACTCGAAGGAGTCCATCCCGGAGGACGCCTGGGTACTGTCCGCCAATGCCTACGACAAGCCGCGGCCGGCAGCCCGGCACACCATCAGCTTCACAAAAGGTGTGCCAACGGCGCTCGACGGCAGGGCGCTGGACCCGGTCGCGCTGATCGAAACGCTCGAGACTGTCGGCGGGCCCTATGGCATCGGCCGCGGCATCCACGTGGGCGACACGGTGCTGGGCACGAAGGGCCGTGTGGCCTTCGAGGCGCCAGCCGCCGACATCCTGCTTACCGCGCACCGGGAACTGGAGAAGCTCGTGCTCTCCGGCCCCCAGCAGCGCATCAAGGACCAGGTTGCCACCCAGTACGGCGACTTCGTTCACGAGGGCAAGCAGCTCGACCCGGTGTGCCGGGACATCGAGGCACTGCTCACCTCGGCCCAACAGCGGGTCACGGGCGACGTGAAGATCGTGCTCCGGCCCGGCAACCTGTTTATCGAAGGTGTCCTCTCACCCCACTCGCTGCTCGCCGCCACCAAGGGCGTCTACGGCGAGAAGGCCGGCGAATGGACGCCCGCCGACGCGCTCGGCTACTCCCGCATCCTCTCGCTGCCCGGCATCCTGCAAACGCGGGCAGCGGGCGGCAAGCCGTAAGAACGCCATGAAAACCGTCATCGCCGACAAGATTGCGTCTGTCGCCCAGCACCTGAACCTGAAGCGGGAGCTGCGCGTAAGCACGGACATTCCCTGCGAGGAGGGCGTCGTCATTGCCGCCGAGGTGTTGAACAACAAGAACACCTACAACCAGCTGGAGCTCACCAGCGGCCGTATGGCTCTGGTAAAAAAGGGCGATATTGTGGTTGGGGCGCTCGGCCACAGGAAGGCGCTCTTCGGTTACTCGGGCCACCTCCCGGAGCGTCTCGCCCCAGGCGACACCCTGCAGCTGCTGAACATGGGTGGCGTCATCGGCGTGTGCGACTCCATCAATGCCAGCTTCGGGCAGCCTTTCGACGCCCGGGTGCTGGGCACGGTGCTCGACTTCCCCTACCTCGGCCAGCGCATCGGCGTGCCCGCGAGGATCGGCATGGAGCAGCTCGCGGCCGAGCCGCTCCTGGCCACCCAGGGCGTGCCGGTGGTAGCCATCGCCGGCACCTGCATGAACTCGGGCAAGACAGCCGCCGCCTGCGCCATCGTGAGCCGGCTTCGGCACCACGGCCACACGGTGGATGCCTTCAAGGCCACTGGCGTGTCGCTGCGCCGGGACATCCTGGCGATGGAAGACGCGGGCGCGCGCTCCACCCTGATCTTCTCGGACTTCGGCGTCGTTACCACGACGGGCCTGAACGGCCCGGCCGTGACGCGCACCATGCTGACGCGGCTGGCGGCGGGCAAGCCGGACGTGATCGTCTTCGAGCTGGGCGACGGCATTCTCGGCGCCTATGGCGTTGAGGCGATTCTGCGGGACTTAGGCATTCGCGACGCCCTGTCCTGTCTGGTGCTCTGTGCCAACGATCCGGTGGCGGCCTGGGGTGGCGTGAAGCTGCTGCGGGAAGACTTTGGCATCGAGCCAGCCATCGTCACCGGCCCGGCCACCGACAACGACGTCGGCAAGGACATCATTGTCCAGCGCATGGGTGTCAAGGCGATCAATGCCGTTACCGACTCCATGCAACTCGGCGATGCCGTGGCCCTGCACGTGGGCCTCAAACTCACATGAGTAGCAGGCTCACATGAGCAACCGGACTCCCGCACTGATCGTCGGCGGCACGGGCTACGTGGCCGGCGAACTGGTGCGCCTCGTCGCCCAGCACCCCCAGCTGGAGCTGGCCGGCGTTTCGTCCGAAAGTCAGGCCGGCATGCCAGTGAGCGCGGCCTTTCCGCACCTGGCCCCGGTGGTGCGGGACCTACCCTTCGTCACCCAGGCCGAACTGGCGGCGCGGATCAATGGACCGAGAGTGGCGCTGTTCTCGGCCGCACCCCACGTGGTGAGTGCCGGCGTCGTCGCCACACTGCTGAAGGCAGCCGAGGCGCGCGGCAGCCAGGCCACCGTAGTGGACGTGTCGTCGGATTTCCGCTTCCGGGACGCGGCGGATTTTCAGGCCGTCTACAGGTCGCCGCACAGCGCACCGGAACTCCTGCCGCAGTTCATCTGCGCGCTGCCCGAGCATGTGGCGGGCATCCCGGCTGCTCACGTGGGGCACCCGGGCTGCTTTGCCACCTCTATGCTGGCGGGCCTGGTGCCGCTGCTGAAGCTGAGCCTCATTGATGGCCCAGTTTACGCCTCCGGCGTCACCGGCAGCACTGGCGCAGGCCGGTCGCCGATCGCTACCACCCATCACCCGGAGCGGCACTCAAACCTCTTCGCCTACAACCCGCTGATGCACCGGCACACGCCGGAAGTCGTGCAGATCTGCCAGCAGCTGACGGGCGTGACGCCGGACCTGAACTTCGTACCCCACTCGGGCCCCTTCGCCCGCGGCATCCACATGACCCTGCAGGGCCGACTGACACTGCCGCAGACTGCCGATCAGTTGCGGGAGGCCTTCGCGCGCTTCTACGCCAGCCACGAGTTCGTGCGAGTGGTGGACGGCACGCCCCGGGTGAAGGACGTGGCCGGCAGCAACTACTGCCACATTGGCGTCGCGGTCTCCGGCCACACAACCAGACAAAGCGTGGCGGTCCTGGTGGCCATCGACAACCTGGTGAAGGGCGCCGCCGGCGGAGCCGTGCAGTGGATGAATCGCCTGCTGGGCATGGAAGAGTCAGCCGGACTCACCACGCCCGCGCTTGGCTGGATCTAGACAGTTGGACATGACCGCCTCCCAACAAGCCGAGAGCCGGCACCTGCTGCAGGTGTATGGCCAGCTCCCGCTGGAGGCCACGTCCGCACAGGGTGTGTACCTGCACGCGGGGAAGCGGCGGATTATCGACTTCTACGGCGGGCACGCCGTTGCGGCCCTTGGCTACGCGCACCCCGCCCTCCTGGCGGCGCTCGGGAAGCAGGCGAAGACGATGTATTTCCAGAGCAACGCGGTGGCGCTCGACGTCCGGGCCCAGGCCGGGGATGCCCTCGCTGCTTTCGCGCCGGCCGGGCTCGATCGCGTGTTCTTTGTGAACAGCGGGGCCGAGGCCAACGAGAACGCCTTGCGCGTGGCCTGTCGGGCCACCGGCCGCTCCCGCGTACTCGCGATCGAACATGGCTTCCACGGCAGGACAGCTGCCGCGGGCGCCGTGACCTGGGGCGCCGCGAAGAGCTGGTACGGCTTCCCGCGCACCCCGTTCGACGTGGACTTCATTCCGCGGGACGACACGGCCAGGGCCAGGGAGATGATCAACAGTGATACCGCCGCAGTGATCGTCGAGCTCGTGCAAGGTCTCGCGGGCGCCTACGACCTGGACTCTGCGTTCGTGCTGGCCATCGTCGAGGCCTGCCGCCGGTCCGGTGCCCTGCTGATCATCGATGAGGTCCAGAGCGGCGTCGGCCGCACGGGGGCACCCTTTGCCGCCAATCTCTATGGCATCACGCCGGACATGCTGACCACCGCCAAGGCGCTCGGCGGCGGCTTCCCATGCAGTGCTCTACTGATGACGGAAGCGCTGGCGGGCACGCTGAAGCCCGGCGATCTCGGCACCACTTTCGGTGGCGGGCCTATGGCCTGCGCTCTGGTAAGCACCGTCATCGAGGTGATCCGGCGCGACCAACTCATGGACAATGTCCGGCTGCTGTCGGCCGCGATCCGCAAGAGTGCACTTGTTGGCCCCGTGGAAGGCATACAGGGCCGTGGCTTTCTGCTCGGTCTGCGCTGCCGGCGGCCCGCCAAGGACGTACAAGCTGCACTTCTCGAGCGGGACGTGCTGGTCGGCTTAAGCTCGGACCCAGGGGTGGTGAGGCTGCTGCCGCCGCTAACACTGGAGAAGCAGCACGTGGATAAACTCATCAACGCGCTTTCTGATATTGGCCAATAGGCAACCAGCAAGGAACCTGCATGGGACTCAAGCTCTTCAATGACCTCGCGGACTTTCAAATACCGGAAGTGGAAGCCCTGCTGAAGCTCGCCCGCCGGCTGCAGACGAGCCCGGAGCCCCGGGCCCTCGAGGGCAAGGTGCTCGCGCTGCTGTTCCTCAGTCCGTCACTGCGCACGCTGTCATCCTTCCAGGCGGCGATGGTGCGGCTGGGAGGCGGCTCCTTCGTGATCTCGCCTGATATGTCCATTCACGGCCTCGAGACACGTTCCGGCATCGTGATGGACGGCGTGGCCGCCGAGCACCTGCGGGAAGCGATTCCCGTGATCAGCTCCTACGGCGACGCGCTCGGCATCCGGGCGTTCGCCAACCGCGTCAACCTGGCCGCCGATCTGGCGGACACCGAGTTCCTGGGAATGCGCGAGTTGGCGAAGGTGCCGCTGATCAATATGGAGTCGGCTATTCAGCACCCCTGCCAGAGTCTTGCGGACTGGAAGACACTCGACGAACTCCAGGTCCCGAAGAAGGGCGGCAAGTTCGTGCTGTCCTGGTCCTGGCACCCGAAGGCATTGCCGCTGGCCGTGCCCTCCGCCACCGTGCACATGGCCGCGATGCGCGGCATGGACGTAACGGTGGTCCGGCCTGACGGCTTCGAGCTACCGCCGTCCATCATGGACAAGGCGCGGCACGCAGCGAGCCTCTCGGGGGGCTCCGTGCGCGAAACTAGCCACCGTGCCGAAGCCTACGAAGGCGCCCACGTGATCTACGCGAAGGAATGGGCATCCACGAAGCACTACGGCGATCGCGTGGCCGACCAGAAACTGCGGGAGCCCCTGCAGGACTGGATCGTGGACGAGCCGTCCTTCGCGACCGCGCAGCCGTCAGCGCGCTTCATGCACTGCCTGCCGGTGCGCCGGGGCGTGGCGGTGACGGACCGGATTCTCGACGGCCCGCGCAGCGTGGTGATCCACGAAGCGCAGAACCGGATGTGGGGCCAGATGGCCGTGGTCTACCAGATGATGGGCCCAGGAGTCTGACAGCATGAAAAGTCATGATCGGGATGTGATTGTTTCCGCCCTGAAGCACGCGGCACCCTATATCCGTCTCTACAAGAAGAAGATTTTCGTCCTCAAGGCTGGCGGTGAGGTTTTCACCTCCGACGAGGCCACCCGGCACTTGCTGGAACAGGTCGCGCTGCTGCACCAGGTGGGCATCCGTGTTGTGCTCGTCCACGGGGGAGGCCCGCAACTGACGGAACTCGCCGACGCCCTTGGCGTACCGACCCAGATGGTGGGTGGCCGCCGGGTAACGGACAAGCAGACTCTCGATGTGACGACCATGGTCCTGAACGGCAAGATCAACACGCGGATTCTGGCGGCATGTCGCGACCTGCATCTGCCAGCGATCGGCATCAGCGGCGTGGATGCGGGGCTCATCAGGGCGCACAAACGCCCGCCGGTCGAGGTGGAAGGTCACGCGGGTGGGCCGGTTGACTTCGGCTACGTGGGCGATATCGACAGCGTGGATACGGATGTTGTGCGCGCCCAACTGGACAACGGGATGGTGCCGATCGTGAGTCCGCTCTCGGCTGACGACAGCGGCACCGTACTGAACATCAATGCCGACACCGTGGCAGCGGCACTCGCTACAGCCCTGGGTGCATCCAAGCTGATCCTGACCATGGGTGCGCCGGGCATCCTCGAGGACCGGCACAACCCGTCGTCGCTCGTGTCCTACCTGGACCTGGAAGATCTGCAGGAGTTGCGCACCAACGGCTCTCTCGCCGAGGGCATGCTGCCCAAGGCGCGGGCCATCGAGGCGGCAATCAAGGGCGGCGTGCCGCGGGTGCACCTGATCTCCTACAAGATTCCTGACAGCCTCCTGCTGGAGATCTTCACGAACGAGGGCACGGGCACGCTGGTCGTGGCAGACACTGACACGCTGACGCCTGAAGAACAGGAAGCAGGCGCCTGATGGAGGCCCACGATGCAACGACTCTGGGATAAGGGCGAGCCACTCGACACGCGGATCCTTCGCTACACCGCCGGCGAGGATCACCTCCTGGACGCGCGGCTGGTGGCCTACGACGTGCGCGCCTCGATCGCGCACGCCCAGATGCTGCGCGGGCAGAAACTCCTGTCCAGCCAGGATCTGACGCAGATCATTGCCGGGCTCGAGTCGCTAGCCGTGTCCCACGCGGCTGGCGAGTGGCAGATCGGTCTCGAAGAGGAGGACTGCCACACCGCTTTGGAACAGCGCCTCACGCAGTTGATTGGCGAGGCGGGCGGACGCGTGCATCTCGGCCGGTCCCGCAACGACCAGGTGCTGGCCGCCTTGCGCCTGTACCTGCTCGATGCGGTGGAAGGGATCGCCGCTGCCGCCAGGGACGTGGCCGAAGCGCTCGACGAGCTCGCATCCCGGGAGAAGGGCACCGTGCTGCCGGGCTACACCCATATGCAACAAGCCATGCCCAGTTCCGTGCCGTTGTGGGCCGGCGGCTTTGCGGCCGAGCTGCGCGATGATGCGGCAGGCATCGTGGGCAGTCGCCGGCGCCTGAGCAAGAGTCCGCTCGGCAGCGCAGCGGGCTACGGCGTGCCGGGCCTGCCCATCGACCGGGAAGCGACGCGCCGTACGCTGGGCTTCGACATCGTGCACGAACCGGTAACCGCCGTACAGATTTCCCGGGGCAAGGCCGAGGCCGGCCTCGTTTTTGAACTGTGCCTTCTCACCCAGGACCTGGGCCGGATAGCCGCGGATCTCCTGCTCTTCTACACGCAGGAGTTCCACTTCATTGCCCTGCCCGACTCGATGACCACGGGCTCCTCGATAATGCCCCAGAAGCGCAACCCGGACGTGCTTGAGCTCATCCGTGGCGCCATGCCGACGATGCAAGGCGCGCTCGTTGAAATCCTCGGTCTCCCGGCCAAGCTCGGCTCCGGTTATCAGCGGGATCTCCAGCGGATGAAGTCACCCCTGTTCCGCGCCATCGACCTCGCCGGCGATTCGGCCCAGGTGATGGCGCACCTGATCCGCGGGTTGAAGTTTCTGCCGGAGAACATTCACCTGGACGATTCAATCCATGCCGCCGAGCGGGCGAACGGGCTGGTGCTGAAGGAAGGCATCAGCTTCCGGGAGGCCTATCAGCGGGTGGGAGCGGAACTGACCAAGAGACGCCCTGGCTAGGCGTTCGGCTCCAGGCCATGGCTACGTCAGCTTCGAAACCACCCCCAACGCTCTGGATCCGATCGACCAGGCGGCCTTCTTCCACGAA
>Ga0315283_10006622_pt1 | contig 10357 bp, 10 predicted proteins | sample YL17G09_0_MG_FD_204541 | JGI IMG/M metagenome (GOLD analysis project Ga0315283, IMG submission 204541) | Sediment microbial communities from Yellowstone Lake, YNP, Wyoming, USA - YL17G09_0 | ecosystem: Environmental > Aquatic > Freshwater > Lake > Sediment | place: USA: Wyoming | collected...
CTATGGCCAAGAGCCGCTACCGGGGTGACGACGGCGTCTCCATTTTCAAGCGTACCGTACCTGACGAGACGGTCTCCAAGGCGCTGTTCATCCTGATTCTTGCCTTTGCGATCGTCACCGTGGCCACCCTCGCGCTGGCGGCGACCGAGACCGGAGATGAACCTTACCGGCGGAGCGAGACGCGCTTCATTGAAGTGATGTTTGAAGTCGTGTCTGCGTTCGGAACAGTTGGCTTGAGCACCGGAATTACGTCAGGGCTGAGCGGGCTTGGTAAGTTCATCCTCGTTTTGGTAATGTTTGTCGGTCGCGTCGGCCCGCTCTCGATCGCGGCGATTGTGGGCCAGCGGAGGGGCGCCGCCAAGTACCGTTACGCCGAGGAAAACGTGATGGTCGGCTAATTCCGCTCTGGAGAGACTCGAGGCGGTAGCTATGAGACGTTTTGCTGTGATTGGCGCGGGGACTTTCGGGGCTGCTGTGGCCGAGACGCTCTACGAGGAAGACAACGAGGTCATCCTCATTGACATCGACTCCGGGAGAGTCCAGGACATGCAGAGTGTGGCCACGCAGGCGATCCAGGCTGATGCCACGGACATGGAAACCCTGCGGGCACTGGGCATAAACGATGTGGACTGCGCCATCGTCAGCCTGGGGGAGAGAATCGACCTGAGCACGCTGGTAACGCTCCATCTCAAGGAAATGGGCGTGCCCGAGATCGTGGTCAAGGCCACCACGGCCGAGCACGGGAAGATTCTCAAGCTCATAGGCGCCACCGAAGTTGTGTTCCCGGAGAAGCAGATGGCGCAGCGCGTGGCCCGGAGGCTGAGTGCCCCCAACATCTACGACCAGATCGCGCTGGCTGACGACCTGTCGGTGCTCGAAGTTCTGGCGCCAGTCGAACTCGTCGGCAAGACTCTCAAAGACCTCCGTCTCCGCGACCAGTACAACGTCAACCTGATCGCTATCAGAGAGCCGAACCCGCGCGGAGAAATGCGCACAGTCCTTCCGCGAGCCGAGTTTCGGATCCGCGAGGACCATATATTGGTAGTGGTGGGACTTGACGAGGACATCGAGGCATTCAAGAACATTTCGAGGCGTTGATCCGTCCAGGCTGTGCGGTCCGGGATTGACCTGCGACCGCAGGGTGCCCCCTGTCAGGCAGGGAACGACGATTCCAGAACAGTTTCCTTGCTCATTCCCGCGGATTCACGTTAGATTCTCTGTAGGGCGTGTCCGTTTATGCAGAACCGGAAGATTCAGTCGCTCGGAGTACTAGGATCGGGAACCATGGGCAGCGGGATTGCTCAGGCCTTTGCCCAGAGGGGATTTCAGGTCCGGATGACCGATGTGAGGCAGGACCTGGTGGACCGGGGCCTTGAATCCATCCTCCGGAGCATGGACAGGTTCGTACAGAAGGGGAATCTCACGCCTGAGAGCCGCGATGCCGCCCTGAAGAATATCTCAGTATCGGTCAGTATCGGCGAGTTGCAGAACTGTGATCTTGTCGTGGAAGCGGTTATCGAGGATTTCCGGGCAAAGGCCGAAGTATTCGAGGCCCTGGACCGGACCTGCAAGGCTGAAACGATTTTCGCCAGCAACACTTCATCCATTTCGATCACGAAGCTGGCATCATTGACCGGCCGGCCGGGGCGCTTCATAGGCATGCACTTCATGAACCCGGTTCCGATAATGCAATTGGTCGAAATCATCCGGGGCCAAGAGACATCCGACGAGACTTGCCGCACGGTCCTGGATGTTGCGCGCGAACTTGGCAAGACGCCGGTCGAGGTTCAGGATTATCCCGGCTTTGTTTCCAACCGGATCCTGTTGCCGATGATCAACGAGGCCATCTTCGCGCTGATGGAGGGTGTGGGATCACGGGAATCAATCGATACAGTCATGCGGCTCGGCATGAACCATCCGATGGGACCGCTGGCCCTGGCTGATTTCATCGGCCTTGATGTTTGCCTGAATGTCCTGCGTGTTCTTCATGAGGGATTCGGCGATCCCAAGTACCGTCCCTGCGCGCTGCTGGTCCGAATGGTAGACGCGGGTTTGCTGGGGAGAAAATCAGGGCGTGGATTTTATGATTATCGTAGTCCGGAAGGGAAAAGCTGATGGCAGAGGACCGAACAAACAAGAATAGAGCGATCGAGATTGCACTGACCCAGATCGAGAAGCAGTTTGGTAAAGGATCGATCATGCGGCTCGGTGACCGAGGGGAAGCCGTGGGAGTCCAGGTGATTTCGACCGGCTCCCTGTCGTTTGACGCGGCGCTGGGGGTGGGCGGATTCCCGCGTGGGCGTGTGGTGGAGATCTTCGGCCCGGAGTCCAGCGGCAAGACCACCATCGCCCTTCACGCGATCGCTGAGGCGCAGAAGAGCGGCGGAACGGCCGCCTTCATTGACGCGGAACACGCAATGGACGCCAAATATGCCAAGATGCTTGGCGTCAACACGGACGAACTTCTGGTCTCGCAACCCGACAGCGGGGAACAGGCGCTGGAAATCGCGGAGGTGCTGGTTCGAAGCGGCGCAGTCGACATCCTGGTTGTGGACTCCGTTGCCGCTCTGGTCCCCAAAGCGGAGCTCGAAGGCGAGATGGGGGACTCGCTTCCCGGGCTTCAGGCGCGGCTGATGTCCCAGGCTCTCAGGAAACTCACGGCCATCGTCTCCAAATCAAACACCTGCCTGGTGTTCATCAACCAGCTGCGCGAGAGGATCGGCGTCATGTTCGGCAATCCCGAAACGACGACCGGCGGGAAGGCGCTCAAGTTTTATTCATCCATCAGGGTGGACATCCGGAGAATCGCTTCCATCAAGGATGGTGAGCAGGTTGTCGGCAACCGCACGCGCGTCAAGGTCGTCAAGAACAAGCTCGCGCCCCCTTTCCGTGATGCCGAGTTCGACATCCTTTACAACCAGGGTATTTCGTGGGAGGGAGACCTGGTCGACCTGGCCGTGGACCGCAAGCTCATAGATAAGAGCGGGGCGTGGTTCTCCTACAAGGGGGAACGTCTCGGCCAGGGGCGTGAGAATGCCAAGGTTTTCCTGCGCGAGCGCCCCGAGATCGCGAAGGAACTGTCGGCCAAACTGCGTGAACTGCTGGGCCTTGTCAAGCCGCCTCCGCCTGCCCCGGCTCCAAAGCCGAAATCCTGAAACACGGATCGGTGGCCCTGGCGCGGAGTGTCGACTGCATGTTTACTTCCAGCGCATCCATGCGCTAGAATGATGGTGCGGAGTCGACCAGGCAATCGCGGTTCTGCACTGCAGGATCGAGGAAAGTCCGAACTCCACAGGGCAGTGTGCCTCGTAACGCGAGGGAGGGGTGACCCTACGGAAAGTGCCACAGAAAATACACCGCCACCGCGCAAGCGGAGGTAAGGGTGAAAAGGTGCGGTAAGAGCGCACCGCGTCACTGGTAACAGTGGCGGCACGGTAAACCCCACACGGAGCAAGGTCGAATAGGGGAGCATTCCCGAAAGGGATGAAGGGCGGCCCGTCCGACGCTTCCGGGTAGACCGCATGATCTCTGGAGCGATCCAGCGACCAGATGAATGATTGCCACCTTCGCATCAGCGGAGGGACAGGATTCGGCTTACGGTCGGCTCCGCAGTTGTCCTCAGGGTTTCACCGAGACCAGCCGGCCGTATGCCCTCCCGAGCTTTACCTGGATTTCGAACCTCACGGGCAGCCTGCGCGCATCCTCGCTCAGCCACATCCTGAACTCCCCCCCCTCTCTGAAAAGCCCGCCCAGCAGCGCGACGGTCTCGATGCGGAGACTTCGGACCGGACCGGCATGCCCCTGGATGATCTCGCTTTTCACGACGCGCGTTTCAACCTTCTTGATGTTGTCATCGTCGCCGAGCACCCATTGGTCCCGGGAGCCAACCTGCAGGTTCGTCCTCCGGAGTGCGTACACCGCGGCGAAGATGTCGTGGACGCAGGATGGAATATTCTCCACGAACTTGTCCTTGTTTATGTGCGGAGGTACTTTGGCAACATCGGCCTCCAGGATGTGAAGCCGGCTTTCCTCCGGGTAGTAAGTAACCTCGATGTCACGTTCGCGTTTCCCCTCGCGCACCCGCTTGCTGACAGTGTAGGTGCACAGAGTCGCAGGATCGCTCAGCGACTCGAAGGTATCGTGAACCTTGATGCCTGTGAGACTTGCCAGGGTCCCCGTGGAACGTGCCTCGAAGGTAATTCGCGCCGCGGGCTTCTGCCCGTACCTCGTCGTTTCACCCAGACTAAGCTGGAGTTCACCCGCTTCCATTTCGGGTAGAAAAAAAAGATACCAGGGGGGATCCCACATGACTTTGTAATGCAAAGTTTCCCCCGGGGCAAAGGGGGAGGCAGTGTCTGACGTCTGGCCGGAGGCGAAGTCGGGACAGAGTCCAGGGGCAGATGCGGAGAGTAGGCGCACCGTCAGCAGAAACGCGAGCCGAAGAACCGCTGCCCCGACTCGTGCGCGGTTTTTTCCCGGGGGCCCTGCTGTGCCGCGGGCCCTGACCGCCGGCGCATTTCTCAGCCCCTTCACACCGCCTCCAGGCGCCTGAGCACAACCGCATAGACCTCATCGACCGGTATGTCCATGCATTCATTTTGAGTGGGGCAGGACCGCCCATGACAGTAACTGCAAGGCAGCGGGTGCACTACCGCCTCATCTCGAGCCGACCAGGGCCCGTTTCTCGCGGGGGAAGTGGGACCAAAAATGCCCACAACCGGCACCCCGAGAGCACAGGCAAGATGGAACGGCCCCGTGTCCCCGGAGATGAACAGGCGTGCATGTCCCATGAGCGGTATGAGCTCAAGAAAAGGGATCGGGAAATGATGGAGCACGACCGTGCAATTTGCCGACAAGCCCTGATAGAGGCTCTCCTCGCCCGGCCCGGTTGTCACCACAACCTGCATCCCCAATTGAATCGCCAGCCGCTCGGCCAGCGCGCCATACCTGGCCAGGGACCACCTCTTCGTAGGCCAGCCACCTCCGGGATTGATGATCGCGAAATTCCCGAGGTGCTGTTGCTCAAGGCGGGCTGCGACCGCAAGCGACATGGCTTCGGGAACCTTCAGATCAATCGCTCCGCCCGCGGGACCAGCCCCAACGGCATTGGCCAGCAGCTGGTTTAACGCGACTATGTGGGTGGCTTCACCGGCTTGCTCAACCGTCTTGTTGTAGAACCAGTGGGCCGGCCTTTCCCATACCAGGTCATGTCCGAATCCCAGGCGCGTGCGTGCTCCGCTCAGAAAACCGAGCAATCCGGTCTTGATCAATCCCTGGAAGTCGATGGAAAGGTCGTAGCGGATCCTGCGCAAGGCGCGCGTTGCGTCCGCTATGCTCGCCCAGGATGAGCGCGAGAGGGGTTTTCTTCGAGGCGCGACCGTGTCTATTGAGATTATCCGATCGAGCCCGGGCACGGCTGACAGGATGAATTTCGTCCTCTCTTCAACCAGCCAATCGATACGAGCGTCGGGGAAGGATCGTCTCAGGGATTGGAAAGCGGGAAGGGCATGGAGAATGTCCCCGAGAGAACTGAGACGAATAACCAGAATCTTCTGGGGCGCTTGCATCAGGGAACATTTTACCTGCCGGAACATGGCCATGCCGAAATTGTTTCGGATCAACGGAACTCACCGGGAAGGAATGAACCTGGATCAGCGCTGCCGGCTCTTAGCCGTTATCCGCGCGACGAGTTCGCGGGAAGAGTGGGACTTCTGGTCGCCTACGATCACGGTGCGGCCGCCGTAGGATGCAACCGTTTGCCGTTCGGGCACCGTCTCTTCCGAATAGTCGGTGCCCTTGGCGTGATAATCCGGATGAAGAGCATCGAGCAAAGGGGCCACAGTCGGGGTGTCGAAGATGACGACGAAATCCACACACTCGAATGACGCCAGAATCTCGGCCCGGTCGCGCTGGTTCTGCAATGGCCTTGCCTCCCCCTTCAGCTGCCGAACCGATGAATCGTCGTTGATTGCCACCACCAGCATGTCGGCCACCGCCTTGGCTGCCTCCAGGTAACGGATGTGCCCGACATGAAGCAGGTCAAAGCAGCCGTTGGCAAGGACGACGCGCTTCCCGCGAGCCCGTGCGGCCGCGACGATGCAGCCGAGCTCGGCGACGGTCTTGACTTTGTCCGGGGGGTGAGTGGTTAGCGCCACGGTCTGCCTGCGGTTTCAGCCGGCCCGGCTTCCGGTTGCGGAAAGGTCCTTCTCGATGGCTGCCAGGAGTTCGGCCCGGTTGACCGTGGCGGTCCCTCTCTTCATGACAACTATACCCCCGGCATAGTTGGCCAGGCGCGCGGCATCCTCGGGGTCAGCGCCGCATGCGAGCGCGAGCGTGAAGACAGCGATTACAGTGTCTCCCGCGCCCGTGACGTCAGCCACTTCGTCCGTGCCATAGATAGGGATGTGGAACACGGGACGGCGCGGCTCGAAGAGTGACATCCCGAAGCGTCCCTGGGTAACGAGCAGGCATGCGAGCTTTTGCCGCGAAAGCACCCTTCGCCCCGCCCGGCCGAGCAGAGTCGAGTTCGCGCCGATCGACAAACCAGTTGCCGCCTCCAACTCGGTAATGTTCGGTGTTATCGACGTCACTCCGGAATACTCTCCCATACGGAAGCGGGAGTCGACGACAACCGGCGTGCCGCGGTATTTCACCGAGGCCGCCACGCTGGCTGCCAGACCCGGATTAACGGTGTCGTAGCCGTAATCGCTCAGGATGATTCCGTCGTAGCCAGGCGCCCGGCGGACGATGGAACGCCAAAGCCTCTCGCTCTCGATGCGACGAGAGGGTACCCGGTCGATCCGGACGACCTGTTGCGGGGAAGAGGAGTGATGGGCGCCTGCCAGTATGCGGGTCTTGATCGGTGTGGAATAGGATGGCAACTCGATCACGTGGCGGACATCCGCTCCTTTGGTGGAGAGCCCGGCGACTAATCCCCTGCCGGACTCATCGGGGCCAATCGCGGAGATCACGCCGACGCGGCAGCCGAGGTCCAGCAGGTTATTGGCTGCGTTTGCCGCCCCTCCGGGGAGACGGAGTGTCTCACCATACTCCAGCACCAGCACCGGGGCTTCGCGCGAGACGCGGGCGATCTGTCCGTAGAGGAACTCGTCGGCTATCAAGTCCCCGGCAACGAGGATCCTCCGATCCTTGAAACGGTCCAGGATGGCAGGGAGTCTTGTGTGCGTATGTGTCATGCTCTTGATGAAACCCGCCACATGAAGGTGGCCTTTGCGTCCCTGGTCATGGTGAGCACAACCCGCCGGCAGGCTGGTTTGCGCTGAGCAAAGGAAGAACCCAATCGACGGCAGCCAAAAGGTCCTCAGCAACGTGCTCCGGCGGGCGCGGCCATTCGCCCTTCTGATAAAGATACTCGCCTCTCCCATAGCCGGAGAGCACAAGGACCCCCCGCGCGCCGGCCCTGAAGCCGGTCTCGAGATCAAGATACCGATCGCCGATGACGAAACTGAGAGAAAGGTCTATGCCGTGGTCCTTTGCCGCCTTCAGAAGCATGCCGGGAGCCGGTTTTCTGCAATCGCAAAACATCCTGTAGGCCGCCTTGCGCCCCTCCGGGTGGTGTGGGCAGTAGTAAATGCCGTTCAGGAAAGCTCCCGACCGGGCGAGCGAATCGCATAATGCCCGATGAACCTGGTTGACAAGCTCCTCGGGAAAGTAGCCGCGTGCGACGCCGCTCTGGTTGGTGACGAGAAAAACCGGCGCTCCTGCATCATTCAGCTTCCGGACTGCCTCGGCAGCCCATGGATACACCTTGAACCGGTCGACATGGTTGATGTATCCGGCTTCTTCGCTTACCGTTCCGTCGCGATCCAGGAAAACCGCGCCCTTCATGGTTGCTCCTCAGGGTTGTTGAATCTAGCAAAGAATGCGGGGCCTCTCAATTAAAAAAGTCCGCGGGCCCGTATGGCAGCAGCTATCAGTGTGGGGCACCCGGCGCTCGACAGCGAGCGCAGACTGCGCGCCCAATCTGAATCACGGATGCCCCGTTTTGGTGACCGGCATCACAGTAGCCGATCGGCAGGACGGTTAAGCTTGCCGCGACTCAGGAGAGAATCGCGGGCCGGGGTGGCGGGGGAGATCGGTTGTCCGGGGGGATGCTACCGAGCTCAGCTTTCGCTGCCCCGGCCCGCGAGTCTAGATCCCCCGCCGGCTCACTGCCTACCTTGTCCCGCCCAGTCTCCGTTCCGCAGCATCGATCACCTGGCTGGCGCTGATGCCGATCATGCAGCGGAAGTCGGTTGGGCACTCCCTCAGGAAGCAGGGGCTGCAGTCCGTGGGAACCCTTACAACCTCGGCGGCCTCGCTCAAAGGACCGGTTGCGATATCGCTCGTCGATCCGAATATGGCAACTTGAGGAACGGCCAGGGCTGCGGCCAGATGCATGGGCCCGGAATCGTTTGTTACGAGCAGGGAGCACTCCTTGATCAGACCCATCAACTGGCCGAGAGTTGTCTCGCCGGCGAAGTTCACACTGGGGCTCTTTATTCTCCCGGCGACATACCGGGTGATCGGCGCCTCCGTTCCGGAGCCGAACAGGATGATGCGCGCGGCGTACTTCCGCGCCAGGTAGTCCGCAACCTCGGCAAAGCGATCGGGAAGCCAGCGCTTTGCTCCCCCATAGGAGGCCCCCGGATTCAGCCCGATCAGCAGTTCGCCAGCTGCGATACCATGCCGGCGCAGTAGGTCCCGGGCGGCCTCACGGTCCGGTTCCAGGACGTTGAGACTACACGCCGGCCGCGGATCGGGACTCTTCCAAGGCCGCGGCTCCAGCAGTCCGGCACCTGCCAGAAGACCAAGATAGTAATAGACCTGGTGAATCTGGCGCACCTCCGGATCGATGGGAATTGCGTGTGAGAGCAGCATGCTCCTGCCGTCTCTTGCGTATCCGAGCCGCAGGGGAATCCGGGCCCACCAGGCCAGGAAGGCGGCTTCGAAGGCATTCTGGAACAGGATGGCCAGGTCAAACCGGCGCTCCCGCAATTCCGACACGAGCCGGCGACGTCCAGAAAAACCGCTGTGCTCGCCGTTGTTGTCAAAGGCGATGACCTCGTCCAGGAAGTCCGCTCCGCCATAGACGTCTTTGACCCAGGGCCGGATCAGCAGGGAAATGCGGCTTTCCGGAAAGCGCCGGCGGACCTCCCGCATCGCCGGGACTGACATCACGGCGTCGCCGACCCAATTGGTCCCGCGGATCAGAACCTTCTTGATGCTGGCAGAGTCGATCTCCATGGCAGTCCTACGCCGTGACGGTTCGGCGGATCAGCTCCTGGAACGCATCTCTCTCGGAAATGCGCGTCGATTGGGTCGCCACCAGGAGCGGCACTCCCGGATCTCTGAAAATCTTGACGGCATCCTTCTCGGTGGTCAGCAGGCACTGAGCTCCGGAGGCGCGCGCCCTGTCCCAGCAAGTGCGCCACTCGTCCGGGCTGGGAGTGAAATGGTCCCTGAAAAACCGCGTTCCCCGGATGTCTAGGCCGACGGCAGCCACGTCTCGTCTGAATCTGAGCGGGTTGCCGATGGCAGCCACGAGGAATACGCGGACATGCCCCTGACTGGAAGGCGGCCTTGCTGCAAGCCATTCCGGATACGGGACCATTGATTCGATCCGCTGCTGGCAATGAAATACCCTCGCCGTCGGATGGATTCGCTCGATGACCTTCTCCAGCGGCGTGACTTCGGAGTTGACGCCGTTGATGATCACCGCGTGACAGCGCCGAAGTCCCTGGATGGGTTCGCGCAGGCTGCCGCGCGGGAAGATGTGATTTGCCTCGAGGGGCTGGGTGGCATCCACCACGAGCAAGTCCAGGTTGCGTCGCAGCTTTCGATGCTGAAAGCCGTCATCAAGAATGAACACCGCATCCGGCAGCCTTGCCGCGACCTGGACTCCAGCCTCGAAACGGTTGGCTGCGATGCCGAGCCACATCCCGGGGACGCTCCTGCGTACCAGGGCCGGCTCATCACCCAGCTCATTGCCCGGCGATCCGACCGCCATTTCCGGCGGGACCACCGCGCAGCAACGGCGCGAGCGCCTTCCGTAGCCACGGCTGAGAAGGACCGGGGTTGCCGCGATCTGTTCCAGCAGCCGGGCGACATGGATGACCAGAGGCGTCTTCCCGGTGCCCCCCAGCGTCATGTTGCCGATGCTGATGACGGGGCGCGGCAATGTGCGCACCGGCAACAGCCCGGATCCATAGAAGTGGTTCCTGGCATGCAGCGTGGCTTCCCACAGCATGCCCGGAACGAATAACAGCGGAGCCATCCACCGCGGCGGCATGTACATGGTCATCCAGCAAGGTGCGGCTGCAGAATCCTGAGTGTGCGCTCAGTCGCACCCTGGTTT
>Ga0315283_10006623_pt1 | contig 10357 bp, 10 predicted proteins | sample YL17G09_0_MG_FD_204541 | JGI IMG/M metagenome (GOLD analysis project Ga0315283, IMG submission 204541) | Sediment microbial communities from Yellowstone Lake, YNP, Wyoming, USA - YL17G09_0 | ecosystem: Environmental > Aquatic > Freshwater > Lake > Sediment | place: USA: Wyoming | collected...
CGCGATCATCAGGTCTTCCGGGTGAGGATCGAGTGCACCGGCGTCGCGTATGCCGCGGAACAGACCGCGCCCGGCGTCGCGATGCGCAGCCAATACGTCTTCGAGTACGTCGCCCTGCGTCAGATCCGCGTGGGCGACAATGCCGGCAATGATCGGCTTGCCGCGGCCACCTTTCGCGCTCGCGGCAGCAATCTGCGCGACAAACTCGGTCTCACCGATGCAGTGCAGATGTTCGGGACCGTCGCTGCGATAGCTCGCACCGCATTCAATGAACACGGTTTTCTCGATGTTGTGGCCGGAGCCGGTGTCGGCCCACAACTCATCGAGCGCGTAGTTGCCGATGTCGTTGCGGCGCCACAGGTGATGATGTGGATCGATGATCCGGCGCTGTGGTTCGATCGCGGCTTCGTTGACCTGATTCAGCCAGTTTGTATCGATCGGCTTGATGGTCGGCATGACGTCTATCCTGGTTTCCCGGCCGGCAACCCTAACGCGCCACCTTGAATTGCGGAAGCCCGATCGCTAGCCTCAAGTGCCGATAGATACCCCGATGGAGAGTGTGATGATCAAGTTCCACGACCTGAAGATGGATTCGATCGCCGGTGAGCCGGTCAATTTCTCGACGTTCAAAGGCAAGACCTGCCTGATCGTCAACGTCGCGAGTCGTTGAGGACTCACGCCTCAGTACGCAGGTCTGCGTACCCTCCACGAAGAAAACAAAGCCAAAGGACTGCGGGTTCTCGGCTTTCCGTGCAATCAGTTCGGCAAGCAGGAGCCGGGCACCAACGAAGAAATCCTGGACTTCGCGCAGTCGAAATACGCGGTCACCTTCCCGATGTTCGCCAAGATCGAAGTCAACGGTGACGGCGCCTGTGAGCTGTACAAACTATTGAAGGCGGCCCAGGCCGGGGAAGATGGCAACGCCGATATCGGCTGGAACTTCACCAAGTTCCTGGTCGACGGTACAGGCTCTGTTGTCGCGCGCTTTGGTCCGAAGACGACGCCGGAAGAGATTGCGAAAGCGCTACCAAAATATCTCTAGCGCGCCGACCACGCTATAGGTCGACTTCGTTCTGCGCGTCGGAATGACAAGACCAGCGCGACGAGGGCGGCGCTCATTTGCGCGGCTTGATGCCGAGCCGGGCCCGACCGCGCTCGATCGCGAGGTTCGAAAGCTGACGGTTGCCGGTCTGCCAGGTCATGTACAGGCCCATGGTATGAATGCGCCACGTTTGCGAGACCCGGGTTAGATCGACTGTGTAATAGCCACCAATCGTCCAACGGTTGTCCGCAGGGGCGACATCTTCGATGAAGTGTTCGGCCCGCATGTAGACGACGCAATGCGCTTTGTCGCCGTCGATCTCGAACGTGTGATTGGTCAGCGTGTGCTGCGTCGCGCCGAACCCCGCGAACAGGACTTCGGAATTGCGTACCCATTTGTCGGCGAAATAGCGTCCCGGCTTTATGCCGACCGAGCTGTACTCCATGTCGATCTCGTCGGTGAAGATCGATCGCAGCAGCGGCCAATCGCGTCGATCGAGCCCCGTTGCGTATCGATTAACGACATCGGTGATCGCGGTGCGATGGAGCAGTTGATCGAGGCTCGACATAATTTTCCCTTGGCGCGTAAGCGGAACCTGAGCAGGGGCCATTGTTCACGAGACCCCCCACCGGCCGCCAGCGCTTGTTGTATCTGCCGTGGGCCGGCGTTACCGTTTCCGCCGCTCAACAATACCGGTCTGATCTGATGAAAGCGGTGTACTGCGAAAAGCTTGGTGGCCCGGACGATCTGGTCGTGCGGGAGGTGGCGGAACCGGGCCCGCCCGGTGAAGGCCAGGTCAAAGTCGCGATCCAGGCGCGCGGCGTCAGCTTCACCGACGTGTTGATGATTGCCGGTGAGTATCAGGTCAAGCCGGAGTTGCCGTTCATCATCGGCGGCGAAGGCGCCGGACGGGTGATCGAGGTCGGTCCCGGCGTGCAGAGCATCCACGTCGGCGATGCGGTGTTGACGCCGGGCGGCTGTGTCGAGCGCGTCGTCGTGTCGGCGGCACGAGTGACGCGATTGCCGGACGGCGTCGATCTCGAGGCCGCAGCGTCATTCCGTTCGAATTACACAACCGCCTACTACGCCATGCAACGCGGTCAATTGCGCGCCGGTGAAACGCTGCTGGTGCACGGGGCTGCGGGTGGCGTAGGTCTTGCGGCGGTCGACATCGGCAAACTCTATGGCGCCACGGTGATTGCGACCGCGGGCACCGATGCCAAGCTGGAGATCGTCCGGCAACTCGGCGCCGATCACCTGATCAACTACACGAATGGCTTTCGCGACGCGGTGAAGGAGCTGACCGGCGGTCGCGGCGCCGACGTGATCTACGACCCGGTTGGCGGCGATGTGTTCGACGAATCGATGCGCTGCGTCGCGCCGTTCGGACGAATTCTCGTTGTCGGCTTCACCAGCGGCCGTGTCGGACTTGCCAAGACCAATCATCTGTTGATCAAGGATGCGTCGGTGATCGGTTTCACCGTTGGCGGGCTACAACGACATGACCCGGCCTGGGCGAAGCGCAACTCGGAGATCCTGATGGGCTGGCTTGCAAGCGGGCGCATCAAACCGTACATCTCACATCGGGTACCGCTCGAGCGTGCCGGAGATGCATTGAAGCTGATCATCGAACGCAAGGTGATCGGCAAGGCGATCGTGGTTTAGCGGCGGCGTGCCGATGGGCGCGGAGGTCTGATGAGGGCGAACCACCTGTTGTCGCTGGCGGCGGGTGTGCTGCCCGAGTTTGCACCCGAGGAGATCGTGCGTGCCGCAGCCGAGGCGGGATACGCGGCAACCGGCATTTGGTGCGACATGGAGACCTGGACCGATGCGACGACGCGCGCGGTTGCCCAACAACTGCGCTCAGGGGCGCTACAGGCGCTCGACATCGAAGTGATCTGGATCCGTCCCGGGCGCGAAGTCACCGACGCCGCGCGGCGCCTGATCGACGTTGGCGGCACGCTGGGTGCGCGCAATGTGCTGATCGTCAGCGCGAACCCGAGCCTTGCCGACACCAAACATCAGTTCGCCGAGTTGTGTGAGCGCGCTTCCGCAGCCGGCATGCGCGCCGTGCTCGAGTTTCTGATGATCGCCGAGGTCAAAGCGCTCGCCCTAGCCGTCGAGATCGTCACCGACGTCGGCCACCCGGCGGGGGGCGTGTTGATCGATGCGTTGCATCTGGCGCGCTGTGGCGCGACTGCCGCCGATGTCGCGCGGGTGTCGCCGGGGCTCTTTCCGTATGCACAACTGTGCGATGCGCAGGCTCAACTCTTGAACACCGACTACAACGCCTATCTTGTCGATGCGCTCGATGGCCGCTGCGCGGCAGGAGAAGGCGAGCTGCCGCTGCGTGACCTGCTCCAGGCGTTGCCGGCAGATCTGCCGCTGAGTCTGGAGGTGCGTTCCAAACACTATCGCGATGCGTACCCGGATCCGGTTGATCGCGCTCGCGCGGTGCTCGTCGCGACCAAACGTTTTTTTGGCTCAGCGTAGTTTTCGGCAGTGCGCACGATGTCTCTTTCGGCAGACAGTTTTTCGCTCGCGTGAACTAATGGTTCTATCAGGTCGCGATGCCGAACAGTGCGCGCAGGTGCGGGTTCAGCATCCGTCCGGTCGGATCGAGCGCTTCGCGCATCTCGAGGAAGTCCTTTAACTTCGGATACAGCTTCACGAGCTGCGCGTATTTCAAAGTGTGTAGCTTGCCCCAATGCGGTCGACCGCCGTACTTCCAGAAGATCGGCTCGACGATGTCGAAGTACGGGCGATAGTCGAAACGTGCATCGTGATGCACCGAGATCGATGCGCGCGGCTCGCCCGAGAACATGCTGAGCCAGAGATCGTCGCCGGCGACATAGCGGTATTCGAGCGGAAACACTACGTCGATCTGTTGCTCGTCGATCGTCCGCAGAATTTCGCGCAGACACGGCGCGCCGGCATCGAGCGGCACCGAATATTCCATCTCGTTGAAACGGTAGTTGCGCACGTTGGCGAGAATCCGGTACGACACGTCGACGACGGGTTCGGCAGGCGGCGTGGCGGCGACGGCGGCATCGATGATCGGGCGGCGGGCCGCCGGCGGCACCGATACAAGACTACGCATCAGTTCGTCGAATGCGTCGGACTGATCCGGCGGCGGCTGTGGGTTATAAATCGGCTCGTCGGTGTCATCGATGACCTGCACGCTCGCGTATTCGGAATGCGTAAGCGGGAACATCTCGAAATGTTGATGCGCGCGCGCTTGAGCCTCGAAGTCTTTCAGCACGTCTTCGGTCGGTGCAATCCAGTTGCGTCGCTTCAGTCGATACGTGGCGCGGTTACGCATACGCACTTCGGTGATGAACCCAAGCGCGCCGAGCGATACCTGTGCAGCGGCGAACAACGACGGCTCACGGGCGGCGTCGAGTTCGAGCACCTGGCCTGCAGGGGTCACGAGGCGCAGCGCCGTGACGTACGCGGATAGCGTGTTCAGGCTCTGCCCGGTTCCGTGCGTCGCGGTCGATATCGCGCCGGCCAGCGTCTGCCGATCGATATCCGGCAGATTGAACATTCCCTGGCCGACCCCTTCGAGCACGGGCCCCGTCTCGGCGAGACGAATTCCGGCACCGAGGGTCGCTTCAAGCGTTGTCGGGTCGTGCGAGCGCAGACCGGTAAGACGATCGAGCACGACGAGATGGCCATCGGTCGGCACCAGTCCGGAAAACGAATGCCCTGAGCCGACGGGCCGCAGCGGTCCTGAGTCGCGGCCGAGGAAGTCGATCAGTTGTTGCTCGGTTTCCGGCGCAAAGCGGCCGGTCGGTTGAGCGCTTTGACCGCCGGACCAGTTGTGCCACGGCAGCGAATCGCTCACCGCAGCAGCTTCGGCCGTCCTGCCGATACGCGGCGTCATCCCGGCAAGAAGACCGCCGAACATCGCCCCCGCGATGAGTCGTCTGCGCGAAAAGCGCTTCATGCACCTTCTCCGTACGCCATGAAGGCAATGTAGGCGCGCAGGTCTTCACGTTCGCAATCCATACAATAGCCAAGCGGCGGCATGTTGCCGAAGCCGTTCACCGTGTGTTCGAGGATCAAAGTCTCGCCCTGGGCTAATCGCGTGGACCACGCACCGGCGTCGCCAATTTTGGGCGCGCCGCCCTCGCCTCTCACGTGGCACATGGCGCATGTGCGTGCCCAACGCTGTTTGCCGAGGCTCGAAATCTTCGCGTCGGCGAACGGTTGTGCCAATGGTGCGGCAGTGGTTTTTGGATCACCCTCGCCGCAGCCAAATAGCGCCGCGCTGAGAAACGTGATCGAACCGAAGACCCGGATCCGCATGCCGCCGTCTCGTGGAAAACGGCGACCAGTTTAGTCTGCGTCAGCGCAGACGCGCCATCACTGGGGCTTCGGGTGACTCGTATATGCGGGTTTGGTATTGCGTGCGGCAGCGTAGGCCGACGGAGGCGGTTCGTCGTGCAAGCGCTTCAGCTCGCTGATCTGCGCGTTGCGCTCGTCGATGCGCGTTTCGAGGCGCTGCAGTTGATCCTGCAGATCTTCGATGCGTCGGGCGCGCTCGGTGAGCGACGCGTCCTTGCCGCGCAATAGCCCGTCGAGCGACGAACAGCGTGTTTCGAGTTCCGCGGTCTGCACGCGCAGCGTCTTCAATTCGCGCGCGGTCGAGTTCAGTTCGCGTTCGGTGCGCTCGGCGCGTTGAGTCATCGTGGTCAGTTGTGCATCGATGGCCTGCAATGTCGCGTCGCCAGCAGCGTTTGTGTGAGGAGCATCATTTGCCGACACCGGTTCAGCGGCCTCATCGTTTTTGATGGATGCGCCCGCTTGGATCTGTGCGGCCGACTCGGCGAGCCTCGTCCGCAGCGTTGCTGAATCGGCGGCCAGCGAGGCGACTTCGGTGTCGCGCGATGCGAGTGTTTTGCGCAGCGCAGCAATGGTATTGGTGTATTCGAGCATCCGCGCTTTGGAGTCGCGCAGGCGCGCATCGCGGCCTTCCAAGGCTGCATCGTGTTCATGCGCCTGGGTTTGTGTCGCTTGTGCGGCGTTGTCCGATTCGGTGAGCGCGCCGTTCAACACGCCGACACGCTGCTCCCATTTGTTCAGGTCCCGTTGCAGCGATTCGCTGTGGGCGAGCTGCCGCGTCGCCTCTTCGTGAGCGGTGGCGAGCTTGGCGCTGACCGCGGCCATGTCGGCCACCAGTCCGTCGATCTTGAAGTCCCGATCCTTCACGGTTTTCTGCAACGACGCGACTGTGTTGCCTTGTTCGCGTAGTTTTTCATCGGTCGATTGCACGCGTGTATCGCGTGCCACCAGTGCGGCATCACGTTCACGAACCAGCGCCTGCGAAAGCTGCAGCGCTTTGGTGGTCTCGGCCACTTCGTGCGTCAGCATGCCGACGCGCTGCTCGACTTCGTGCAGATGCTGCTTCTGGGTCAGATAGTTGGCGGTCTGCTGCGAAATTTGATCGGTGCCCGCAGCGAGCTTGGCTTCGAGATCCGCGATTGTTGCTTCATGAGCGGCCTTTTCTGCGCTGACCTGCGTGAGATCGGCGTCGAGCAGCGCAATGCTGGCCTCGCGTTCGGTGATCACATCGGCCCGCGTCTTCAGTGCCTCCGTCAGCTTTGGTAGTTGCGCTTCAAGCTTCGTATAGTTGTCTTTCAGCGTGCGATTAGTATCGCCGCGGCGTTTGGTGAGCGACTCGAGCAGTTCACGTTGTTCAACATCCTGTTCCACACGAGTCTGCAAGTCTCTGATCATCGCGTCGCGCGCGGCCAGGGTTGCTTGCGCGAGTTCTGCCGCCGCCTGCTGATCGGCCAGTTCCTGTTCGAGGATACGTGTGGATGCCTTGCCTTGCCCGCCCTGGAGTTCGGTTTCGAGCGCGGCGATACGATCTTCGCGCTGGATCAAACCGCGCTTCAGCGATTCGTAGCGCGCCTCGAGTTTTTTGAATTCGGCCGCGAGTTTGGGATCGCTGCCTGCAGGCGTGGCAGTGTCGATGTCACTTTCAACGAACAGATCGGGGTCCACCTCCAATCCGATCGAGCCATCCTTGACGATCTGCAGCTCCGAGCGCGCGAGGCGGATCTCCCGATCACGCTTGACGATCTCGGTATCTTTTTGCGCCGCGGCAGACTCGACCTGGGTGAGCCGTTCGCGCAACGACTGCGCTTCGCCCTGCAGCACGTTGATACGCTGCTCGCGATTGCGCAGGGTCGACTCGAGCTGCGGGATCGCGCCTTTGGCTTCGTAGACGTTGCGTTTGAGTTCGACTTCGCGGCCGCTCGAAGAAACGCGTCGTGCGGTCCAGCCGAGCGTAAAACACACGGCAGAGATCGCGGCTATGAGAACAAGTGTGAGAACGGAAAACGTCACGAGAGTCGAAATCCTTTTGCGTGTCTCGCCGACTGGGTCACGGGCGGGATCTACTGACCCTGCGTGCCCAATATTGCTGCTGAGGCCCGTAAAAACAGTTAGATACGTCGCGGTTCAATGCGATCGAGCGGCAATCGCCACGTTCTGTGAACGCGGTCACACGATCGTACGCGATGGGGCCTTGGCGCATTGCGGCGTCTCGTGTGGTGGACGCTGATCGGCAGCCTTACGTATTATGACCACCCTCCCCAGCGCCCGTAGCTCAGCTGGATAGAGTATTGGCCTCCGAAGCCAAGGGTCGCGCGTTCGAATCGCGCCGGGCGCGCCAATGTTGGATCGGCGGAAAAATGCTGTTGTACGTGCCGATCCGGCCGGTTCGACTCGCTCCTCTGCCGAGTACGGCTTAACCCATGAAACTGCTTCGCGAAAAGGCTCCAGCAGTGCTCGCAGCGGCGTTTGTGCCGCTGTTCGGGCTGCTCGTCGTCGTCCGCGGGCACGATACCGACTGGGACTTTCGCAACTACCACTGGTACAACGCCTATGCGTGGTTGATGGGCCGGCGCGGCTTCGACGTCGCGGTTGCGCACCACGCAACGTATTACAACCCGTTGGCGGATGTTCCGGTCTTCGCGGCAGCGCAGTTTGTTCCGGCGTGGTGTGTCGGCTTCCTCGTAGGCTGCATTCACGGCCTCAATCTGTTGCTTTTGTATCGCCTCGCACGTGCGGCGCTCGGGGCGACGAGCGGATCGAGCGACGATTGGCTTTCTCTGGCGATCGCAGTGGCGGGTACCACCGGCGGCATGGCGCTGATCCTGATCGGCAATGCCAGCAACGATATGACGGTGAGTCTGCTCGTGTTGCTGGCGCTGTTGCTGATGGTCCGCGCGGGCGATTCACAAATCCACCAAGCCGCCGAGCTGTGGCGTTTCGGCGCCGCGGGACTTGCCGGTGGCGTCGCTGTCGGGCTGAAACTGACGATGGCGCCGTTTGCGATTGGCCTCGCGGTCGGTGCGCTCGTGCTTCGCGCGCCAGGATGGATCCGTTTGCGGCGTGTCGCTGTATTCGGTGTCGGTGGTCTGATTGGCGCGGCGCTGTTCGGCGGCATATGGGCGTACACGCTCTGGCAGGAGACCGGCAATCCCTTCTTCCCGTACTTCAACGACATCATCGGGTCGCCGTTGATCCTCGACGCGTCGTATCGCGATCCGCGCTTTCTGCCGGAGAGCCTCGGCGAGGCGTTGATCTATCCGTTCCTGTTCGCGTGGGATGGCACGCAGGTCAACGATGCGCCGTTCCGCGACATCAAGATTGCAGTCGCCTACGCGATCGTGTCGCTGACACTGCTCTGGATGCGGGTATCGCGCCGGCCGCAACTCACCCAATCGATGCGATTGTTGTTCATCGTGTGCGCCGTCAGTTACGCGGTGTGGCTGCCGATATTCGGCGTGTATCGTTATGTGCTGACGCTGGAGATGGTTGCGCCGCTGTTGATTGCACTCGCATTGTCGGTGTGGCCGATGAGCCAACGACGTCGTTGGGGTGTTCTCGCCGCGATCTGGTTGCTCGCGCTGCTCGGCACGGGTTGGGGCGCGATCGCGTCCGTCGGCGGACACTGGCGGGGCGCCTATGTCGATGTGACGGTGCCGCCGATCGCCGATCCGGCAAACACACTGGCGGTGATGGCCGGCATCGAGCCGATGGGCTACATCGTACCGGCGTTCCCACCCCAGATCGCGTTCCTGCGCATTGACGGTTGGCTCGATACGCCTTCCTCACATTCACCATTCGGCGACCGGATGCGTGCGCGGATCGTGGCTCACGACGGGCCGATCTATGGGGTGTTCATCGATCGTGAGCGTGATCGTGCCCTCGCGGCTTTCGATGCGGACGGATTGGTGCTCGCGCAAGTAGATTGCGCCACAATCCGCTCGAACATCGGCGAACCACTGTTGTGGTGCGCCCTCATGCGAAAGGTATCTGATCAATGAAAGGCTTCTGAGCAATGAACGAAACACGCGCCATCGCCGAGCCTTCGATTGCGGTTCTGCTGCCCTGTTACAACGAAGCCATCGCAATCGGCAGTACGGTTGAAGCGTTCCGGCGCGCGCTACCGACGGCGCGTATCTACGTTTACGACAACAACTCCACCGATGACACCGTCGACGTGGCGCGACGCGCCGGTGCGATCGTGGGGCGCGAGCGGGCACAAGGCAAAGGCGCGGTTGTCCGGCGCATGTTTGCGGACATCGACGCCGACGTTTATGTGCTGTGCGACGGGGATGACACCTACGATGCAAACGCCGCGACGCAGCTCGTCGAGCGGCTGTTTGCGGACCGCCTCGATATGATCACCGGTGTGCGTAGAGAAACGGATGTCGCCGCGTATCGTCCGGGACATCGTTTCGGCAATCGCCTGCTCACCGGACTGGTGCGGTGGGTTTTTAACGCGCACGTTGCCGATATGTTGTCCGGCTATCGCGTGTTGTCGCGGCGCTTCGTGAAGAGTTTTCCGACGCAGACCACGGGTTTTGGTCTCGAGACGGAAATGACCGTCCACGGACTCCAGCTGCTGATGCCGACCGATGAGATCGTTACTGCCTACAAGGAACGACCGCCGAATTCGATGAGCAAGCTGCGGACCTACCGCGATGGCTTTCGCATCCTGATGCTGATCGTCACGCTTGCGAAAGAAGAGCGGCCGTTGTGGTTCTTCGGAATCATCGGCGTTGTGCTCGCGTTGATAGCAATCGGACTTTCGATTCCGCTGTTCATCGCGTATTTCGAAACTGGACTGGTGCTTAGGCAGCCGACGGCGATACTCACGACCGGACTGATGTTGCTGGCCTGGCTCAGCTTCGTCTGCGGGCTGATTCTCGATACGGTGACGCGTGGACGCTGGGAGCTGAAGCGGCTGCACTACCTGACGTTGCCGCCTCCTGGAACGACCGATTGAGCCTC
>Ga0315283_10006625_pt1 | contig 10356 bp, 7 predicted proteins | sample YL17G09_0_MG_FD_204541 | JGI IMG/M metagenome (GOLD analysis project Ga0315283, IMG submission 204541) | Sediment microbial communities from Yellowstone Lake, YNP, Wyoming, USA - YL17G09_0 | ecosystem: Environmental > Aquatic > Freshwater > Lake > Sediment | place: USA: Wyoming | collected...
GGCACGACCGGGTTCATCCGGCTGACGGCGCTTTCGACGCGTAACGATACGTGCATGACCGCCTCGCGCCCGTTCGACCGCACGCGCGACGGGTTCGTGCTGGGGGAGGGCGCGGGCATTCTGATCCTGGAGGAGCTGGAGCACGCTCGCGCAAGGGGCGCGAAGATTCTGGCCGAGCTCAAGGGCTACGGCTCGACCGCGGACGCGTTCCGTATCACCGACATTCACGACACGGGCCGCGGGGCCATCGCGGCCATGCGAGCGGCCATCCAGATGGCCGGGTTGACCGTGAACGACATCGGCTACATCTCGGCGCACGGAACGGGCACCGAAGAGAATGACAAGATTGAGACGCTGGCCATCCGCACGCTGTTCGGCGAGCGGGCCAGGCACGTTCCGATCAGCAGCGTCAAGAGCATGTTGGGGCACCTCATCGCCGCGGCCGGCGCGGTGGAGCTTATGACGTGCGTGCTGGCGCTGCGCGACGGCATGTTGCCGCCGACGGCCAACTACCGCGAGCCCGACCCGAACTGCGATCTGGATTACATCCCGAACAAGGCCCGCAAGTCCGCTCTGACTCATGCCATGTCCAACAGCTTCGGCTTCGGCGGGCAGAACGACACGCTGGTCGTCAGCACCTATCAGGAATGATCGAGCCCCGCGCGGTTCCGTGCAATCCGGGGTTCTGAACGCAGAGACGCAGCGCGTAGGGCGGGCACCGCCCGCCGGGAAGGACCGAGCTGTGCCACGTGAGGAGAGCCGGCGGCGATGGGTCGGCTTCAGCCGACCGGGCTGTGCCACCACCTTCAGAGCCTGTCGGAAAAGGTCAAAAACGGGTCCGTCGCCATCGTTTCCCTGGTGAAAACGAGGCTTTCTGTGGGCCGCGGGGGCTTTTCCGACAGGCTCTTCAGGTGGTGGAGGGCGCTCCGCAATCCGAAATCACTCGTGCTTCAGCACGGCCCCGGTGGTGGCCGACGTAACCATCGAGGCATACCGGGCCAGCCAGCCGGTCAGCTTCCGCACCACGGGCAGGACCGTAACGCGGCGGCGCCGCAGTTCGGCATCGTCCAGTCGCACGTTTAAGGTGCGGGCGGGGATGTCGATTTCGATAAGGTCGCCGTCTTGCAGCAGGCCGATCGGTCCGCCCGCGGCAGCTTCCGGGGAAATATGCCCGATGCACGCACCGGCCGTCCCGCCGGAAAATCGGCCGTCGGTAATCAGCGCGCACTTGTCGCCCAGGCCGGCGCCCTTGATGTAGCTCGTGGGGGCGAGCATCTCCTGCATACCCGGTCCGCCGCGCGGGCCCTCGTTGCGGATGACCACCACGTCGCCGGCCTTCACCTTGCCGTGCAGGAGGCCTTCGCAAGCGTCCTCCTGCGACTCGAAGATAACGGCGGGGCCGGTGTGCCGCAGCATTTTCGGATCGACGCCGGCTGTCTTGACCACGGACCCCTCCGGCGCAAGGTTGCCGTACAGGATGGCCAGCCCGCCCTCCTTCGAGTAGGCGTTCTCGACGGTTCGCAGGCAGTCGAGCGGGTCGAAGCTCCTGTCGGCGATGGTTTGCAGGACGATCGGCCCGGCGTGGTCGGAGCGGTGCTCATGTTCGCGGCGGCGCAGGGCGGCCGCGTGGATCTGTGCGGCCCAATCGGCGGACTTCAGATCGATCCGTCCGGCGGAGGCCAGGCCCTTCTGCTGCACAAGCTGCCTTTTCGGGCGGATGTCGTGTTCGGCGAGATTGTCGGCCAGTGTCTTGCCGGTGACGGTCTTGCAGGAGCCGTCGAGCAGTCCGGGCGCGCCGCGCATCAGCTCGCCCAGCAGGGCGGTAATGCCGCCGGCGGCCTGAAGATCCTCTACGTGATAGAGCTTGCCGTCCTTGCCCGGCGAGGGGGCGATCTTGCACAGCGTCGGCGTGCGGCGCGACAGGTCGTTGATCCGTGCCAGGTCGTAGCGGATGCCGGCCTCGTGCGCAATCGCGGGGATGTGCAGGACCGTGTTCGTCGAACCGCCCATGGCCATGTCCAGCACCATCGCGTTGTCGAAGGCCGCCTGTGTCAAAACGTCGCGTGCCCGGATGCCGTCGCGGACAAGCTGCACGATGCGTTGGGCGGCCTCGCGGTACAGTTCGACCCGGTCGACGCTGGTGGCCAGGACGGTCCCGTTGCCGGGCAGCGCGATGCCCAACGCCTCGCAGAGGCAGTTCATGCTGTTGGCGGTGAAGAGCCCGCTGCACGAGCCGCAGGTCGGGCAGGCGGAGTTCTCGATGTCGGCCAACTGGGCGTCGGAAATGTTGCCCTGCTCATGTTCGGCCACCGCGATGAACGCAGTGATGAGATCGACGGTGCGGCCATCGGACGTCTTGCCCGCTTCCATCGGTCCGCCGGAAACGAAGATCGTCGGGAGGTTACAGCGTGCGGCACCCATGAGCATCCCGGGCACGATCTTATCGCAGTTGGGGATGCACAGCAGCCCGTCGAAGCAGTGGGCCTCGAGCATGGTCTCGACCGAGTCGGCGATCAGTTCGCGTGAGGGCAGCGAGAACTTCATCCCGCCGTGGCCCATGGCGATGCCGTCGTCGACGCCGATCGTGTTGAACACGAAGGGCACGCCGCCGGCCTGGCGGACGCATTCCTTGATGAACTGCCCCACCCGGTCCAGGTGCGCATGTCCGGGGATGATGTCCACGTAGCTGTTGGCAATGGCGATGAAGGGCTTGTCCAGGTCGGCGTCGCTGTAGTTGCCGGTAGCCTTGAGCAGACTGCGGTGCGGGGCCCGTTCGGCGCCGCGCTTGACCATGTCCGAACGCATAATCGCTGATTCCTTATCAGGCGGATGAGACTTCGACCGTAGCGATGGCCTGGGCGATCCGATCACCCATGGCCGACGTCCCCATCGGCTTCGTTCCTGTTTCGGCGATGTCGGCCGTTCGTGCTCCGTCGGCGATCACGCGGTCGACGGCCGCCTCGATGCAGTCGGCGCCGGCGGCCCAGTCCAGCGAATAGCGGCACATCATGGCTACGCTGAGAATCGTACCGATCGGGTTGGCGATGCCTTTGCCCGCGATGTCCGGCGCGGAGCCGTGAATCGGTTCGTACAGGCCCATGCGGCCCTCGCCCAGCGAGGCGGACGGCAGCAGCCCCATCGAGCCGGCCAGCACGGAGGCCTCGTCGGTCAGAATGTCGCCGAACATGTTCTCGGTGACCATCACGTCGAACCGTTTGGGCCGCTGGATCAGGTGCATGGAGGCGGCGTCGACGAGCATGTGCTCCAACTGGATGTCGGGGAACTCGTCGCGGACTACGCGGGTGGCCGTCGCGCGCCAGAGGCGCGATGACTCGAGTACGTTGGCCTTGTCCACCGACGTCAGTCGCTTCGCTCGGGCGCGGGCGGCCTGGGCCGCCCGGCGCACGATGCGCTCGATCTCGCCGGTGGAGTAGATCATCGTATCGAACGCGACTTCGCCGGACGGGTGCGCGCGGCGGCCCCGCTCGCCGAAGTACAGCCCGCCCGTCAGTTCGCGCATAACCAGCAGGTCCACGCCGGCGACCAGATCGGGCCGGACCGGTCCGGCGGCGGCCAGCGCCGGATGCACCCGGACGGGCCGCAGATTGGCGAACAGGCCCAGCGCCTTTCGGAGGCCCAGCAGGCCCTGTTCGGGGCGCACGGAAGCGGCCGGGTCGTCCCACTTGGGGCCGCCGACCGCGCCGAGCAGTACCGCGTCGGCGCTTTGGCAGGCCGAAAGCGTCTCGTCCGGCAGAGGCTTGCCCGTCTTGTCAATGGCGATACCGCCCAGCAGCGCTTCTCGGAACCGGAGCTTGCGACCGAACCGTCGGGCCGCGGCTTCCAGGACTTTCGTGGCTTCCGCGATGACTTCCGGCCCGATACCGTCGCCGGGCAGCAGGGTGATTGAAGCTTCCATTACTCTCCTCGATTGGGTTCAGCCGGGCCGGGCGCCGACGCTGGTTTTCGTTTTCTTCGCCGGTGCTTCTTTTCGATTCGAGACCCTCAGCAGTCCGTATTCGAAGCTGTCGTACAGCGCCTGCCAGCTTGCCTCGATGATGTTCCGCGACGCGCCGACGGTCGTCCAGGTGACCTTGCCGTCGGAGGTATCGATCATCACACGGGTCAGAGCTTGAGTGGCATGGTCGCTGTCCAGAATGCGTACCTTGTAGTCGACCAGGCGGAAGCGGTCGATGGCGGGATAGACGTCCATCAGCGCTTTGCGCATCGCGCCGTCGAGTGCGCCGACGGGGCCTACGCCGTCTGACGCCGTATGGTATTCCTTCTCGCCGATGCGGATCTTCACGTTTGCCTCGGCCAGGTGGCCTCGCCCCTTGCGGTGTTCGACGACGACGAGGAAGTCGATAAGTTCGAAGAACGGGCGGTAGTCGGGCTTCCCGCGGCGCATGATGAGCTCGACGGACGCCTCGGCCGCCTCGAACGCAAAGCCCTGGTTCTCGAGCTCCTTGATCCGCGTCAGCAACTCGATATGCGCGTCGTCGTTGCCGTCGGCGTCGAGCCCGAATTCGCCGGCCTTGTGTTTGATGTTCCCCCGGCCGGACAGCTCGGACACGAGCACCCGGGTCTGGTTGCCGACCTGATCGGGCCGGCAGTGCTCGTAGGAGCCCTCGTCTCGCTGGAGCGCCGACACGTGGACGCCCGCCTTGTGGGCAAAAGCGCTGCGGCCGACATACGGCAGATTGGCGGGATGGGAAATGTTGGCCACCTCGGCGATAAAGCGGGAGACCTCCGTCAGCCTGGCCAGGTTGCCTTCCGGCAGGACCGGGCTGCCCGTTTTCAGTTCGAGGTTGGCGATGATCGGGCACAGATCGGCGTTACCGCAGCGTTCGCCGAGCCCGTTCATCGTGCCCTGGACATGGGTGCAACCCGCCCGCACGGCGGTCATCGAGTTCGCGACGGCGCAGCCGCTGTCGTTGTGCGCGTGGATGCCCAGCGGTGCGGACAGGGTCTCCCGAACGCGGGTGACGGCCTGCTCGATCTGCCAGGGCAGCATCCCGCCGTTGGTGTCGCACAGCACGACCGTGTCGGCTCCGCCGTTGACCGCCGCTCGCAGCACCGACAGCGCGTAGTCGGGATGGTCGAGATAACCGTCGAAGAAGTGCTCGGCGTCAAAGATGACCTCGCGCCCGGCCTTCTTGAGGAAGGCGACGCTCTGCTCGACGAGCCGCAGATTGTTGTCCAGATCGGTCCGCAGCACCTGGGTCACGTGCCGGGTCCAGGACTTGCCGAATATGGTGGCCACGGGCGTCTGTGCCCCCAGCAGGAGGCGGAGGTTGTCATCCTTGTCCGGCGTGAGGGAAGGCCGGCACGTGCTTCCGAATGCGGCGATGCGAGCGTGGTTCAGCCGGAGTTTGCGGACCCGCTCGAAATACTCTTCGTCCTTCGGGTTCGACCCGGGCCAGCCGCCTTCGACGAGGTGGATGCCGAACCCGTCGAGCATCTCCGTGACGCGAAGCTTGTCCTCCACGGTCAGGCTGATGCCCTCGCCCTGGGTGCCGTCGCGCAGCGTGGTGTCGTAAAGGGTAATCACGCCGGGCCGCTCCTTTCTCGGACCAGGCCGTTCTGACGGGCGTAGGCGAACAGCCCGCCGGCGGCGACCACCTTCGCCGCCTCGCCCAGCGGGCGCAGCGGGTAGACGGACGACGAGTCGGCGCCGCGCAGCGATTCGGTATCGAGGTCCACTTCCACGCAGTCGCCCGTCTGAAACGCGTCGCACAGGCCGTAGTCGCTTTCGATCGGGTACAGTTCGCCCGTGGCCAGACAGTTCCTGAAGAAAATGCGGGCGAACGATTCGGCAATCACCACACGGATCCCCGCCGCCCCAAGCGCGATCGGGGCGTGCTCCCGCGAGGAGCCGCAGCCGAAGTTTCGCCCTGCGATAATCACGCGGTACTCGGACGGCGCCCGGCCTGGCTCGATGAGCCGCGTCGGATATGTGTCGGCCGGCAGGCCGCTCAGCGCATAGCCGCCCAGGCGATTGTACTCCTCCGGAATCGTGGGGATCAGGGAGAGGTACTGCGCCGGGATGATCTGGTCGGTGTCGATGTTGTTGCCGACCACGTACACCTTGCCGCCGAGTTTTCTGGAACCCATCAACACACCTCGTCAGGATTGCAGGTAGTCGCGCGGGTCGGCGATCCGCCCCGCCAGAGCCGAGGCCGCCACGGTGTACGGGCTGGCCAGGTACACCAGGCCCTCCGGATGCCCCATCCGCCCAGGGAAGTTCCGGTTCGTCGTGCTGATGCACGACATGGGCTCGTTGATCCGCCCGAACGTGTCGGTCGGTCCGCCCAGGCACGCCGCACATCCGGCGTTTTCAGTCATGCGCACGCCCGCGGCCACCAGCGTATCCCACAGGCTCCGACCGTTCTTCGTGGTTTCCTTCAGGTAGCGGACGATCCACGGCGTCGCGGGGACGCCGAACGTGTCGACCGCCACGGTCCGGCCCCGCGCGATCTCGGCAAATGCCTCGAAGTCGCTCGCCTTGCCGCCCGTACACGAGCCGATATAGGCCCGGTCGATGCGGACGTTCGCCAACTGCCGCGCGGTGTTACGGCGGCCCGGGTCCGGCGGCATGGCCACGGTGGGCTCAAGGGCCGACAGGTTGATCCGGTGTTCCGACATGTAGCGGGCGCCGGCGTCGGCGGACACACCCTCGTACGGACGGGTTGTCCCGTGCTCTTTCATCCTCGCGTCCACGAAGGCTCGAGTAGTTTCATCGGCCTCGAAGACGGCATTCTTGGCGCCTGCCTCGACGCCCATATTGGCGATGGTCATGCGATCTTCGATCGTCAGCGAGGAGACTCCCGGCCCGGCGTACTCCATCGCCCGGAACGTGGCGCCGTCGAACCCGATCTCCCCGATGATGTGGAGCACGACATCCTTGGCCATGACTCCGCGAGGCATCCGGCCGTCCAGCACGAATCGCATCGTTTCGGGCACGCGAAGCAGGATCTTGCCCGTTCCCATCACGAACGCCGCGTCCGTGTTGCCGATGCCCGTGGCGAACTCACCGAACGCGCCGGCCGTGCAGGTGTGCGAGTCCGTGCCGACCAGCACCTCACCGGGACGCGTGTGGCCCTTCTCGGCCAGCGCGATATGACAGACCCCGGCGTAGCGCGAACCGTACTGGGCCTTCAGCGGCCCCTGCGAGGCGTCGAAGGTCCAGGCGCCTCGCCCGTCGTCGACTACGTCGTAGAAGTGGCGGATTCCCTGTTCGCGGACGAACTCGCGCAGGAGATCGACGTTGCGGTTGGACCGCGGGTCCGTGGTGAAAATGTAATGATCCGGGATGATCACGACGCGTTCCGGGTCCCAGACGCGCGCGTCGCGCCCAAATTCGCGCTGCAGCACGCCGATCGTGCCGGGTCCGCACACATCGTGGGTCATCAGGACGTCCACGTTCGCCAGCAGGTTTTCGCCGGCGGCCGCCGTCTTGCGCCCCGCCGCTTTGGCGAGCAGCTTCTCGGTCAGGGTCATGCTCATGGGTGGAACCGTCTTTCTACTGGTCCTGCTCCTCTTCCGCGGCGGATGACGAAGCCGGGGCCGCCGTTTCCTCCTGACGCGGCCGGATCCCCGCCGCCATGGCGACCTTGTTCAGGGCCGCCAGGTAGGCTTTCGCCGACGCCACGAGGATGTCCGTATCGGCGCCGTGGCCGCTGAAGACGCGCGGCTTCTCGTCGCACGTCCGAATGCGGACGGTCACCTCGCCCAGGGCGTTCATCCCGCCGGTCACCGCATGAACGACGTACTCCTCGAGCTTCACTTCCAGCGGAACGATGTGGTCGATCGCCGTGAAAATCGCGTGGACCGGCCCGGTGCCCGTCGAGGCGCGGGTCTGATAGTTGCCGTCCGGCGTCGTGATGGAGACGCTGGCCGTCGGCAGGGCCGGCAGCCCGCACGACACGTGTACCGCCTCGAGCACGAACACCGTGGGCGGCTGGTAGAACTCGTCGGCCAGCAGTGCCTCCAGGTCGGCCTCGGTGACCATTTTCTTCTTGTCCGCCAGCTTCTTGAAGCGTTCGAAGGCCGGGTTTATCTGATCGTCGGTCAGATGCTCGTAGCCAAGCTCCTCGAGGCGTTTTCGGAAGGCGGCCCGGCCTGAGTGCTTGCCCAGCACGAGAAGGCTCTGGGTCAGACCGACATCCTCCGGCTTCATGATTTCGTAGGTCAGCGGATTCTTGAGCATCCCGTCCTGATGAATGCCCGACTCGTGGGCAAACGCGTTGGCGCCGACGATGGCCTTGTTGGGAGGCACGGACATTCCCGTTCGGACCGCCACCAGGTGGCTCGTCCGGGTCAACTGCCTGGTGTCGATACCCGTACGCACACCAAACAGAGCGTGCCGGGTGCGCAGGGCCATCACGACCTCCTCGAGGGAGGCGTTGCCCGCCCGCTCGCCGAGTCCGTTGATCGTCACCTCGACCTGGCGGGCGCCGGAACGAATTCCCGCCAGCGTGTTCGAGGCGGCCAGCCCCAGGTCGTCGTGGCAGTGCGTGGACACGATGCAGCGGTCCACGCCGGGCACGCTCTTGAGAATCCCGCGAATCAGCTCGCCGTACTCGCCGGGCTCGGCGTATCCGACCGTGTCGGGGATGTTCAGCGTGCCGGCGCCGGCCTCGATCGCCGCGGCCAGCACCTCGTGCAGGAAGCCCGGATCGCTCCGACTGGCGTCCTCGGCGCTGAACTCGACATCCGGGCAGAGCTGCCGGGCGTAGGCCACCATCTCGCGCGCCCGCTTGATGACCTCCTCGCGGGTCATGCGCAGTTTGTGCTTGAGGTGGATGTCGGACGTCGCGATGAACGTGTGGATGCGCGGCTTGGCCGCCCCACGCACCGCCTCCCAGCAAGCGTCGATGTCTTTGGGCAGCGATCGAGCCAGGCCGGCGATCACGGGGCCGTCCGGGCGGCCGACCTCCTGGGCGATCCGCTGGACGGCCTCCAGGTCGCCCGGAGAAGCCGCCGGGAAACCCGCCTCGATGATGTCCACGCCCAGACGCGCAAGCTGATGTGCGATTTCCAGCTTGTCGTGCCCGTCCAGCGTGGCGCCCGGCGACTGCTCGCCGTCACGGAGAGTCGTATCGAAGATGCGTACGTAGTCGCTCATGAGAAACCTTCCTACTTGCCGCCCTGGATGAACGGCATCAATGCGCGGAGCCGCTTGCCCACCACTTCGGCCGGGTGGTTCGCCTCTTTCTCCGCGAGCCTCTTCATGTTGGGCTTTCCGGCGGCGCACTCGGCCATCCACTCGTCCGCGAAGGCGCCGGACTGAATGTCGGCCAGCAGTTGCTTCATGGCTTTGCGCGACGGTTCGCCGATGACCTTCTTGCCGCGGGTAATGTCGCCGTACTCGGCCGTGTTGCTGATCGAGTCGCGCATTCCGGTGATCCCACGCTCGTAGATCAGGTCCACGATCAGCTTCACTTCGTGGACGCACTCGAAGTAGGCCATCTCCGGCGCGTAGCCGGCTTCCGTCAGCGTCTCGAAGCCCGCCCGGATCAACTCACTCAGTCCGCCGCACAGAACGGCCTGCTCGCCGAACAGGTCGGTTTCCGTCTCCTCGCGGTAGCTGGTATCGAGGATTCCCGCCCGGCCGCCGCCGATGCCGCAGGCGTAGGCCAGGCCCAGCTTCCGCGTGTCGCCCGACGGGTCCTGGTGAACCGCCAGCAGGCAGGGCACTCCGCCGCCGGCCACGAACTGCCGCCGCACGAGGTGTCCCGGCCCCTTCGGGGCCACCATGAACACGTTGACCGACTTGGGCGGAACAATCCGCTTGAAGTGGATCGAGAACCCGTGCGCGAACGCCAGGTACGCGCCGTCCTTGAGGTTCGGGCCGATCTCCTTCTTGTAGACGTCGGCCTGGTACTCGTCGGGGATGAGCACCATGACGACGTCGGCCTGGCGCACCGCTTCCGGCGTGTCGAACACTTTGAGACCCGCGGCCGCAGCGCGGGCCCGGGGCTCGCTGCCCGCCAGCTCCGCGACGATGACGTCATAGCCGCTGTCGCGCAGATTCTGGGAATGGGCGTGGCCCTGGGAGCCGAACCCGATCACCGCGATCCGCTTGCCCTTCAGTACACTGGGGTCCGAGTCTTTGTCGAGTAGTACGTTCAAGAAAACTCCTCCTGTCTTGCTGCCCTCTAAGCCAGCCGCCGCTTGCGGTCCGCCTCGGCCTGATCGCGCTCGCGTGTCGGCACCACATGCAATTCCGTCAGGTCCAGCACGTCCACGATCCGCCTAAGCTGGGGGGCAAACCGGTGAGCCGCTCGTTTGGGCGCCTTGACGACCACGTTGGCGCGGCCGTCCGCCGCCGAAACATACGTCACCTCTCCGCCGAGC
>Ga0315283_10006626_pt1 | contig 10355 bp, 10 predicted proteins | sample YL17G09_0_MG_FD_204541 | JGI IMG/M metagenome (GOLD analysis project Ga0315283, IMG submission 204541) | Sediment microbial communities from Yellowstone Lake, YNP, Wyoming, USA - YL17G09_0 | ecosystem: Environmental > Aquatic > Freshwater > Lake > Sediment | place: USA: Wyoming | collected...
ACCGGCGCCAAAAGCCTAGATCAGGTCAAGCTAGCCATTCAAAAGGTGACCAAGCAAATGGAGAAGGCGGGCATCCACATCAAGACGGAGCCCAAGATCGAGGTCCAGAACATCGTGGCCTCGTCCGACCTAGGGCAGAGCATCAACCTCAACGCCATCGCCATAACGCTAGGTCTGGAGAGGGTGGAGTACGAGCCGGAGCAGTTCCCCGGTCTGGTGTATCGCCTGGACGTGCCGAAGGTGGTGCTATTGCTGTTTGGCTCAGGCAAATTGGTCTGCACTGGGGCGCGCAAGCCGCAGGATGTGGAGGACGCGGTCGACAAGATCACTGCGGAGCTACGCGCTGCAAGTCAGCTAAGGTAGGCTCCTCCTCGTTTTTCTCCCTGAACGGATATTTTCTTTCTCTCTGACCATTGGATGATGTCATTCTATCTTATCATGCAATTCTCCGATGCGCTGTCGTTCGTCGACTTCACCTGATTTTCTATACAAATAGGATAATGATATCACATTTGTCCGAAAGAAACAAGTACTCCGAAAACGTACTTCATTCTCACAAGGTGGAGGAACAGGGTGGAGTACATGCAGGTCCGAAGGTTTCAGATAAGGAATGTAGTAAGAAACCAACATTATGATAAACCTCTGGCAACAATTGTTGCATGTTATCCGGCCGCAGTCGGAAATCGAAAGGGGAGGAGGGTGTGAACGAATACGATCGATTCAACAACCTGTTGAACCATTGGCCGGTGGACCGTCCACCTGTGGTGGCACCCATGCACACGGCGACCACCGCCTTGATGAAAGCTGCCAATGCATACTATCCAGAGGTGCAAGACAATCCGTTAAAGATGGTCAGATTGGCCATGGCAGGGCATACTGTGGCAGGGTTCGAGAACGTGCGCGTGCCGTTCGATGAATCAGTGGAGGTCTCCTCCTTCGGGGTGATCACTGGCCGCAAAGGGGCGATGAGGCAACCGCTGGTGCTTCAATATCCGGTCTCCAGACCTGAGGATGTCGAAAAGCTGCAGCTCCCCGACCCGAGGACGGATGGTAAGGTGCCGGTCGTCCTGGAAGCGATCAGGCTCCTCGAGTCCGAAAGGAAGGACCTCCCTATCATCCTCGGCATCATATCGCCCCTAATGCTAGCCATGCAACTGAGGGGACATCACCAGGTCATGCATGACATGATCAACGACCCCGAACTGCTCAAGGAGTTGCTCACCAAGACCACCGACTTCGTTATCGCATATGTGAGGGAGGGCGTGGAGGCGGGCGCGGACCAAATATTGCTGGATGATTCGCTCTCCAACAGTGATTTCCTCACCTTGGGGCAGTTCAAGGACTTCGCTGAGCCATATGAGGACAAGGTGGCCAAGGAGATGCGCCGGGTGAGCATAGAGTCCATCCTCCATGTGTGCGGGGCTGTCTCGGACATGCAGCTGGACAGGATGATCGAGATCGATGTGGACGCCATCTCCATCGACAGCGAGGTCTCCATCGCCAGCGCCAAGAGGATCGGGGCGCGCCGCCACATGGTGGTGCTGGGGAACATCAGCCCAACCCGAACATTGCTCATGGGCTCGATTGAGGCGGTGGAGGAAGCGACCAAGCGCTGCATCGACGAAGGTGTGGATGGCGTGTCTCCGGGATGCAGTCTGGAGATGCATACCTCTCTAGAGAACCTTATTGCCATGACAACCACGGCCAAGCGCTACGGCGCGGAGAGGGCTAGGACGGCGACCAAATGAGCGGCCCTAAAGTCCTGGGCATAATTGGATGTCAGGTGCTGGAGGACGAGATGGCGTACATCGTCGCCAGCGATCAGGAGGCAAAGCAGGTCCTAGTCATCGACGGTACCGCGCAAAAGACCTTGGGCAACAAGATCATGAGGATGGCTCCGGACAAGAAGGTCATGTGCTTCGACGAGAAGTACGATCTCAAGGATTTCCAGCTCGCCTCGGGAGCCGAGATGACGGTCATCATGTGGCTCAAGCCGATCGGCCTGCACCAGAGCCCTCCGATGCTTCGCGAAGAGGTCGTGAAGGCGATTGGCAAGGTCGAACGATTCGCCAAAAGCGTGCTCATCTTCTATGGAGAGTGCGGGAATGCCTTCCGTAACCTGGAGAAGCTGTCCCAGGGTGCCAGGGTGCCGATTACGATGTTAAAGGACCGGGATGGCTCTCCTATCGACGACTGCTACGGCACTGAGCTTGGAGGGAAGGAGGAGTACCGCCAATTCCTTATAGATCAGCCTGGTCCAACCTATCTGCTTAACACCATGTGGGCAGCCAACTGGAGGTCTTTCATGCAGGAGATCCAGATGCTGCGCGACCCGAACGACTTGGAGGAGGTGCGCGAGGTCTTCAAGTACATGGACTACAGGGCCATCATCGGTCTGAACACGGGCCTCGGAGACCAAGAAGAGTTTGAGCGACAGCTGGAAGAGTTCGCCAACATCTTCGAGCTGAAGAAGGATAAACACCGATGCACCCTGCACGTCGTGGAGAACTCCTACCGCGAGGCCAAGGCCAACCTGCTCCGGCCCTGAGACCGATCATCCTTTTTCGGCTTTGTTGCTAAACTAATCGTTCCAAAATAAATCGTTCCTAGCCAGTAAGAAAAGATTGAACATCGAGATCTTCGCCTGCACTTCGTTTTTCCGACCGATCCTCGTTCAACACCTCAGCCGGTACCCGAAGAGGCGCTGGATCATGCTGAAAGCCGTCTCAGCATGATTGCGCTTGCCGTACAGTTCGGCAGCACGATTCGGCCAGTGCTGCCAGAACGAGGCCATCTTCTGATACAGCGTCTCCGGCTTCGAGAAGTGCCGAGCGTTCTTCTTTATCGCATAGAGCGGCGTCGCTCCATGCTGGCGAGCTGCCAGCAAGCACGCTTCGCCGTAATAGGCGGAGTCGGCCAGACTCCGCTTCACCTGTACCTTCGAGGGAAGACCGCTTCACACCTCCGAGAACATCTGGCTGTCATGGACGTTCGACTCTGTCAGGCAATAATTGAGCACGAAGAACTGGTCCACCTCGATGACGGCGTGGATCTTGACCCAGTCCTGGTTAGCCTTGACGGCGTAATCCGTTTCACGCCACGATCGCTTCCGGCCGCTGAAGCCGGAAGCGTCGGTCGCTGCGACGACCGTCCGTCGTGGCAATCGTCCCAGGACGTAAGCGAAGAACCGCTTCCACAACGCCAGCCAGCGTCGGCTGGCGTTCTTCTTGCACAGCACCGAATGATCCGGAACGTCGTCCAGCTCGAAGTAAACGGCCAGCATCGTCAATAGACCTTCCGTCTCGCGGAAGGTGGCGTCGAACAGCTGGCGGACCAGGAACGCGATCAACAAGTCCCGCTCGCGCACCGGCAGCCGGCCGGTGCTTTTACGCCGTTGCCAGTACGAGATTTCGTTCGCATGTAGTCTGATCGCTTCCAACGAGAGGCGGTACTTGTTCACCATGACTGCATCGTTCGCCCGCTGCTCATCGAGCAGCGAGTCGAGGTCGATGGCGAAGGTATCGACCTTCGCTTGACCGATAAAATTGAATATTCCGGCAGGTATTACGATATCCGTGGCAGCCAATCCATTCACCTTTCTAAGCAACTGGCGACATGGATTGGCCCACACATATAGATTTTGATAACAATATAGATAACAAAGGATAAATATGCTCAAGAATCCCATTCAGAGTTTAGCAACAAAGCCTTTTTCAATGAATTCCCGAGGGACTACTCTTCGCAATAACAGGTTTGATTAACGATACATAACGCCTTCCATTCGTTTGAAGCATAAGATAATTAGAATATGGGAGTTCGCCGATTAAGGATTGGAGCAGGCAATGAAGAAGATCGGTTGGTTCACCACTGCCAGGGGCCCTGGTTCGTACAATCTTTTCAATACCATGCTTGATGCCATAGGATGCGGGGAGATCGATGCCAGGCTTTCGTTCGTCTTCATCAACCGGGACGTCAAGGGCAACCAATATCGCATGAGGATCATTCAGATGGCGGAGGAGAACGATATCCCTGTCATCCTGTTCCCCTCTGACACCTTCATGCCCGAACTGAAGGAGTGGGACATCGATGCCTGGAGAGAGGAGTACGGCAAAGGACTGCGGCAAAGGATATCCGGACGCGAGATGGACTTCGGAGTTCTGGCTGGATACATGCTCATCATGGATCCCGAGACCTGCAGGAAGTATACCATCCTCAACCTGCATCCCGCCCTTCCCGACACTTACAAAGGCACATGGGAGGAGATCGTCGGGCAGGTGGTGGACAATGATGATGACTGTTATGGTTCCACCGTGCACCTAGTCACCCCCGAGCTGGATCGGGGCCAGGCCATCGCCTACGATTCGTTCCGCTTGGACGATTTGAGACGCCGCTATACCTCCAGGGATGAATTGGTGAAGGAGATAAGGGGGGAAGAGGTCAAGCGGGAGGCCCATCTCCTGATGGCTGCGATCAAATTGATGGCGGACGGCGATGTGGCCGTGAAGTACGGAAGGCTCGTCGACCGCTCGGGCAAGAGGATAGCAGGCTTGCCATGCCTGGCTAGGGATATCGATGCTAGGCTGGGCGACGGTTGAGACCTGCGGTCTTGCGTAGCGCTTCGCACCTCAAAGCGCCAGGACCTTCTTCGCGGCGTTGAACCACAGGTTGAAGTAGTTCTCCTTGCGCAGGTCCTGATGCTGGTTGACATACTCCACATACCAGGCCGACATGCCGTCCCATTCGTCCACATATCCCTCGCGCGTCAATCTCCAGCCCAGCCCCTCCACGGTCGAATCGGAACGAACGAGGACATATGGCATGGTGGTGGTGATCAGATTGCCTTCCTCTTCCTTTCCGCCCAACGAGGTTGGGACCAGCATGTCGGTGCAGGCGAATAGGTCGTAATATGCCATGTGCACCTCGCCCAGCCTCCAGGCCTGCTGATATGGAAGTTCCTTCGGGAACTCCTTGGAGAGCAGCCTGAGCACTGCCGGGAAGATCAGCAGCTCTCCGGTGAAGCGGTTGATGAAGCCGTCCCTGGCGAAGACCCTCATCTTCAAGGCATGATCCTCACTCCAGAAGAGTCTGGTCTGCTGCTTGACCTCTAGCAAGTCCTCGACGGACGCCTGCTCAGCCCTTGGCACCTTCCTTGGCATGGCCTTGGGATCAAATGGATACTCCTTGCGGATGATCTCCCTGCAGGCCTCCTTATCCTCGTCTGAGAGGGCCAGGCAGATGTCCATGATTATCTCTGACCTTTCGCGCATGCTATCAGCGATGACCTTCTTCCCCTGTATCACTCCGATGAACTAAAACATGCTATGGAAGGCCTTGGTAAAACGCCGGTTCTATCGAATGCGTCGGCGAATCAAGAGCTTATGAATCAAATATTAGTCAGGAGCGAGATAAGGGAGATAGGATCCTGAGGAGAAAAGCAGATTGGAGGAATTGGGTTTGGACGGGAGCAAGGAGCAGTTCATCAGTACCAAGGACGAGAATCACTTCATTTTGGAGATAGACGACCTACGATTTCTGTTGGTCGACCCTGATATCGATCCTTTCTCCGAGCGACCTATGGAGTACATGGGGCAGTCTGGACTGACCAGGATGACCAACATGTTCAAGCCCAACATTGGTTGGCAACGCAAGAAGAACCGATTGACCCTCCTTATGCCCCCTGAGAAGGTGACGCCCACTACGGCCTCCGAGGCCAAGGCGATGCTTAACAGGCGGTTCGACAGACAGATCATAGACAATGAGAATCGCCTAAGAATAATTCGACATCAGGGTTTCCGCCAGATCCCTCGAGCATTCTTGTTCCTCTTGGTTTGCATCTCTCTAGGGTTATTCTTTGGCCTTGAGGAGTTCTTCGTCATCGCCCCGATCGTCGCCACGGCCCTTAGCGAGGGCTTCTACATCATCGGCTGGGTATCCCTCTGGGGCCCTACGGACACGTTGCTCTTCGAGCCCATACCGTTGCGCAGGGAGAACAAGGTCATGAGGCTCCTCATGAATATGGAGGTAGAGGTCATCAAGCGGCCTTAGCTACTCCTTACCCAGGTTCGATATGCACCTTCCCAGCTGCCGTGAACCTCAATGCCCCTAGGTACGTTTCGGCTCGCGAATCGTTCTTGGCCAGAGGGCAAACTACCAAGTCAGAAGCCCTTCTCGGAAGCGCTTCCGGATGACTTTGGACCCTTCGAGGCCCGCTTGGCCATCGTCCGCTTGAAAATCATGCCCATCATCATGGCCACCACGGTCGCGAGCACCACCAAGCCGATGAGCAGCACATTGACCACACCGGTCGATGCGACCACCGTGACCAATAGGATGGCTGTGAGGGGGGCGTTCAACGCCAATGCGATGGCGGCCGCCTCGATGCAGAGGACCAGCAGGACGATAGGGACGCTGGGGAAGGCGAGCGAGAGCGCCAGGGCGAGCATGGTGCAGGCGAATAGGGTTGGGAATATCGGACCGCCAAGATAGCCGCTCTTGAACGAAAGCGCGAAGAGGATGACCTTGAGGAGCGCGAATAGCAGCAGCATGGCTATGCCGTAGGTCGCGGAATCCTGGATGATCTCAGAAATCTGGTCCTCCCCGGAGAACATCACCTGGGGGACGAAGTACACCACTATGGCAATGATGATTCCAGCGATCAGTATGCGCAGGACGACCTTGTCCTTGAACCGATCCAAAGCCTTTCCGAAGAACTGCAGCCAGACGGCGATAAATAAGGCCAAGAGGCCTCCAAGGACGCCTAATATGATCGCGTACGCGATGTACGAAAGATTGAATTGGTCGATGGGCGGGAAAGGTATCTCTCCCAGGAATGATTGAAAGCCCAATTGGAAATAGATCAGGAAACCGATGACGCCCGCCAGCAGATTCCAGATCAAGAACGAGATGTTCTTCTTGGGGATGACCTCGGTGGCGATGACGGCGGTGAAGACTGGGTTCCCGATCAAACCATTGTACGCCGAGGCGAGCCCCGCGACGGAGTAACCGAGCCTTGTCTCCTTTACCAGTCTCAATTTATCCTCGAACCAGGCTGAGATCTGCCGGACCAGGAAGCCAAGCGGACCTTCGGGGCCGATGCTTGCTCCCGATAGAAGAGATAGGAACGATGTGATCAGGGTCCCTGGGAATACCCTATAGTCGACTTCCTCCTCGCCCGTGACCGATTCGGTGAGCCCACCCGAAATGACAGTGGGAGCGCGGAGATATTTAATGCAAAGGCCGACCAGTAATGACAGGATTATGACGAATATTGGCACGATCCAACGGTTCTGCACCACGAAATCGTTCTTCCATATGAGATTCTGAAGCTGCTGCCAGGTCATCAACCAGACGATGGTGAACAGGATCGCTACGATGGCGATGAAGATGACCATCCAGATCTTGGGCGCAACTTCTTGGTGTGACGGTCCGAGCTCATTGGACCCCGGGGATTGTCCTTCCGATGGCACCTGTTCACCGCGCAGCGTTCGCTGCGGGCACATCTCATTGCTTTGCATTTCTAAGTTTCGTGCTCGAATGGCAGTTGGCGTTCGGCTAAGGCACGCTTACCTTAGCTCAGGCAGTGGTGTCAGCTGCTCAGCTGGAATCCTCGCCTCGGGCGATAGCCTCTCCGCCTTCCTCTTATGGATTTAACCGTGCAGACTGTGCTCTTGGCATCATCAACCTTTGAAAGTCGCCTCGATCCACGCGTGGATCTCGTCCCGAGCCCCGCGGAACGCTTCCAACACCTACTCTTCACCGCCCGAATCCGCGGCCGGGTCCTCGAAGGATATCTCGACACACTTCGTTTCAAAATGACATGTGAGCATCACACTGATTGGGGAAGAAGTGCTCCCGCCGGGATTCGAACCCGAGTCGTTGACTCGAAAGGCCAACATGATTGACCGGACTACACTACGGGAGCTTGGGTTGCGTCAATATATGGCACCGCTACTTAAACCTTAGCGACTGGAGCCGGTGCTTCGCTCAAGAGATGAATTCAATGGGCGACGCCAGGCGGTTTTCATTTTTTTGAATGAGTGACCTTTCCGGCCCTCAGGTAGATCGATGGGTCGGGCGCTCCGAGCTCCTTAATTACTTGTGGAACCGGCGATCCGATAGCTCATCCGGAAAGGAGGAATTGAAGCGCCGCCATGGGATGATAGAGGATGCAATGGCCGCCGATGCGGTGATGCGTTGGCTAGGGTGCCTTCGACGCATGCTTATATATACGAAATCCTTATGAGGACACCAACCTCGCGGAGGTTAAGTTTGAGCGAATACAAGAAACCAGAGTTCAATCCGGAGGAAGAGATTCTCAGGACCCCCTATCCGAACAAGAAGGAAGGGGAGATGTTCGGCATAGCCGACCAGTTGCTCGGTGCCTCCAGGATCAAGATCATGTGCGCCGACGGCAAGTCCCGCATGGGGCGCATTCCGGGCAAGATACGCAAGCGAATGTGGATACGAGAGGGCGACCTCGTCATCGTAAAGCCATGGGACTTCCAGGACGACAAGGCCGATATCCTCTATCGCTACACCAAGACCCAAGCTTCCTATCTGAGCCGGAAGAAGGCTCTCCCCAAGAACCTGGACGTTTTCTAAGGCCATGAGAGCAACCACGCCCCACCACGATGACACCTTCGCCGTTCTGGAGCGCGAGATCCAGCGCATCAAGACCAAGGAGTACGGAGCGGTCGACGATGAGGACCGCAAGACCTTGGACGAGGTGTTCGACAAGCAGGCTATGTTCGCCATCTACAAGCTGATGAAGGAGGGCCTGATCGAAAAGATCGACTTCCCTATCTCGACCGGGAAGGAGGCCAATGTCTTCCGGGTCATCTCACCAGACGGGGAATACTATGCGTTGAAGATCTACCGCACCTCCAACCTCTCCTTCAAGCGCATCGCCCGCTACATCGAAGGAGATCCAAGATTCAAGGGCATCATGTCCTCGCGGCGCAAGGTCATCTTCGCCTGGGCCACCAAGGAATTCCGCAACCTGCATCGCCTGATGGAGGCGAAGGTCCGAGTGCCGGAACCGATCAAGTTCCACCAGAACATGCTGCTCATGGAGTACATCGGAACGGAGGAATACCCCGCCCCCATGCTCCGTCAGGTGGAGCTCGAGGACCCGGCCAAGACCTACAGGACCGTGCTGAGGTACATGAAGCTGGCATACCAGAAGGCCGGGCTGGTGCATGGCGACCTGAGCGAGTACAACATCCTCATGGAGGATGGAAAGCCAGTGTTCATCGATGTTGGCCAAGCATTCGTGGTCGAGCACCCCAACTCCAAGGAATTCTTGAAGCGCGATATCTATAACATCAACCATTACTTCCGCTCCTTGGACATTGACATCAAGGATCCGGACGAGCTCTACCGACAGATAACCAAGGTGGGAAAGAAATGAAGGCAGTGCGCATCCCCAAGGAACGGGTCGGCGTGATGATCGGCACGAACGGCGAGACCAAGGAGTTCATCGAGCGGCGCCTGGGGGTCAGGTTGCAGATCGACTCGGAGGGCGACGTGGTGGTCCACGAGGAAAGCGCCGATGACCCATTGGCCGGATTGAAGGCGGTCGATGTGGCCAAGGCCATCGGACGGGGCTTCAGCCCGGAGCATGCCTACCGCTTGCTGGATGATATGGAGTATCTTGAGATAATCGACATGAAGGAATACGTCGGCAGCAAAGGGGAGCAGTTGACCAGGCAGCGCGCCAGGATCATCGGCTCCGAAGGCAAGACCCGACGCATCATCGAGGAGATGACGGGGGTGTATCTCTCAGTCTACGGCAGCACCGTCGGCATGATCGGCCAGGCGGAGCAGGTCGAGGTGGCGAGGAAGGCGGTCGACATGCTGCTGCGGGGATCGGAGCATGCCACCGTGTATCGCTTCTTGGAAAGGGCCAGACCCAAGCTGCGCATCATAGAGATGGGCTTCGATCCATGACCTATCTTAGAATATGTTTAAGTGAGAGCGCGTTCTGCAGGCGCCTGAGATGAACGAGCTTGTCCTTATGGCAGAAAAGGCGCTGTCCAAGGACCTGTGCGACCATTGCTTGGGCAGGGTCTTCGCACAGGTGGACACTGGCTTGACCAACGCAGAGCGTGGCCAATCGCTGCGCATGGCGCTCAACCTCGAAAGGGCGCTCGAGGATCAGGAACCGCTCCCGGCACACATCAGATGCTGGGTCTGCGACGAGCTTTTCGACATGGTGCCGCGGTTCGCTGAAGCGGTCGTGGATAAGCTGCAGACCATCGAGTTCGACACCTTCCTGGTCGGAACGCGCGTCGACCCTTTGATCTCGGAAAAGGAAGAGCGGCTCTGGGGCGAGGTCGGCCAGGACAAGGCGGAGA
>Ga0315283_10006627_pt1 | contig 10355 bp, 7 predicted proteins | sample YL17G09_0_MG_FD_204541 | JGI IMG/M metagenome (GOLD analysis project Ga0315283, IMG submission 204541) | Sediment microbial communities from Yellowstone Lake, YNP, Wyoming, USA - YL17G09_0 | ecosystem: Environmental > Aquatic > Freshwater > Lake > Sediment | place: USA: Wyoming | collected...
GATTTCCGCAACGCGAGAATCGAGTCTGACCCCACTTCATCCCGAACCGAGGGACCGCCTACTTCTTGCCGCCGAACTCGTCCGGAAGGGCTGGCAGCGCAACACATGGCGGGGTCTGTGGCAGTTCACCGTTATAGCCGCAATTGTTTGCGGCGGCCCAACTGATGTTGTTGAAGCGGAGATCGAAGACGTAGTAGCCGTTCGACGCAGGCGATGTCATGCTCTCGTTGTGGAAGATGCCGCGGAAGTAGCCACCGTAGTTCGAGGCATTCAGCGTGTTCTTGAAGAATCCGGGCGGCCCTTCGAGAGCGTTCAGCCCGGTCGCGGTAAACACGTACTCGTACCGCATGAACGTGCCACTTGTTGTCTCACCGCCGCCCTGGAGCGCGCAGGCGTTCCACAACCTAGCGTAGTCTTTCGGATCAGGCGAACCGTAAGTGGCGTTGCGGCCCTTCCCGGTCACGGTGAACGTGTTGCGGTCCTTGCTCCAGGACGCCTTCTGGTTCTGCCATGCGTCGGCATTCTCGTCATAGAGCTGGAAGAAGCCCTCGTTCGTGTCGCTGGGGCTGGCCCAGTTGTTCGCCCACCCGTTGGTCGCGATTATGTTCGAGTCGACCCAGTAATCGGGCACGTTCTTGACAACGAAGATCCCGCCGTCGCGTTGCGGCCAGACGACCGCGGAGCAACGGACATTCCGCCCGCTGTTCGCATCCGCCCACGTGTCGTAGACCGACACGGTACCTGTGTAGCCGAACCGTTCGGACGACGCATAGAACTTGTCAGAGTTGCCCTGCGCCGCGGCGGGAATTGCCGCGATGACCAGCGCGACAACCACCGCCAGAATCCACACGAACTTCTTCATACTGGCCTCCACTGAAAACGGGGGAACGACCGACCGACAACACGACCTGCGCAACTGTGACCTTCTGGGAGAACGCCTACAATCTACGCTTAGAACCCGCGCGTGTCCACCTCCTTCAAGCAGGAAACTGAATGTGACTCCAGACGGCCGCGACGAAGTCGTGAGCAACGGTCTTGCAATCGGAGTCCCAATTCACCCACAAGACGGGGAGGAATCGAGAACCAGCGAGCAGTATCGAAGCGACACAGTGGTCAGCGGATGCAGCTGCCTCTACAAAAATGTAGAAGTGTCGGAATTTCACACACAATTTCTGAGGGAGACGAAGGAGATACAGATGCCTCGTCAGGCTCGCGGCGGCTGGGGCGCCGACGACGCGGGCGGGGTCCAGCGCTTGATGCGATCGAAGATGGAGCCGCCGACGAACTCACGGAGGATGGAGTTGTCGGGCACGGGGTCGGGCGTCATCACGCGGAACCACTGCAGGAACGAGAGCAGGCGGTTCGATTCAAGATACTCGGCCGTGTCGGGCCGCACCTGAAGAAGCAGCGGCTCGGCGAACGGCCGCAGCACCGACAGCTCGTGCACCAGGGACGAATTGAAGATCGCGTCCGCGTTCTCCTGGAAGCAGAAGATGTTCTTCTTCTCCCCGCGCACCACGGAATCCCACCGGCGCAGCGTGTCGGTGGCGTTGTAGCCCCGCGTGGCGGCGTCGCGCACAATGCGCCTGATGAGCCTGCAGTCGGACGTGCTGACCCGGTTGTGCCGGTCGAGGTTCAGCTGCGTCAGCGCCGACACGTAGATCCGGAACAGGCTGCCGGGCGGCAGGCTCGACACAAGCTCGGGGTTCAGGCCGTGGATGCCCTCGACGACGATGACGTGGTCGGCGGCCAGGGTCACCGTCTCTCCCTCGCCGCTCTTCCCGGTCAGGAAGTTGTACTTCGGCAGCCGCGTGGGCTTCCCGGCGATGAGCGTCGCCAGATTGTCGTTGAAGCGCTCGAGGTCGAGCGCGTGCAGCGTTTCGTAGTCGAGGTCGCCGTTGGCGTCACGCGGCGTGCGCTCGCGATCGACGAAGTAGTCGTCAAGGCCCAACGACATGGGCCGCAGGCCGTTCACGACCAGCTGGATCGCCAGCCGCCTGGAGAACGTCGTCTTGCCCGACGAGCTGGGCCCGGCGATGAGGACGACGCGCAGCCGCGGCAGGGTGCCGGCGATGTCGCTGGCGATGCGGGCGATGCCGGCCTCGTGCAGGGCCTCGGCCACGAGCGAGATCTCGTGCACCCGCCCGGCGACGATCGTATCGTTGAGCGCACCTGCGTCGCGAATGCCGAGCCGGTCGAGCCAGTTGCCGGCCTGCTCGAACACGGCATAGAGCTTGGGGTACGGCGTGATGGGGCCGAGTTCCGTCGGCGCGTGCTGGTGCGGGAACTGCAGCATGAACCCGGGCGGAAACGCATGCAGCGCGAAGTACTTCAGGTAACCGGTGGAGGGCACCAGGTACCCCTGGAAGTAGTCGCACCGGCCGTGGAGCGCGTAGAGGACGATGGAGCCGCGGTCGCGGTGCGAAAACAGCCGCGTGGTGTCGAAGTCGCCCGACTCGCGGAAGAGGGCGAGGGCTTCGGCCACCGGCACCACCGTCCGCACGATGGGCGCATCCTCCGCGACGATCTCGTGCATGCGCCGCTGGATACGCCGCAGTTCGTCCTGCGTGAACGGCTCGCGTCCGCGAATCTCGCAGAAGTAGCCGGCCGCCGTCGTGGCCGAGTGCTCGATAAAGACCTCGGTGCCGGGGAACACCTCGTCCACGGCCACCAGCATCAGCAGTTCGAGCGACCGCCGGTAGATCCGCGCCCCGTCCGCGCTGCCCAAGTTCACAGGCACGACCGCAGCATCCTCGGTGAGCCCCCAGGTCAGCTCGCGCAGGCGGCCGTCGACGATCGCCGCGACCAGCGGCACCTCAGGCGCGCCGAGCGCCTCGTGCAGGATGGCCTCGATCGCCGTGCCGGGCGGGGCCTCGTAGATCCGGCCGTCGGCCAGCCGCGCCTGCACGTGCGTGCGGGGGGAGGCGGGATGGATGTCGGCGGGAGACGGTGTCATGACCCCTACTCCATCTTTCGCGTGGCGTCCCACCAGAGGTAGACGCAGATGCCGGTGAAGAGCACGGCCGACACGATCTGCGACGTGGCATCGTGATCGAAGAACGGCGTCTTGATCCCGTCCTCCGCATAGCACACCGCACGCCCGAACACCTCGAAGTGCCAGCCATTGCACGGAATCAACCTGAGCGCCGCGCCGATCACGCCGCCCAGCGCGCCGCCGGCCATGAAGCCGGAGGCGATGATCACGCCGCGCTCGCGCATGATCTGCCCGCGCCGCTCGCCCGACCGGTCCGCCCGCTTGCCGAGGTAGTGCGCCAGCGCGCCGCCCACCAGCGCGGGCAGGTTCAGCTCGAGCGGCAGGTACATGCCGAGCGCGAACACCAGCGTCGGCACGCCGAGCATCTCCACCATCACCGCGATCATCGCGCCGGCGCCGAACAGCAGGTACGCCACGGGCTGGTGGCTCATGAAGCCCTCCACCAGCGCCTTCATGATCGACGCCTGCGGCGCCGCCAGGATCGGGCGGGCGTCGCCAACGGCCGCCTCGCCGAATTGATACGCCTGCGCCAGCATGACGATGGCGAATCCGGCGGCAATCGCGGACACGATGACGCCGAGGAACTTCACGCGCTGCTGGGTGGCCGGCGTGGAACCGAGCCAGTAGCCGGTCTTGAGGTCGGTGATGGTCTGGCCCGAGATCGAGAGCGCCGTGCAGACCATGCCGGCGATGGCCATCACGAAGAACATCCCCGTCGGCCCCTCGAGGCCGAACCGCAGCAGCACCACCGACGAGAAGATGATCGTCAGCATCGTCATGCCCGACACCGGGTTGCGGGCCACGGTGGCGATGGCGTTGGCGGCGACCGACGCGAAGAAGAACGAGAACACCAGCGTCAGGGCGAGGCCGATCAGCACGATGTCCAGCGACGGCGTCAGGCTGCCGAAGAACACCGCGATGGCGAGCGCCGACGCGATGACGCCGACCAGGATGATCATCACCGGGATGTCGCGATCGGTGCGCTCCCCCGCCTCGGCATGCTTCGCCTTGAAGGCCTTGAACGCGATGCTGAACGACCCGGCGACGATCTTCAGCGACTTGATGATGCCGAAGATGCCGGCCGTGGCGATGGCGCCGACGCCGATGAAGCGCACGTATCCGCGGAAGATCTGGTTCGCCGTCATCGCCGCGATCGGAATCGCGGCCGGCGAGACGATCTGATCGCCCAGGTGCTGCCCGATCATCCAGATCACCGGCACCAGCACGAAGTTGGAGAGGACGCCGCCGGCGACGAGGATCATCGACGAGCGCAGCCCCATCACGTAGCCCAAGCCCAGGATGAAGGCGACGGCGTCGAAGCTGGTCGCCACTTTCGCCTTCTCGGCCAGCGTCTTCACGAACGGCACGAACTGGAAGTCGATGTACTCCTTCCACACCTGGAAGGTCGTCACGAGGAAGTCGTAGATGCCGGCAATCGCCGTGGCCTGCAGCAGCAGCTTCGCCTGCGAGCCGCCCTTCTCGCCGGTGACCAGCACTTCGGTGATCGCGGTGGCCTCGGGGTACGGGAACTCGCCGTGCATCTCGCGCACGAAGTAGCGGCGCAGCGGGATGATGAACAGCAGCCCGAGGCACCCGCCGGCCAGGCAGATGAAGATGGTCTGGACCGGGTGCGGGCTGAGCTGCAGCGCGTAGAGCGCGGGCAGCGTGAAGATGGCGCCGGCCACCAGCGATCCGGACGTGCCCCCGATGCCGCTGATGATGACGTTTTCCAGGATGGTCGACCGTCGGCGGAACACACGCGCCAGGCCGATGGCCAGAATCGAGATCGGGATCGCCGCCTCCATCACCTGCCCGACCTTGAGGCCGGAGTAGGCCGAGGCCAGCGTGAAGATCACGCAGAGGAACAGTCCCCAGCCGACCGATCGGAACGTCGCCTCGGGCACCTTCGCCGAGGCCGGCACCATGGGCTGGTAGACCCCACCCGGCGGCAGCTTCGTATAGGCGTTGGGCGGAAGGGAACTCGACTCGGGTGCTCCGTGGCCGACGGACATGCGACTCCTCCAGTGAACGGGCGCGAGGTCGTGCTGAAGTCTACTTCATGTCGCGCAGCAGCAGGCCGCCTCGGTACAGGCAGTAGATAGCCGCCATCTGGATCACGTGGAACAGGTCGTTGTGGTTGAACCGGGGATGCGGGGCGAGGCGAAACGCCTGGATCGCGCCGGCCACCACCGACACGCCGACGCCGACCGCGAGCCAGCCCGCGGCGGGCGTGATGCCGGTTGGCTTAAGAAACCACGCGGCGAGCAGAATCGCGAGGAGCGCCGAGCCGTAATCGATGACGACGAGCAGGAAATTGTCGCGGGTCAGGACGACTTCGAGGAAGACCAGCAGCTTGAGGACGACAATCGCCAGCAGGGCCCACTGCAGCGGCCCGACCGCGGCGGCCAGGACGGCGGCGCCGAACAGGCTCGCGCTGCCGAAGCCGGTGGAGATGAGCGTGATCTTCCAGAGGACGCGGCCGGCGCCAGGCGGGATCATCTGGATGAACCCGTGATACGTGCCGCCGACAAGCGCCGCCACCGCCGTCATCACGAAGCCGAACGCCCACAGCCGAATGGTGAGCTGGCCGCTCGCGGACGCCGCCCCATAGAGTCGCAGCGCCAGTAGAAGCGCCAACGCCCCCAGCACGTAGTCGGTCAGCATCGTCATCGGCTCGGTGATTCGCATACTATCGCCCAACCCCAATCACAATCGCGTTGCCGAACGGCGTCTCCAGGCGCGGGCCCTGGGCGAGCCCGGCGTCCGAGAGCCAGCCTCGGATCTCCCCTTCGGTGAACGTATCGCCGCGGTCGGTCGCCACCAGCATGTTGAGGGCGAACATCGCACCCATCGCCGGCGCGGTGCGGTCCTGGTCCATCACGAAGTCCATGATGGCCACGCGGCCGCCCGGGTTGAGGGCCGCCGCGCACTTTCGGACGAGCGCTGCGTTCTCGTCGGGAGCGTTGCTGTGCACGACGGCGGAGAGAAACACGAGGTCGAAGCCACCCGGCAGTGGGTCCTTCAGATAATCGCCGGTCACCGTCGTCACACGCGCGGACAGCCCAGCGGCCTCGATGTATCGGCGGGTGATCGGCACGACGTTCGGCAGATCGAAGACCACGGCCTGGAGGCCCGGGTTGTGCCGCGCGAACGCCATCGCGAACGCGCCGGAGCCGCCGCCCACGTCCAGCACCCGCGCCACGCCAGTGAGGTCGAGCATCGACGCGACGATGGGCGCCTGTTGCGCGGCACGGAAGTGCATCGCCGCGATAAACGGCTCGAGCCAGCCCTCGCCGCGGTCGTTGATGGCCTCCCGCAGGGCCGGCGCGCCCTGACGGACGGCGTCGGTCATGCCGCTCCAGGCATGCCACATCGACACGCTGTGGCCAAGGCCGCCTATGAAGTCCGGGCTGGTCTCGACCAGATACTGCCGGCCCGCCCCGGTGTTGGCGAACAGGTCGTCCGACTTCGCCAGCAGGCCGATGGCCACCAGCGCGTTCAGCAGGCGATCGGTCGCGCGCGGATGCGTGCCCAGGCGCGCGGCCAGCACCGCGGACGACAACCGATCGCCGCCCAGCGCGGACCAGATCTTCAACTCGACCGCCGTCAGCAGCACGCGACTCGCCTGGAAGCCCATAGCGATGTCGCGGATGGCGGCTGGCGCAAAGTCGGGTTGCAGCATGACGACTCCGATAGCCAATTGGGGACGGGGCGCATTTCGCGCTTGTGGACTGGGAACATCCTGCGTACGGCTTCGCGAAACCCGCCCCGTCCCCAATCGGACAGCAATCCCCGCTATGATATGGCAGCTTTCGGCCTCCGGAACCCACGATGTCCCAGTCAGCCGATCTCGATGCCCGACGCCGCTTTCTGATTCGCGTGCTGCAGCTTGGCGGCGCGAGCGCGGCCGCCGTGGTCTCAGGCGCGCTGCTGGCCGGCCGAAGCGCGCGGCCCGAGGAGATCACGCCGGTCGTCGGCGGGCGCGATCACGGCGTCGCCGCCAATCCGGCGCTGCCCGAACTGGTGGTCGCCCAGGGCGAGTCGCCGCAGGCCCTGGTGCAGCGCGCGCTCGCGGAAATGGGCGGCATGGGCCGCTTCGTCGCCCGCGGCGACACCGTCGTCGTCAAACCGAACATCGCGTGGGACCGCTCGCCGGAACAGGCCGCGACGACGAACCCGGACGTGGTGGCGGAGGTGGTGCGGCAGTGCCTGGCGGCGGGAGCGGGATCGGTGATCGTGACCGACGTCTCCTGCAACGACGCGCAGACGTGCTTCGAGCGCAGCGGGATCGCGGCGGCGGCGAAGGCGGCGGGCGCCGAGGTGGTGCTGCCCGAGCCGCGGTTCTTCACGCAGGTCGATCTGAAGGGCGACACGCTGGGCGTCTGGCCCGTGCTCGAGCCGTTTCTCGACGCGCACAAGCTCATCAACGTCCCCATCGCGAAGCACCACAGCCTCACCGGCGTCACGCTGGGGATGAAGAACTGGTACGGCCTCATCGGCGGCAACCGCAGCCGGCTCCATCAGCGCATCCACGAGAGCCTGGTCGACCTGACGGCGTTCGCGCGGCCGACGCTCACGATCCTCGACGGGTATCGCGTGCTGATGCGCAGCGGCCCGACCGGCGGCGATCTCGAAGATGTCGAGCTCAAGAAGACGCTGCTCGTCAGCACCGACCCGGTCGCGATCGACGCGTATGCGGCGAAGGCCTGGTGGAACATCGACGTGCCGCGCCTGCGCTTCCTCCGCCTCGCTGAGGCGCGCGGCCTGGGCCGATCCGACTTCGCCGCGCTCCGGACGAAGGTCCTGACGGTGTAGCCGATGCAGCACCGCACCCTTCGCCGGATCCGCCTCACCTCGCAAATCGCCTTCTTCCTGCTGTTCGTCTTCCTGCTCGTGCAAACCGAGTTCCCGGGCTCGGTGCGCAGCGCGTCGCCCGACATCCGGGTGCCCTACCCGGTCGCCCTCTTCCTCGAGACCGATCCGTTGGTCGCGCTCGCCACGGCTCTCTCGACCCACACGCTGTACAGGCATCTCATCTGGGCCGTGCCGTTCCTGCTTTTGGCGCTGATCGTGGGCCGCGGGTTCTGCGGCTGGATCTGCCCGCTGGGCTCGCTCCACCACTTCATCGGCAGCTGGAAGAGCGAGCAGAAGCGCGGCGCGACGCTGCTCGAATCGAACCGCTACAAGCGCTGGCAGGCCACGAAGTACTACCTGCTGGTCGGCGTCCTGCTGATGGCCCTGTTCGGGTCGGCGTTCGGCCTGGTGCTCGATCCGCTCTCGCTGCTCATCCGCTCGATGTCCGTGTCCGTGCTGCCGGTGCTGAACTACGGCCTGCGCGCGGCGCTCGACGCGGCGTACGAACTGCCGCTGGGCCCGGCCAAGATCGCAGTGCAGGGCACCAGTGTCGTGCTGGGCGCGACGATGATGAGCTTCAAGCAACCGCATTTCCACCAGGCGGTGCTCATCGGCGGCCTGTTTCTCTTCCTGCTCGTGCTCAACCTCAGCGTCACGCGCTTCTGGTGCCGCGCCATCTGCCCGCTGGGCGCCCTGCTCGGCGTGTGTTCGACGTGGTCGCTCGTGCAGCTGCGCAAGCACGAGGAGAAGTGCGACGACTGCCGGCGCTGCCTGCTGCACTGCCAGGGCGGCGACGACCCGATTCCGGGCGCCACGTGGCGCAAGGCCGAGTGCCACCTCTGCCTCAACTGCCTCGGCGACTGCCCCACCGGCGGCATCTCGTTCCACTGGTCCATGACGCCGTCGCCGGCGAAGCAGACACGCGAGACGCCCGAGCTGAAGCGGCGGGCGCTCATCACCAGCCTCGCGGCAGGCACGGTGATGGTCCCGCTGCTGCGGACCGGCCCCGGGCTGAAGGCCGCCGGCAGCCCGCTGCTCATCCGCCCGCCTGGCGCCGTAGACGAGGGGCACTTTCTCGATCGCTGCATCCGCTGCGGCGACTGCATGAAGGTGTGCCCGAACAACGCCCTCCACCCGGCGCTTCTCGAAGGCGGCATCGAGGGAATCTGGACGCCGGTGCTGGTGCCGCGCATCGGCTACTGCGAGCCCAACTGCACGCTCTGCTCGCAGGTCTGCCCGACCGGCGCCATCTGGGAGATCACAGTCGCTGAAAAGACAGGTAGACGGGATTCGAACGTGGCCGCCCCGAATCCCGAATCCCGAACCCCGAATCCCGAACAACGAGACCCCATTCGCATCGGCACCGCCTTCTACGACCGCGGACGATGCCTCCCCTGGAGCATGGCCACCGAGTGCATCGTCTGCGAGGAGTGGTGCCCGACGTCGCCAAAGGCAATCTACCTCGTGCCGGCCGAGGTCACTGACGCGCAGGGGCAAACCAAGACCGTCAAGCAGCCCTACGTCGAGCCGAAGCGCTGCACGGGATGCGGCGCGTGCGAATTCGCGTGCCCGGTCAAAGGCCTCCCGGCCATCTATGTGACGGCGGCCGGCGAGAGCCGCTCCAAAGCCAACCAGTTCCTGCTCCGTGAAAACCAGCCCTCCGCGAGGACCTCGTCATGAAGACGCGCAAGTACCGCTCGATGGAAACCACCTTCCCGGTGACGCGCCGGGAGTTCGTCAAGACGGTGGGCGTGTGCTCGGCCGCGGCGGGCACGATCGTGCTCGGCGTGCCGTCGCCCTTGGACGCCCAGACGCCGGCCCCGCCGCCGCCCGAGACGAACATCGATGACTTCATGAAGGTGCCAAAGGGCAAGCACGCGCTGCCGGGGCCGTTTCCGGGCCGCGTGATCGAAGTGAAGGATCCAAAGTCACTCGTCGACGACAAGATCGACGCCAAGGCCGTCGCGGCGATGTTCGAGCGCGGCGTGAAGGCGCTCACCCAGAAAGACATGAAGGGCGCCTTCGACCTCTTCTTCGAGCCGGGCGACGTCATCGGCATCAAGGTCAACCCGGTCGGCCCGCCGCTCATCAACACCCACGTCGAACTGACCCAGGCCGTCGTAGCGTGGCTCATCGCCAACAAGGTCGCGCCCGATCACATCGTCGTCTGGGACCGCTTCGACTACATGCTGAAGGACGCGGGCTACACGCCGGACGCGTTCCCGAAAGGCGTGCGGATCGAAGGCCTGCAGACGATGGACGAGGCCGGGAACAAGTGGAAAGACGCGAACGGCAATCACGTCAGCCTCAACAACTTCGACAAGGACGTCTTCTACTTCGCGAAGGGCATCGTCGGCAAGGGCGTGAAGGGCTACCCGAGCGACGAGTTCTACCTGAACCAGCACGTCTACAACGGGGAGTATTCGTACTTCGGCAAGCTCGTCACGAAGCAGTTGACGAAGATCATCAACTTGGCGGCGTTCAAGAACACGGGGCCCGGCATCTC
>Ga0315283_10006629_pt1 | contig 10354 bp, 10 predicted proteins | sample YL17G09_0_MG_FD_204541 | JGI IMG/M metagenome (GOLD analysis project Ga0315283, IMG submission 204541) | Sediment microbial communities from Yellowstone Lake, YNP, Wyoming, USA - YL17G09_0 | ecosystem: Environmental > Aquatic > Freshwater > Lake > Sediment | place: USA: Wyoming | collected...
GGTGCTGATGGCGGCAGTTGCTGCGGTCGTTCGATCGCAACACGAGCACGACCACGTCCACGGCGAAGCCGAACACGTACACACCCACCGCCACGACGACGACCACCACCACCACACGCATCCCGGGCTCGCACCCGATACGCAGCACAGTCATTGGCATCGCCACGAGCCGCTCGCGCACGCGCACCCGCATTGGCCCGACCTGCATCACCGGCACGAACACCATCGTTCGTGATGGGGCTACGACGATCGCGAAAGGAACCAGAGCGAGATCCAGCCGGCGATCAGCGCCAGGCCGCCGAGCGGTGTCACCGGGCCGAGCCAGCGCCACGATCCGAGCACCAGCCCGTAGATCGAACCGGAGAACAGCAGGATGCCGGTAGCGAAGAGCCACGGCGAAGCGCCGAGCGAGCGCTCGGTCGCGGCGCCGTAGAGGCCGAGCGCGAGCAGCACCACCGCGTGAAAGAGCTGGTAGTGGACGGCGGTCTCCCACGCCGAGAGCTGTTCCGGCGTGAGGCGACTGCGCAATGCATGGGCGCCGAATGCGCCGAGCGTGACACCAAGCACTCCGAACACGGCTGCGATGCGGATCCACATGGCGGCCGATGATAGCCGCGGATGGCTGGCTGACGCGGTGCGGGAGATCCTTTGGGGCGGAGATTGCCGACAATCGAGATGAGGCTGCCGCTCGCGATCGCGCGACGGCGCTAGCGCGTTCGACGGCGGAGCGTGTGCGAGGGACTCTCGCCGAAGAGCTTGCGATACTCGACTGCAAAGCGGCCGAGATTGCCGAAGCCGAGGCGCAGCGCGACCTCCGTGACGCTCGCCCGCGCGTCGCAGCGGAGCGCGCGCCGCACCTGATGCAGCCGGCGCAGGTGCAGAAAGCGGATGGGGCTCATTCCGTAGAGCGACTGAAACGCGTTGCGCAGCGTTCGCTCGCTGACCCCAGCCGCGTCACAGAGATCTGAGACATAGATCGGTGTGTCGAGCTTCTCGGCCAGCGCATCCTCGGCCCGGCGCACGACGCGCGTGTGCGAGATCATCGAAACGTCGGAACTCCTGCGCTCGCCCTGGGGATCGAGCGCGCATACCGCTGCGGTCAGGATCGACGCTTCGAGCGAACGTCGCGTCGCAACAGAGTCGAACACGTGCGGCGCGGCTTCGGCGAGATGAAATGCCTGCTGTAGCGCGTCGCGCAGCACGTCGAGCGCAGCGGGGCTTCGTTCCAGGAACGCGACGTCTCCAATGGGCTGCGCGGCTTCGACGCCACGCAGCCTGCGAGCCGCGTCGTCCAGCAGTGTGGATTCGCAGAGCAGCGACGCCCACACCATGCCACCAGTCGTGCGTCCGACGTGCTCGAAGCCGGGCCGATACGACAACAGCGTGCGTTCGTCCACCGCGCGGCCGTGCCAGAACGTCGCGCCCGAGCTTTCGAGTTGGAGCACGAGCGCGCAAGAGCCGGGCGGACCGCTGGTGCGCGTCGCGTACGGAACGTTCTCCGATCCGCGCATCAGCACGAGCCGGTCGAGCGAGACGCGCAACACCTGCGCCTCGATCGGGAGTGATGCGAGTTGCAGAACCTCACATTCGAGCACGCCGTTCGATGCGGAGAACTCGTCGAAGTCGCGAAACTTCATCGAGGCTACGCGCGGCTCGGTGTCGGTGAGCGGATGCGACAGGGGACGATCCTTGGGAATTGCTGGAACCCATACGGTTAGCCGGTTTGGCTGCTGGAAGCGAGGTTCGGGGCGGCTAGACTCAAGCGTCCCGCCGGCGGCTGTGAGGCGTTCCGGGTGTCATCGGCTTGGAGCGAGGCGTCGTGAACGAGGCAGATCGCGGTGTTCGTACGTGGCGTGTATTGGATGCGATGGCGCTCGCGGCGTTTGCCTGCGCTCTCACGGGTCCGGCGGCCGCGCAGCAGACGACCGAAGAGTTCGACAAGCCGGTCGTGTTGCACGCGGTCGACACTGCACCCGCAAAGTTGCTGCTCGGTCCCGGCTTTCGCGTCGAGGATGCCGTACCGACCGACGGGCTCACCGCGCGCTTCACGATCCGCTCGGAGGTGGGCGTGTTCGAGGCCTGGGGCGTCGAGTCACTCGCGCTGCGCGTCGCCGAGATCCCGGCGATCCGACTGCTCGATGAAGCCTGCCGGTCGGATGCGTTCGCCCGCGCCGCAGCCAACACGGCGGCGCGTCCGCTGCAACCCGAAGGCAGCGGACTCGAGCGATTCTTCGCCGAAGCGCCGGGCGCCGAACGCGTGCCGCTTCCGGTGGAACACGAGAAAGAGCTTCGCGATGTCGCGCGACGGCTCGGCGTCGACCCGTACACCTCGAACCCGCTGCTCGCCGCGCGACTCGATCAGCTCGCCTGGGTCGCTGCTGCGAGCCGCGTTGGCGTCGGCGCGCTGTTGCCGACGGCGGCGCCCGCCGCGATCGCGATGCCCGGTACTGAGGTTTCACACCATTGGGTCTATGACACGCCGGCCGGCGAATTGGTGACGAAGAACGAGCAGCGCCTGCGTGGCTTCGGCGCTGCGGATGAGCAGATCCGGGCATTGCAGGCGGCGCCGGGTTTCACGCTCTCCGTGCAGACGGCGCTCGTCGAAGCGCTCGGGCGCCTCGGCGAGGTGCAGGGCCGCGCCGACGTCGTGGCGCTCGCCGCGAGCGCCGCAACGCCCAATCAGGCGCTCTACCTGGTGGGCGCCGTCAGCATCCTCGCCGATCGCAACGAGCAGGCGCCGATCGACGTGCTGCTCGCACGCGGCACGCTCGTGGCGCGCCAGACGAGCGGCCAGCTCATCGCGCCGATCCCCGCCGACTACGTGTCGTGGAACGAGCGCATGGCGCGCTTCGCGCAGCGCGAAGATCTCGTCGCGGCCGAGCGCGGCGTCTGGATCTCGGGCCGCAGCACCGCGCGTGCGCGCGAGCGCTTCGAAGCGCTCGGCTGGGCGGTACACGAGGGCGTGAAGCCCTGAGACATCGCGCTTCGAAACGGCGATCGCCGCGCAGATCAAGGGCGCGAATCAATCGGCAGCAGCAGGTCTTCGAGGAAGAACGCGGAAAGCTCGGCGCGACCCGCGAGGCCCGACTTGCGATAGACCGCCACGGCCTGCTGACGCACCGTACGCTCACTCTTGCCGAGGATCGTCGCGATTTCCTTGTGGCCGTGGCCTTTTAGCAGCATCAGCGCGGTCTCGCGCTCGGCGGGCGTGAGACCCCAACGCTGGAGCTGTGCGTCGATCTCCTCACCGAGTCCGCGCAGCAGGCCGTCGGCCCGCGCGCGCCATGCGTCGCGCTCGGCTCGGTTCACCTCCAACGCGTGACCGACCGTCGCGAGCGAACGCCGTGCCGTCGCCCAGCTGACCCATAGCCACACGACCGTGCCGAGCGAGAGCGCGAGCAGCGACAGCTCGAAGGCGATGTGGAAGAAGCCCGGGTCGCTCGGCAGATCGAGCGCCAGGTCGGTCGCGCCCCCCGCGGCGATTGCGACGAGAACGGCCGAGAGCGCGACGCGCCGCCAAAGATCCCCTTCATATGTCGAGATCGTCATCTGATCCTTCCGCTGAGCAGCGCTCGCGGCCCGATTGCGTCATTTGCTGGATTCCGTTCTTAGCCATAGGAAGCGATCCTGATTGTGCGTCCCGTACCGGGACCAGGAGAATCCAGATGCTACCGATCCCGAATCCGCTTCATCCCGCCGTCGTGCATTTCCCGATCGCGCTCGCGGTCATGGCGCCCGCCGTTGCGGTCGCTGCGCTCGGGGCGATCCGCGCGGGGTGGATTCCCGCGCGCGCCTGGATCGGCGTGGTCGTACTCCAGGCGGCGCTCGTCGGATCCGCCTTGGTTGCGATCGAGACCGGGGAAGACCAGGAGGAGAAGGTCGAAGACGTCGTCGCAGAGAGCCACATCGAGGCGCACGCAGATGCCGCGGAACGATTCCTTTACGTCGCGATCGGGGCTGCGCTCGTCTCGGCAACGGGCCTGCTGAGCGGTGGACTCGGCGGCACCGGGCGCGCAGTCACGGTAGCTGCCGGACTCGCCGTGCTGGCGGCGGGCGTCTCCGTCGGTCACTTGGGCGGCGAATTGGTGTACAAGTACGGCGCCGCGCGTGCGTATACGAGCGAGGCCCAATCTCCGGCGGCGGCTGAGCGGCGTGAAGCGCGGCCGCGAGATACAGACGATTGATGGCCGGTGAGAGAGTTCCCCGATCACCGGTCGCTTCCGCCCGCACTCGTCTTCGCACTTCGGTGCGCGTCGCGTAGACTCGCGCACGTTGGACGCGGAGATGCTGCGATTGCGTATGGGACGATGCGCCGAGCGGCTCTGCACCGGCATTGCGTTGTTGCTGATCGCGAGCGGAGTTCTCGGAGCCGAGCGTGCGGATGCACAGGCTCGTCCGGTCCGTCGCACCGGACGTCTCACGCTGAGTTCGGGATTCGACTTCAGCACGGGGGACTATGGGTCCTCCGGGACGACGCAGATCGCGTACGCGCCGTTCTCGGTCAAGTACGCGCGCGATCCCTTCGTGCTGAAGCTGACCATTCCGTACATCCGCATCACCGGGCCGGGCAACGTCGTAGGTGTGGACGGTGTACTGCTCACCGGCGGAAGCGCGAAGCGAGAGACGAATGACGGCCTCGGTGACGTGATCTTGAGTACCGGGTACGTGTTGGCGCCGTTGCGCCCCGCATGGCCCTACCTGGAGTTCACCGGGAAGGTGAAGTTTCCGACGGCCAGCGAGAAGCGCAGTCTCGGCACCGGTGAGTTCGACGGAACGCTGCAGGTCGAAGCCTCGAAGACCTTCGCTGCGTTCACGCCGTTCCTGACTGCCGGGTATCGCTTCGTCGGCAATCCGCCCGGAAGCAATCTGCACAACGTCATCTTCTCCTCGGTCGGATTCGACTACCGCGTAAGCGCCCGTCTCGATGCGGGGCTCACCTACGAGTGGCGGCAGACGGCGTCTCCCTCGGTCGGGGACTCGCAGGAACTCTCCCCGTATCTGTCGTGGAAGATCAACAGCCACATCTCGCTCACACCGTACGCTGTCTTCGGGCTCACGCGTGCGGCGACCGACGCCGAAGTCGGATTTGGGGCCAGCTACCGCTTCTGAGGTTGGCGCTCAGTCGGATTCCGGGCGTTCCAGTTCCGGCTTCTCGATCTCTGGCGCCTCGAGTTCTGGTCGCTCGACCTCGGGTCGCTCGACTTCCGGCTTTTCGATCTCCGGCTTGGCTACTTCCGGCCGCTCGACTTCGGGACGCTCCACCTGGGGCTTCTCGATCTCCGGCGTTTCGATCTCGGGGCGTTCGAGCTCCGGCTTTTCGATCGCCGGTGGCTCCACTTCTGGTCGCTCGACTCGAGGACGCTCCACATCGGGCTGTTCTAGTTGGGGCGTCTCGACTGCTTCGGGTCGCTCCCTATCTTCGACACGCTGCTCGCGATCGGGCATTCCCGTCGTCGCGCGAGGTTCGGCTTGGGGCAGCGTGCTCCGATTCTTGCGGTCGCTCTTCGGTGACTCGGGAGTGAGCGGCTGAGGCGCTTCGATCCGGATCTCGTTCACCAGCACGCGGCCCCCGGCACTCCATTTCCCGCTGACGATCACGCGGTCGTCGCGCTTCACTTTGCCGACCGCCGCGGACGCTACGGACGCCTCGACATCCGCGAAGTTCGTTCGGAAGCGCCCCTTCACCGAGTCACCCTGGACGAGACCTTCGATCGCGACGCGCTCGGGAGGCTTCTCCCATCGCACGGAAGGCTCGATGCGCGTGGCATCGAGGATGCCCGTCCGCGCGTCGAGGCGACCAATCACCAGAGTCGAGCGATCCGCGACGTTGGCGCCGATTGCCGCATGGTTCGCGATGCGGAGCTCCCCGACCCCGAAGCCGCCGCTCTCGAGCGGGCGCAGCGGACCAGTGACGCTGACGCGATCGCTCGTCGCGACGCGATCGACGCGCGTCGCGACGACGATGCCATCGGCCTGGCGCAAGCCACTCACCGCCAGGAAATCGCCGATCGCGATGTCGGCGAGCGCGAGCGGTCGCTGGCTCGCGCGGTCGCCCAGCGGCACGTCGGGTCCGACACGGACGTCTTGACCGAGTACGACGAGCGCGCCCCGTACCGGATCGATTTCGAAGACGGGCCCCACCGCCGCGTCGCGCACCGCGATGCGCTTGGCGCGAAGTCGATCGCCGCGACCAGTCGCCTCGACCACGACGAGCTGGCCCACCGCGAGATCCACGGGACTCGCCGCGGCGCCATTCGAGTCGATCGCGGTCAAATCGTCGTATGCCACCTCGAGCCCGTTCACGCAGACGCTGCCGAAGCCCGTTACGATGCCGACGATCCCGGTGCCGCCGATTCCGTCGCCGCTGCGCACGGCCGCGGTTTTCTCGACGGACCGCGGCGTCGAGTGGCCCGTGCCGCCGACACCATCCTTCTCGCGGTCGTTGGGCCGCGGCTTCGGGCCCGGCCGCGGTTGCTGGCCGGTTCCGCCGATGCCGTCGGTCTGCGTCTGACACTCCGCGCGAACCGTCGCCGCCGGCAACACCAGCGCGAGGCCGACACCGAGTGTGATCGCCGCGCGCAGCAGCACCCGGATCGCGCCACGCAGGGAACCTGCCTCAATCATCGTCGTCGCTCGCGGGCGGCGGCGTATCCTCGAGCGTCGCGTCGGCTTCGTAGTAATAGGTGCCGAAGCTCATCCGGTGGCGCGCGGCGCGCTTGCCGGTATCGCGCTTCTTCAGTTCGATCGCGCGCCGGTTGACCGCCTGCAGCGCTTCCATGCCGGTGCGCGTGGCGAGCCTGGCGAGTTCGACCGTGGACTCCCGCGTGAGATTTCCGTAGTAGACGCTGCGCTCGAGCAGCGCCGGACGCACGCCCGAGAGATTCCGCGCTGCGCTTGCCACATGGTCGTGGAGATTGCGGCCAAAGAAGAATGCCTTCTCGTCGAAGCCCTCCGTCGGGACGTAGGCCTCCGTGTCGAGCCACACGAGATTGTTTTCGTCTATGCGCACGACCCCGAGTCGCCGCAACTCGTCGAGAATGGCGCGCGGCCGGATGTCCCGGGAGACCGAAGAAACCAGGCCGTCGAAGGTCGGCTCCTTGCCGGTGCCGCTGCCCCAGGCGAGCGCACGCGGCCGGCCTTCCCGATTCAAGTAGGCGGGTGTGCCCGTCCAGCGAGCGACCAGCAATGCTCCGAGTGACACCGAACGCGGCGCAACGTGCTCTCCTCCGACCTCTCCGCGCAACTGCTTCACGTCTTTGCGATGGATGCCCGTGAGCAGCGTGATCCGGCTGTCGGTCTGCGCCTTCCCCTCGATCGGGAAGTCGCGCAGCGCCACCTCGACGTAGACCTCCTTCAACAGCTGGGCGAGCGTCGGATGCGTGACGTGGTTCGACAGCAGCAGTCGCACGAGCGGACGCAAGACGTGCCGCAGCGCTCGCAATAGCGAGGGGGGCGGAGTCGGCGCGCCAGCAGGTACTCGGATCTTCAAGAATGCCCCTGAGCCGGGTGAGCGGGCCCCAGTTAGCATAGACCCCGCTACCCGCTCAGCTCTCACGGGCAACGGGCCAAGCGGATCCCCAGTCCCACCGGGACCGCGTCGCTGCGGTGTTCCTGCTAGCTGTGCGCCACTTGCGCGACCCTTGCTCCCCTCACTCGCAGTGCCGCGAAGACGAACACGAGTTTCGCACCCAGGCCGCAGCTCGTTCCGGGGGCAGATCCGGCTGTGGCAAGCCCGGCGGTGGGGACGGCTGCGCCGAGTGATTGACTGTGCAGACGATCACGACACAACGAGACGAGCGCCGTGCCGGTGCACCGTGCTTGCCACGTGTTGCCGGAGTTCCCCTTCCGATGTCGCGATCGTCATCTCATCTCGCCGCTGCGCAGCTCTCGCGTTCCGATTCTGTCGCCTGCAGGACTTCGCTCGGACGCATCAATCGCGATCCTTCGTGATCGCGCGTCCCGGCCATCGCGCGAGAATGACAATCCAATCAGGAGCAGGGACTCGATGTACAGCTGCAAGCAGCGCGGGATCGCGCTCCTCTACGGCGTCTTCTGCCACGCTGCGTTCGCACTTGGAATCGCTGCGATGATGCTCGGTCTCTACACGGGGCTCGAAGTCGGACGCGGCACGATTACCGGCATCGCCGGTGGCGTGGTCGATGGAGTGCTGGTGCTCCAGTTCGTCGTGATTCATTCGTTTCTGTTGTCTGCGCGCGGCCGCGCGCTGCTGGCCCGCTTCGCGCCATTCGGGATCGGACGCGAACTCAGTACCACGTCGTTCGCGGCGATCGCCTCGCTGCAGCTGCTGCTCACCTTCGTCGCCTGGTCGCCGATCGGCCCCGTCTGGTGGGAGCCGCACGGTACGCTGCGCGTCGTGATGAGCGTGGCCTACGCAGTCTCGTGGGGAATGCTGCTCAAGGCGATGGCCGACGCGGGCCTCGCGCTGCAGACCGGCTTCCTCGGCTGGGGCGCGGTGGTACGCGATCGCGCGCCGCGCTACGAGGACTTCCCGGCACGCGGCTTGTTCCGCTACGTGCGCCAGCCGATCTACGTGGCTTTCGCGCTCACGCTCTGGACCGGCCCGGTATGGACTCCTGACCATCTGCTGCTGGCTGCCGCGTGGACGCTCTACTGCGTCGCCGGGCCGGCGCTGAAGGAGCGCCGCTACCGAGCCGTCTACGGCGATCGCTTCGAGCGCTACCGACAGCTCGTTCCGTACTGGTTTCCCGCGCTGCGCAAGCTCGACGCGCGGCTGCTCGACTAGAGTCCTGGTTCCGCGGGCAGGCTCACTTCGAATCGCTACGCGTCGACGGCGGCGAGCCGCGCCTCGGCTTCGAGGTGGCCGAGCATGCGCTCCTCGGCGGCCTCGTGCGCCTCGAAGATCCCGACGAAGTCGATGAGTTCGCGCGCCGCCTCGGCGTGCGAGACGTGGGCGAGGTCCGCGTCGATCTCGGCGAGGCGTGACCGGAATACTTTGTGTGCGTCGAGGAAGCCCTGGAGCACGTGGCGGTGGGGGAGCCGTGCGCTGGTCAGCGCCGGTTCGTAGAGACGATCCTCGTCCTGCAGGTGGCTTTCCAGCGATTCGCGCATCCGCGAGAAGGCCTTGCGGATCAGCGCGAGGTCTTCGGTCTCGCTGACAGCGCCGATGATCTCCGCGACCATCGAATCGATCCGGCGATGCTGGGTCGAGATCAGATCCTGGATGGAGGCCGTGGCCGTGGACATCGCGTTCGCCTGCCTGTGCCGGGTTCTGACCCCCCATCGGCAGCCGGGCCGCGTTGTCTGAGTCTGGGCACTGTCCGCAGGCCGCGGAAGCTCGCTCCGATGCGTCTGTGCGGGTCAGCGCAGCGCTGCCAAAGGGGAGCTCGACACGAATCGGAGAAGCTCGGCGTGCAGCTTCGGCCAGCGCTCGGGTCGGTGCTCGTAGCGGCGCATCTCCTCCACGGCGCGCTCGAGCGGCCAGCCCTCGTCCAGCATGCGCAGCGCCGCCACGGTGTAACCGGTCCGATCGGAACCCGATGCACAGTGGAGCAGCACCCGCTCTCCCGATCGCAGAAGCGTGAGGACCTCCCGAAGCTCTGCGGGCGGCGGCAGGGATTCTACACGCCATGCATACACCGACACGCGCATCCCGAGACGCCGCGCTTCCTCGTGCGCGGGGATCGGCCCAGTCAGGCTGACCACGTGCTGGATCGCATAACGTTCACGGACCCAGCGCAGAAAGCGTGCGTCCGGTCTCGCCGAGCGAAACAGGGAGTCTCCGACGCGCCCGAAGTTGTAGGCGGGCTCCGGAACTCCGAGTTGCCATGCGAGCCGTCTTCCCACTTCGTGATACGGCGCGCGCAACAAGCGGGACTCGATCAGCACGCGGGCGCACGTGGGAACTGCCGCGATCGAGAGCGCGCCCATCGCCGCCAGCAGAAAATGGCGCCGGAGTCGGCTTTCGACCATGTGCACTTCCTCCGCTTCGCGGACGATAGCGCCCGGCAAGCGCCGTCGGGGCGGACCGGGCGTACACCAGCGGGTACCGTCAGGGGCGGAAGGGGCTGCGCGTCGCGCATCGACATCCCGCCTCGTCGTTCTAACCTGCGCCGGTGGAAACTGTCCTCGCGCTTCGGCTGGACGTCTAGATGGCGACGCGTGGTCCGCGCCGCCACGCCGGCATCCCATTCATTCTCGTCGCGGTGTTCATCGACATGCTCGGCATGGGACTCGTGTTCCCTGTGCTGCCGGTACTGGTCGGCAACTTCACGGCGAGCCGCGAGGCGCAGTCCTACTGGTTCGGCGCGCTCGCGGTGAGCTACGGGCTGATGCAGTTCTTCTGCGCGCCGCTATTGGGTGCGCTCTCCGATCG
>Ga0315283_10006630_pt1 | contig 10353 bp, 6 predicted proteins | sample YL17G09_0_MG_FD_204541 | JGI IMG/M metagenome (GOLD analysis project Ga0315283, IMG submission 204541) | Sediment microbial communities from Yellowstone Lake, YNP, Wyoming, USA - YL17G09_0 | ecosystem: Environmental > Aquatic > Freshwater > Lake > Sediment | place: USA: Wyoming | collected...
CATCTGGGGTTGGTTTGCTGAGCGCTCACCCTTTGCCTTTGAGCTAGACTTCTCACCCGCCCCGGGTATGGCTCACTTTTTAGTCAGCAGCCCGCCCATTCTGTCTGCCCTGGCAATGGAAGCTTCGCTGGATATATTCCTACAAGCAGGAATGGAGCGCATCAGGCGTAAGTCGGTGGCTCAGACCAGCTACCTGATCGATTTATTCGATGCCAAACTTGCCCCACTCGGCTTCAACCTGGGAACACCAAGAGACCCAAGCGTGCGTGGCTCACACGTCTCCATCCGCCACCCTGAAGGTTACCGGATTAATCGCGCCCTGATCGAGGAGATGGACCTAATCCCAGACTTCCGAGAACCTGACAATATTCGCCTGGGCATCGCATCGTTATATAACAGTTTCGAGGAAATCTATGATGGCATTGAACGCATCCGATGTGTAGTGGAGGAGAAGCGCTACCTGCACTACCCGGACAAACGGCTGGCGGTGACATAACCAGAACACTTATACCCTGTGTGCGATAACCACTTCCACCGGCAGCCCCCACATACTCCTGGCTTGGCGTTTTTCAAGGTAGAACCCTGCTAGTTGGACCAACCTGTGGGCATCAATCGGACGGCAGTCTACGTAGGCGGCCAGCTTTTCGTGAAACCATTCGTATAGCCGTTCGACCCATCCTGGCTGCTCGGTTTTCAACATTGCGACTACTCCCAGGCGGCCTCCTGGTACCAGCACGCGGTGGCATTCGCCCAGCACAAGCGGGATCTCTGGTGTGTCGAATAATTCCAGCGTGAAGCAGATGAAAACAGCATTGAAGCTTCCACTATTGTAGGGTAGCCTGGCTCCATCTCCCTCCAGCAAACTCACCCGCGCTTCCATACCGGCATTTGCCAGCCTCTGGCTTGATTTTTGCAGCATGCCACGTGAGAGATCGATCGCATATACCTCTCCCGTGGTCCCTGTTTGGTGGGAAAGCTCCACCAGGGCTTTACCAGTCCCACACCCGACCTCCAGGATGGACTCACCTGGATTAATTGACAGCATATCCAGCCCCTGGTGCATAAACTGCGTTTCACTTGAGCCTGCCAGTCCATCGTAGATGTGGCTCAGGCGATCATATGCCATTTTGGCGGAATTTTTAGAGCGTTTCACCCGGCTTATTTGCATGGATGCTCCATTGAGATAATTATAAACAAATAAATCCTATTCACCGCAGAGACCGCAGAGTACGCAGAGAATGATTGTTATTTCACCGCAGAGACCGCAGAGAGCGCTGAGAAACACATTATTATGAACATTTAAATCCAGTTTTCACCGCTGAGCACGCTGAGTGCGCAGAGAGAAAACAAAGAATAATAAAATATATTATTCATGAGGCAGTCGATGAAGAAATAATGGAAGTACGGTTTACCATTCACAAAAAAACCGCTGTGTTAATACGGAAATTCATTTACTATTCTGTGGACTCCATGCTTGAGAAGTTTTTCGTTGAAATTAATCAACAGCCCTACTTTACAGCCTGATAATTTTAGATAGGAAATCACCTGTGCGTGATGGATAGGCATAATTTGATCAACTGATTTTATCTCAACGATTACTTTGTCTTCCACCAGCAGATCGATCCTATAACCACAGTCAAGTCTGACACGTTTATAGACCAAAGGAAGTGGTTTTTGGGATTCAACTTTCAATCCCAGAACTCCTAACTCATACATCATACAGGCTTCATATGCCGACTCTAATAATCCTGGTCCTAAGCCTTTATGAACCTCTATGGCTGCACCAATAATCGATTGAGTGATCTTATCTAACTCTTCTCTTTCACCCATTTAGATATCCTTAAAAATCTCAATGGTTGTATAAATAAAGTATTTCTCAGCGATCTCTGCGGTTTATTCTTTTCTGAATAATTATAATATTTCTCAGTGCTCTCAGTGGTAAATATTTTTACATTTGCTCAGTGCTCTCAGCGATCTCAGTGGTTTATTCTTTTACGAATAATTATATTATTTCTCAGTGCTCTCAGTGATCTCAGTGGTAAATATTATTTGCTAATATGTTGCATTCGCTGCTGCTTCTTCAGAATTCCACCCGGTTCCGTCCGCCATGCTTGGCACGGTACATGGCAGCATCAGCCCGCTCGATGAAACCTGCCACATTATCCTGTGTAGAATACTCGCTTACTCCCAGGCTGATCGTCAGTCGGCGATGATGTGGGAAAGCATGGTTTTCCACTAAGCTGCGCAATTTCTCCGCCAGGCTGGCTGCACCCTGTAGATTGGTATCCGTAAGCAGCATCACCAACTCGTCCCCGCCCCACCTGCCCAAATAATCGGTGGAACGCTTGCATCCATCCAATAGCTTCACGATTTGCTTCAATACCTCATCGCCGGCATTGTGGCCAAAGGAATCGTTGACCTGCTTGAAGAAATCCACATCGATCATCAGGAGTGATAAGGGATTTTCGGAGCGCTTTGAGCGGTTGATGGCATCGCCAATCAGCTGCTCCATGAACGAATGGTTGAATAGTCCAGTCATACCATCCCGGACTACCATGCTGTGTAGTTTTTCGTTCGACATGCGTACTTGCTGCTCATGTTTCATGGTGTAACCTTGCAAATAAAGCAGGCAAGCTGCCAGCCCGGTGAATTGCAGGACCGATAACACCGAAAACAACCCCTGACTCATCCCAGTTATATTATTCATGCGCGTCCCACTCAATCGTGTGCTGACAACATCAAAGGTCAGGAAAAGGATCACACAAACGCCGAGTACCATCCATTTATAAGGTCGCTCGAATCCATAAATCATAACCGGTAGTAAGAGTGCCAGGCACAGGCCCTGGCGCGCTAAAACATACGTCAAGGGATCAGCTAAACCACCGGAGGATAGCTCAAATAAGGTATAAATCACGATGGTAATGGCTGGTGAGAAGGCGAAGAAGGATTGGGCTAATTTCACCTGATGGTTGCAATTCAAAGCCAGGATCAAGCATAGGGTCATTGCACCGCAAACTAAAAGGCTGAATGGATAGGCGAATCCCGCCAACATCAAAATAAAGGAGCCTGGTAGTGCCAGGAGCAGGCTGGTGAATGTTACCCGGTTGATCAGAGCCAGGTTTTTGATTTGATAGAATGGCATGTCTGGTTGAATGCCCAGCGAGAAAATCCAGCTTATTCCAGCCTTCAAAACCACCTGGGCGGAGGCAAGCTGTGCTGAGACCTTATCCAAGATATTCCATCCGGGAAGGTCTTCAGAGCTTAATTTAGAAATGAGACTATTTCTCTGTTCCACTGTGGTCGTTGCATCCTCTGATTATCTGACCACAGGATGCCCCTTTATCCCCTGGCATCAGGAGCACTCCTGTGATCCGTTTGATAGGATGCAAGATGTGTGCTAGTTCAAACTGGAAGGCGGTGTAAATCGATCTGTGGAAATAGTAGTTACCTGTGAGCATCTTTACATGAAATTAATTGTATAGCTGTCCTGCCAATCTCATCTTCCCATATTTCAACATTAAGAACTCCCCAATCACAGCGGTAGTTGTGAGGTTTAACTACAACTACCTGCGCAACAAATTCTCTGACCAAAGTGGATTAATATATCTCTTTTTTTTACCGCCGTATGTGGGGCAAGTAAATCAAAGAACCGATATAAATTTCAGATTGGGCATGATTGTTCCATTTTTCGAGCTCAGATATAGTGGTGCTGATATCCACATTCGTAAACAGGGTTTCTTTAAGTGGAATATTGGCATCAACTACGAGAGTTATTTCGATGCCATAAGAACCGCTGTTCGCAGGCAGGCTTTCCATGCTCCAGATCAACTGCTGACCCATGATATCTGGGGGTATGGAGGCCTCCACAAAGCTCAATCCAGTCGGTAGGGTCATCGTTAAAGTCGTGCCGGCTGAATCTACCATCCCATGGTTGCCATAAATCAGATTGAAAATAAATTGTTCACCCGGTAGGGCTGCGCTGGAACCACTGCTCATGCTTATCCACACGTCGGGGTAGACAGCACCCAATGATACCTCGTCTATATATACCCAAGCGTCGGGGTAGCTGGCAGGCTGTGCCAGTGAGTAGGTCAGAGTGACCGATTGCCCTGCCCAAGGGGACATATCGAAGGTGTGATGCTGCCAGCCATTGCTCCAACCCGTGGATGAATATGCAACCGTGGAGGTGACACCAGTGCTCATGGTTAAAGAGAAGGTCATCCCTTCGGATAGATTTGCTCCTCCGGTAGCTGAAAAAAAAGATAGCACAGGGTTGGTAGATGCTTCATCAACCTGAACAGCCTGCGATATCGTTGAACTCTCGGGTGAGGTGACCACATGCGAGCCGACATAGACCAGGTTGCTGGTGGAGACGAGGGCATCACTCCAAAGGATATTCACTCCTCCCAATTTATCAACCGTAGCGTCAAGGATCCACGGGTCAGAACCATTGAAGGTGACAATAGGAGTCCATTGAGATCCCCCCATCCAGTGGGTGTAACCGTTGGGAAAGATCAAGTGCACGGTTCCCTGTTGGTCTACAATAAGATCGTACGTATTTGCCCACTGATCGGAAATAGGATTGGATCGGTGCCAGGAACCATCCAGTTCACGATAGGCATGGAAGAGGCCAGAGGTATTCCCTCCAGCCCAAGCGATGTGAGTACGCCCTTGAAGGTCAATCACGATTTGAGGCCAGGTGGCATCGTTAAATAGATACTGCGGTGTTAGCCAGGTGCCGTTGCCGCTTCGCTCGGTGAAGTATAAGTCATAATGCGAGTAATCCCCATCGTTCCATGGATAGGTCCAGATTGCCTGGACAACCCCCGATTTATCGACCGCGATCGCCACCCCCGACATTTCTGGACAGGATGGACAGATGACTTCAGGCACTGACCAAACGCCTGAGGCATTGCGCCTGGAATAATAATCTATCCCATCCTGCCTAAATAATAGGTGAACGACATCCTCCTGGATGATCATTTGACCAGGACAAGTAATATAATCACTTGAATTTTCGGTCAGCTGAACGATATCATCCCAGGCACCACCTGCAGGCATATGACGATAACATACCTCATCCATTCCATTGATCTGGCACTCCCAGGTGACGTGAAATCCTCCATCAGAATCGGAGGATGCAATATGGAATCCTGAGGGATGCGCAACATCAGTAACAGCCACTGGAGGCGACCAGTTCCCAATACTTATGCGATAACTGTAATAGATCACATTATCTGAGTTCCAAAATACATGCGCGACGCCATCGGGGGTTACAGCCAAACTGGAAGTCGAGTCATCCCAAATTCCTTTCGACCAAGCAACCAATTCCTTATCCGACCAGACCCCAGCCGGATCGCGGTAGCGGTAATAAACCAGGTTATCCTCTTTCCATAGCGCGTGAACGCCCCCAGATTCATCTCCTAAAATATTTCCTATATATGCCCAACCTGTATAATCTTCAAATTGTATGCTTTCCCCAAAGCTGTAAGGTGTTCCCAAAAAGGCGGAGAAATCGCCTGTGTGAGGCAGGCTACCAGAGATGACATTACCACTGGTCTGCCAGCCCGCCAGGTCAGGCTCGAAGCCAAAATTTTGAATGGCATTCGGGTCTGGTGGTAGGAAAATGTCAAAGCCCCGGTCAGCTGTGCCATCTAATGTTGTCTCTGGAAGAGTAGTGTAGCCGACATTCGACCAGGAAACGCGTTCTTCGAACGCTGACGTGCCATAACTGGTGTACTTGCCAGCATAGTTACTTGGGAGACGTCCAGCCTCACCATTAGTGATGGAGGCTTCCACACTCTTCAACGGGGCGCCCAGTATATCCGTGGCAGTGCCATCTACTAACCAATTATAGAATGTGACCTGAGCGTCACCATTATCAGGAGGCCATGCCTCGATGTTTCCAGCATTATCGGTGGCGCGTGAGCGGAAGAAATATGTGTGCGCCGGCAAACCGGAAAATTCCTGCGAGGTTTGGCTTGTGCCTGTAAGCCAGGCGACCCAACCTCCACCCTGGGTATCATAATATTGAATATCATAATTTTTTATGCCCGAGCCGCCAAAATCGCCGCCTACCCATTGTACAAGGACAGAATCACGGGCAAATTGAGACAAATGTTGGACAGACGTCTCTGGTGGAAAGGACTCAACACTGGTGAAGGACTGGTATTCATTAGGCCAGGCGCTAAAATTTCCGACATTGTCGAAGGCGCGGGTGCGGAAATAATAGGTCTGTCCACCGTTACCTTCATAGTCAACAGATGTATATAGCGTTCCCTGCAACCAATCCGTCCAATTACCATTCGCACCTACCTTTACCTGCACGAAGTAGGAACTGATGCCCGAACCGCCAGGGTCGGATGCACTCCAGCTTACCTTGAACTGGTAAGGGACCTGTTCTGGCAAGGGACTCATGCTGGTGACTGGTGGCAGGTAGTCAGTGGTTCCCCAATCGGGGTACCAATTAAGATCTCCAAAGGGATAGATGCCTGCCCCACCTGGAATAATACTGACGGATCCTAAGATTGCGCGAGTCCAGTACCATTGCCCATTGTTATAAATCCAATGAACCTCAGTGTATATCAATGCGCTGCCGCCCGGATTCCAGCTGCCGTTATAAATATCAACATTGTCGGGATATGGGTTTACCACCTCACGGCGGTTTGAGCCATCGGAATTCATCACCCATAATTCCTGCCAGCCATCCTTATCGCCATCTGCGTCATAACCAATTTGGCTTCCGTCTTTTGACCAGCTTGGATGAGCACTATATGGTTCCTGCGATAACTGGACTGCACCTGTGCCATCAGTATTCATCACCCACACTCGATATTGGCTATTGACGTAAGAGATGTACGCAATCTTGGTCCCATTTGGCGACCAACTGGGCATGCCATCATAAATCGCATTATTCGTGATGCGGGTAAGGCTATTTCCAGAGGCACTCATGGTGTAGATTTCTCCCTGGGCATTATCCCTGGTCGAGGCGAACACGATTTGGTTCCCATCCGATGACCAGGCAGGGCTGAAGGCGGGCCAAATATTCTCTAGTTGGGTTACATCCGAGCCATCCATGTTCATTGTGTAGATTTGCTCTCTACCGCTCTCCGTCGATACGAATACAATCTTGGTATAGTTGTGGTTGATGCGCGGGGAGATGCGATCTCCACCGTAAGTCAATTGATAGGATGCGTGGTTGAGGGTGTCATAAAGGTAAATATGAAAACGATTTCCATCCAAATGCATGTAAGCTATGGTGCTTTTAACATTCAAAGTATCAAGGATAGGGATGACCGCCACTTCCTGGGAACTAATAAATATTGTTGGATCATATCCTCTGATTAATTGAGATTCATCATAGATTGGTCTTGCAGGCGGGGATTCAATAATTTGTGGAGTGGATGTCGCTTGAGCAGGTATTCCGCTCCCTAAGACTAACGCTAATATAAACAAAAAACCAGCTAAAAATGACTGTTTTATTGCCATAACTCCCCTCCGATATAAATTCTAATAGATAATTTGTGTAGACACTTCATTATACACAAATTGCATAATTAAATTACTCTTGCTTTTTCCACGTCATTTTCCTCTCAATCAATGTTTGGCGACGCCGCCGGTATTCGATCACCGGGGCATCTCCCGGGATGAGCTTTTCACCGATACGGAGATCAGATCGGAATGGGCGCTGGGTGATGACCACACGCCGGTCTTGGCGCTCGATAAACAGGTTACTTTGATCGCCGAAGAAATTCATCACCTGGCGCAGGATGGGTATTTTCATCGAATGATAGGTTCGCAGATATAACTTGGTATGCTCATCATCGATGGGGACGAATGCCAGGAATAAATGAAACGTATCACCGATCCAGTTATGCCAGATATTGGGGAAGCGAAACTGGAGCTGCGGGTTCCGGCCGCTGGGAGGTGCGTCATTCGGTTTGAGGGGGATCTGCCCGCGCTCGACTTCATTATGGGGCAAGATGTTGAGCAGGTCATCGCCGTTTGGGAATTCTTCTACTGTTAAGCGCGGACCCTGGACCACCGTCTTGTTGCCCCTTCCGATGGTATTGTAATGGACGAAGGGCACGTGCACCACATCCAGCTGGTTCTCAATGACGCGTGAGTAATGTGCATGCCACACGTCGGTGGCGGTGGAGTAGACCAGATTTGGATCGCGCATATAGTCAAAGTCTGGCAATGGAGGGTATTCCTGACGCGGCTCCCCCCACCAAAGATAAATGAAACCATGCAGCTCCTGCGCCGGGTAGGCTTTGGCTTTGAAGACCTTGGGCACCTCCGCCGTGCGCCCGTTGGCGGGGATGAGCGTGCAGCGACCGGTGGAGTCAAACTCGAAGCCGTGGAAGGGGCACTGGATGCAATCGCCGATCAGTTTACCAGCGCTGAGTGCCACTCCGCGGTGCGGGCACTGGTCTACCACGCAGGCGATCTTGCCTTGGGTGTCGCGCCAGAAGACCATTTTCTCGCCCAGGCGGCTGACGCCGACGGGTTTGCCTTTGCGCACTTCTTTGGATTCGAGCACGACGTACCATTGGTTGGGGATCATAGGGGGCTCCATGAGAATGGGATGATGGGGAAATTATAACCGGATGGGAGGTCGCTGTCGTGGATTAAAATCCACGGCTATAAAGTTCATCAAAGCCCGCGATGCGGGTTAATTGTTTCAAATAAATCAATGACATTCAATTCATTATCCATCCAACCAGACCATATAAGGATTTGGGCTTTCCTTGGGCAATTCGTTCATCGGAAAACGAATCGAAACGAATATGGAGAGAAGGGAGGTTATTATTCGGTGATTCGGGAGAGAGAATTTTTGGAACATTACGACACTATTATAGCACATATGTTCTAATTCCACAAGGTAATTATTCACCCATCCCCCCTGTATCCCCCCTTCCCACAAAATTCCAGGAAGGGGGGAAAGAGGTTGGAAAACAGGAGTCCACAGGGAAAACCACCTGTGGACTCCTGTTTTCGATTGTGCAAGGCCCAAAATTTCGCAGGTTATATGAAATATTTATGTGGTGAGTAGTTACTCCACAAGGGGATTATGGATGTTTTAAGATTGGGGTTACCCTCACCTTACCAGTGAAAACCTGATGACACTGCAGGTTCTCCCTAATATGGAGAGGGTAGGATGGATTTGCTTATGCTGATGGGGAAGTGGTTGTAAAATATATCTGAGAAATTTCTTGTTTGGAGATTATCGATGAACAATATCCTGCAGGATCTATCACCTAAGTGTCTTATCACCGCCATAGAAGAAAATTTATTCTCCTGGATAACCGTATTTGGCAGGATTTGGGAGTCAAGGGTGAACGACCCGCCCGGGGTGATCAGGTCGGTCAGCGATGTTCCCATGTCGCTCTTCAATAGCATCATGGATGCCCAACTTGAAACAGAAGATGTCGACTCGACCATTCAGTACATCATTTCAGATGCGGGGTTGCGGAAAGTGCCTGTTCTATGGTGGGTAGGTCCATCCTCCCGCCCGGCTGATTTGGCCAAGCGGCTGCTGGAAAATGGATTTACCGTCGATGAAGATGGTTCCGGGATGGCGGTTGACTTGGCAAATCTTAATTTAAATTTACCGATGCCAGCTGGTTTATCAGTCCAGGAGGCGCAAGATGATGAATCCTTGTGGGAGTGGTGCAGAACTATGGCAAAGGGTTTTGAAGTTCCTGCCGCAAGAGCTGATTTCGTTATGAACTCCTGGCATTATCTACTCAGGCAGGTGGACCCGGAAATTACCCAGGTTTATTTAGCCTGGTTGGATGGCAAACCCGTGGCGACTTCCCTGCTTCAGCTGGGTGGGGGCGTGGCTGGGATTTTTGCGGTTGCGAAGGTGCCGGAAGCACAACGGAAAGGAGTGGGTACCCAAGTGACACTTTTCCCGCTGCTCCAGGCACGTGATAGGGGGTATAAAGTAGGCGTCATTGAAGCGTCTGAGATGGGATTTGGTGTGTATAGATCTTTGGGGTTTAAAGAATATTGCAGGGTAGGCGGCTATGTGTGGAGGCCATAAAGCTTGTAAAGATGAGAAACCTGATGGGCGGGTCGGTGATGGTTTGTGAAGCACAGGGCGATAAATCGATCGATATAGAAGATCACTGATGTTTTTGCGGATTCCGGTGAAATCGCACACCGATTCCGGAGTTATGCGCACAGTCAGGAGAGGGAAACGCTGGTTGAATATATTGTACTTCAGGTGTGCGACATGGTGCGGAATCCTCGTAGTTTTCTTTGGGAATCGCCCAGCAAGGAAAGGCGATAAGCATTGTGAATGGTTCGATCCAGGATAGCATCAGCCAGGGTAGGATCAGGGAATCT
>Ga0315283_10006634_pt1 | contig 10352 bp, 8 predicted proteins | sample YL17G09_0_MG_FD_204541 | JGI IMG/M metagenome (GOLD analysis project Ga0315283, IMG submission 204541) | Sediment microbial communities from Yellowstone Lake, YNP, Wyoming, USA - YL17G09_0 | ecosystem: Environmental > Aquatic > Freshwater > Lake > Sediment | place: USA: Wyoming | collected...
TGCGTGACATGGTCAGAACCTGGTACCTGCGATCGACCGGCCGGGTGGAATCGCTTTCCGCCGTTGTAAGGCTCAAAAGCCGTTCCTCGATATCACCGAAGTTGCGCGCAGTTTTCTGGTGCTCGGCCATCTGAATCTCAACCATTTGGCACAACGCCTCAGAACAGTGCTGCAAGTTCCGTTCCAGCCCCCTGTTTCGTTTTTCCGACCTGATCCATAGAAGAAAGGTCGATGCCAGCGCACCGCATGTGGTGAACATCAGGAATGCGACTACGGGTTCGGACATGGGACTCCTCCGTCACTGGCTCCGTCAGTTAGAGCCGTGGGGAACTCGCCGTATCTGTCAGCGAACGGCGCACCTTGTCGATGATCTCATCCAGCGCCTGACGGGTCAGCTTCAGGAATTCGGCCGCAGGCTCAGCTGCAACGTCCAGGTCCTTCTTCTTCTCAAAGCCGATCTCCATCTGGACCATGATGGAGCTGGACAGACCTGTAATACACGCGAGGTGCAGGTGTTCGGAGGCTGACAGCGGATCATGGTGAAATCCGATTGCCTCGGAGAACCGCCACGGGAAATTCCACCTTTCGGCAACCAGCGCGCCGACATGTGCGTGAGAAAATCCGAAAGCCTGCAGCTCCAGCGCGTGAAAACCTGCCCGTCCTGCGTAAACGTCGGCCATGATCTGAGCATAGCGATCGGGGAAGTTCCGCATGAGGATCGGCTTGCCGATGTCATGCATCAGACCGCATAAGAATGCCTCTTCCGCGTTCAGGTACCGGGTATGTTCGGCAAGCATCCGAGCTACCGTGGCGGCGCCCCATGAATGGTCAAATAGGAGCCGGGTTCCAAGATCGTGGCCCTTGGCTCCGCCCTTCTGGAGAACCTGTTGGACCGAGGCAGACATGATGATGGAGCGGATTGCATCCATCCCCAGAACTGCAACGGCATGCGAGACAGTAGCGACCTCGCCCCTCAGGGCGAACATGGCGGAATTGACGATCCTGAGAATCCTGGCCGTGAGCGCCTGGTCTCTCGTTATCACCGACTGAAGGTCGCGTGCCGAGACCTTGGGATCCTTGGTCATCTGCAGGGCCTGCACCGCCAGTACCGGCATGGGAGGCAGATCTCCAGCCTTGGCTGCGATCAGTTGCAGGTTGAGGCTCCCCTGCGTATTGGCCGGGGAGGTTGTGGGCTCTGCCATGTTTTCGATTTCTCCGACGCCGCTCCCGGCTTGGGTCCAGCCCAAATTCCGGGAGTGTTTTCACCGCCGCCTTGCTTAACCCAGAGAACGAAGCCGCTCGGCTGTGCTTTCGACTTCGAGAATCTTGACACCGTAGTTGCCGTCGACCATGACGACTTCGCCCCTCGCTATCGGCTTGTCGTTGACCTTTATGACAACCGGGTCATTGACGGACTTGTTGAGTTCAATGACCGACCCAACCCCGAACTTCAGGATGTCTTTCAGCTGCATCTCGGTCTCCCCAAAGGAGACGACTATCGGGAGTTCGACATCCAGCAGCAGATCGATATTCCAGTTGCCTGGCGGCCTGTCCGCGCCTTTGCGGGGGGCCGGCCCGGAGACGGGCGGGGCGGAGAAAGCCGGAGTCGTCTCGAGCGGCAGAGGTTCCATCTCGTCGTCGTTCCTGAGCATCGCACGGCGCTTGTCGGCCTCGCTCATGACATGCGGCTCCGGCTCGTAGCCCGGCAGCAGGGCAGCCAATGACTCGAGCAGCCCGGTCTGGACCAGCAGCTGGATCCGGCTGTCGAGGTTGGGCTCCACCACGAACTCAAAGGAGGCGCAAAGGACGCCCTCATAGAATTCGGCCAAAGGCTGCAATGAGCCCGGTTTGCCGTCCTGGCTGATGAGTTCCGGGGGCGCGCTCTCTATTGCACTCAGATGCAGCTCAGTGAAGCGGCGGTTCGTCTCCGTGAGCGCGCTGGAGAAGAACTGCACGCAGGCCTCCACGACCTCTGGAGACATGGCGTCGTCGATCTTGCCTTCTGCGCCGCGTATCACATCCCCGAGGCGGAAGAAGTCGTTCGTGCGCACCAGCAACAGGGCATTCCCTGTCAGCCCCCGCGCGTACCTCACTTCCATTGCCGCGGTGGCTTTGGTTGCCGACTTGAGAATCGACTGAAGGCTGGCCTTCTCGATTCGAGTACATGCGGTGAAGGTCTTCTTCTGTGTCACCGCCTTGAAGGCGCTCTCGAGCCCGTATTCCATGCAGACGGCCAGCGCCTTCAGCACCTTTTCCCTGGTTTCGACATTTGCAAAATGGATGTTGTCTTTCATGTTGGCCTCGCTCTAGTTCAGACCTACACGTTGTATTCTCTGGACACCTCAAACGTCTTCTTGCCACGCCTCGCAAACATCCGTCCCTGGAACTTCGCCACACCGGAGATGCAAAGGAGCACCGGGTCGCCCACCCGCTTGGTGAGCTGAACGACATCGCCCACCGAGATCTTGAGCAGGTCTTCGACCATGAGACTGCTGTCGCGCAACTCGCCGCTCATCGGAACATAGGCAGGCTGGAGCAGCCCGAGGATTCTCTCGGCATCGCTGCCGAGCACCTTCTGGCGCCGGATGTTCCACTGCTGGGCGAACCGATGGCGGTTTGTCTTGAGCATCCGCGAAGGGATGCAGATGTTCATCATCCCCGAGCTTTCTCCAACCTTGATCTCGAGTCCCACCGCAACGACTGTTTCACCGGGGGCGACGATCTGGAACATTTGGGGTTTGCTGCCCATCCCATCGAGGTAGAACTCGATGTCCATGATCGGGCGCCAGGCCTCCTTCAAATCGCGCATTGCGAGCTTGACGACCCCCTCGATGATGTTGAGCTCGATCTCCGTGAGGTTCCGCTCACCCAGCGGCGTGTTCCCGGGCCCTCCCAGCAGCATGTCGATCATCGGAAAGACGACCGACGGGTTCAGCTCGAGAGCCACGTTGGATTCCAGCGGCCTCATACCGATACTGGAGAAGAGCGTGGGGTCAGGCAGCAGCTTGAGAAAATCCGAATACGGCACCTGATCGATCGAAATGAGATTGACGTCCACGAAGGCCCGCAGGTACGCCGAGAGTGACGAGGAGAAGTTGCGACCGAAGTAGTCATAGAGAAGATGCAGCGACCGGATCTGGTCCTGCGAGATGCGGTCGGCGCGATGGAAATCATAGGTGGCGACCTTGCGGGGTACGGACGCCTCCTGCATATTGCCCAGGCCAAGATCGTCAGCGGCCATCGCCGAGAAGAGAGCGTTGATTTCGTCTTGCGAGAGTATCTTGTCCATGCTCCAGACCTCCAGCTAGTTCTGGTCCTTCACCTTGCGCAGCTTGGTGCGAAGCCGCAGCATGGCCTTGGTGTGCAACTGCGAGACGCGCGACTCGTTCACCCCCAGCACCTTACCTATCTCTTTCATGGTGAGCTCGTCGTAGTAGTAGAGCGACACGACGAGCCGCTCCTTCTTGGGCAGGGTATCTATGGCGCCGCCGAGAATGCCGCGGACCTCCGACTTGTGGTATACAAAGAAGGGATCCATCTGCGGAGCGTCCGGCACGTACTTCACCAGGGGCTCGCTGTTCTTTTCGTCGTCATGGGGAGCCAGTTCCTGGAAGCTTCCCAGATTGAGCCCCTTGATCTGGTCGATCAGCTCGTAGTACTCCTCCAGCGTGATCTCCATCTCGTCGCAGACCTCTTTGTCTGACGCCGGACGGCCCAGTCGCTGTTCGAGCTCACGGTAGACTTTTTCCAGGTCCTTGCTCTTTTTTCTCAGCGAGCGAGGCGCCCAGTCGAGGTTCCTCAGGCTGTCGAGAATCGCCCCCTTGATGCGGAGCTCGGCGTAGGTCTTGAACTTCACCCCGCGCGAAGGGTCGAATTTCTCAATCGCATCCAGCAGCCCGAGCACGCCGGCGCCCACAAGATCGTTGAGCTCGACGTGCGACGGGAGCTTGGTCGAAATCCGCTGTGCGATGTACTTGATCTGGGGCAGGTGCTCGAGGATCAGCAGTTCACGCTCTTCGACGTGATTAAGAGCTGAGTGATCGTAGGCTCCGGATTGGTGTGCGGATTCAAACATCTTGGTACCTCTCACTGCGCAGGGCTTGCGGTTCATTCTTCCGTCCCCTGCAGGCTATTCGATTGGTCTCATGCCCGCGTCGCGGGCCTGAGAACCGGTTTAACTGCCATTCGAGAAGTCTCTAGTTAACCCAGTCATTCAACAGCTTTTCCCAAACCATGTTGCCCGTTGCTCGCGTCGCACCTGGCTGCTGGGAGATTGCGCGGGCGAGCTGCCGTAAGCAGCGGCTCGCGGGGGCATCGGGAAATTGTTGAGCCACCAGGACCTGCGCGCGCACCGCCTGCGTTACGTGGGGATCCCGTTCTATGTGTCCGAGATAGTGGACGTCGCGGCCCAGAAAGCGCCGCACCACCGAGTTGATCTGGCCAAAGACCTCGCGGGCCTCCTCCTCTCGCTGGACCGAATTGATGATCACCTGTACCGGTTTCGCCGGATCCTCTTTCAGGACGATCTTGATCACCGCATATCCGTCGACGATTGCAGTCGGCTCGGGCGCGCTCACGACGATCACTTCCTGAGCCGAAATCAGGAAATGGATGACATTGCGGGAAATGCCCGCCGCCGTGTCGATCAACAGGTAGTCCGTGTCCGAGTGAAGGTCGGCAAAGCTCTCGACGAGGTAGTCACGCTGCTCGGATGTGAGCTCCGCCAGCCTTTGCAATCCCGAGCTCGCCGGGATGATCCTGATCCCATTCGGACCCTGGATCATGACCTCGGTCAGCGTCTTGTTGCCGAAGAGGACGTGCCCCAGGTGGAACCGCGGGGTCAGGCCAAGCAGGACATCGATGTTGGCCAGGCCGAAGTCGGCGTCCAGCACGACGACCTTCTTGCCCAATTCGGCCAGGCTCACCGCAAGGTTCGCCACCACATTTGTTTTCCCCACACCGCCCTTGCCGCTGGTCACAGCAATGATCCTCGCTCCCGTAGCGGACTCGCGCGATGTGCCTCCGGATCCGTCATCGGAGGCCATGCGCCGGAGGGTGGAAGCCTGGTCGCGGGAAGGGCCAAAGATTCGATGGGTCGCTGATGTGGTTTTTGTGTTTCGCACGAAAAGCTCCGTCGCTCAGTTCAGTACCAGGTTCACAATCCGTTCCGGGGGCGCCACATGGAAGTCCTCGGGAACCCGCTGCCCGTCGCTGTAATAACGTGACGGTTTGCAGGTCCGCACGAGCTCGTTGAGGATCGGCCCCAGCGTCGTGGTCTCATCCAGCTTCGTAAACAGCAGATGGTCGGGATCGCAGCACTCAAACCTCGAGATGATTTCGGGAATGTCTCTCGGCTTGGTCGTTGCGCTCATGACCAGGTGGCATTCGGCATCTCCGAACGTCCCTAGAAACCGGCCAAGCTCCAACAGGGGCCCGGCGTTGCGGGGACCATGACCGGTAGTGTCGACCAGGATGTAGTCGCGCTGTGCACATTCCGCGATCGCGTTCGCCAGTTCGGCGGTGTCACGGACGAACCGGAAAGGCATGCCCATCAGCCCTGCATAGGTTTTCAGCTGCTCGACTGCGCCAATGCGATAGCCATCCAGGCTGAGGAGCACCACCTTCTTCCGGTGCTTCAAAGCGAGCCGTGCCGCCAGTTTGGCAATGGTTGTGGTCTTGCCAACCCCGGTGGGACCAATGAAAACCACGACGCGTCTTCCGGGCAGCCCGTCAGTTGAAACCGATCGCGCGATCCTGCTGCATGCAGCGGATGCGACCGCCCGCTGGAGTGCCGGCATGCTCTCCCGCTCCGCCGGACCCAGGGAACCCCAGGCATCCTCCAGCAGTTGCGAAGCCAGAGACTCGTTGATCTCCTTGGACAGCAGGAGCCGGTGGAACTCCTGCACAGGAGCCTCATTCAGGATCGAGGCGCATCCCGGGGCGGCCGGAGGCTCTTCCTTTCTGCCTGTCCCCGACGATTCTTCGGCGGGTGCCGCAGCCGGCTCGGTCTCTTTTGTGAAAGTATTGACAGACAGGCTGCTGAAGGCGTAGGTGTCTTCCGGGCGGAAGATCCGCGAGTCCCGGCGGTCCGCGGGCCGATTTCGTCCGGGCGATAGAATGCCGTCCGCTCCGCACGCCGGCAGGCCGGACCCTTCGTCATCAACGGCTGCCACCACCTCGAACCCGTTCGCGGCTCGCCCCGATCCCGAGGGCGGGAACTCCCTGCTGGAGAGAATCAGGGCGTCAGGCCCGAGCTCTTCCTTGATTACCCGAAGGGCGGCCTGCATGCTTTTTGCGTAGAAGGTCTTTATCTTCATCCTAGCTCACCACTCCCATGGAGACGACGCGCAGGTTGGGCGGTATCTCGCTGTGCGAAAGGATCGCCGCGTTCGGCAGAAAGCGGTCCAGCAGCTGACGGACATACATCCGTACATTCGGAGAACACAGAACCACGGGATTACCCGGCCCGGCTGCCTCCAGCGTCCGCCGGAACCGGCTCATGATGTCCTTTGCCTGACGCGGCTCCAGCGCCAGATAGGAGCCCTGCTCGGTGTGAACAATGCCGTCGCATATGCTCTTTTCGATTTCGGGATTGACGGTGAACACGTGCAGTTCACTCCGGTCGCTCTGATAAGGCTTGCAGAGAGACCTTCCAAGAGCCTGCCGGCAGTACTCCGTCAGGATGCCGACGTTCTTCGTTAGGGAGGCAAAGTCAGCCAGGGTCTCCAGTATGCTCACCATGTCTCGAATGCTGACACGCTCCTTGAGGAGGTTCTGCAGGACTTTCTGCACATCTCCAAGCGACAGGATCTTCGGAACCAGTTCTTCGACAACCTTGGGGTGGCTCTCGGCAACCGCATCCAGGAGGCTCTTTGTTTCCTGCCTTCCAAGCAGTTCGTGGGCGTGAGTCTTGATGATTTCGGTGATGTGGGTGGCAAGCACCGTCGTGGGATCGACGACCGTGTAGCCGATGAGCTGGGCGCGCTCGCGTTCCGGGGCTTTGATCCAGCGAGCCTGCAGGCCAAAGGCGGGCTCGACCGTCGGCACGCCCTGGATCTCTTCGCGTGCGGTCCCCGGATTGATTGCCAGCAGGTGATCCTGCATCAACTCGCCGCGGGCGATCTCCACACCCTTCAGGAGGATCGAGTACTCCCGCGGATTGAGCTGCAGATTGTCGGTGATGTGCACGGGGGGAACAACCAGGCCCATGTCCAGCGCGATCTGCCGGCGAATTGACTTGATCCGGTTCAGGAAATCACCCCCCTGGTGGGGGTCCACGTAGCGGATCAGCCCGTAGCCCACCTCGAGCCCGAGCGGGTCGACCTTGAGCAGCCCTTCGATCCTTTCCTTGGGCCGATCTGCTTCCAGCTTGTCCGCATGGGCCTTCTCAATGACGATCCGTTCGCCCTCCCGCTTCCGGTGTGTCTGCAGAGCCAGAAAACCTACCACTCCGGAGAGCATTATGAATGGCGGTCCCGGCAGTCCCGGGATGAGGCCGAAGAAGAAAAGCACGCCCGAGGCGATGGCAACCGGTATCGGATTGGCGAAGAGCTGCCTGGCCACGTCGTCGCCAAGATTGGATTCAGAGGCCGCACGGGTCGTAATCATGGCACCCGCCACGGAGATCAGCAGTGACGGTATGGCAGTCACAAGCCCGTCGCCGACAGTCAACAGCGTGAACCTCTTCGCGGCATCGGCCAGGCCCATGTCGAACTGGAGGACCCCGATCAGAAACCCGCCAATAATGTTGATGCCGAGAATAAGCAGGCTGGCAATCGCGTCGCGGCTTGTGAACCGGATTGCCCCGTCCATGGCGCCGTAGAACTCCGCCTCCTTTGCGATCATCTCGCGGCGCGCCCGCGCCTCCTTCTCGTCGATCACGCCGGCGTTCAGGTCGGCATCGATGCTCATCTGCTTGCCGGGCATCGCGTCCAGGGTGAAACGCGCGGTGACCTCCGATATACGGACGGCGCCATGGTTGATGACGATGAACTGAATACCGATGAGAACGATGAAAACGATGATGCCGACGAGGTAGTTGCCCCCGACCACGAACTGCCCGAAGGATTCGATGACACGGCCGGCTGCCGCAGTCCCCTCAGAACCGCGCAACAGGATCAAACGCGTGGAAGCTATATTCAGCGCCAGACGGAACAGCGTCACAATGAGCAGCAGTGACGGGAACACCGAAAAATGGACCGGCTGCAGGATGTACATCGACACCAGCAGGATCACGATCGAAAGCGTGATGTTCAGGCTGATGAGGAGGTCGAGCATGATGGGCGGCATCGGCAGCACCATCACCAGCAGGATCCCCATGACCGACAGCGGTACGACAAGGTGAATGCTGTTCAGCAGGCGGGAAGAACTGGGAAGGACTGCCTTTTCCGCAACGCTCATCATTCTATTCGATCTCCGCTCCACACTCTGGCTGTTCGGAGATCCAATAATGCAACTGCCGTACCATGAGCGTCCCTGGGCTGCAGGCGGGGAATCAGAACGACCTGGAAACGTCGGATAGACCTATGCTCAGCCTCCGGATCTACCTTGATCAGGAGTGCGGATACGCCGCTATCTTGTTTGATTCCAGGTGTTTCTGGCCTTGTAGATGTAGGCAAGTATCTCTGCAACTGCCCGGTAAAGCGAGGCGGGTATGAGCTCGCCGATCTCGGCGGACTTATAGAGCGTTTGGGCGAGGGATTTGTTCTCGACGAGCGGTACGTTGTGTTGTTGTGCCAATTCCTTAATTTTCAGCGCCAAGAATCCGACACCTTTGGCGACGACCTGCGGCGCTTCCATGGATTCCATCTTGTAGCTGAGCGCAACCGCGTAGTGCGTGGGGTTGGTGATGACTACATCCGCCTTGGGCACTTCCGTCATCATGCGGCGTCTCGCGAGCTCCCGCTGGATCCTGCGGATGCGGGCCCTGACCAGCGGGTCCCCTTCGAGTTCCTTGTATTCCTCCTTCACTTCCTGTTTCGTCATTTTCAGCTGTTCCAGGAACCGGTACTTCTGGAAGCCGTAATCGGCGATGGCCAGCAAAGCGAGAAAAACAGCCACGCGGATGAAAACCTCGTAGGAGATGGATGAGACCCAGTAGAGCAGTTGTCCGGCATTCATCATGACCAGCCGCGGGTAAAGCGGCAGGTGGTCGGCCAGAACGCGATAGGCAATCACCGAGACCACCGAAAGGAGGAGTGTCCCTTTGACCAACTCGATCAGCCCGTTCTTGGAGAAAACACGCGCCAGCCCGTTCTTGGGGCTGAGCTTTTCGAAATTGAAAGCCAGGGCATTCCAGGAGAGGGCCAGCCCTCCCTGCATCACGTTGGCAGTGATGCCAAGAAACAGCGCGGCAGCCATCACGAGCCCGACGGTGGAACCGAGCCGGACGGCGGTCGTGTGGAGGATTCCCTGGATGAAAGGAACAGTAACCTCCGACGGGACGCTCAACCGCAGCATCTCCCGCATTAGTATCGCAAGGGTTCGCACCAGCATGTGGCCCGAGTAGTAAAGGATGATCAGTCCGCCAAGCAGAACCAGGGCCGGCGCCACTTCCTTGCTGCGGGTAATCTGCCCTTTCTCCCGGGCCTTCTGCAGCCTTCTCGGGGTTGGCTTCTCGGTCCTGCTCTCCCTGCCGCCGTCCATCGCGTTTCAGACCATCCGGTGAAGTAGCGCAAACAGGTCGTGGTGGAGTTGAAGGTAGTATTTGCCGAGCAACTGGGGAAGGAAATAAAAGGAAATGCTCATCGCGGCGAAGCCGACCAGACTCTTGAGCGGAAGGCCGACCATTAGAATGTGTATCTGAGGAGCGGCACGGCCCAGGATCCCAAGGACGATGTCTGTAATGACAGTCATGGCAAGTACTGGCCCTGCAATCTGCAGTCCGGAAACAAACATCTGGGAGGAGAGTCGGATCAGGTCGTGGATTACGGGTGCATGCAGAGTAACACCCTGCACCGGGAGATAGTTGAAACTGTCGCCGACGGCGAGAAAGAACCAGTGATGACCGTTGATAAGCAGGAAAAGCAGGATTCCCAGGTAGTAGTACAGGAACGAGACGACTGAGGTCTCGACTTCGCTTTGAGGATCGATCAGGTTGACGATCGAAAAGCCGAGCTGGAAGGCCACCACCTGTCCTGCGAACTGCAGGCCCGCAAAAATAAACGAGGCCACCAGGCCCATCATCATGCCGAAGGTAACTTCTCCCATCACGAGACCCGGCAGCGTGCTCAGGCTCAAATCCGAAGGGAGAGGCCCCGGAGAGACCGAAGGGGCCATGGCGAGAGTCGCCGCAAGGGTAAGCGCAACCCGAACCTGATAGCTGACAGCGCGGCTGCTGAAGAAGGGAGCAA
>Ga0315283_10006635_pt1 | contig 10352 bp, 7 predicted proteins | sample YL17G09_0_MG_FD_204541 | JGI IMG/M metagenome (GOLD analysis project Ga0315283, IMG submission 204541) | Sediment microbial communities from Yellowstone Lake, YNP, Wyoming, USA - YL17G09_0 | ecosystem: Environmental > Aquatic > Freshwater > Lake > Sediment | place: USA: Wyoming | collected...
TTTTTTCATCCTTTTAGAGGCGCGGCGGCCGCTATCATGAAAGGTTCCCATCTCTGCGTTAGATCCGTCATTCCTTACAGGAATTGCCGCCTTTTCGCCCGCCGGTCTTCTCCGACATCCTGATTCTGAGATATTTCCGTTTGACTTCAGTCGGTAAAACTGATAATAGCATTGCCGTTATCAGATGCATGTTTGTGATTTATCCTGCCAGATATGCGGTTGTATCTGAATTCATAAGGAGTCATCCAATGAAAAAAGATGATAAGCTGATTCTGTGGTTTGACGATATAGAACTGAGCGATATCCCCCAGGTAGGCGGGAAAAACGCCTCTCTGGGCGAAATGCGCAGAAACCTCATCGCCAAGGGCGTCAGCATCCCCGACGGATATGCCGTTACCGCCTATGCATACCGATACCTGCTGAAATCGGCCGGCATCAACGATCGGATGCGGCAGATCCTCTCCGATCTGGATACCCACAATATGGCGAGCCTGAACGAAAAGAGCCGCCGAATACGCGCCTTGATCTATGAAGCCGAATTTCCCGCGGACCTCAAGGAAGCGATTATTACCGCCTATCGGAAACTCTGCCTTGAATACGGCGAGGATACCGATGTAGCCGTACGGAGTTCAGCAACGGCTGAGGACTTGCCCGATGCCAGCTTCGCCGGCCAGCAGGATACTTTTCTCAACATCCGGGGGGAGGATGCCCTCATCGAGGCCTGCAGGAAATGTTTCGCATCGCTCTTCACAGGGCGAGCCATTTCTTACCGTGTGGACAAGGAATTCGATCAGCTATCCATCGCCCTTTCCATAGGCGTCCAGAAGATGGTCCGTTCGGATCTCGCCTCTTCGGGCGCTATTTTCTCCATCGACACGGAATCGGGGTTCAAGAACGCCATCCTGATTACCGGCTCCTACGGCCTCGGTGAAATGATTGTCCAGGGTGTCGTCAATCCGGACGAGTTCTATGTCTTCAAGCCCACGCTGCGTGAGGGTTACCAGCCGATCATTCAAAAAAAGCTGGGAACGAAAGAGACGAAGATGATCTATGGCGCCGGCAAAAGAAAAGTCTCCACGAAGGTCGTCTCCGTGCCGGTCAAACAGAGGCGCCGGTTCTGTCTGACGGACGATGAGATCATGACGCTCGCCCGCTGGACCATGATCATTGAGGATCATTACTCGCAGAAGGCGGGCGTCTTTCGACCCATGGACATCGAATGGGGCAAAGACGGCAAGACGGGTCAACTCTTCATCCTGCAAGCAAGACCGGAAACGGTTCAATCTCAGAAAGATGTGAATGTCTACGAGAATTACATCCTGCTCGAGCACAGAACCCCCATTCTCACGGGGACGAGCGTCGGTGCGAAGATCGGTGCCGGTCCCGTCCGTGTCATCGAATCGGTGAACGAGATCCATTCTTTTCAAAAAGGCGAGGTGCTGGTCACCAACATCACCGATCCGGACTGGGAACCCATTATGAAGATCGCCTCGGCAATCGTCACCAACAAAGGGGGGAGAACCTGTCATGCAGCCATTGTTAGCCGTGAACTGGGTGTTCCCTGTATCCTGGGAACGGGAAACGGGACCAGGGTGCTGGGTGGCGTCAAGGAGGTCACCGTGTCCTGTGCCGAAGGCGAAGTGGGGAATGTCTATGAAGGTATCCTGAAATATGAAGTCCAGCGGATGAACATCCAGAACCTGGATCGGCCAAAGACGAAAATCATGATGAACGTCGGAAATCCCGATAGTGCCTTCATCCTCTCATTCATCCCCAACGACGGCGTGGGGCTGGCGCGGCTGGAATTCATCATCAGCCAATTCATCACCATCCATCCCCTGGCCTTGATCCAGTTCGACAAGGTCACCGACGGGAAGGTGCGCAGAAAGATAGAACAGATGACCCAGGGATACGACAGCCGCAGCGACTTCTTCGTGGTCAAGCTCGCCCAGGGCGTTGCCAAGATTGGAGCCGCCTTCTACCCCAATGATGTCATTGTCCGGATGAGTGACTTCAAAAGCAACGAATACGCCAATCTCGTCGGCGGCTCCTATTTCGAACCGGAAGAAGAAAACCCCATGATCGGTTTCCGGGGCGCCTCGCGCTACTATGACGATCATTACCGCGAGGCCTTCGCCCTGGAGTGCGAGGCCATGAAGAAGGTCCGCAACGAGATGGGGCTGACGAACGTCAAGCTGATGATCCCCTTCTGCCGCACCGTGGCTGAAGGAGAGAAGGTGATCGAGGTCATGGCGAGCCGTGGACTCGTTCAGGGTGAAAACGGCCTGGAAATCTACATGATGGTCGAGGTGCCGAGCAACGTGATTCTGATCGAAGAATTCGGGAAGATTTTCGACGGCTTCTCCATCGGCTCCAACGACCTGACCCAGCTCACTTTGGGGCTGGACAGGGATTCATCCCTGGTAGCCCATATTTTCGACGAGAGAAACCAGGCCGTCGTTGATCTCATCCGGATGGCCATCAGCAAGGCTCGCAAGATGGGAAAGAAAATCGGCATCTGTGGGCAGGCGCCCAGTGACTATCCGGAATTCGCAAAGTTCCTTGTGGAATGCGGGATCAACAGCATTTCCCTGAATTCGGACACGGTCATCAAGACAACTATGGAAATCCTGGAGACTGAAAAGAAACTGGGGATTTCCTGATGTGTGGATGGGAGGGCCGGACCAGCTCGTAAGCCGAGTTCTGTTCCATCCCCCGGTCACCCGAAGGACGGTGATGATCATTCATCTGGGACAGCAGTTGCCTGCTGCCTCAAGCGACACAACCCGAGAACGTCGAGCGGGCCACTCTCAGTGTTCTCCTATTCGGTCTTGCTCCGGATGGGGTTTACCAAGCTTTCCCGGTCACCCGGGAAACTGGTGAGCTCTTACCTCGCCTTTTCACCCTTACCCCGCCTTAGGCGGGGCGGTATATTTTCTGTGGCACTTTCCTTAGGGTCGCCCCCAGTCGCCGTTAGCGACCATCCTGCCCTGTGGAGCTCGGACTTTCCTCCAGCCCGCATGAGCGGGCCAGCGATCATCTGATCTGCTCCGACGCCTCCCATTTCTCCAATGATTCATATAATACTTTCAGCCATTTTTCCCCTGGTCGTCCCAGTACATGATCCGGCTACAGTGAGGGCAGGAGAGAAGCTCGGTCGATCTCTGAAGATCATTGTAAAGCTGGGGCGGTATGTTCATATGGCAGCCGTTGCAGACCTCTTTCCAAACCGAGACGACGGCCAGGCCGTTGTTCAGCCCCTTGATCATTTCATACTTCTTGAAGATGTATTCGGGCAGGCGCTTTCTGGTCTCGCGGATCTTCTGCTGGGCCGTAACCAGTTCGGCATCGAGATTGGCGATATCCTCTTCCATTTTCAGTCTCTCCGTTTCATAGCGGAGACGATACCCCTTGAACTGCTCCTCCTTTTCCCTGAGAGCCTTTTCCCGGTGGTCAATTTCGTCCAGACAGACGATGATCTCATCCTCTGTGTCGCTTTTCCTTTTTTCAATGGTTTCGATTTCCTTCAGGATCGCCTGGTATTCCTTGTTCGTCTTCACTTCAAGGAGGCGATCCTTCGTCTTTTTCAGATTTTCCTGAGCGCTTTTGAGTTTGCTTTCCTTTTCCCTATGGCGTTTGTGATACTCATCAAGATTCTTTTTCTCATCCTCCAGGGAGACGCTGAAAGCCTGGAAGCCCTCATTGAGTTTCATTAGTTTTTCAGGCAGTTCCCGCTTTTTTATACTGATTCTACTGGTTGTCAGATCGTCTTTCTGAAGTTCAATCAGGAGTAATAACAATAACTGTTCGCTCAATCACCTTCCCCTTTCCTGTTGCCAAACTGTCACAGGGTACAGACCAGAATATCACCAGCAAAATGATGGGCCCACCTGGGTTCGAACCAGGGACCTACCGGTTATGAGCCGGTGGCTCTGCCAGTTGAGCTATGGGCCCTTGCCGTCCGGATGATGAAGGCTTGAAACGTAAACCCTAACGTATCAAGTGATTTTTGCTATACCCATTGAGGATGCTTGTCAATATCTTATTTCATCAGGGGCTTCAACACCTTTCTTCGCGGTGAATTTCTTAGTATTCTTACCGTATTCGCCTCAATCTGACGGGAGGAGTCCCTGGTAAGATCCAGCATGGCCCTGGTCTCTTCCGCTGAAAAGTCACAGCGCTCGCTGATACCGAAACGCATCCTCAAAACCTTCTCCTCCCGTGGCGTGAGGGTGGACAGAATCCTGCGCGTCTGTTCTGCCAAATCCATGTTGATCGTTGCTTCCGAGGGGGACATTATCTTCTTGTCCTCTATGAAATCGCCGAGGTGGCTGTCTTCTTCTTCACCGATGGGCGTCTCCAGAGAAATGGGTTCCTTGGCAATCTTGAGGACCTTCCGGACCTTTTCCAGAGGGTATTCCATTTTGTTGGCAATCTCTTCGGGGTTGGGTTCCCTCCCCAGCTCCTGTACCAGGTGCCGGGACGTGCGGATCAGCTTATTGATCGTCTCGATCATATGTACGGGGATTCTGATCGTTCTGGCCTGATCGGCAATGGCCCTGGTGATGGCCTGTCGGATCCACCAGGTAGCATAAGTGGAAAACTTGTAACCCCGCTGGTATTCGAATTTATCCACGGCCTTCATCAGGCCGATGTTGCCTTCCTGGATCAAATCAAGAAACTGAAGGCCCCGGTTGGTGTATTTTTTGGCAATACTAACCACCAGCCTCAGGTTCGCCTCTACCAGTTTCCTTTTGGCCGTTTCCGCCTTCCTTTCCCCCCTCTCGATATCGATGACAACCTTTTTCAGGGCGGTCGGCGGCGGACCCGTCTCCTGCCTGATCATCTTGAGTCTGGCATTTGCTTCCTTGATGACAGCCTCGGACCATCGCAGGCGCTCGATCGGTACACCCATCTCCAGAGCCACACGCTTGGCCTGTTCAGGTGATTTCCTGATCTGCGCCCAGGCATATTCAAGTTTTGCCAGGGACAATCCCATTTCTTCCTTGCAACGGACCATCTCCTTCTCGGCCTCCTCGATCTGGATCAGGTAGACCTTGAGTTTTGCCACCATCCTGCCTATCTGCTTTTTACTGAAGCGAACCTTCCGGCACAGATTGATGATCGCCCGCGTGTTCTTGGCCAGTTCCGTTTTGATCAGTCCCTTCTCGCGGGAGGAGAGACCCTTGGCCTTCAGCCGGTACCGCAGATTGTCATTCTTGCGGTCCAGGACCGTCACCTTGTCGATCAGGGCCAAGACACGTTCGTTGTGCATCTCTTCCTCGACAAAGCCGTCTTCGTCTTCCAGGTTATTCATGACGTTTTTGATGCGAAGATCGCCGCTCTTGAGCCGCACGCCTATATCGACGACATCCTTGACGGAGGACAGCACGCCGAACACGGCGTCCATAACCTCCCGTCCACCCTCTTCGATCTTCTTGGCGATTTCCACTTCCCCTTCCCGGCTGAGAAGAGATACGAGGCCCATCTCGCGCAGATACATCTTGACCGGATCGCCCGTTTTGCCCGTCGTGGGGAGAAGACCCATCGTGTCCTCATCCTTGGCCTCGAACATCTCTTCGGAGGTCTTCTTGACGACGAGCTTTTCCCCTTTTTCCGTATCGATGATATCGATGTTCTTCTCGCCGAAGAGCATGATGATATCGTCGATCTGATCGGAAGATATAATATCCGAGGGAAGGAAATCATTGACATCATCGTAGGTGAGAAAGCCCTTTTCCTCCCCCAGCGAAATTAACTTCTTGAATTCATCAGACTCTATTTCTTTTCCCATATCGGTTTCTCCACCGTTTTTTCAAACCTTCATTCCTTGATCGCCTGTCAGCTTTCGCTCTTCCCGGAGCAATTTCTCCTTTTCCACCATCAGCGAATCACAGAGAGCATGGTCTCCCAACCTTTGGGCTGCAACGAGTTTCCTCCTGATGATCCCATGCTGCCGCCTGTACCATTTCCGTTTGATCTTATGGACCGTATCGCTAAAAACGCGCTCAGCAATGGCCTGGTCCAAAGGTGGCGTTTCGATGAGCCTCTTAAGAATCTGCGTCCTGACCCGTTCGTTATCCAATCGTTCGATGAGCGCCGCGGCATCCGGAGCCCTGAGCCCGGTGCTGTCGTAACGCTCCAGGAGCAATCCTCCCAGGATCTTCAGATCCGGATCCTCCATATAATCCATTATGTTTTCGTTGACCATCCGGGGAATCTTGTCCGGATATTCGATCAGAAGTTGCAGAAGGGACAGTTCAACCGGATCGATCCTCCCGGCGTTTCCCCCGCGTATAGGTTCAGCAGGGGTTTTCGCGGAGGTCGCCAGCAGCCGGTTGACTTCCCGCTTCAGCAGATCCTGATCGACGCCCAGTGTCTCCGCAATCCGTTTGACAAAGAGGTTGCGCTGCAGGACGTCTTCGATCCGGGAAAGGAGAGCTATGGCCGCCGAGAGCGCTTCGCGGTCTTTTTCCAGGGACCTTCTGCCCCCGATGAACGTGTCAATGTAGTAATCGACCATCGAGACGGCTTCGGCCATACGTTCCAGGAGGCTTTCCTTGCCGAAAGTTCTCACATAATCATCGGGGTCGTACCCCTCGGGCAGGATCACGGCTTTCCCCTCTACATTTTCGCCAAGGAACAATTCCAGGCATCTGGCGAGGGCCTTTCTTCCCGCGTCATCCGGATCGAACAAGGCCACCACCTGTGAAGTGTAACGCCGGATAAGCTGCACCTGCTCCCTGGTCAGGGCTGTTCCCAATGTCGCGACTACATTCCTGATGCCGGCGTTCCAGAGGGCGATCAGATCGAAATAGCCCTCCACAAGGATAGCGTAACCCGAGCGGCGAATCTCCTCCTTGGTTTTGTTTAAACCATAGAGATTCCTTCCCTTGACGTAGAGAGGCGATTCCGGTGAATTCAGATACTTAGGCTCTCCGTCTCCGATCACCCTGCCGCCAAAGGCAATGACCTGTCCACCTGCATCCTCTATCGGAAAGATCAGTCTTCCCCTGAAGCGGTCATAACCGCCGCCCTCATCGGTTTTTTGAACGATTAAGCCCGCCTGTTCGGCCAGGGCCAAAGGAATTTTTTCGCTCTCCAGGGCATCCCGAAGATACCGCCACCCTTCCCGTGCATACCCGAGGCGAAACACCTTGACGGCCTCATCTCCGATGCCCCGACTCTTGAGGTAGGTCCGGGCATCGCCTCCCGCCTCTGTAAAGAGGACCCTCATAAAAAAAGCAGCAGCCCTTTCATTGACCTTCCTGATTTGTTCCGTCTGCGTCAGCGTTTCCTTCTGCTCAGGGGTCATCTCCGGCCGGGGAAGGGCAACCCCCGCTTTCCGGGCCAGTTGCCTTACCGCTTCGATATAGGAGATATCGGCAACCTTCTTTACAAAACTGATGACGTCACCGCCTTCGCTGCAGCCGAAACAGTAAAACATTTGTCTTTCCTGGCTGACTTTAAAGGAAGGCGTTTTTTCCCTGTGAAAAGGACAGAGACCCCAGAAATCACGCCCGGCCTTTTTCAGGGTCACATAGTCCGAAATCACGCTGACGATATCCGCCCGGTTCTTGATTTCCTCGATCTTATCCTGAGGAATCGGACCATTCAATGCTTTTCCCCTTGAGTTGGCAGGATGATATAAAACAAGTATTCCTATAGGCTGTAAAGAAATTGTTGCTGTAGCGATGCAGAATGATCACGTTTTGATGTATCGGCTTTTAACCGGAAGCCGTTGCTGATTCCTGTGAACCAGGAATGCAGATCTCCGGAGCTGGCATCAAGCCGTCAATATTGCCTTGGCCTTATCGCTGACCGCTTTCCCATCAGCCCGTCCCGTCAGTCTCGGCATCAGGATCTTCATAACTTTGCCCAGGTCCTTGACACCCGTGGCACCTTCCTCCCTGACGGCTATTTCGATCTGTGCGATGATTTCTGCCTCAGAAAGCTGTTGGGGCATGAATTCCTGTATGACCTTCAATTCCGCCTCTTCCTTCTCAACGAGGTCATTCCTCCCGCCCTTCGTGAACTGCTCGATGGAATCGTTGCGCTGTTTCACCATGGAGGACAGAAGTTGCAGAAATTCCGTATCGGTCAATTCCCTTTTCAGATCTATCTCTTTGTTGTGAAGGACCGTTTTCATCATGCGAAGGGCCGATAGTCGCCATTTATCCTTCGCCTTGGCCGCCTTCACCATTTCCTGATTCAATCTCTCGCTGAGATTCATTATGTCAACCTTTGATTTTCTTAAACTATCTCCGTACAAGATAGTTCTCATTGACGATTTGTCAATAGATCAATCAACCGAGCTCATCGTCGAGTCTCCTGCCCCCCAGGACATGAGCGTGGAGGTGATAGATCACCTGACCCCCCTCGTCATTGCAGTTGATGACCATACGAAAACCCTTCCGGTCGATGCCCTTGATCCGGGCCACTTCCTGTACGGCAGAAACGAGTGCATTCAGGGCGTCCCGGTTATTTCCCCCCAGATCGAGCAGTGTCGGGATATGTTCTTTCGGTATAACAATGACGTGCACCGGGGCCATGGGATGGATGTCGTCGAAGGCCAGGACCAGATCGTTTTCATAGACTTTGGTAGCCGGAATCCTGCCATCGGCAATCTTGCAGAAAATACAGTCTTCCATGAGTTGTTCCTCCTTACCGTTTTCCGATATTGCGATGCCGGCCGGCTGCAATTCAGGCAAACGAGCAGGATCACTAACGGTTTTCCGTAAGGCCTATTGCCTCCTCAAGGTTCAGAGCGCCGCTGTAGATGGCCCGGCCGATAATCACGCCCATCACACCATTGCGTTCGAGGGGAAGGAGTTTTTCAATGTCGCCAAGGCCAGCCACGCCTCCCGAGGCGATCACGGGAATGCCCACGGCCTCGGCAAGACTCCTGGTGGCTTCAAGATTCACACCCGTCTCCATGCCGTCCCTCTGAATATCGGTGTATACGATCGCAGCCGGTCCGTCCGCAGCGTAGCGCCGAGCAATGTCCAAAACCGATTCCTCCGTGCTTTCGGTCCATCCCTGAACGGCCACCCGGCCCCCGGCAGCGTCTATGCCGAGAATGATTCGCTCCGGATAACTTTGACAGGCCTCGCGGACAAAGTGTCTGTCCCGCAATACCGCCGTCCCCAGAATCGCCCAGCCCACACCCATGGCAAGATAGGAATCGACGGTCGCCATGTCCCGAATCCCGCCGCCAACCTGAACGGGGATCGTCACATGGGAGACAATGTCACGGATCACCTCCCTGTTACAGGGCATGCCGGCCCGGGAGCCGTCCAGATCGACGACATGAAGGCGCTTTGCCCCGGCGGCCTGCCAGGTGAGGGCCATGGAAACAGGGTCTCCGGAATACACGGTCATCCTGTCGAAATCACCCTGAGCAAGGCGGACACATTTGCCGTCTTTCAAATCAATGGCAGGTATGACGATCAACAAAGGCCTCCCGATGATAAAAAAACGGAATCCCCATCAATGCAGAAATTCCGGAACGGCGTCGTGGCACAAGATGCTTTTTTATGCTTTAGTTCAAACCCGGAAAAGTCTCCAGAATCTGATGAATCCCCTCCTCCGTCAGCACTTCGGCAGTCACCCACTGTCCGTGCATTCTGTAGAAGGAAGCGGCCAGAAGGAGGTTTTCCATCAGTGAAGTTTGTGTCTTGTCGAAGGATCCTTTCCATACCAGGACGCCGTCAGCAGTCCTGACCAGATGAATTTCGAAGGCTACCGAGGCGGGTTGCTCAACCGAGTAAGGGAAGCCTTTTCTTTCACGGTACCGGTATAGGTATCCTACAACAATACCGTCCGCCTCCAGCTCGCGGCCTGTAGACTTGAGGATTTCCGGAAGGGTCGTCTTCAGGGAATCGGCAGCGATCCGCTGATAGATGCCGTTCACCCGTTCGCTGGGGATCAGCTCGAAACGTTTGCTCTGGGAAACCTCCCTGTAGAAGAGCTCCTCGACCTTCCTTTCGCTTCCCTTCACAAGAATATCGGTCCTGTTGATGGATCCGCAGAGGGGACAGCGGACCACCCTCACCGACTCGTCATCAGCAACGATGACTTGGAACGGAACGACGGCGATTCGTTTAAAAACCGCCTCGCCGTCGGTCATGAGCGTCGCCTGCACACCGTTCATGGTCCCGCAGCCTGAAACGATCAGTAACGCGAGACCCATCAACAGGAATCTTCCCGCTTTTATCAGACTGAAAAGTCCCCGGCCGATGGGTTCCATTCCCTTTTCTCTATGGGGGGTAGATCTGACTAAAGGCTTCCCTTCGTAGACAGCACACCCTTGATTTTGCCATCGATATCCATGGCTGCCCGTAACGCGCGGG
>Ga0315283_10006636_pt1 | contig 10352 bp, 10 predicted proteins | sample YL17G09_0_MG_FD_204541 | JGI IMG/M metagenome (GOLD analysis project Ga0315283, IMG submission 204541) | Sediment microbial communities from Yellowstone Lake, YNP, Wyoming, USA - YL17G09_0 | ecosystem: Environmental > Aquatic > Freshwater > Lake > Sediment | place: USA: Wyoming | collected...
CATCGTTGTCGAGGCGATCAATCTCGGCCTCGAGCTCGGCGAGCAACGCAGTCGACAGCGCGTTCATGGGCGGGTTGTCGATCGTGACGAGCGCGACTGCGCCCTCGTGCTCGGTGCTGATGAACGTTCCCAACGGATTCCTCCCTTAGCTGAAGCGCTCGCGCAGCTCAGTCTTGCGGAACTTGCCGACCGCCGTCTTGGGGATCTCGTCGACGGCCTCGAACCGCTCGGGCAGCCACCACTTGGCGAAGTCCGGAGCAAGGAAGTCGCGCAGCTCGTCGTCTTCGGCTGCCTGACCCTCGCGGAACACGACGACGGCAAGAGGGCGCTCGCTCCACTTCTCGTCGGGCACGGCGATCACGGCCGCCTCGAGTACGGCCGGATGACCCATCAAGGCGTTCTCAAGGGCCACTGTGGAGATCCACTCGCCTCCTGATTTCACGAGATCCTTTGCGCGATCCTGGATCTCGACGTATCCGTCGGGGTGGATCGTGGCGATATCCCCTGTCCTGAACCAGCCGTCGTCCGTCCAGCGGTCGGCGCCTTCGGGCGTCTCGTAGTACGCCGACGCGACCGAGGCGCCGCGGATCTCGAGCTCGCCCATGGTGCGCGCATCCCAGGGGACGAAGCCGTTGTCGCCCCGGGCTCGGATCTCGACGAACGGAATCGGCGGCCCCTGCTGGGCCCGCTTGGTGTATGCCTCCTGCGGCGGGAGCCCCGCCTCCTGCCCTGCGACCCCTGAGAGCGTCCCGACCGGGGACGTCTCGGTGAGGCCCCAGCCGTGGGTGATGTGGAGTCCGTGCCGTTCGCCGAAGCCCTCGATCAGCGCGCGGGGTGGGGCCGCTCCGCCGATCGTCATCGTTCGCATCGCGGAGAGATCCCAGCGATCCGGCTCGGCGTCGAGCGCGTTGAGGATCCCGCTCCAGATCGTCGGCACGCCCGCTGTGATCGTCACCTTCTCACCCTCGAACGCCTCGAGCAGCGAGACGCCGTCGAGATGGGGGCCGGGATAGACGTGTTTGACGCCTGCGAGCGTCGAGGAGAACGGGAAGCACCATGCATTGGCGTGGAACATCGGGACGACGGGGAGGCAGACGTCGTCGCGGGTCATGCCGAGCGCGCCGCTCAGCGTCAGCGCATGGATTGCGATCGAGCGATGGGAGTAGAGGACGCCTTTCGGCAGCCCGGTCGTCCCGCTCGTGTAACACATCCCCGCTGCGGTTCTCTCGTCGAGGTCGCGATCGATCCAGTTGGCAGGGTTCTGGGTCGCGAGCAGCTCCTCGAAGTCGATCGCGCCGTCGGGCGTTGGCCCGGACCCCATCGCGACGATGTGCTCGAATCCGACGCGATCCTTGAACTGCTCGACGAGCGGCCACAGCACCTTGTCGGCGATGAGCACGCGGTCGCCGCCGTGCGTCGCGATGTAGGTGAGGTCGTCGGGATGGAGCCGGATGTTCAGCGTGTGCGTGACGAGGCCGCCGGCGGGAGCGCCGAGGTACACCTCGAGGTGCTCGTGGTGGTTCCACGCGAACGTTCCGACCCGGTCGCCGTCGACGAGGCCGAGTTCGTCTCTCAGGGCGAGAGCGAGCTGTTTCGCCCGAGCTACGAAGTCCGCGTACGTGTACCGATGCCAGCTCTTGTCGGGGAGGCGGCTCGCGATCTCGCTGGAGCCGAAGAGCTGCTCGGCACGCCGAAGGATTGCCGGCACGTTGAGCTGGTAGTCGATCATCAGGCCGTCCATCAGTGCGCTAAGGCCCTCCTCCCAGTAGGTGATCGGCGATCTCCGCCCGCAGGCGTTCGCCCGAAGTCTCCCACGACTGTATCCCGAGCGCACGCTTGTAGAGGCGGTGCAGGACGTGCTCCCACGTGAACCCGATGCCGCCGTGGATCTGGATCGACCGCTCGCACGCGGCGACGGCTGCGTCGGCGCAGTGGGCCTTCGCCGCCGCAGCGGCGACGGGCGCCCGGTCGTCTTGCTCCGCCACGCACCACGCTGCGAAGAGGGCGAGCGACCGGCCGAGTTCGAGCTCGACGAGCGTCGTCGCGAGCGGGTGCGAGACGGCCTGGTAGCTACCGATCGCCTTGCCGAACTGGGTGCGCGCGTTCGCGTGGTCAACGGCCAGCTCGAGCGCGCGTGCACCGACGCCACACGCCTCGAGTGCGAGCGCGGTGAGAGAGCGGGTGCGCAGAAGCGGCAGCAACTCCGAGCTCGCCAGGCGCCGGCCGGCACTCCCGCCCGTGACGACCCCGAGCGGGCGGCTCTCGTCGTTCGTGAGCAGAATCTCTCGCTCCGCTCCTTCCAGCTCCCAGATCGAGTCGCCCCCCACGTACGCGATCCGGGTCGCCGTGTCGAGATCCTGGACGAGCGGCCCGGCTGCGAGCGTCCAGCTCGCCTCTCCGCGCGCGACCTCACCCTGGAGATCGGGAGGGAGCGCAGGCAGGACGACGGCGACGGTCGACCGGTAAGGCGTGGGGGTGTGCGCTCGGCCGAGCTCCTCGAAGAGGACCGCCTCCTCGAGAAACCCGAGTCCTGCGCCTCCCTCGGCTTCCGGCACCGAAACGCCGGTCCAGCCGAGGTCCGCGAGATCCCGCCAGTAAGGCCGCAGGTTCCCGGCCAGGAAGGCCCGCGCCTGGGCGCGAAGCTCCTCCTGCTCCGTCGTGAGCGAGAAATCCATCAGCGCGACCTCGGGAGCCCGAGGACGCGCTCGGCGACGATGTTCCGGAGGATCTCCGACGTGCCGGCCTCGATCGTGTTTCCCCTGCTGCGGAGCTGCAGGTGCTGCCAGTAACCGCCGTAGGGGGCGTTCCCGTCGAGAAGCTGTGCATCCGACCCGAGCAGTTCGAGCGCGAGCTTCGTCACACGCTGATTCGCCTCCGACCACTGCAGCTTCAGGATCGCGCCCTCGGGGCCGGGAACGCGGGTCTTCATCAGGGCGGAGAGGGAGCGGTACGCCGTGTAGCGGAGCGCCTCGAGCTCGATCCACTCTCGCGCAATCGCGTCTCGTTGGACGGGCGTGGCACCGCGATCGCGGGCAAGCTCGATCAGCCTTCGCATTGTGACCTCGAGGCTTGCCGTGAGGGCGAACCCAAGCGTCCCTCGCTCATGCAGGAGCGTCGTCATGGCGACCCGCCAGCCTTCCCCGATCTCACCGAGCACGTTCTCGACGGGAACCTCGACACCGGAGAAGAAGATCTCGTTGAACTCCGCCTCGCCCGTGATCTGGCGCAGAGGGCGGACCTCGATGCCGGGCGAGCGCATGTTGACGATCAGGCAGGTCAGTCCCGCGTGCCGCTCGGAGGCGGGATCGCTGCGCGTGATGAGCAGGCACCAGTCTGCGATGTGCGCGTAGGACGACCACACCTTCTGGCCGTCGACGACGAAATGTGTCCCTTCGAGGCGGGCGCTCGTCCGTACCGCAGACAGGTCGGACCCGGCCTCTGGCTCCGAGAAGCCCTGACACCAGATCTCGTCTGCCGAGAGAATGTGCGCGAGGCGGCTTGTCTTTTGAACGTCGGTGCCGTGGGCGATGATCGTAGGCCCTGCCATTCCGAGCCCGATCACGCCCAGGTGCTGCGGCGCCTCGGCCCGCGCGAGCTCTTCGAGGAAGATCGCCTGGTAGCTGTACGGCTTGCCACCGCCACCGTGCTCCGCGGGCCAGGTCAGGCCGCTGTAGCCCGCCGCGTGGAGACGGCGACTCCAGTTCCGGAGATCGTCCATCGGTGACGTTTCGTCGTCGCCGGTCGGGACAGGTGTCGGGCCAGGTCGGTTCTCGGCCAGCCACTCCCGCAGGTCCCCGCGGAACTGTGCCTCGTCGCGTGTGTCGCGGAGATCCATGGGTCGATCCTACGTTCGGATGCTTAACCGGGGATTCACCCCGCTCGTACGGCGCCCTGTCTACGCTCCATCGAGCGCCGAAGCCACCGAGAAGGAGGAGCCGATGTCAACCCCCGAGATTCCACCGTCACCCGTAGCCGTCAACCATCGCGGGCAGCTGGAGGAGGCGCTCGTCGAGATCAAGCGCGTGATCGCCGGCCAGGACGAGATGCTCGAGCGCGTGCTCGTCTGCCTTGTCGCGGGTGGCCACCTGCTGATCGAGGGCGTTCCCGGACTCGCGAAGACTCTGACTATCAAGACGACGGCGGCGGTTCTCGGAGGCAGCTTCAAGCGTGTCCAGTTCACGCCGGACCTCGTCCCGAGCGACCTCGTCGGGACGCGCATCTACCGGCCCGACACGGGCGGCTTCGACACCGAGGAAGGTCCCGTGTTCTGCAACTTCCTCCTCGCGGACGAGATCAACCGCGCGCCCGCCAAGGTGCAGTCCGCGCTGCTCGAGGTGATGCAGGAGCGCCAGGTGACGATCGGCCACGACACGCTTCTCGTTCCCGATCCATTCCTCGTCATGGCGACGCAGAACCCGATCGAGTCGGAGGGCACGTACCCACTGCCGGAGGCGCAGGTCGACCGGTTCATGCTGAAGGTCGTCGTGGGCTACCCGTCACGCGACGAAGAGCTCACCGTCGTGCAGCGGTCGCTCGTCGATCCTGCAGACGTACGGCAGGTGCTCGAAATCGAGTCTCTCAAGGAGCTGCAGCGGGCCGTCCTCGACGTCTACGTTGACCCCTCGATCATCGCGTATGCCGTGTCCCTTGCCGAGGCCACACGCAACCCCGAGGCCTTCGGCCTAAGCGAGATCACCGGGCTCGTCGAGTACGGCGCCAGCCCCCGGGGCCCGATCTCGCTCGTCCAAAGCGCTCGCGCGCTCGCACTCATCCACGGCCGCAACTACGTGCTCGGCACCGATGTTCGCTCGCTTGCCCGGGACGCGCTCCGGCACCGTCTCGTGCTCACGTATCGCGCTCTTGCCGAGCAGCGAACGGCAGATGACGTCCTCGAAGCCGTTCTCGAGGCAGTCGCGGCGCCTCCGCTCGAGCTCGGGAGGCCGGTCGCAGCGTGACCCGTCTGCGGGCATTCGGTGTCGTCGAGACGCCGGAGCGCCCCGGCCCCGGGCCGATGCCCGAGCCGCTGCTCCGCGCGCTCGAACTCTCCATCGGCCGCCGGGTCGACGGACTCCTCGCGGGCGATCACCGCTCGAGCCTCCTCGGACGCGGAAGTGAGCTCGCGCAGGTTCGTCCGTACGTGCCGGGCGACGATGTCCGGCTGATCGACTGGAACGTGACGGCGCGCACGCGCGAGCCGCACATCCGTGTGCAACTCGCCGAGCGCGTGCTCGTGACCTGGGTCGTGCTCGACCGCACTCCTTCGATGGAGTTCGGGACGGCGGATCGGCGGAAGGCGGATGTCGCCCTGGGCGTCACGCTCGCCCTCGGGCACGCAGCCAGCGTGCGTGGAAACCGTGTCGGCCTCGTCCCGTTCGGCGGCGGCAGCGGCGTGCCTCTGCCTCCCCGGCAGGGCCGGGCCGGTCTCGTGGGGCTTCTCCTCGCACTCGGCGACGAGGGATCGGGGGGCGGCGTCGCAGCAGAGCTCCAGCCGGCGCTGACGACGCTCGGCGCTGTTGCCCGGCAGCGCTCGCTCGTGGTAGTCGTTTCCGACTTTCGAGGCCCCCGGGACTGGCGTCCACAACTCGTCGACCTCGCGGGGCACCACGACGTCCTCGCCGTCGAGATTCGTGACCCTCGCGAAGATCATCTCGTCGACGTGGGGGAGGTCTGGTTCTCTGATCCTGAGTCCGGTACGCGTCTTCGTGTTGATACGGGTGACGCCGGTTTACGTTCGCGGTTTGCCGAGGCGGCAGCCCTCGAGCGCCGCAGCGTCGCCGACGACCTTGCGGTCGCCCGTGCCTCGCACGTCGTGCTCTCGACGGAGGGCGACTGGCTCCGTGACCTCGCCGTGCATCTCGGAGGCAAACGCAGATGAGCTTCGGCACTCCACTGGCGCTGCTCGGACTGCTGGTCGTCCCCCTCTTGATCGTGATGCTCGTCCTCGGGGAGCGGAGGAGGCGATCCCGGGCCGCCGCTTTCGGGACTCCAGCGTTGCTCGCTGCCTCACTTCCCGCGCCCCGTCGGATCAGGCGGCTGCTGCCCTTCGCCCTCGCCATCGCCGCGCTGACAACGCTGATCGTGGGTGTCGCCAGACCTCGCGCGACGCTCTCCGTCCCGGATCGTTCCGCCACGGTTGTGCTCGCGCTCGACACGTCTCGTTCGATGTCGGCAACCGACGTCAAGCCTTCCCGTCTCGCCGCCGCGTTGGAGTCGGCGCGTACATTCCTCGACGTCGCTCCGAAGGACTTCGCTGTCGGGATCGTCACGTTCTCGACCTCAGCGTCCGTCGCGCTTGCTCCGACCACGGATCGCGACGCTGCGCGCGCTGCGCTCGACCAGATCCGGCTCGGCTCGGGAACGGCGCTCGGCGATGCCGTCGATCGCTCGGTCATGGCCGCTCGGTCAGGCCTGAGCCCGCTGCAACCCGTTCCCGCAGATGCTCCGCCGGCGACGGTCGTGCTGCTCTCGGATGGAGAGCAGACATCCGGAACGAGAACGCCGAAGGCTGCCGCCGAGCAGGCAAAGAAGCTCGGAGTACCCGTCAACACCGTCGCGCTCGGGACGAGCGAAGCCGTTGTCGAGGTACCGCTGAAGAACGGCCTCAAAGAACGTGTCACCGTCGCACCCGACGCCAAGACGCTGGAGGAGATCGCTGCCGTGTCCGGCGGCCGATTCACGGCGGCCCCGACGGCCGAACGCCTCCAGGAGATCTATCGCGACCTCGGCGGCCGTCTCGGGAGAAAGCGCGAGGAGCGCGAGGTCACGGCAGCGTTCGCCGGCGCGGGGGCTGTTCTGCTCCTGATCGCCTCAGGACTCTCCGTTGCGTGGGCGAGGAGGCCGCTGTGAGAGCCCCACGCGCAGTCGCCACACTTGCGGTCGCTTTCCTCGCGGCCGCGGCCGGCATCGGCGTCGAGGCCGCAGGCGCAGCCGACGAGTGCAAGGGCCTCCGTACGTGTCTCCCAGTCCAAGGCCCGTGGGTCGTCGTCCCTTCGGGCGGCGTCGAGTACGAGCTCGCCTGCCCGCTTCCCGGGTACATCGTCGCCGGAACCGATGCTCGCGTCGCGACGCGCGACGTTGACGTGAGCTTCCACGCGGAGACCGGGAGCCCGGTCGGACCGGGCGTGACGACCAGGCGCAGCGTCGTGTTCGAGGCTGCGCGAAGTGGTTCAACTGCTGGCCCGTCGAGCTTCCAGCCCTTCATCGGCTGTATCCCGACGCGTGGCGGCGGGGGCCGCGCCCTTACGTCAGTGGCTGCGGGGCCGTCCGGACTGAAGCCGGGGCAGCCGGTGCGCAGCATCGTCGTGCGGCGCCCCGTCCGGAGCCGGGCGTTCGCCGTGCGTGTCGTGTGTCCGTCCGGGTCGAGACTCATCGGCTCGACACACGCTGTTGCCTTCAGGGAGAAGTCCGCACCCTCCCAGGCGATGCTCGGCGCGGTGGCAGTCAGTCGCGTTGTTGTGGGTGGAGCGGTGGTTGCGCGCGTCACGGCGACATCGACGGCCGGCCCTCGCGCCGAGGTACAGGTCCGAGCGCTGTGTGCGAGGGCGCAATGACCTTCGGATCGCCGCTCCTGCTCGCAACTCTCGTCGTGCCCTTCGGCGCGTTGGCTGTGTATCTCTGGATCGAGCGGAAGCCTCCGCGCGGAGCGATCTCGTTTCCGAATCTCGCGGTCCTCGCCTCGGTGCGGGGCAGGGCGAGCTGGAAGCGCCACCTCATTGCAGCGCTCGTACTCAGCACGCTCCTCCTCCTCTGCGTGGGCGTGGCGCGCCCCAAGGTATCGCGAGCCGTTCCAGTCGATCGCTCGACCGTGGTGCTCGTTGTCGATGTCTCGATCTCGATGAATGCCGTCGATGTGGCGCCGAGTCGGCTCGAGGCGGCGCGCAAGGCGATCCGGTCGTTCGTCGACCGCGTCCCGCCCCAGGTCAAGATCGGCCTCATCGCGTTCTCGGATGACCCGGTCGTGCTCGCGTCTCCCACAGCGGACAAGGAGGCGTTGAGAAACGCGATCGCATCGCTCGAGCCCGGATACGGGACTGCGATCGGCGACGCAGTTGCGCGGGGTGTCGAATTGGTGCGGCTCTCGACGGGGGAGGAGGGTGCCACGAAGGGAGCCCCGACGAAGGCGGGCGCTGTCGTCCTCCTCTCGGACGGCTCCCAGACCAGAGGGGTTCTCGATCCTCTGCAGGGGGCCGACATCGCGCGGCAGGCGGGAATTCCGGTACACACGATCGCTCTCGGAACCCCGGAGGGGAACGTCACGATCAATCGTGGCGGCATCGACCTCGTCGTCCTCGTTCCTCCGGATCGACTGACGCTTGCCCGGATCGCCGAGGCAACCGGCGGTTCGACGTTCGAAGCCACGGACGCCGATCGCCTTGCTTCCGTCTACAAGCAGCTCGGTCGCGTTGTCTCGACGGAGAAGAAGCCGCGCGAGGTCACCGCCGCGTTCGTCGTCGCTGCGGCGGCGCTGCTCGCCCTCGGGATCGGTCTCGCCGGGCTCTGGGCGCCGCGCCTTCCCTGACCGAGATGATGCTCGCGTCGTCATGACGGATCCACCGCGCCGGCCTTCACCCCGACCGCGACACACAGTAGGCTCCCCGATTCAGTGGCCACATTGCTCTCGGTCGAGGGAATCACCCTGCGCTTCGGCGGCATCGTTGCCCTCGACAGCGTCTCCTTCGACGTCGAAGCAGGGCAGATCTCGGGGCTGATCGGGCCGAACGGGGCCGGGAAGACGACGGCGTTCAACGTCATCACGCGCCTTTACAACCCGGACGACGGCCGCCTCGAGCTCGACGGGCGCTCGCTGCTCGACGTGCCGGCCCATCGTGTCGTCGAGAACGGCATTGCCCGCACGTTCCAGAACATCAACATGTTCACGTCGATGTCCGTGCTCGAGAACGTCCTCGTCGGCGCGTACAGCCAGGGACGTCGTACCGGAGAGAAGGAGGCCCGCGCCATGCTCGACTACGTCGGCCTCGGACTTCGGGCCGATGAGCTCGCCGCTTCGCTGCCCTACGGCATCCAGAAGCGGGTCGAGATCGCCCGCGCGCTCGCGGCGAAGCCACGCCTGATCCTGCTCGACGAGCCTGCAGGCGGGCTGAACCACGAGGAGGTGGAGGAGCTCGGCGACTTCATCCTCCGGCTTCGAGACGATCATGAGCTGACGGTGCTGCTCGTCGAGCACCACATGGGGCTCGTGATGCGCATCTCCGATCACGTCAACGTCCTCAGCTTCGGACGCAAGATCGCGGACGGCACGCCGGCCGAGGTGCGCGCGAACCCTGACGTGATCGAGGCCTACCTCGGCAGCGAGGTCGACGTGTGACGGCGCTGCTCGAGCTCCGGAACGTCGAAGCCCGGTACGGCCCGGTGCAGGCTCTCCGCGGCGTCAGCCTCGAGGTGCCCGAGGGCACCATCGTGGCTGTTCTCGGAGCCAACGGGGCGGGCAAGACGACGACGCTTCGCGCTGTGTCGGGAACGGTACGGCGCGCGGGCGAGATCACATTCGCCGGCAATCCACTTCGGGGCGGCCCGGAGTCCGTGGCGAAAGCGGGGATCGCCCATGTGCCGGAGGGCCGAGGCACGTTCACCGAGCTCTCGGTGACCGAGAACCTTCGTCTCGGTGCGTACACGCGGCGTGACCGTTCGGTGAAGGCCGACATCGAGCGGATGGCCGGCTACTTCCCCTGGATTCTCGATCGCGGCGACCAGCGGGCCGGAACGCTTTCCGGTGGCGAACAGCAGATGCTCGCGCTCGCCCGGGCGCTCATGGGCCGGCCACGGCTGCTGATGCTCGACGAGCCGTCGCTCGGTCTCGCGCCACTGATCGTGCGGGAGATCTTCCGCATCGTGCGTGAGTTGAACGAGAAGGAAGGTCTGACCGTCCTCGTTGTCGAGCAGGATGCGCGGATCGCCCTCGACTCGTCGGCGACGGCGTATGTGCTCGAGGTCGGGAAGGTAGCCCTGTCAGGAACGAGCGCCGAGTTGAAGGGAGACGAGGCTGTGCGGCGCAGCTACCTCGGCTACTAGTGGCTGCCTTCTTCCAGCAGGTCGTCTCAGGTCTCGCTTCCGGTGGAATCTACGGGGCGCTCGCGCTCGCGATCGTCCTCATTCACCGCGCGACGGGGGTGATCAACTTCGCCCAGGGCGAGATGGCGATGTTCTCCACCTACATCGCGTGGACCCTGACGACGAATCACGGCTTCTCGTACTGGCCCGCGTTTGCGGTCACCCTGCTCGTGTCGTTTCTCGGCGGCGTCGGAATCCACCGAGCCGTGATCCGGCCGGTGGAGCGCGGGCCACAGATCCGCGTCGTGATCATCACAATCGGTCTGTTGCTGCTAATCAACGGC
>Ga0315283_10006637_pt1 | contig 10351 bp, 9 predicted proteins | sample YL17G09_0_MG_FD_204541 | JGI IMG/M metagenome (GOLD analysis project Ga0315283, IMG submission 204541) | Sediment microbial communities from Yellowstone Lake, YNP, Wyoming, USA - YL17G09_0 | ecosystem: Environmental > Aquatic > Freshwater > Lake > Sediment | place: USA: Wyoming | collected...
TGTCCAGTTGCCCCTTGGGGAAACGGATCAGCCCTCCGGCCCGCACCTGATACCATGAAGCGATGATCCTGCTCCCGGTGGACTGGGATTCCGTCGGAGTCTGAACGGACTGTAAACCCCGCGCAAACAACGGCGGTGTCAGGGGAAACGGCGTTGTGCGGCTCTCCGCAGGCCACTGGTAATCTCATTCTGTCGCCCTGGCTCGCGATGCCAGCACGAACCCCCACGCCGACAGAACACCCGGAATGATGAGACCGGGAACCGAGACCCAGTGGGGAGCGGTCCAACCGGCGATTGCGATTTCCCATCCGACGATCAAGCGCGTCAGATGTGCCGCAGCGACCACCAAGAACACCGTGCTGCAGATCAGAAAGTACGTCTTCTGACTCATGAGGTGCCTCCAGCTCCGAGGAGTTCGGATCCGCCTCCAACAAGATTCGAAGCGCACCACGCTTCGAGTTCGTACCTTTCCGAGGTGAAGGGCTTCCCGTCTTCGATCCAGGAATGGGCGCCGCCGCTTACTCTGCACAACATCCTGTTTTTCCGGAAAGCGAACGATGTAGTCCCCGGGCCGTCGGCGGCATAGCGGATCTCTTCCATCCAGCCGGTTCCCTGAAAATGGCCCCTTAGGGCTTCGGCAGGGTCGATTTCTCCGGCAATCCCCCAAGTAGGACCAAATGCAATGATGCGACAGCCGGGACGTTCAGTGATGCCCTGTAAATCGCGAATCGGTTCCTCCGACTTCCGGACCTCCAAGGTTGGATATACCGAAAGGATTGCGGCGATCGTCTGGCAAGTTCCCAATACCTTATCGGGGATCGGTTGATTCATCCCGCTCGGGTGGCCTGTATCCATCCCCTCGCACAGGCCCGTGCCGTGGAGGAAGAACATGAAAGGTATTAGTAGCAACAGGAGACGTTGTAAACTCATCGCGTCTTGGCCTCCTTGATCCAAATGTATATTTTCTATAATAAACGCAAAAGCGGTCACCTAAAAATGCGTTCTTCCAAGACCTGCGCCCCGATTTTAGACCAACTGGGCGAGGGGATTTTCATCGAAGCCCGCTCAGACCGCAAACCCCGTGCAAACAACCGGCTATTTCGGGGTGAAAAAGGGGTATTGCGGGGAGGGTTTGGACAGCCCGTGATGTTTGGACAGCCCGTGATTGACAGGTTCCCTATGGGCAGGGCCGTCCCGAGAACTCCAGCCTTGCCGGCCTTAGCGCCGGCTATATCGCGCAGCAAATGACCGATTTCAAGAACGGCCTGCGAAAGAGCTCGGAACCGGGGATGAGAGCGGTGGCGATGATGCTCGGACAAGCCAAAAGCGCCACCGAGGCTGAGGTGAAAAGTTCCGCCGAGTACTTTGCCAGCCTGATGTTCAAACCTTGGATCAAAGTTGTCGAAACCGATACCGTGCCGAAGACCCATGTGGCGGGATTCATGCTTGTCCCGTTAGAGGGGGGAGGGACAGAGCCGATTGGTCAGCGCATCATCGAAGTTGCGGAAGACTTGGCACGGACCAGCATTCGCGATTCAAGATCTGGATTCATCGCATACGTGCCGGTCGGCAGCATCAAGAGGGGCGAGGCACTCGTCACCACCGGCGGCGCGGGCAAGACGACCGTGTGTGGAACCTGCCACGGCAAGGACCTGAAAGGCATCGGGGACGTGCCGCCGCTGGCGGGTCGCTCACCGAGCTATACCGTGCGCCAGTTGTACGACTACCAAAGCGGCACCCGCGCTGGGCTGTTAAGCCCGCAGATGAAGGGGATCGTTGCCAAGCTGACCGTTGAGGATATGGTATCGATCGCTGCCTATACGGCTTCGCGCACTCCGTGACCCACGTCGTCTCGAACCTCTCTGCCACTTTCGGGCCGACTGCGCTTACGGCAATCCCCGCGCTATGTCTATTAAGATGCCCCGATCCGTGGGGTGGTTCGGGCCGCGGAGGAGGAGACATCGAGGACCCGAGTGGGTTTCTAACTGCGGAGCTGCCCGTTACTTGGCAGGCGGGGGCGCGGCCATCGTCATGCCATGACGCCGGAAGACGTCCATCATCTTCGCGCGGTCGGGCGGGCCACCGGCGGTGGCATTGATTACTTCGGCAGCTTCGCGGAAATACGCGGGGCCCATTATCGCAGGGGATATGACGGCGAGCTGTTTCACATCCTCGCTGCCTAAGTTGTCGAAGCGGTGTACCGCGCCTCGGGGAATGCACAGTGCCTGCCCGGGACCAACCTCGATGGGCTTGCCATCAATCGTCCAGGTAAGGACGCCCTCGATACCATAGAGGGTCTCCTCGTAGGCGTCGTTTTTGTGGGCCGGCGCCGGCAGCTTCTGCCCGGCGGGGACGAGAACCTCGAACACTGACATGTTGCCGTTGGAATCATCGCCCGTGAGGAGGAACCGGATCCCCAGCGGACCAATCTTGATGGTCTCTTCCGAAGGATTGACCCTGGTCGTACGCTGCTGCATGATTGCCCCCCTCTTTGAGTTCGGAGAGAAGGGCCCGGGCAGAATCCCGGGCCCTCGAAGATTGGTGGAATTTTGTTGTCTGGACCTCTCCTACGCTGCTTTTTCCTCCCGGATGAGCTTCCGCATCTTTTCCTGGAGATCTTTTGGAATTTCCTTCATGCCGTGGAAAGTCCTTCCGTGCGCAAGGGCGTTGCGGAACAGTTCCTCTTCCGTCTCCCCCCGGGCCACGAAATCACAATCCACACCCGCGTCCTTACAACTTATGACCTTTGGCATAGGACACCTCCTCTTCCCCTTTTCAATCCCGGGGATAACCGTTAGACCTTCCCCGACGTTGCGGGGTTTCCTGATTCTGCAGGATTCCCGGAATCACGAAGCGGCGAAGAGAGGCCGGCCAGGAGCCCTGACCTGCCACCCTAAGCCCCTCCATCGGCACAAGGGAAATTTCGCCGAAGGCCGCACGGACTGCAAACCCCGCGCAAACAACTGCCAATTTCGAGGTCTGGAAGGGGATTTCAGCGGACCCTGTTGACGCCGGATTTCCTTTATAGTACGATAACTTTCGTCTCGGACGCGCCCTTAGCTCAGCGTGTCGCCTTGACTGCGTGAGGTCTTTGTCCTATTCATATTCATAGATACGTTTCTTCGCACGTTGCTTCATCCATGCAGGGGGACTTAATGCACTCCGCTCCCCCCATCGCAAAGGTCACCTGCCCCGCATCGACGGGATATTTCCCGCGGCACCGGCTGTATCGTCTTCTGGACAAGGCCCGCAAGGCGCCCGTGCTCTGGATCACGGGCCCGCCCGGATGCGGGAAGACCGCCCTGGTCAGCAGCTACATCGAGTCCCGGCGCCTTCCATGCCTGTGGTACAAGCTCGATGAGGCGGATGCGGACCTTTCCACCTTTTTCTACTATCTGGGGCTCGCCGCCGCAAAGGCCGCGCCGCGCAAGAGGAAGCGCCTTCCGCTTCTGACACCGGAACGGATGCCTGGCCTGTCCGTGTTCGCGCAGAGGTACTTCGAGGACCTCTCCTCGATGCTTCCGGTTCCGAGTTTGCTGGTATTCGACGACTGCCATCGCATGCGGGAGGACTCTGCGTTCTTCGAGACGTTCCGGGAGGGGATCTCCCGTCTCGCACCGGGGATCGGTACCGTCCTCATCAGCCGCAGTGACCCGCATCCCGTCTTCGCGCGGGACCGGGCCAACCGGCTCATGGAGACGTTCGGATGGGAGGATCTCCGCCTGACCCTCGAGGAGGCGACGGGGATCGTGAAACTGCAGCGAAAGGGAAGGCCTCCCCCGGGGCTGGTGAGGGATCTGTTCGAGCGGACGGACGGCTGGGCGGCGGGCCTCGTGCTCCTGTTGGGGAGGACGGACAAGGGACGCGTCGAGCCCCGGACGATTGGACGACAGGTGCCCGCGGAGATCATCGACTATTTCGGAAGCGAGATCTTCCGGCGGCTGGACGAGGAGCGGCGGACCTTTCTTCTGCGGACCGCCTTCCTGCCCAGGATGACGTCGTCGATGGCGGAGAAGTTAACGGGCGTGGAGCGCGCCGGATCGATTCTTTCGGAGATGAACCGGCAGAACCAGTTCACCAAGAAGTATCCGCAGCGGGAGCCGATCTACGAATACCACGACCTCTTCCGGGAGTTCCTTCTCCAGCAGGCAAGAAGCGCTTTTCCCATGGAGGAATTTGCAAAGATCCGTCGGGCCGCCGCCTCTCTCCTGGAACAGGAAGGATACGTCGAGGACGCCGCGGTGCTCTACCGCGAGTCGGGGGATTGGAAAGAACTCTCGCAACTGATCCTGTCCCAGGGCAGATCCCTTGTTGCGCAGGGGCGGTACCAGACGCTTCTGGAGTGGCTTGGGGCCCTCCCCAAAGAGGTTCTCGACGCCGACCCATGGCTGCTCTACTGGAAGGGTGTCTGCCTCATGCCCTTCTCTCCCGCGGAGAGCCGGGCCCGTTTCGAGGAGGCCTTGCATTCGTTCGACGCGCGGCGGGAAGCTCCCGGGATATTCCGTTCCTGGGCCGGCGTGGTTGAATCCATTCTCACGCCGGTGGAAAATTTCACTCCGCTCGATGGCTGGATTTCACTCCTTCCGCGCCTTCTCGAAAAATATGGAGGCCTCCCATCCGGCGAGGTCGGAGACGAGGTCACCTGCTGGATGTACAGGGCGCTATCCTATCGGCAGTACCCCCGGTCCGCCGTGGAGTTGTGGACGTCTCGCGCCCTCGCCCTCGTACGGACCACTACGGACAAACGTTTGAAATTCATGCTGACTCTCGGGATCCTCGTCTCCTTCCAAATCACGAAGGACACCCGGGAAGCGGAACGGCTGATTGCCTCCTTGAGGGAAGTGCTGAAACAACCGGATGCCACGCCGCTGATGCGGCTCTCCGTGGATGGGTTGGAGGCTGTGTTACTGGATTTGGTCGCCCGGCACGAGCGGTGTCTTCGCGTTACGACCGCCGGACTTGCCTTCGCCGAAAACACGGGGGTCCACGTCTTTGATGCCTTTCTTCAGGGTTACGCCGCGGGGGCTGCCCTGAATATGCATGATTTCGAGACCGGGACCCGGTTTCTCGACCAGATGGCCGCCACGCTGGATACGATGAAGCCGCTCCCCTTGGGCCTGTTTCACTATCTCACTGCCTCCGAGGCACTGCACCGGCGGGATCTGGCGACGGCCGCCTCGCATTCGAAGGAGTGCGTGAGGCTTTGGGAAGAGAGCGGGTTTATCACCCACCTTCCCGGTGCGCTTATCGTTGCGGCCCACGTTCACCACGCGCTCCAGGAAGATGAGGACGCACTCCGGTTTGTGGCCGAGGCGCGTCGCATCGGCTTGGAGATCGAGCAATCCTTCGGCGTCTGGATATCGTATCTGACCGAAGCGTATTTCCATCTCCAAAGGAATGACGACGCGGCGGCAATCACTCCCCTCAGGATGGGCCTGCAGGTCGGTCGCGAAGTCGGGCTCTTCGGATTATTGCTCCGGCTGACGTCCATGTTTGAAAAGGTCTCTGTCAAGGCGCTCCAAGAGGGGATCGAGGTCGAGTACGTCCGGGAACTCATCCGGCGGAACCAGCTCGCGCCGGACCCTGCGAATCCGGACCTGGAGCAGTGGCCCTGGCCCGTGAAGGTCTACACGCTGGGACGGTTCGGACTCCTGGTGGATGACAGACCCGTCAAGTTCGGTCGGAAAGTGCAGCAGAAGCCACTGGCGCTCCTCAAGGCGTTGGTCGCTCTCGGCGGACGCGAGGTGCCCGAGGCAGCGCTCGCCGAGTTTCTCTGGCCGGAAGCCGACGGAGATCTGGCCCACCACTCCTTTGAGGTCGCCTTGAGCCGATTGCGGAAGCTCCTGGGAACAGAGGATGCCTTGGTGCTCAGGGAGGGACGCCTTTCCCTCTCGAACCGGCACTGCTGGGTCGACGTCTGGGCCTTCGCGCGGTTCCTGGGACAGGCGGAGAAGGCGAGGAAGGAGGGGAAGGGGACAGAGGCGATCCGCCAGTTCGAGAAGGCATTGTCTCTATACACTGGGCCCTTCCTTCAATCCGAGGAAATGACCTGCGCTGCATCGCCGCGGGAGAAGTTGCGGAGCGGATTCCTGCGGGCGGTCGCACACCTCGGGCGGTGCTATGAGGACAGGGAGCGATGGGAGGAGGCGGTCTCCTGCTACGGGAAAGGCATTGAGGCGGACGATTTGGCCGAGGAACTCTACCGCCGGCTCATGGTCTGTCACATCCGTCAGGGACGGGAGGCCGAAGCCCTCTCCGTCTATCGGCGCTGTCGGAAGACGTTGTCGTCGGTCCTCGGCGTGGATCCTTCCGCCGAGACGCGGTCCATAGCGGCCTCACTCAGTCGTCCCCTGGTCTGATCTCTTCCCCGGCGCACCCGCGGCCGGAGCAATCCATTCCTTGAGGTATTTCGCAGGGTTTCCCCCGTAATCCTCCTTCGTCGTTTTTCTTCCGAATCGGTGCCCAATCCGTGAGCCTCTCCGCGCTATTTTCCTAACCAGGTGGACGACCGTGCCGGACCCCCTGCTTCCTGCCGGTCAGCCACGGGCATGGGAGGGCCATGGACAGCTACGTCGTTCGCATATATCGCCGTGACGGGAAGAAGTCCCGGATTCTGATCGGGACCGTGGAGGCGGCGGGGAATGAGAGGAAGATGGCTTTCTCGAATATCGAGGAGCTATGGGAAATCCTCCGGCGCGGGAAGGGCCGGGATCTTTGCTCCCCGCCGTCTCCGCGACGTTGTTTACGGAAGGAGGTGATGGGCGCGACGACCACGTCAGACCTTGAGGAATCCGCGGAGGGAGTGCGTCAAAATAAACCCACCTTAGGACCATGAAAGGAGGGGATCGAGATGAGAAAAGTACTATTCACATATCTCTCCGCATCATTGCTTTTGGCTATTCTGGCAATGATCCTTGTCGCATGTGGTGGGGGAGGTGACGGAAGTGGTTCGGGTACTACACCCACACCCACACCCACAAAATCCGTGGTTATCACGGGTACGGTTCCCGGGACAGTGGCGATTGCGTATGACCTTGCCACTGGCAAAGAAGCTGCGCGAAGTGTTGCCAGCGGCACTCCGAAAACGTTCTCGCTGAGTGTGGACCCGGGAGATTATTATTATCTGATGTTCATCTCGAACGAGGGCACCACCACCCAGAGGAGTTTTGCCTTCCGGAGTGCAACCGGCGGGAATGTATTCGCATGCAAAGCGAACACGACTTTGGATCTCGGTGTTCTTGTTTTCAATAACTATCCTGGAACTGCGGTGCCCCTGATCGATCCCATAACCGGGAATGATAATGTTGCGGAAACCTTCATGCCCGAGGCAGGTTTCTCTCCGGGGGCTGGAGAGTGGATAGCAACAAGGAAGTTTGTGAACTCTACCTGCCCCGGTCACTCTCCTGGAACAACGGTTACGGAGAATGTAACGATAGCCCAGGGCTTCGGCATCGTGACTTTTACACCTGCCGGAACGACCGAGACGGCAATCGGCGTCGCAAATGTGAATACGGCCATTCTCACTGCTTCCGATAGTGCCTTAGTGACAATATATTTGACCATGCAGTCAGATGGCTCACTTGCGGGAACTTATAGCAAAGTAGGATATGGCGGAGAGTGTTCTGAAGATGCGACGATTACAGCGGCTCTAAGCACCCCCCTGCCTACGGCCGGTTCGCTGTCTGTAACTACCGGGGAGACTACGTGGGGCCTGTACTCAACGGGTACCGCGGGCGGTCCGTTCAGCCCGGCAAGCATTTCATATATGCTGACGAACACGGGCGGCACATCAATCAACTGGACGGCGGGCAAGACGCAGACGTGGGTGACCTTGTCATCGTTGAGCGGCACGCTGGCGGCGGGGGCGAGCGCGACGGTGACGGTGTCGTTCAACTCCGGCGCGAACAGCCTGGTGGCCGGCAGCTACAGCGACACGGTGACGTTTACCAATACCACCAACGGGACCGGGAACACGACCCGTCCGGTGACCCTGATAGTGACGGGTCCGACATACATGAATATTTCTGGGAAGTGGCAGTTCACGACGACTGCCACCTCAACAACCTGTAGTCCGACACTTCCGCCTCCTGATGTATCCGTCGTAACCATCGTACAGAATGGGAACGTCGTTACGATCGGCGAGGTGCCCGGCATGTCCGGCACCATAAACGGGAATGTAGTGCACATTTCCGGTCTCGATTCAACAGTACCAGGGGAGCCCGCCAACGTCACCATTGACTTGAAAGTAGAACCATATTTTTGGCGGGAAATGAAAGGCACCTATATTACGGTCGAATTAAACACCCAATGTCAGATTAGAGGCAATGCTGTCGCTGTGAAGATACCCTAGGATTTACGAAAGCATCCTTTTAGCAACATAGAAGAATATAAAAGGGTTGGTTTCATCTGGAACCAATCCTTTCTTCTTATGCGACCTCCCGTCAAGGGATATCGAGCCAATGATGACCTGCCCTCCTCCAAGTGGACAGGAAGTGCCAGTTTGTGACAGGAAGTGACACGGGAACGCAAACCCGGCGCAAACGGTGTGCTTCCCGGCATCAGGTATCGTGTTTGTGCGTTCTCCGGAGAACCATGTACTTTCTCTCTGAAAGATCTACAGCATGTCCCAGTCGGTTTCAGAGGAGAAGCCGTCCAGACTTCAACTCCCGCGCAAACAGACACGCCATCTTGAGGGGGTGGTGGGGAAACCCATGGGGGTTCGAGTCCACCCTTCGGCGCCATGCTGAAATCAGAAGGGCCTCCGGAGCGATCTGGAGACCCTTATCAGTTCAATTCCCGGTGAAGAGAGGATGCGCGGCGGGAAGACGCGTGGGGCTTGTATCGGTCGAGCCGAGACATCCGCCGGGATATCTGATACGGGAATCCTTGCTTGGGTGTCCGGATCTTTCCTCCCGCAAAGAATCGGAACGCTTTGCCTCAGAATCCCAGTTACAAATATAAGCATCCCGTCTTGCTTGACGGGGGATCATTAGGAGGTAGCCGATGGATACCGATCGTCGGGGATTCTTGAAAATCGCCGGCGCGGCGATTGCGGTGGGCGCGGCGGGCAGCATGTTTACAGGCGGCGCGGCCGAGGCGGGTGCCGGCCTCGGGGCAGGGGCCAAGGGCATTCCGGGTGAGATGCCCAGGAACGTGACCTTTCTGACCATCAGTCGGAATGGCGAATATAGCCTGGGAGTAAAGACCGAGAAGGGCATCCTTGACGTAAAATCCGCTTCCAGGCTCTTCGATAAAAAAGTGCCGGTTACCATCGATGACGTTATCCAGGGCGGAGACCAGGGTCTGACGGCTCTGGTGAGTACCGCACTCGGCAGTGACAAGGCAAAAGACGTGTTTCTCGATGAAAAAGAAATCCAGTACGGTCCGTGTGTCACGAACCCGGAAAAGATCCTGATGCTGGGCTTAAATTACCGTAAACACGCGATGGAGACAAATCTCCCGATCCCCACGTCGCCGGTATTGTTCACCAAGACCAACAACACGCTCAATAACCATAACGGCGTTATCAAGCTGCCCTCTCGTGTGGCCACCAAGTTCGACTATGAAGTGGAACTGGTGGTCGTCATGGGAAAGACTGCATGGCAGGTAAGCGAAGCCGACGCGCTGTCCTATGTGTTCGGCTATTGTACAGGAAACGATTTCAGCGCTCGCGACCTGCAACGCAAGACGAGCCAGTGGCTACTCGGCAAGAACTCGGACGGCTTTGCCCCGATCGGCCCGTACTTGGTGACGGCGGACCAGATTCCTGATCCCAACAATCTCAAACTGGAATGCTATGTAAATGGAGAGCGACGCCAATCGAACAATACAAGCGACATGATTTTCAATGTGAAAACCATCATCAGTTATGCGTCGCAGCACTTCACCTTGAAGCCCGGGGACATATTCTTTACCGGTACCCCGGAGGGGGTAATCGGCGGCATGCCACCGGAAAAACAGGTGTGGCTCAAGGCGGGTGATAAGATCACCACGGTGATAGAAACACTGGGGGAGTTAAAATTTGCCCTTGTTTGAATTCTGCACATGGGAATTCCGATAGAGGCCGCACGGACTGCAAACCCCCTGCAAACAACCGTCCCTTGAGGGGGTGGTGGGGAAACCCGTGGGGGTTCGAGTCCCCCCTTCGGTGCCATCGTAAAACTAAAAGGGAACTTGGCTTCGCGCCAGGATCGACTCCCTTTTTCCGTAGTACACGTCATCCGGCGGAACTGCAGTGACCCCGCCCGTGAGCGAGTGGAAACGGAACGTGACGGGCTACAAGCCGGCCTTTATTCGCCATCCGGAGTTCGAAACTGGTGGGCAGACCGCCCGCCCGGTTCATGGGGGTCAA
>Ga0315283_10006638_pt1 | contig 10350 bp, 8 predicted proteins | sample YL17G09_0_MG_FD_204541 | JGI IMG/M metagenome (GOLD analysis project Ga0315283, IMG submission 204541) | Sediment microbial communities from Yellowstone Lake, YNP, Wyoming, USA - YL17G09_0 | ecosystem: Environmental > Aquatic > Freshwater > Lake > Sediment | place: USA: Wyoming | collected...
AACATCGCTGCTGGCGCCAAGCAGCGCGTCGAGCCCGTCCTGCCGTTCCGCCAGCGAGAACGATTGCCCTTCGCCGGTGGTGCCGAACGGCGCGACGCCGTCCACGCCCTGCGCCAGCAGCGATGTTGCGTGCCGTGCGAGGCGCGCATGATCCACGCCTCCGGCGCTGTCCTGCGGCGTCAGCAGCGCACACCAGAGGCCGGTGACGGGCGCGCGCTCGGGCATCAGCAACTCCTGGCCACGCAGCGCGCGATGGCGGGTGCGGGCGAGATGGATTCGAGGAAAAGCGCCGCGTCAGCAAGCGCCGGTGCGACCCTGCGCTGCGCATCGCCTGGGAAAAAGTATAGCACCGGGGTACTTGCGTGCGATCATCCGCGCTGGCGACATCCTGCCTCCAGATTCCCTGCGAGGCCCGTGCGCGGCGGATGAGGGGCCAATGCGAATCGACGACACGAATTTCGGGCTCGGCGGAGCTCCGCTCGGCAACCTGTTCGCCCCGGTCGCCGGCGACGAGGCGGCCAGGCTCGTGCAACACGCCTACGCGTGCGGCGTCCGTTACTTCGACACGGCGCCGCATTACGGCAGCGGGCTGTCCGAGCACCGGATCGGCGCCGCACTGCGCGATCTTCCGCGTGACGACTATCTGTTGTCCACCAAGGTTGGCCGGCTGCTGCAACCCGATCCCGGCGCGCCGCGAAACCAGCATGGCTACGTCGATGTGCTGCCGTTCACGCAGCGCTGGGACTACTCGTACGACGCGACGCTGCGCAGCGTCGAGGACAGCCTGCAGCGGCTCGGGTTGGCGCGAATCGACCTGGTGTTCATCCACGACGTGGCGCGCGATGCGCATGGCGAGGCGCAGCCGCAGCGCTTGCGCGAGGCGATGGACGGTGCAGTCCCGGCGCTGGCGCGGCTCAAGGCGGAAGGTTCGATCGCAGGGTTCGGCCTCGGCGTCAACGAATGGGAGGTGTGCATCGACGCGCTGGCACACGCGGATCTCGACGTGCTGCTGCTGGCAGGCCGCTACACCTTGCTCGACCAGACGGCGCTGCCGCAGTTGCTGCCCCTGTGCCTCGAGCGCGGGACGCGCGTCGTGCTCGGCGGCCCGTTCAACTCGGGCATTCTCGCCACCGGCACGCGTCCGGAAGACGGTCGTTCCGTGTACTTCAACTACGTCCCGGCGGCGCCCGAAGTCATCGCGCGGGCGGCGGCGATCGAAGATCTCTGCGCCGCGCATCGGGTACCGCTCAAGGCGGCGGCGCTGCAATTTCCGCGCGGCCACGCGGCGGTCGCGTGCGTGCTTGCCGGCGCGCGCTCGGTCGCCGAGCTCGACGAAAACCTGGCGCTCGCGTCGTTCGCCATTCCCGCGAGCTTCTGGCGCGATCTTCGCAGCGCGGGCCTCGTCGCCGGCGACGCCCCGTTCCCCGGCGGCGACCCACCATGACGGCGCGATCCGCGCCGGTGGGCGGCGTCGATGCGCACCATCACGTGTGGCAGCTCGCCCGTGGCGACTATGGCTGGCTGACCCCGGCGCTCGCCCCGATCTATCGCGATTTCACGCTCGCCGACGTTGCGCCATCGCTGGCCGCTGCCGGTGTCGGCGCAACGGTGCTCGTGCAGGCCGCGCCGACGGTCGCCGAGACCCGTTTCCTGTTGCAGGTGGCGCGAGCGAGCAGGGGACTCGTGCGGGGCGTCGTCGGCTGGACCGACCTTGCCGCCGTGGACGCTGACGCGACACTCGCCGGGCTCGCGAGCGACCCGTTGCTGAAATCGGTGCGGCCGATGCTGCAGGACATGCCGGATGCCGACTGGATCCTGCGTGCCGATGTGGATCGGGCGTTGACCGCGCTAACGCCGCTCGGCCTGCGTTTCGACGCGCTGGTCACCCCGGCGCAACTGCCCGCGCTGCTGCGGATGGTCGAGCGCCATCCCGACCTCGACGTCGTCGTCGATCACGGCGGGAAGCCGCCGATCGCGACGGGGCGCAGGCAGCCGTGGGCCGACGCGATCGCCGCCCTGGCGCGCAATCCGCGTGTGCATTGCAAGCTGTCCGGGCTCGTGACCGAGGCCGGGGAACGGTGGACGGTCGAGTCGCTGCAGCCTTGCGTCGATCACCTCGTCACGTGTTTCGGCCCGGATCGGCTGCTGTGGGGAAGCGACTGGCCCGTGGTCAATCTCGGCGGTGGCTACCGGCGCTGGTCGGCCGCGACGGCCAAGCTGCTGGCCTTCCTCGTCCCGGCGGAGCGCGCCGCGATCATGGGCGAGAACGCACGGCGTTTCTACGGCCTGGAGGCGTGATCGGCAGCCACGCCCGCGTCAATAGATGTGCCGCGCGACCTTGGCGCGATGGAGAATCGTGGTTGCGATTTCCTCGATCGACTTGGCCGTGGTGTCGAGCATCGGAATGCTCGCGCGCTCCATCAGGTACTCGGCCTCTCTCACCTCGTGGCGGCAGTTCTCGAGCGCCGCATAGTTGCTGCCGGGCCGGCGCTCCTCGCGGATCTTGTGCAGGCGGTCGGCGTTGATCGTCAGCCCGAACAGGCGGTCGCGGTGGTGGGCGAGCGATGCCGGCAGCTTGCGGTCGGCGAAGTCGTCGGGGGTCAGCGGAAAGTTCGCCGCCCGGACGCCGAACTGCAGCGCGAGGTAAAGCGAGGTCGGCGTCTTGCCGCAGCGCGATACGCCGACCAGGATCACCTGTGCCTTCGCCAGGTCGCGCGTGGCGGCGCCGTCGTCGTGGGTCTGGGTGAAGTTGATCGCCTCCATGCGCACGAAATATTCGTGACTGTTGGCGATGCCGTGCGAGCGCCCGGCGGTATGCGAGCTCTTGGCCCCGAGCTCCGCTTCGAGCGGGGCGATGAAGATCTGGAACAGGTCGAGCGTCAGCGCGCGCGCTTCGCGGCGTATCGTCTCGCTCGCCCGTTCGTCGACGACGGAACTGAACACGATCGGCGGCATGCCTTCGGCGCGGCCGGTCGCGTTCACCTGCTCGATCACTGCCGCCACCTTTTCCGGCGAATCCACGAACGGGATGGTTTGCCGTGTGAACTGAAAATCCTCGAACTGCGACAGCAGGCTGTTGCCGAGCATCTCCGCAGTGATGCCGGTGCGGTCGGAGATGAAGAAGACGCTGCGTCGGTTGGGCATCGGGACGATCGGTGGTCAACGCGCGGGACGGTCGCCGGCTACCAGCCGTTCCAGACCGGCACGACACCGGCCGGCAGGTCGGGAAGGTCGCCGAGATCCGTCCAGCTTTCGCCTGGTCCGTGGTAATCCGACCCGCAGGACGCGAGCAACCCGAATACGCGGGCATGGCGGGCAAACTCGGTGCACTGCGCGCGGGTGTGCGAGGGCGACAACACTTCGATGGCATCGCCGCCGGCATCGCGGAAATCCGCCAGCAGCCGGCGCATGCCGCCGCCGTTCACCTTGTAGCGTCCAGGGTGGGCGAGCACGGCCTGTCCGCCCGCCGCGTGGATCCAGCCGAGCGCCGCGCCGAGCCGGGCCCATTCGTGGGCGACGTAGCCGGGCTTGCCCTGGACCAGGTAGCGCTTGAAGACCTCCTTCACGCTCGCGACATGGCCGGCTTCGACGAGGTAGCGGGCGAAATGCGTGCGCGCGACGAGCCGCTCGCTGCTCGCGAATTTCATCGCGCCCTCCCAGGCACCGGGGATTCCGGCCAGGGCGAGCGCGTCGGCCATGCGCCGCGCGCGCAGCGTGCGACCGGCACGGATCGTGGCAAGGCCGTCGGCCAGCACCGCATTGCCGGTATCGATGCCGAGCGCGACGACGTGGATCGTCAGGCTTTCCCAGCTCACCGAAAGCTCGGCGCCGGCGATGAAGGTGATGCCGGCGTCGTCGGCCGCCGCGCGGGCTTCGGCGAGTCCGCCCGTCTCGTCGTGATCGGTCAGCGCGTAGACATCGACCCCGCGCGCGGCGGCGCGGGCGACGACGGCCGCGGGGGAGAGCAGGCCGTCGGAGCAGGTCGAGTGACTGTGGAGGTCGTAGCGGGGCATCGGCAGGGCGACCCAGCTGTCCCTCCGGCGGGGAGCGACCAGCGGGCCTCGACAGAACGTATGAATGTTAGCAGGTCGGTGCCGTCACCGCGGGCGCCTCGGGGGTGGCCTGCCGCGGAGGTGATTGTTCGCGCAGCGCGCTCGTCGCCCCGCGTTGGTCGCAGCCCAAGATCGCCCGTTTGACGTAGGCTACAGGTGGCACTTGCAATCCAGGGTGGAAAGGGGCGAAAATATGCCGTTGGGATGATGTGTGCCGCGCAACCATCGTTCGCGGATCCACGAGCATAGGCGACCACTATCGTGAAGCTATTCGACCGTGTACTGAACCCGCGTGAAATCCGGCGCCGCCTGGGTCTCAATCAGGAACAGTTCTGGACGCAGATCGGTGTGACCCAAAGCGGGGGTTCGCGTTATGAAAGCGGCCGCGAAATGCCGAAGCCGGTGCGCGAACTGCTGCGCCTCGTGCATGTCGAGCAGATCGACCTGTCCCAGGTCAAGCGCGTCGACTTCGAGATCATCAGCTACCTCAAGAATTCGCACTCCGACCTGTACCGCAGCCTCCGGCGCGCGGTGCGCAGCCAGCATCGGTCGGGCACCGAGACCGGACTCGGGGCACACAACGTGCCGGCGGCCGGGCCGTCGGTGGAGGACGCCGACGACCTCATGGGCGGCGAACCCGTTCCCAGCGGGAGTCACTCCGCCTGACGCCCGTTCCGGCGCAGCCTCGCTCCGACGGAACGGCCCCCACGCAGTGCCCTTCGGGCGGCCGCGCGGGCAGATGACGGCCCCCACGCTCACTGCGTTCGCTGCCCCCCAAGGGGGCGCGCAGTGCCCTTCGGGCGGCCGCGCGGGCAGATGACGGCCCCCACGCTCACTGCGTTCGCTGCCCCCCAAGGGGGCGCGCAGTGCCCTTCGGGCGGCCGCGCGGGCAGATGACGGCCCCCACGCTCACTGCGTTCGCTGCCCCCCAAGGGGGCGCGCAGTGCCCTTCGGGCGGCCGCGCGGGCACTGAGAGCCTCGTTCCCCCGCGGACGGGCAGCAGTGCAAGCGGCGCGCTCCCGCCGCGGGCCAATCCTCGCCGCCCCGCCGCGTCGGCGTCCGCGGATGGTTATCGCGGCAGGGTAAAATCACCATTGCAGACCGCAGGATTGCGCAACGCGTCACGCGTGGCGCGCGGTTGCTGCGCGCCATTGGCCGCAGCGCGTGACCCGGGCGCAGGTGCGCACCTGCCGGTCGGAGCGGGAATCGGACGGGATGGGAGGAGCGATTGGCATGAGCGGGCAGCAATGGGTGATCCGGTTCGACCACCTGCGGATGGGCGACGTCGAGCAGGCGGGGGGCAAGAACGCGTCGCTCGGCGAAATGATCAGCCAGCTCGCGGCAGCAGGCATCCGGGTTCCGGGGGGCTTCGCGACCACGGCCGATGCCTTCCGCGAATTCCTGTCCCACAATGGGCTCGCCGCCCGGGTTGCCGACCGCCTTGACGGGCTGGACGTCGACGACGTGACGGCGCTCGCGCGCGCCGGTGCCGATATCCGCGGCTGGGTGTCCGCGGCGGCGTTGCCGCCGGCGCTCGTCACGGCGGTCGCGGATGCGTACGCGACCCTGGAAGCAGGCGCACCGGACATGACGTGGGCGGTCCGCTCGTCGGCGACGGCCGAAGATCTGCCCGAGGCTTCGTTCGCTGGTCAGCAGGAAACATTCCTGAATATCAGTGGTTTGGACAATGTTCTTCATGCGATAAAAGAGGTTTTCGCCAGCCTCTACAACGATCGCGCGATCTCGTATCGGGTCCATCAGGGCTTTCTCCACGCGGAGGTCGCGCTGTCCGCTGGGGTGCAGCGGATGGTGCGCAGCGACCTGGGCGCATCCGGCGTGATGTTCACGATCGATACCGAGTCCGGCTTCGACCAGGTCGTGTTCATCACCGCCGCCTACGGCCTCGGCGAGACCGTCGTTCAGGGTGCCGTCAACCCCGACGAGTTTTATGTCTGGAAGCCGAACGTTGCCGCAGGCCGTCCGGCGATCCTGCGCAAGTCGCTCGGTGGCAAGGCAATCAAGATGGTGTTCACCGATGCCCGGGATGCCGGCAAGTCGACCGCGACGGTCGACGTGGCGGAGGACGAGCGCAACCGCTTTTCGATCACGGACGCCGAAGCCGAGGAACTCGCGCGGTACGCGGTGACCATCGAACGGCACTACGGCCGCCCGATGGACATTGAATGGGGGCGTGACGGCCGTGACGGCAAGCTCTACATCCTGCAGGCAAGGCCGGAGACCGTGAAGTCGCGCGAAGGCGCCGACAACCTCCGCCGGTACCGCCTCAAGACCCACTCCGCGGTGTTGACGGAGGGACGCGCCATCGGCCAGAAGGTCGGGCAGGGCAAGGTTCGCCTCGTCAAGTCCGCCGCGGAGATGGACAAGGTACGCGCCGGCGACGTGCTGGTCGCCGACATGACCGACCCGGACTGGGAGCCGGTGATGAAGCGCGCGGCGGCGATCGTCACCAACCGGGGCGGCCGGACTTGCCATGCCGCGATCATCGCTCGCGAGCTCGGTATTCCGGCGGTGGTCGGCTGCGGCAACGCGACGACGGTGCTCGAGGATGGCATGGAGGTCACCGTCTCCTGCACGGAGGGCGATACCGGTCACGTCTACGCCGGCCGGCTCGAGGTGGAGACGATCGACGTCGCGCTCGACCGGATGCCGGTCGCGCCGACCAAGCTCATGATGAACGTCGGCAACCCCGAGCTCGCCTTCGAGTTCCGCCAGCTGCCCAACGACGGCGTCGGCCTCGCGCGACTCGAGTTCATCATCAACCGCAACGTCGGCATCCACCCCAAGGCACTGCTGGAACTCGACCGGCAACCCGCGGACCTGCAGCGCGACATCCGGAAGCGGATCGCGGGGTATGCCAGCCCGACCGAGTTTTACGTGGCCAAGGTTGCTGAGGGCGTGGCGACGATCGCCGCCGCATTTTGGCCGAAGAAGGTGATCGTGCGGCTGTCCGATTTCAAGTCGAACGAATACTCGAATCTGGTCGGCGGCCAGCGCTACGAGCCGCACGAGGAGAATCCGATGCTCGGCTTTCGCGGCGCGTCGCGGTACATCGCGAGCGAGTTCCGCGATTGCTTCGCGCTCGAGTGCCGCGCGATGAGACGCGTTCGCGACGAGATGGGGCTCACCAACGTCGAACTGATGATCCCGTTCGTGCGCACGGTCGCGGAAGCCGCGAAGGTCGTGTCCCTGCTGCGCGAGCAGGGGCTGGAGCGCGGCCGGAACGGGCTGCGGGTCATCATGATGTGCGAAATTCCGTCGAATGCGATTCTCGCCGACCGCTTTCTCGAGCACTTCGACGGCTTTTCCATCGGCTCGAACGACATGACGCAGCTGACGCTGGGCCTCGATCGCGATGCCGGCGGGGCGCTCGCGGCCACGTTCGACGAGCGCGACGACGCGGTGAAGGCGATGCTGGCGATGGCGATCGAGGCCTGCCAGCGGGCCGGCAAGTACGTCGGCATCTGCGGGCAGGGCCCATCCGATCACCCGGACCTCGCGCAGTGGCTGGTCGAGCGGCGGATCGAGAGCATGTCGCTCAATCCCGATACGATCGTCGCCACGTGGCTGGCGCTGGCGGCGGGCAAGACCTCGTAGACATCATGTATTGACCGACCAAATGGGTCAGGACCATTGGGGTCAGGACCATTGGGGTCAGAGCCGCCGAGGGACAAACAGGGTCTGACCCCATTGGTCCTCTGCGGCTCTGACCCCATTGGTCCTGACCCCATTGGTCCATATGTCCTGCAGCGCCGGGCTACTCGTTCATCGGGCCACGCGTTGTACTCGTCCATCGGACCGATTGCGGCGCCCGCGGTACGCGCGCCCAATGCGGGCGATGAAGTCGACGCCCTCCCTGCATCTCGAGCCACGCCGCTCCCTTCGCGCGGTGGCGCTGGTGACGGCGTCGCACGCCGCCACGGCGACGTTGCTGCTGGCGTTGCCATGGCCCGTCGGTGCGCGCGCCGCCGGCGTGGCGGCGATCGTTCTCGCCGGCGCGCTGGCCGTGCGGCGCATCGCGGGCCGCTGCGCTCCCGCGTCGCTGCGCGTCGGCGTCGACGGCCGGATCGCGATCGCCCGGCGCGATGGCCGGATGGAAGCGGGCGAGGTCCTGGCCGATTCGTACGTGGGACGGCGGCTCACCACCATTGTCTGGCGACCCGACGGTGCGCATCGGGTCCGCACGCTGCTGATCCTTGCCGACACGTTCCCTGAGGAAGATTTCCGCCGGCTGCGCGTGGTGCTGCGCTACGGCCGGGCGCTTGACGCTGCGTCCGGCAGCAATGGCGTCGATGCCGGCCGGTCCGCGAGCCACGCCTGAGCATCGATCAGGAGGCCGCTCTCGCTCTTGGGCTGGGCGCCGAGCAGATGGAGGTAGAGCGGGCCCAGCGTGGCAGGGTCGGGCAGCAGCGCGCGCTCCTCGCCGGGATGCGTCTGCGCACGCAGCGGCGAGTTGATCGGCCCCGGGACGACCGCGTTGACGCGCAGGTTCGGGCGGTTTTCCCATTCGTCCGCGAGCGTCGTCGCGAACGCCGCGAGCCCGGCCTTGGCCGCGGCGTAGGCGCCCCAGTAGGCGCGCGGCGCCTGGCCGCGCGAGTCGAGCGTGAACACCACACCGGCGTCTGCCGCGGCGGCGAGCAGCGGTGCCGTGGCGCGCGTCAGCGCCATGGCCGCGGCGACATTGACCCGGAGGACCTTGAGCCACGCATCGAACGCCTGGTGCTCGACTGGCCCCAGCGAACCCAGCACGGCGGCGGCGTGCACGATGCCGTCGAGGCGGCCGAGCTGCGCACGAATCGCCGCCGCGACATTGCCGTAGTCATCCGGGCCGGCGGTTGCGAGGTCCAATGGCAGGATCGTCGGCTGCGGGTGGCCGGTGGCGACGATCTCGTCATATAGGGCTTCCAACTTGCGCACGACGCGGCCGTGCAGGACGACCGTCGCGCCGCGGCTCGCACAGGCCAAGGCCAGCGGGCGACCCAGGCCGCCGGTTGCACCGGTGATCAGGATCGCGCGTCCGGCGAGATCGGCCGTAGTGGGCGTGTGGGGGGAGGGGAGCGGCATCGTGGAGCGCAAGAGTCGGGCCTCGCTGCGCGGGCCGCCTGGTCCGCGTGCGCGTTCGGCAGGATCCGCTGCACGCGCACGTTCAGGATCGGGACGCGCGGCCGCGATGATATCCGAATCGACCGCCACGGGCTTGCCGAACTGCGTGCAACGGGGCTGCGTACTGCGCGGTCCACGCGTTTGCAGAAACCGCGAGCGACCCGTATAATTTGACGTTCGCCGTGGGGGTATAGCTCAGCTGGGAGAGCGCTTGCATGGCATGCAAGAGGTCAGCGGTTCGATCCCGCTTACCTCCACCACTGCACCAGCAGCGACCCGACGATCACCTCGGGAAGCGGCCGTTCCAGGTCCCCATCGTCTAGAGGCCTAGGACACTACCCTTTCACGGTAGGTACGCGAGTTCGAATCTCGCTGGGGACGCCAATTAAAACAATAAGTTAGAGTTTCAGCGGCATCCCAGAATCACCCGAAACTCCATAATGCACTCCACTATCGCCAGCGATCCCTAACGCGGTCGAGGGGTTGGTGGTTCAATTCCGCCCTTGGCCACCAGTCAAAACAGCTCGCTGGCTTACCACGGGCTTACCAAGCGAAAAAGTCTCCGGCGTATTCGTCCCGGGGCCTGTCTTCGAGCCGATCCTTCGGCGGCCTTCGCCGAGTGCCTCGCGTTCGTTCAACGCCAGTCGCGATGCGGCCAAAGGGTGCGGCGGTGGCGGTGAGTCGCGTCGGGCGATCCGGCTGGCATGAGACATTGCCGAAGGGCTGAGCCTCACGACCCCTTGCGGACGATCAAGGTGACGCCACCGATGGCTGCAACGTCGCGACAGCGGACGTTCAGATCGGCCGGCTGGCTGGCGGCTGTCGGCCAACTGCAGACGGCGGTTTCTCTTCTCCGTTGCGGTCACTCGATAGTGCTAACGGTAACCATAGGGAACATCAAAAGGATGGCAGTAATGGCCGGATAAACGAGCAGGCAGAGGCCCGCGCACGCCCCGCTGAGGCGGCAGCGCGCCCAATTGACCCGTTTCGCCGTCCCGCCCGCTTTTCATGGCCGCCATTGTGCGCAACATCAACGTAAGTCCGACAAGCTGCTAGATTCACCCGGTGACACGGGCGGTTCCCTCCTTTACAGTGGGAACAACTTGCACAAGCGACTTCGTGTCGCACTTGAAATGGCTATCCTTCGGGCAAGCCAGGCCGTCTGAAGTTCATCTGG
>Ga0315283_10006639_pt1 | contig 10350 bp, 6 predicted proteins | sample YL17G09_0_MG_FD_204541 | JGI IMG/M metagenome (GOLD analysis project Ga0315283, IMG submission 204541) | Sediment microbial communities from Yellowstone Lake, YNP, Wyoming, USA - YL17G09_0 | ecosystem: Environmental > Aquatic > Freshwater > Lake > Sediment | place: USA: Wyoming | collected...
ACCACGCCGGGCTTCGAGGGACTATTCCTCGTGGCGGCGCTGGGCCTGGTGGCCCTGCTGGCCGGACTGAACCGGAAAAGGCAGTAATAATCAGGCGGGGTCCATCCCCGCCTTTCCCATTTTAGTTATTAAGCTTTTCCAATCCGCCCCAAAGAATTAAAATAACCCCACCTCTGTGCAAATATATAGGAGTGAAACAGTATGACTTCCAGAAAAGGAATTTTTGCTTTGGTACTCGTGGCCCTGTTCTTTGTCCCGGCGGTACCCGTTGGGGCGGACGAGGGAAGCGCAACATCCAGGGGCGAATACAAGCTCCAGACGCCCGTGGACGTGGAGCTCAAGGGGACCGGCAATGTGTTCAGCAATGCTACATTCAACATCACACTGCCGGCGAATGCGACCATCCTCTCCGCCTCCGTGGACCTAGAGGGGAAGGCGGTCGTGGGACCCCTGACGACCGTCACTGCTGACTACGCTGATACGACCAACAATGTCGCGTACAAGGGAACAGCCCAGGCCGCGACCCCGGGCAATAAACTTCCATCCACATTCTCGGGCGAGACATTCACATCCTACGATTACAGCGCAGTTTATGGGCAGGACGGAAGCTGCGCCCAGTTCTATGTGTATAACTGGGGGACGAACAGCTATCCGTTCCATCACTTCAAGTTCAAGGTGCCATTGGACATAACCACCAAGGTCACCGCCACATGGGTCGGTTATGGATATGACCCGTACTATTCTTATGGCATGGGCGCAACCGCGTATGTCTGGAACAATGCGACCACCAACTGGGAGCTTCTCGGCACGAACAGCGGCTCGAGCTCGCAGGCGTTCACCAAGGATTTCGTCGGTTCCGGCTACATAGACCAGTACAACTGCGTCCACATCCTCGCCATCTCGACAGCAGTGAGCGGTTCCTACAGCTACCCTTTCATCTACTCTGATTTCGCAAAGGTCGTCGTGCAGGGCAACGTCCTGACATATCCGAAGAACCCAGCCATGGATGTCGGCGCGAACGGCAGGATCGAGTGGAGCCTGACGGAGGAGAAGTTCAACTACATGGCCAACGTCGGCGACGTGACGCTCATGAACGAGCTCCAGACGCTCGTCAAGAACTCCGCCAGCCAGAACGTGGACATCAAGGTCAAGTTCAGCGCCTCCTCGTCCGGCAAGATAAGGGTGTCGAACTTCACAGTTCAGTACAATGCCGCACCGTGGTGCAAGATAATCCCGGACACGTTCGCCATCAATGAGGATTCACTGGCACCGAAGCTGATGGACCTCAACGACTTCTTCACGGACGACCGCGACACCAACAAGCTGATGTACGAGATAATCTACCAAGAGGACGCAAAAAAGCTCACATGCACCCTCGACCTCGACGGTCACACCCTCAACTTCAAGACCGCCACCAACAACTACTGGGGCGCATTGAAGTTCCAGATACGCGCCACTGACAGCGACGGCCTTGTCAGGGACAGCAATGTCTTCCGCGTGTCCATCACGCCCATAAACGACGTGCCCGTCATTGCCTCCATCCCGAAGCAAATTGCCGTGCAGGGCACACCCTGGACGATGCAGGTCAAGGTCCGCGACGTGGATATGGAACTTGACGCCGAGGAGACCGTAACCTTCGCGGACAACTCCACCCTCTTCGATATCGACCCCGCGTCCGGCAGGTGCGGTTTCACGCCCAAGCAGGAGCAGGTCGGCACCTACCTGATGATGGTCACGGCGACGGACAGTGAGGCCGGACTGGACATCGAGAACTTCACGCTCGAGGTGCAGGACGCCGAGGACCCCCCCATACTGGAGGTCGTTCCGGACCAGACCGCGACAGAGAACCAGCCGTTCACATACCAGTGCGTGGCCACGGACCCCGATGTCCCATACGGCGATGTGCTCACGTTCACCGACAGCTCGCCGCTGTTCGTCATCGGCGCCTCCACGGGCGAGATATCATTCACCCCTGTCCAGAAGGACATCGGCACCCACAAGGTCACCGTGACCGTGACGGATGCCAGGGGAGGTGTGGCAAGCCGCGAGTTCACCCTCAATGTCCTAAACTCGATGGGGACCATGAACAGGCCTCCGTCCCTCGATGCGATACCAAACCAGACGGTCAACGAGGGGAACCTTTTCGAATACCAGGTCAAGGCCAACGACCCCGACATCGACACCGGCGATGCGCTCACCTACATCGACAACAGCGCCGTGTTCGACATCAGCGGTGGCTCGGGCAAGATATCATTCAAGCCGACCTCGAAGGATGCCGGCGTGTACACGGTCAAGATAACCGTGAAGGACCGCGAAGGCCTCACCGCTGAGACGAATTTCGTGCTCACGGTCATCAAGGCCAACCACGCGCCCAACATCACATCCATCAGCCCCAAGGCAGGCGCCAAGTACGACCCGAACAAGATGATATCGCTGTCGACATTTGCCAGCGACCCCGACGGGGACAGGCTCAACTACACCTGGAAGGACGGCGAGAACATACTGGGCTTTGGCGCCAACATAACCGTGAGCTGGCCCGACCCCGGCACCTATGTCGTGACGCTCGTCGTAACGGATGGCAAGATACAGGTCGTCAACGAGACCAGCATCGAGATCACGGACCCGGTCACCAAGAAGAAGCCGGGAGACGGGACCACGCCGGGCTTCGAGGCTGTGTTCGCGGGCGCCGCCCTGTTCATCGCTATTATGGCCATCGGATTCCGCCGGAGAGAGAGGCTCTGAGGGTAAATTATTAATCCACTCGGCCTATCCGGTAGCGATGAAGATAGTAGTGCTGGGCTCCGGGGGCTCGTGGCCCTGCCGTGAGCGCAGTCCCACAGCCGTTGCCGTCAAGATGAACGGCTCCATAGTGCTCTTCGACTGCGGGGAAGGCACCCAGCGCCAGTTCATGTTCTCCTCGCTGTCTTTCATGCAGGTCGACCATGTGCTGCTCTCGCACATGCACGGGGACCATTTCCTTGGCCTTCCGGGGCTCATAGAGACGATGGGGCTCAATGACAGGAAGAAGGAGCTGCACATATACGGCCCCCAGGGCACCTCGAGGCGCCTAAAGGCATTGTTCCAGGTGGGCTACTTCACCGCGGCATTCCCTCTCGTTTTCCATGATTTGAGGCCTGAAGAGACCGTGAGGCTGGAAGGCTTCACCATCCGCTGCGCCGAGGCATCCCATCTCGTGCCGACGCTTGCCTATTCCATCGAGGAGGACGAGAGAAAGGGCAGGTTCGACAAGGAGAAGGCGCTGGCCCTCGGGATACCGGAGGGAAGGCTCTACAGCAGGCTCCAGGACGGGGAGACCGTGGAGCACGAAGGGAAGAAGTTCACTCCCGATATGGTCCTCGGCCCATCGAGAAAGGGCAGGAAGGTCGTTTTCACGGGCGACACGCGGCCCAGCCTTGAGGTCCTGGAGCTCGCCCGTGGCTGCGATGTCCTCATTCACGATTCCACCTCGGACGCGGCGCTCCAGGAGAAGGCGAACCAGTACGGCCACAGCTCGAACGTGCAGGCAGCGACCACAGCACGAGAGGCGGGCGCCGGGTCCCTGATACTCGTGCACATCAGCCCGCGCTTCAGGCCGGAGGACAACGCCAGGCTCCTTTCAGAGGCCCAGGCGGTGTTCCCCAACACGGAGCTCGCATCCGACCTGTTCGAGCATGAAGTGAAGCTCAAGGACTGAAAGAAGAAACAGGGAAGGATGGTGCGAATCCGTTCAGCGGTCATTCTCGTCGTATTCCTGTCCGACGTCCTCGACATCGACGGGCGGGGCAGCGTCCGGCAGGGGCCTGTGTCTGACGCGCCAGGCTGCGGTCGGCGGTGGTCTCTTTTCCGCTTCGCCGCGATGGACGCCCAGGGCCCGTGAGCCTTTGTCCCGCTCGGCGTCCGCTGCCCTCCGCTTCATGCGCCACGCCATGAGCCCGGCCACGACGCCTGCGACGACTAAAATGAGAATTAGAATATTGCACGGCGAATCGATGGTGGTCGTTGCGCCCTTCTCGGTTATTCTCACGCGGATGGTGACGTTCTTCTCCTCGCCTGTGCTGGAGCGGCCCCGCACATCGAAGTAATGCATACCATTGCGCGAATCGGCTGGCGCCCTGAGGATGAGAGAGTAATCCCAGGAGGAGTTGGCGCCGATGTTCTGGAGCGGATGCAGGAAGCTCGCCCAGCGCTCACCCATTGTTCCGCAGACTGAAAGTAGAATGTCGTCCGCCACGTTCCCGAGGTTCCGGACCTTGACCTTCAGGTTCATGCTCATTCCGGCGGGCAATATGATGTAATCCTTCTCGGGGATGATATCGAACGAGAAGAACGGAAGAACATTGACGCGGAAGCTCAGGCCGTATCTGAGCCCGCCCGCCGTGGTCACGTTGACATAGAAGGTGTAGTTCCCGGCAAACGTGCCTGGGGGAGATGTCACGCTGAATATCACTCCCTGGACCTCGGTGGGAGGGAGCCTGAACGAATTCAAGGAGGCGCCGCCGGTGCTCTTGAATGCGATGGTCCAGCCGGCAAGGGCGGGGTTCGATGAGAGGCTCACATCCTCGGCGATGTTCCCGATGTTGCGAACGCCTATGGTGAAATCAGCCGGCGCGCCCGGCGCCCTGTCGAGGTGGTCCGGCGTGCCGGTGACGTTGAGCGCCCTTGCAGTTCCCACGACCGCCGTCAACGGGACCTCGCGCCAGAAGCTCGTGTTCCCCTGAGAGGTGCCCCGGACGCGGCATTCCTTCCTGATGCCGGCTGCGGCCCCAAGGGGGGCGCTCACCGACACGGTCACGTTGTCAGCGCCGCCTATGTTCAGGAAGACTATGTTCTTGATGGCGGTCCAGTTCCAGCCCAGCTCAGAGTCGGACGGGAACAGGGACAATATGACGGAATCATCCGAGTTGCCCCTGTTTGTGATGGTGACATTGTACTGCGCCTTGCCGCCGGGAAGCACCGGGAGCTCGTTGTCGGCGCATTCCATGGTGAAGCGGTAGACCTTGTTCACCCACACGATGCCTCCGACCTCGACGCTGGTCCAGTCCGTCCGGGCGAACGCCGTGAACGAGAAATTTCCTGCAAAAGCGGTGAAGTCCGGCGTGACGGTGCATATGATGGTCCTTGAGGAATAGGCGGGGACGATGAGCTGGCTCTCGTTGAACGTCATGCTCCACTTGGAGGGCATCTGGCCGGGCTCGAGCCTCAGTATCTCCTGCGCGTTGCCCCGGTTGTGGATGGTGATGGTGAATGGCGCCGCCTGCTCCGGGTCGACCTGCCTGATGGGGGGAGCAAGCTCCGCTGTTATGTTCTTGGTCCGGTTGACGATGGTCCGCGTGCGAAGCATCTCGGGCGCAACCGGGTCGTTCTGTGAAAGGAGCTGCACCTGGTGGTGCGCCTCGTCGCCTGCGAACGCGCCCCAGGGCGCGGACACATCCAATGAGACATATCCGGTGCTCTTGGGCGCCATCGCCATCGGCGAGCCGTTCAGGATGGCATTCCACCCCGGCGCCCCGCCCGAAAAGCTCAGGAGCGCCGTATCCGGCTGGCCGCCCACGTTCCTCACCTGGATGTTGTAGGTGGTGGTCTCGCCCGGATTTACGTATTGTACGAGCTCGGTCCCGTTGAACCTGAGAAGGTAGCCTGGGTTGGCCGTGGTCCTCGTTTCCACGGTGCTGTGCTTGTTGAAATCGCCGCCGGAAACCCCCGTGACGTTTATCGAGACGGTATCGTTCGGAAGCGCATCGACCGGCGGGAGAACGTCCAGCTCGATGGACGTTGTATCCCCGGAATCCAGGATTATCGAAAGCGCACCGAGCGTTGCGCTCCAGTCCGAGCCGACAGGGGGATCGTTCCGTGAGAGCGAGATGGAATCCCTCATTGTGCCTGTGTTCGTGACGTTTATCATGTATTTCGCGTGCTCGCCGCCCAGGACCTTCTTGGCCGGCCTGTCGCACGAGAGCTCGACGCCCCATCTTATGCTGACTATCGTTATTATGGAGATCCGGTCCGTCTTCGTCGGGTCGGAGGCGGATTTCACGCTGAGGTTCATTATCAGGTAATCTCCCTCGACGGCATTTCCGGGAGCGGTGGTTTTCAGCGTAGTGTTGGAAGACGCACCAGGCATCAACGGGAAATACGTATTCGTAAGCGAGATGCCCCAGTATATCGGGTGACCATCGAATGGCATGTGCACGATATTGTACGGTTCATTGTGATAATACAGGGATTCGAGGGAAAGGTTGTCGCTCGACGTCCCTGTGTTCGTGACCCTAATCGGATAGCGTGCCGCCTGACCGGGACCGGCGAACTTGATGAGCGCCGGGTTCGTCGTCGTGTTCAATATCGTCAGCAGATGGATATGCGTCTGGCAGTAGGGGTCGTAATGGGATTGCGCCCAGACGGTGGCCAGGGCCCACGAGCACAGACCTCCGGCGAGGCTGGCGGGCGGCGTTATTTTGACAGTGAAACAGTACTGATTGTCGTATGGATAGCAGGGGATGAAGACATTGTTGATGCTGAGCTGCCCCGTCCATCCCGAGGTCAGGCCGTCACAGAAGATGTCGTATGTGTCGTTTATCTCACCCTTGTTCGTGAGGATGAGGCTGTATGTGACAGGTATGCCTTCCCGCGTGACCTGCATCCCGGAATTGGTCTGGATGTCGCCGGGGAAGGTGAGGTCCGAGCTCACATCCACGCCGTAGGTGGCCCTTGCCGGCGAATACGCCGAGGCGGGGACGACCAGCAGAACGCATATCGACAGCATCAGCACGGCACGGGGGGCGCTCACGCTCGTATATTCATATCGGCGTAGAAAAGAGTTGCGCCCCCTGGCAAACCTTAATTTGGGCCTCCGACATTCATGTTATCGATGGAAGAGGAGGCTTTCCTGGATGTGTGCAAGCTGCTCCGGGAAAGGTACAAGCCGACAGTGGCCTACATGCTTTCCCAGGATTACGACCTGGTGAAGGAGACCCACAGGACGCTCGCTGACATCCCCCTGATAGTGTGCGTGAACGTCAAGGCCGCTGGCCACGAGCTCATCATCGAGGGCCTCAAGAACGAAGGGGTCCGGGTGCACGGGGTGAGCGAGGCGCTGGACCTTGACCTTGGCATCCTTCCGCAGGCGAGGGACCTGATGATATCGGCCCATGCCGGCCAGTTGCTCAAATTGAACGACAGGGTGCTCTGCATCATCAAGACCACCATCATCAACTGGACCGTCTACCAGGTCAAGAACCTCCGCAACAACAGGCTCAAGGAGATACTCAAGGGACGCCTGCCCGTAGAGCTGCTCGAGGCTGTGCTGGACCTGTCCGTGGAGCTCGTTCGCGAGGGGCGCGAGGGCTATCCGGCCGGTGCGCTTTTCATAATGGGCGATTCCGGTCAGGTGCTTCGCATAAGCCGCATCGGCATTGCGAACCCGTTCCAGGGACAGTCGGAAAGCACCCGAAGTGTGATGGACAGGAAGAACTGGCGCACCATCAAGGGCTTCGCTTCGATTGACGGCGCCTGCCTGATAGAGGTGGACGGGCTCGTCAGCGCCGCCGGCCGGTACATCAACATAAACCAGAACTGGGCAGCCTTCCTGAAGGACCAGGACGGTGGAGGCCGCCACAGCGCCGCCATCGTGGCGAGCCAGGTGACGAAGGCCATCTCCGTATGCGTTTCATCGGAGGGCCGGATATCCGTTTACATGGACGGCAAGAAGATATACTCGCTCAACGTGAAAGGCTGATTCCACATAATTCCCCATCCACACCATTTCGTTTATCATATCCCATAATCTTTCGAGTGCAGGCTCAACCGGACCGAAGAAGAGCGAGCATCAGCGAGCTCTTCGAGGTGAGGTTGAGCCCTCACAAAATACCCAACTGGAAAAAATAAATGTGGGCTCAACCGGATTTGAACCGGTGATCTCCGCTGTGTGAGAGCGATGTCATAGCCAGCTAGACCATGAGCCCGCAATGGAGGTCTATTCCTCGAGCCACTGCATTATACTCCCTGTTCAAATCATTTTCGCCGTTGCCTGCTACTGGGTGTGGATAAGCTCGACGCGGTTGCACCTTCCGGCCTCGAAGCCTATGACGATGGTCGGGAGCCCTCCGACGCAGTTCTTCGGGAGCCTGCCGACCTCGTAGAACATATCATCCCTTGCGAAGCCCTTGCTGTCCATGAAATAGCGCTCATTACCGTCCTGCTTGTAGGAGACGCTGCCGCACAGACCTCCCCGCCCGAGGGCCGACTCGATGTCCTCCCTGGACATGCCCCGCAGGACCCCGGAATTGACGAATTCCACGGCGATCTCCCATGCGGCACCGTCTTCCTTGTCGCTTTTCTCGACCTTTTCGATCCACTTGCGAATCCTCTTCAGCTCGGGGCTGTCGACTCCGGCCATGGCAATGGGTATCAGTGTCGCACCAAATTATATTTATCCGGATTTCCTACGGTTGATTAGTGGGGGGGATAAGTGAGATGACTTCTGACGTTAAGTCATTGAAAGAATTGGCTGCGGAACTCGAGGTACTAGGCATCAGCCCGCCGGGCAGGATTCATTACAATCTGCCAGCCCCGAGGCTGGTCGAGATCGCACTGGCGCGGCAGGACGGGTTCCTCACCGAGAGCGGGGCACTAAGCGTCAAGACCGGCAAGTACACGGGCAGGTCCCCGGACGACCGGTTCATCGTGGATTCACCCGAGATCCACGGCGAGATAGACTGGGGCAACATCAACGTCCCCATCAAGCCGGAGACATTCAAGAAATTGCACGAAAAGCAGCTGAACTACCTTCGCAACAAGGAGCTATTCATCTTCGACGGCTTCGTTGGCGCCGACCCGGACTACAGGATGCCCATACGGGTGATAAACGAGTTCGCGTGGCAGAACCTCTTCGTGCACCAGCTGTTCATCAGGCCGACGGTGCAGGAGCTTGCAAAGCACGAGCCCGAATTCACGGTGGTCGCCACGCCCGGCCTTCAGGCCGACCCGAAGGAGGATGGCACCAAGTCGGAGTGCGCGATAATGGTGAACCTTCAAAAGAAGGTCATTTCCATTATCGCTTCGGCCTACGCGGGCGAAATAAAGAAATCCATTTTCTCTGTGATGAACTACCTGATGCCAAAGAAGGGGGTCTTCCCGATGCACTGCTCGGCTAATGTCGGGAAGGATGGCGAGACGGCGCTCTTCTTCGGATTGTCCGGCACCGGAAAGACAACGCTCTCCGCGGACCCCGCCAGAAAGATAATCGGAGACGACGAGCACGGCTGGAGCGAAAACGGGATATTCAATTTCGAGGGCGGCTGCTACGCAAAGTGCATCAAGCTGAAGCGGGAGAACGAGTCCCAGATCTGGGATGCCATCAAGTTCGGCGCCATAATCGAGAACGCTGTCGTGGACAGGGCCACCGGGAAGATAGATTTCGACGACGCAAGCATAACGGAGAACACCCGCTGCGGATATCCGGTGGGCTTCCTTCCGGGCGCAGTGATACCTGGGGTCGGAAAGCACCCCAAGACGGCCATCTTCCTGACGGCGGACGCATTCGGCGTATTGCCTCCGATAGCCAGGCTCACACGCGATGGCGCGATGTACCATTTCCTTTCGGGCTTCACGAGCAAACTTGCGGGCACGGAGAGGGGGATAATCGAGCCGAAGGCGACGTTCTCGACCTGCTTCGGCGCCCCGTTCATGCCCCTGCCCCCGTTCACCTATGCCAAGATGCTGGACGATAATATCCAGAAGCACAAGGCAATGGTCTATCTGGTCAACACCGGCTGGTTCGGCGGACCATACGGAGTGGGGTACAGGATACCGATAAAGTACACGAGGGCCATCATTTCATCAGCGCTAGATGGCAGCCTGAACAATGCTATCTACCGCCAGGACGCAGTCCTGAACCTTCTCGTACCGGAGAAGTGCGGAGACCTCCCGAGGGAGCTGCTGGACCCGCGGAGGAGCTGGAAGGCCGGGGAGGAATTCGACAAGGCGCAGAAGCTCCTGGCGACGATGTTCGTGGACAACTTCAAGAAGTTCAAGGGCGTGCCGGACAAGGTGATTGCCGCAGGGCCCAAGGCGAGCTGAGCTGGCCAGCATAAGAAGGACACGGGATGCTTCGGTCCCAAAACGGCGTGGGATATTATCATATATCACCGGAATAATCGGCTGTCTGAAATAGATGGTCGAACTGGTCGTTCCCAAATGCCCGCGCTGCGGAGCGGACCTCGAGATCAGGCCCGGTTCCGGGGACGCTGTCTGCAAGTACTGCGAGGCGCAGGTGCTCGTCGTTGGGACGCAGCAGCAAAGCACCATCGCGGACCAGGCGCGCCTCGAGATTGATAAGAGACGGATGGCGCTCGA
>Ga0315283_10006642_pt1 | contig 10348 bp, 12 predicted proteins | sample YL17G09_0_MG_FD_204541 | JGI IMG/M metagenome (GOLD analysis project Ga0315283, IMG submission 204541) | Sediment microbial communities from Yellowstone Lake, YNP, Wyoming, USA - YL17G09_0 | ecosystem: Environmental > Aquatic > Freshwater > Lake > Sediment | place: USA: Wyoming | collected...
TCATACCCTATCTTCCCCTTCTTCGTCTCCTTCTTCAAACAACCGCTACAGTGGATCTTATCCGAACTAAAATACCCTGACCCATCTACCGATATCAAATAGTAGTCCCCTAAAACTCGATACCCTTGCAGATGTTCCCCCCGCTGTAAGGGCCTGAAAAAATCCTCAAACAGAGACTCCAACTCTTGACTCTCCACCTCATCGATCACCTCTCTCATCTGACTGTCTTTGGGAATCGATTCCACCTGAAACAATGTCTGTAGATTATTCTTGTGAATCGCTTCCTCAAGCCTTTCCTGAAACTCTAATAACGAACTGTCTTGATAAAACATCATCGCAAATCCACTCATCAAAACATCATGCATTCCATGCTCGACCTTCGTCTCCTGACGTGAATCGGGGATCTCCAGAAACCGTCTGGAAAGCATCTTTCTCAATGCATTGAAACTCAAATGTTTCTTGGTATGCATACGGTGATCCCTGGGGGATTATCCTCTGCCGTTGAATACAAGGGCTTGTAGTTTCATGTATCAAGTATGGGATATATAGTACGAATTGTCTAGAATTATTTTTATTCAATAAATTCAACTGGTTACAGTGATACTGTAAGGTTACCCCCCCAACCCACTTTGCGAAAAATAATTTGCTTTTCCCCTCAGAGTCGAGATATCACGTGCAATTTATTTTTCACCGAGAATTGCTGGCTTGGACAATACAATATCCGGTTTAGAAGATGCCCTCTTTACGGGTGCCTCAGAAAAAGGAACCTGGGCTCGCCTATTCCAGCCGCCGGTAGAAGGAAAGCTGATACGAGGGTTTGAAGGTCTTGATGTTGGAGATCGAGTTCGCGTTGAGTTAATAGGGACTGATGCAGAACGAGGATTCATCGAGCTTGCCCGAGCAGGATGAAGACACGGGCATTGAGATTCGCCCGTCCTAGCAGGGAGATAGATCATTATATAAGTAGAAATTTATAATTTTATGGACGTCTTGTTCTTTCCCGTCCCTCTTGTTCTTTCCAGACACCAATTCATTCTATTATTACCTAAATTGAGCGATACTTATGAACAAAATTGCAATAAAGCTTGATTCAGTATTGTTTCAGCATCTAATAGAATCAATGAATTATGAGACCATGAAACCAGTTCAGGGTGACATCTGGGAAGTTTTGGGACAGCCTGCCGTCCCCTTTTTTTGTCTTGATGTCAACGGAAGGTTTTTTCGTTTCGAGGAAAAATTTCCTGATACCGCCAATGCGGAAGCAGTAATCCGGTCCTTTCGTGGCTCCGGCTATCTTAATCGCATCCTCATGGACGACATCCTTATATTGCTCTGCATATCCAGCTTTATTTGTCACATCCCAGCCAAGGGCCTCAAAAAATGGGTCTACAAATTCTCTTCGGAGTTGAGTTTCGTTATAAGCAGGACTATGGTAGGCTTCGATGTTACGTTCAAAGCGTTCGATGAGGTTGGATATTTGTTTCAGGGCTTCTTTTTTGTGAGGGGTAAGTCTATTATAGTTTTTTGGAAGGAAGGTGTAAAGGAGAAATCCCTCTCCCTTGTAGTGGGGGGATTTCTCCTATTAGAAGTGGGAGAAGAGGAATTAGATTTTTGCTTGGCGAAAGGCTTCTTGAATTTCAATTGTTTTCTTGGGGAGGGTTTTTCTCATCTTATTTGCATGAAAAAGCCATTTCAATCGGCGATCCAAAGGCCATGTCCTGTATTCAATAATCTGCTCCCGGCTTACCGTATAAGTAAATCCTTTTTTTTGCTCTGCCATCATCTCTCCAATACCATCCTAAGATGTTCTACGTCTGCAAGATCCTGTTTCCGGCCAGCCCGTAGTTTCAACTCAATAAGGTCATGAATCGAGACAGTCGGTATCTTGTCGTCCTGGAGTTCAACCCTAACTGCCCTGCCTCTCAATTCCTCATAAGGGATCGGAGTATCAATGACGATATCGATCTCCCCGATAGGTAATGTCTCACTATAAAAATTGAGGGCCTTCATCCCCTTGTCTTGGACCCATGAGTTTCTCTTCGTTTCAACAGCAAGGTCTCTGGGGTCTATGGGTATCTTTGGCTTATAACCCCATTGGGTGAGCTTAGTCACAAGTTTGAGGATATTTTCTGGCTCGAGCAGGACCATCAGATCTATATCATAGGTCATTCTCGGAATACCATGGAAATTAACCGCTAATCCTCCGATAACGAGATAGTCGATCCCGAGTCCATTAAGTTCTTTAAATATAGTCTGAAAATCCAACTCCATCAGCCAAACCTAATCCCCTCACCCTATCCCTCTCCCCCACGGGGAGAGGGGAGGGTGAGGGGAAATTCCAAATATCTTTGGTTAAGTGCCAAATGGAAACATCCGTGAGGGTTGAGATCAATGTACCAGAACTTATAAACCTTATCAAGAGGATTCCTTGCTCCAAAAATAGAGATTGAAATTAATTCATTCCCCCTCTCCCTTGATGGGAGAGGGTTGGGGTGAAGGTGCCAACACACCATTTGATCCCCCTCCCCTCAATCCCCTCCCGCCAGGGGAGGGGAATTTTTATGGGGTTTCAAAAGGGAGTGGGAAAACCCAAGGTAGATTTGACAAACTTGCCCCAAAGGGGATAATTTAGGGACGATGAAGGAAATTGTTGAGGTGGCCGTAGCCCTTCCTATCTCCAAAACATTCCACTACCGGATTCCTGAGAAGATGAGCGGCTCCCTTCAAGTCGGGATGAGGGTGCTTGTTCCTTTCAAAGGGCGAAAGGTTACCGGTTTTACGATCGAGCTTCTGGATTCTCCTCCAAAAGAGATCGAAGAGAAATTGCTTGAAGTTGAGGATCTCCTTGATGAAGTCCCTCTGATCGACCCACAGATGCTCCGTTTTTACCGCTGGATTGCGGATTACTACCTTTATCCGTTAGGAGAGGTGATCAAAACCGGCCTTCCACCAGGGCTTCACCTGAAGAGCGAACTGATCCTGACCCTCACTCAAGAGGGGATGGAATATCTGGCCCAAGGAGGTTTGGACGCGATTCAGCAAAAGATCTTTGTGGAGATCGAGAAATGTGGAAAAGTCTCTCTGAAGAGGATGTTAAAGATCTTTCCTGGAGAGGTGACGAAGTCTCAACTTTTTTCTTGGAAGAGAAAGGGGCTTCTGAATATTCATGGAGTTGTAGAAGGGAAAGAAATCAAACCGAAATTTGAGAGGGTGGTCCAGTATCGAGGAGGTGAGCCTGTCCAGCCTATTTCAAGAAAGCAGGCAGGGATCCTGAAGTGGATGGAGGAAAAAGGAGAAGTTTCCTATTCTGAATTGAGCAAAATATTTAAATCTCCTTCTGAGGCGATCCAATCGCTGGAAGTAAAAAGGCTCATCTCTATCTCCAAGAGGGAGGTATGCCGAGACCTTTCGGTCCAACCTGAATTGAAGTCCTACCCAAAACCAGAACTCAGTTCTGATCAAGAAAAGGTTCTCATTGAGATATTGAAAGGGATTCATTCGAAGAGATTTTTCCCCTTTCTTATCCACGGCGTCACAGGAAGTGGGAAGACAGAGATCTACCTTCGGGCCATTGAAGAGGTTCTAAACCAGGGGAAGGAGGCGATCGTCCTCGTTCCGGAGATATCTCTCACCCCACAGCTCCTTTCACGATTTAGGGATCGGTTTGGAGGAAACCTCGCCCTGCTTCACAGCGGGCTTGGGAAAGGAGAACGTTATGACCAGTGGAGAAAGATCTGGAAAGGAGACGTGAAGATTGCCTTCGGAGCTCGGTCCGCAATCTTTGCACCTCTTAAAAATGTGGGGATCATCATTGTGGATGAAGAGCATGATCCCTCCTATAAACAGGAGGGAAAATTAAAATATCATGCCAGAGATCTGGCTGTGGTCCGGGCAAAACAGGATGAGGCCACGCTCCTTTTGGGATCGGCGACCCCGTCCCTGGAATCGTTCTATAATGCTGAAAAAGGCAAGTTTCATCTCCTGAGCCTCCCGGAGAGGATCGAGGGAAAACCCATGCCTCGGGTGGAGCTGGTGGACATGAAGAGAGAAGGGGGTCTCCTCTCGGAAAAGGTGAGGACGGCACTTCAAAAAAGCATCGAAGGAAAAAAACAGAGCCTTCTCTTTCTGAATCGAAGAGGGTTTGCCAATTTTATCCTCTGTCCGGATTGCGGCCTCACCTTCAAGTGTCCAAACTGTAGCGTGACCCTCACCTACCATCTCAGAGATCGCTCTTTGCAATGCCATTATTGTGACTATCGAATCCCGGCACCGGGAGACTGTCCGCAATGTGAGGGGCATCGCCTGCGGGGAATGGGGATCGGAACCGAACGCTTGGAGCAGGAGATAGGGACCTTATTCCCAGAGGCGCAGGTGGGCAGGATGGATCGGGACACGACCAGCCGGAGGCACTCCCATCAGCAGATTCTGAAAAGGCTGGAAACCGGGAAGATCGACGTCTTAGTTGGGACGCAGATGATTGTCAAAGGTCATGATTTTCCAAATGTGACCTTTGTGGGTGTTATCTCGGCGGATACGTCACTTCACTTTCCTGACTTTCGCTCGAGTGAGAGAACGTTTCAGCTTCTCACCCAGGTGGCAGGAAGGGCAGGAAGAGGGGAAGCCCTTGGAGAAGTGGTGATACAGACCTTTAATCCAGACCATTACAGCATCCTGAAGGCAAAGGATCATGACTTCATCGGGTTCTATCAGGAAGAGATCCAATTCAGAAGGGCTCTGGAATATCCTCCCTTCTCCCGACTGATCAATTTCAGGCTGGTTGGAAACAGTGAAAAAAGGACGAAGGTCATTGCAGAAGAGATGGGGAGGATTGGGCAATCCCTATTAAAGAAAGGATATCGAAAAGGGATAGAGATCTTGGGGCCAAGTACTGCTCCGTTTGGGAAAATGAGGGGAAAATTTCGTTGGCAAATGTTGGCAAAAGGAAAGAGTGTTCAGTTGCTTCACCAATTTGCACAGGAACTGGCAATTCGATTAGAGGAAGAGGCAAAGGGAAAGGGTGTGAATCTGGATATTGATGTCGATCCTGTCTTCATTCTATAATGGACAAACTTCGGGGCTTCGCCCCAATTGGAATATTGGAAGAGTGGAATATTGGGATATTCAGTGATCAATGGGCAATGGTCAATAATCAATGATCATTGAGAATTGGAAATTGATGATTGCTCATTGAAGATTTAAGTAACCCATTATTCCATCATTCCAATTAATTTAGGAGATTATTATGATCGATCGAGCGCATGGTTATTTCGATAGGGGAAAGGAGACAATGTCGAAGGACGAAAGAGAGGCCTATTTGAAGAAGAGGCTCTCTGAAATCCTTCGTCACGGATATCGTCATTCAAAGGCGATTCGGTCGAGGTTTGATGCAATGGGTTTAAAACCGGAAGCAGTAAAGGATCTGACCGACTTGGAGAAACTGCCCATCACGAAGAAGGCAGATTTAGTCACCTCTCAAAAGGACACCCCTCCATTTGGAGGGTTTGAGGTCACCCCAAGGAAAGGGGTGAGAAGGATTTATATCTCACCCGGACCGGTGTTTGAACCTGGAGAGTGGGATTATAAGGATATTCGCTGGGCTCAGGCCCTCTATGCCTGCGGGATGAGAAAAGGGGATATCGTTTTGAATACCTTCAACTATCACCTTACACCCTTAGCCTTCATGCTCGATGAGTCACTCCAAATGCTGGGGGCAACGGTCGTCCCCGTTGGTCCAGGAAATCTCTCCATGCAGATCCAGCTGATGCGACAACTCCATGTGACGGGATTCCTGGGAACGCCCAGTTTCCTCATGTCCCTGACAGAGGCCGCAGAGGGGATGTTCCTTGACATTAAAAGGGATCTTTCTCTCAAGGCCGCCTTTGTCGGTGCAGAAATGTTTCCAGAATCGCTCCGGCAGAAGTTGGAAGGGAGACTCGATATCTTCCTCCGACAGGCTTATGGCACTGTGGATGTGGGTTGTCTTGGATACGAATGCTTGGAGAAGAATGGGATGCACATCCCCGAAGACGTGATGGTTGAGATCGTTGACACGGAAACAGGAAGGCAATTAGAAATCGGTGCGACGGGAGAAATCGTGGCGACCCCCTTCAATAAAGTCTTTCCGATGATTCGGTTTGCCACTGGAGACCTCTCCTATCTGATTGAAAATCCATGTTCGTGCGGTCGAACTTCGATGCGTCTTGGAAAAATTCTGGGCCGAACAGATCAGGTGACAAAGGTTTGGGGAATCTTCATCCATCCCTGGCAGGTTGATGAAGTAATGGCAAGATTCCCTGTGGTAGCTAATTATCAGGTGGTAGTGAACAGAAAAGAATATCGTGACGAAATGATGATTTATGTCGAGTTGAAGGAGGAAGTAACGGACAAGATCGGGTTGAAGCGTAGGCTGGAGGGAGAGTTCCAGGAGATCCTCAAAGTAAAGGGTGAGGTAGTGATTGTCCAGAAAGGGGGTATTCCGGATCGAGCTAAAAAGATCGATGACCGGAGGATCTGGGAGTAAAAGGGATGGGGAACGAAACAAAGATTAAAGTTGGCGGGATTATGGCGAGCACTGGGTTAGCCATGGTAAGTATCTTATCTGTTCCAGACCGCCCCGATGTTGCAGGGACGATCCTTCATGCGATGGGAAAAAATAATGTCAATATCGAATTCGTTGTTCTCAGTAGCGACGTAGAAGGCAACGGAAACATGACTTTCTGCATTGATCAGAAGAATTTAGAGGCAGCCATAGGGGTTTTGGAGGGGATCAAGCCTCTGATTGAAGCGAGAGGAATTTCTTACCATCCCAATGTGGCCATGATCAGTGTCTTCGGTCCCCATTTTAGAGAGAGGCCGATGATCTCCGGATTGATGTTCAATGCCCTTGGGACATCGGGGATCAATGTCTTGGCGATCAGCACTTCCATCTCCAGTTGCTCCTGCCTGATTCAAGCGGATCAGACAGAGGACGCGATGAGGGCCCTTCATCAAACCTTTGAGGCTCCCCATCAAATCACTAAATTTGCACCTTGATAAAAATATTAGTGTGATGTATAGGGGAAAAGGGTTAGAAGCCAGTTTAGTTTTGGGTCAAAGGGTTAGGGTTAAAGAGCTGTAGCCAAAGGCATAACCCATCGACAAAACTGGCCTCCTTACCCTATCCTTTACCCTTTTTTAGCTGAGGATGGAAATCCAGTATTGTGAGGTCTGTGGAGCTCTCCTTGACCAGAACTTCTTTGAATTCTGCTATCAATGCAGAAAATATATTTGTTTCGATCTCACGGGGAAAGAACAGGCCTGTGCGAAGTCCCATCCCAATCATATCGGATATTATTATTGTCCAACTTGCCGGGATGATCTCTTCCTTTGCAGAGATTGCGGCCAATACAAGACGAGAGGAGGGCGTTTCCCCCTCAAGGATCATCTCTGTGAAGAGTGTCAAAATAGATAAAGCAATGTCAAATGTCAAAGCTCAAGGTTCAAAAGAAGTTCAAATTCCAAATTTCAAATATAAAAACATTTCACATTGAGTCATTTGACATTCATTTGGCATTTGGATTTTGACATTTGAAATTTTATTTACAGGGAGTTTTTATGGAAAAGGCCCTTGAGAAATTAGCTGAGCAGATCCTCTCCTTTGACGAAGCCTCCCTGGTCCATCTGAGGGAGAAGTACCGTTTGCGGATTGAACATTTTGATGGGACAAAGGATTGGGAGAAAGCGGTGATCATCTACTGCATCATCAATGCCGTCAGCATGAAGAATACCCTCTTCAATGAAAATATACTGAAAAGGAAGAAGGAAAAAGAGGAAAGATCACCGAAGAAACATCCTGGTCTGAAACGAGTGAAATAGAAGATGAGGCTTCTCCCCCTTTTCGTCTTCTGGTGTCTCTGGTTCCTTAACTTTTCCACCCGGGCCGCCTTTGCACCGATTCTTCCCTTAATTGAAGATTATCTTTCCCTTTCTCATGGGAAGGCCGGGGGGCTCTTTTTTTCCCTCTCCATTGGGTACAGCCTGTCCGTTTTGGTCGTCGGGAGATTCGCACACATCCTGGGATACAAGAGACTGGTGGTGGCCGGGTTCATTGGCACATGCCTCGTTTTCATAGGTATTCAATGGGCAGGGAATTATCTCACTTTCCACATTCTCTTCTTTCTTCTGGGGATTGCCACAGGACCCTATCTCCCTTCTATTATACCTATTATTACAGAGACCTATGATTACAGACACTGGGGGAAGGCTATCGGATTTCATGACTCCGCTGCCAGTCTCTCCTTCTTTGCCATCCCTATTCTCGTCGCCTTTGGGCTGCGCTTCCTCTCCTGGCAGCAACTCCTCCTCATCTTGGGAATCGCCTCTCTGCTCTTCCCCATCTATTTCTGGAAAGTTTCCGTCGAACCCAAGAAGGAGATGCCTTGGTCTGAGGGCCACTATGTCGACCTCTTCAAAAAGAAGAAGATCTGGATTATGGGCCTCCTCTGGGTATTCGCTGCAGGCTCCTGTTTGGGGATCTATTCCATCCTTCCCCTCTACCTGACCAAAGAGCGAGGGATTGAATTACATTTTGCCAACACCCTGTTTGGGGTATCCCGTTTTGGTGGGGTCTTCATCTCTATCCTCATCGGTTTTCTGACAGATCGTTATGGATATCGGAGAATGCTCACAGCCAGTCTTTTGGCGACTGGACTAAGTACCATCTGCCTCTCTGCCGCCTCCACCCTGCCTTTGATCCTGATCACCCTCCTTCTTCAGGCCACCTTCTCCCTCGCCTTCTTTCCGGTAGGCCTTGTAGCCATATCAAAGTTCACCTCCCTTTCGGAACGGTCGATGGCTACCGGAGTTGTTCTTTCCATGGGAGTGATCTTCGGAATGGGCAGTACCCCTCTTATTCTGGGTGTGATCGCGGACCATTTCAGCTTCAAGGTGGGAATCCTGGGGTTGGGGGTTTTGACAACCCTATCGTCTTTCGCTGTGAGACTCTTAGAAGAGAAATAGGGGAGAAGGATAAAGATTGCGATCATCGGAGCCGTCTGAAGGAGCCTTGTCAAAACCTCAAGGCAAGGCAGAAAGGTATTTGACCGTTAAATCTCGGTAACCCCACAAATTTTTTAAAGAATCACGGGACAAGAATGTCCCGCCTATTGGGATTGATAGGATTTTCTAACCCCGCATGAGATCGTAGGATATGGGTGACCAAAATAGAAGGGTCCCCGGATTCCAGAAAGAACTCATCCAAATGGGAGTCGACCTCTATCTCCTTCTCTATTCCAGGGTCGGTTGGTTCTGAGACTTGACAAAGTGAATTTTCTTATAGTATAATGTGAAGAAATTTCACAAGGAGGCTGGTATGGAGCTATTCGAACCCCTGATACGCACGGGGCATCCCCCCCATTCCTGGATTAAGAAAAAAATTGGTATTGCTCTCTCCCGTATTCTCCTTAAGGTCGCCCTCTTCATTGTCATCTTCATCATCACCTTTCACCTCCCCATTTTTCCCCCTGGAATCAAGTACCTCCCCTTCGGAATCCAGGACAAGGAGCAAATCATAGAGGAGATCCTTACGGTGTTGGAGAGGCACCAGACAGGGTTGGCCAATGTGACGAAGGAGGAACTTGCAGAGGTCATCTATGAGGAGGCTACCCATTATAATCATGACCCAAAATTCATCCTGGCTCTCATCGCTATTGAGAGTTCCTTTCGCAACTGGTCTGTTTCCGAACAGGGTGCCAAAGGATTGATGCAGATCATGCCTTATGTGGCAGAACAGATTGCCTATGAACTGGGAATCGAATGGAGCGGGGACCGCACCCTTTTCAACCCCTTTCTAAATATAAGAATTGGAATTTACTATCTTTCTCAGTTGATCGTCGATTTTGACGACCTGGGAGTTGCCTTGGCTGCTTATAACTATGGCCCCGTCTATGTGAAAGGCCTCATAGAGAGAAAGCAAAGAATTCCCGTCACCTATTACCATAGAATCCTCAACGTCTACCAGAGCCTATAGGTCTGCATGGAGGGGGTTTTCTCCCAGGGGAATTCCCCCTCTTCTTTGGACTAACATTCCTTCGAGATCTTAATAGAATTCCATAAGGTTTTGTGATAATTTATCATTAGGTGCGGGAGTGAAGTACCCCGCAGCAGAGCTGCGGGGCATCTAATTCTCTGAAAAACTTTCCTCCCCCTTGTCGAAGATCCCGCTGAATTATGGCGGGGATGGGGGAGGATTAAGGTGGGGGTGATGATTAGATCATTTCCCCCTCACCCTAACCCTCTCCCCCCAGGGGAGAGGGTAGGCCATTCATCCCCCCAGCAGAGCTAGGGGGTATTCTGGCATATTTTGATAAAA
>Ga0315283_10006644_pt1 | contig 10348 bp, 5 predicted proteins | sample YL17G09_0_MG_FD_204541 | JGI IMG/M metagenome (GOLD analysis project Ga0315283, IMG submission 204541) | Sediment microbial communities from Yellowstone Lake, YNP, Wyoming, USA - YL17G09_0 | ecosystem: Environmental > Aquatic > Freshwater > Lake > Sediment | place: USA: Wyoming | collected...
CGTCAGTGACGACATCAATCACGTTCCGAATAACCCGCACATCCGGAGCCTCGACTGGCCCCACCTGGTCGCGCTGCTCGATCCCGCTGGGCTCCCGGCCCGCGCCACGTCGAACTACGCCCCGGTGCATCTGCTGATCCACGCGCTGCAGTGGCAAGCCTTCGGGCTCTCGACCCGCGGCTACCACGTGACGAACGTGCTGCTGCACGCCGGCGTCTGTTTGCTGCTCGGCGCGTTCTACTTCGCCTCGGGCATCCCGCGAGCCGGCGCGGCGCTCCTCGCCACGCTCTTCCTGTTGCATCCCGCGAACGTGGAGGCAGTCGCCTGGATCTTCCAGGTGAAGTCGATCGTGGCGCTCGGATTCTCGCTCGCGGCGCTGCTGGCCTTCCCGAGCCTTCCGCTCGTGTCGGGCGCCTTCCTCGCGTTGGCGCTGCTCACGAAGATCTCGGCTCTCTACGCGCTACCGGTGGCGGCCGCGCAGCTCTGGGTTCGGCGCGCGTCCGGTCGCCAATGGAGATGGCTCGGTCTCTGGCTCGCCATCGCGGTCGCGTGCTCGATCGCCGAGTTGCCGCTGTTCCAGCGGACCGGCGAGGCGCCCTCGTCATACGTGATCCTCGATGCGGGCGAGCGGATCCGGTCGATGGTCGCGATCGCGGGCCGCTACCTGGTGATGGCGGCGACCTCTTGGGGAATTTCTCCAACCCACGAGCCGGCTCCGGCGAGCTCGTTCGCCGATCCGTGGTGGCTCTTCGGCGTGGTGGCGCTCGCCGCCGTGGGAGCCCGCGCGCTCGCGACACTCCGTGGGCGTCGCGAGGAGTCGGTCTTCTGGGTGTGGGCGGCCGCCTCGTACCTGCCGGTCTCCCAGATCTTCACGTTCATCTATCCGATGGCCGATCGCTATCTCTATTTCATCCTACCCGGACTGCTGGGGGCCGGCTTCTGGATGGTGCACGACGCCGTGGAGTTCCTGGCCGCGAGGCTGCGGATCCCGGCGCGAAGGCTCTTGGCGATCGCCGCGACCGTCGCGGCCGTGGCGGGGGTCGTCTTCGCGGTGCGGACCTCGCAGCAGGCATTCGTCTGGCGCTCCGAGGAACTCGTCATGCGGGAAGCCGTGCGCCGCTACCCTGACGGGATCGGAGGACTCTTCCTGCGGGCGCGCACCGCCGCACAGCGCGGCGACTGGCCAGCGGCGATCGTCGCGCTGGATCGGTTGGCGGATCGCGGCTACGCGGTGTTCATCGCCGTGGACGGCGAGCCGGCCTTCGCGCCGATCCGCGGGAGCGAGGAATACCAGCGCGTGTTCCGCCGTTTCGCTTCGAACTGGATTCGCGCAACGCCGCTCGCTCCGAACGCGCTGCCCGCCGAGCTGCGAGCCATGGGACTCGCGCACGCGATCATCGGGGATGACGCCGCCGCCGATACGTTCTACCGGCGGGCGCTCGAAACGGCCGGGCCGGACGCAGAGTTCATTCGCTCCGAGTGGGATGCGCTGCGCCGGCAACGGCGCTGATCTGAAAGTGCCAGTGCCGCTCGGCAAGTGCCGGCAAGGAGATTGCGCGTTGAAGCGACGTTCGCGCCGAGCGCTAGCACCGTGGCTCGCACTGGCGCTTCTGCTCGGCGCGGGCTGCGGGGCGGGGCCCCGTCCGCTCGAGGCTCCGCGCGGGATCGTGCTGATCGTGCTCGATACGCTGCGGGCCGACGGGCTCTCGGCCTACGGCAATCCGCGCGCCACCTCGCCCGCGATCGACTCGCTCGCAGCGCGCGGAGTGCTGTTCGAGAACGCGATGAGCCACGCACCCTGGACCCTGCCGGGCTTCATCGGTCTGCTGAGCGGGCGCTACCCGTCCGGGGCCGTGTTCTCGGAGGGATCGCTCCAGACCTCGCTGCTCGACGTGCTCCGCGCTGCAGGCTGGAGCACCGCGGCATTTACCGAGGGCGGCTACGTCTCTCGGCACTTCGGGATGGACCGCGGCTTCGAAGTCTTCCACGAGGAGGAAGGCAAGACCCGGCTCGTCGTCGACCAGCGCCCGACCCAGGGCACCGGGAACATCGAGCGCACTTTCAACGCGGCGATCGACTGGCTCCGCGAGCCGCGGTCGCAGCCTTTCTTCCTGCTGGTCCACACCTATGAGATCCACTTTCCGTATCGGCGCCGCGAGTACGCGGAGTCGCTCCCACGAGGAAAACTCGGCCCGACGTATGAAGAGAAACAGCGACTGGCGATCCGGAAGGGGGCGCTCATCGTCGGCGATGAAGAGCGCGCGTACGTCCGCGCGCTCTACGACGGCGGGGTCCACAGCGCGGACACCCAGGTCCGGCGGCTGCTCGACGCGCTCGAGGAAACCGGACTCGCGAGCGACACGGTCGTGGTCGTGACAGCCGATCACGGCGAGGACCTGGGCGGCCGCGATCCGAGGGCGCTCGGCGAGCACGGCCATCAACTCTACGACGAACTGCTGCGCGTGCCGCTGATCGTCTACCACCCGCGCGTGGAGTGGCCGGCGCGGCGGATCGGCGCGCAGGTCCGACTGGTAGACGTGATGCCGACGTTGCTCGAGTTCGCCGGCTTGCCGGTACCCGCGGGCCTCGCGGGCGCGAGCCTCGTTCCGCTACTCCGGGGCCAGGAGACGAACACACGCTTCGCCTACAGCGAACTGCGTCGAAGTCCCTGGAACGAGCACCCCCGCGCCGCGGTCCGCGACGGGCGCCACAAGCTCATCGCGAATCTGCTGCCGCGAGCGACGGGATGGCCAGAAGTCGAGTTCTACGACCTCTCCCGAGACCCGGGCGAGCGCGAGAATCTCGTGGGTATCCGACACGAGGCACTCGACGCATTGACCGTGAGATTGGAGGGCGAACGCGACGCGCTGCGCAGCGAAGGCGGACTCGAGATCCCCGAGGAACAGGACCTGCCCCCTGAACTGCGCGAGCGGCTCGAGGCGCTCGGATACCTCGAGACCCATCCGTGATCCTGCCCGCCGCACGCGTAGCTGTGGTAGCAGCGGTCACCCTGCTGCTTCTCTCCCTGCTGCTCGATCTTCCCACCGTGCCGTACGACAACACCCACGACCTGGCGAGTCACGCGGCCTTCGCATACTTCACGAAGCACGGCTTTCAATTCGGCGTCGACGTCATCGAGAACGCCGGGCCGCTCGCGTTCGTACACCTCAACGGGACGTACTCCGGAGACTTGACCCTCGCGGGAGTGGGAATCAAGGCAGCGCTGCGCCTTGGCCTCGCGCTCCTGATCGCGGGGTCACTCGCCGCACCGATCGGATGGGCTGCGCGTCTCATCTGGATCGGCGCCGTGATCGCGCCTTCGGTGCTGGCCGGACCGGACCATCAACGGGCCATGGATACCAGCGACGGCTTGTCGATCCTCACCGTATACCTCGGCGCTGCGTTTCTGCTCGGGAACATCCGACCGCGTCTGACGGGATTGCTCGTCGAGGTGATGCTGGCTCTACTGCTTTCGCTCATCGCTCTCACCAAGCACACGATGCTTCTGCTGATCGTCGCCACGCTGGTCGTGGTCAGCATCACACGCCTGCTTCGCGGTGACGTCCGCGGTGGCATCCGGATCTGGGCTGCCCTGCTGAGCTGGGGCGCCCTGGTCTGGACGCTCGCCGGACAGGAGTTCGCGAACCTTCCGGCTTTTCTTCATGGCGCATTCTCCTTCTCGTCCGGATACAACGAGACGATGGGGATCGATGCACCGATGAGCGTCACGCTCCTGGCAGCCGCGCTGGTGGTCAGCTCGGGACTTTTCGCGATCCGGAGCGTCCGCGCCAAGCGCTGCAGCCCATCGCTTGCGATCGTGGCGGGGATGGCGCTCGTCATCCTGTGGAAACACGGGTTGGTGCGAGCCGATCCTCCGCACGTCGCGATGCTCTTCGCGGGTGTATCGCAGCTGCTACCGGCGATCGTCTGGGCCAGCGACCGTCCGCCGAACCCGTCCGCAGCGGAGGGGAAACGGTCGGCCCGTGCTTCGATCGCACTGATCACCGTGGGAGCCCTGTTGGTGGCGTCGTTCGTGGGAGCGTCCTGGTGCGTCGAGCGCATGCGCCTCGACGCGAGGCCCCTGCTGGACGGCTGGCGCAGCCAGGCGCGCTGGCTCTACCAGCCCGCGGCAAGGATCGCCGCGTTGGAGGCGAGACTCGAAGAGAATCGCAAGCGCTACGCGCTGCCTGCGATTCGCTCCCGTGTCGGCACGGCTTCGATCGATCAGTATGGATTTCGGCAGGGATACCTGCTGCTCAATCGCCTTCACTACGTGCCGCGTCCGATCCCGATCACGTTCGTCGCGTCGAACGGCGAGCTGTGCCGGCGCAACGAAGCGTTCTATCGCGGGGCGCAGGCACCGGCGTTCGTGCTTGCCAACCTGGATCCGCTCGACAACCACCTGGTGTCACAGCGCGATGGCCTCGCGCTCGCGGCCCTGTTCGACAACTACCATCTGGTCGAGGTCGAGCAGGGACAGCTGTTGCTGCGGCGCAATGCGGAGGAGAACCGGAGCCGAGCTGCCGAGTGGAGCCTGCTCGCCGAGCACGAGGTCAGAGTTGGCGAGCGCGTCCCGCTCGGGGCCGATGCATCCGCGTTCATCTACGCGAGCGTGGCAATGAAACCGCGCTGGACCGCTCGTCTCCGGTCGCTGTTCTTGCGGCCCCCGCTGGCGCAAATCCGGCTTCGCTTCCAGGACGGCAAGGGAATCATCAGGCGGATCAACCTCGCGGCCCCTGATGTCCCGTTTCTGGTGCGACCGCTCGTCGAGGACAACGCGGATCTGCTGGCGGCCTATCGCGGCACTGAAGCGCTGCGAAAGCCCGACGGCCTCGTCATCGAACCGGCCCCGGGTATGGAAGCGTACTTCGATCCCACCGTGCGGGTTCGCCTGTATCGAGGCCCGGCGCCGAACTCGCAGCTCCCGGCGCGCAAAGATCCGTGAGACACGAGGGCGCTGCGGCGGGGGGGGAGTCTCGGCAGCGGAGACTCGATCTCTGTCTGGCGTTGCTGGTGTTCTTCGTGCTGGCGCTGAACTTCCGGTACCTGGACGCGCGGATCCTGCCGCTGCACGACAGCTTCTACAACTTCGTCAACTTCCACGTCTTCTACAACGAGTTCTTCTTCGAGCGCGATCTCGCCCACTGGTTTCCGTATTGCGCCTACGGTCTCCCGGCCGACCTGCAACAGCTGATCTCGCTGACGCCGATGTCCTACCTGGTGGGACTCGTCGGCGCGCTCTTGCGCGTGGCCGACACGCTGCTGCTTTTCAAGCTCTCCGTGATCGGCGAGCAGCTGGTGTACGTGATCGGGACCTACCTGCTCGCGCGCCGGCTCTTCGCCTCGCGGGCGACGGCACTCGCGCTCGGCGTCGCCGCGGCGGGGACGCTCGTCTGGTACGCACAGCTGTGGTTCGAACTGCGCTTCTTCTACCTGCTCCCGTTGATCCTCTATTGCGTCGTCTCCTTTCTCACACGGCGGCGCCCCGAATGGCTGTGGCTGGCCGGCATCGCGTGCGTCGCCTGGTCGATGGGCAACGTCCCGTACTTCGTGCCGCTGTGGGGTCTCGTGCTGCTGATCTGCGTCGCCGGCGCGGCGCTGCGCTACCAGGGCGAATGGTCGGGCCTGTTCGCCCGCACGGGATCCAATCTGCTGCTGCTGTTCGCGTTGGTGTTCGGGGTCGCGGTCTACGTCTACTTCGCCTTCCACGCGCTCGACTTGCTGGTCATGCACGTGACGGGGCGGAATCCGCTGACGACGGAGGTCGACCTCGAGACGTTCCGGACCTGGGGAGGAAACGCCGACCTGTTCACTGTGGCGCGCAGCTTCCTGCTCGGCTGGCCCACTCATCTTCCGTGGGGAAGCGGAGCCGACAACAGCGCCTACATCGGGCTGCTGCCGCTCGCCGGTGTCGCCATGGCCTTCGCCTTCGAGCGCAGCAGGCTCTTCCTCGGCATCGGCGCGGCCCTCATCGCGCTCGTCTGGCTCTCGCTCGGCGGGATCTTCGCGAGCTTCGTCTACTACCTGCCCACGCTCTCGCAGTATCGGCATGTCGGCCTCGTCTACGGCCTCGTGAAGACGCTCGGGATCATCGCCGCGGGCTACGGCATCGAGCGACTGTGGAGCTGGTCGTTCCCGCTGCCCTCGCGCCGGGTTCTGTGGCTGAGCGCTGCGCTTCTGGCGATCGCCTCCGCCGGGGTCGTGCCTGCTATCTGGCACACCCATGTGTTGCTCCGCCTGTGGCTCTACATCGTGGCTGGGGTGCTGGGGCTCGCACTCACGCGCTCTGCCAAGCCCGGGCTCGTGATCGCGTTGGCCCTGGACCTCGCGATCTACCAGGCCGCGGTGTACCGGCAGGTGCCCAAGCTGTCGCCCGGCTACGTGAAGCAGCTCGATACGGTTCTCGTTCACGATCTCGAGTATCAGCCACGCCGGTACGCGAGCCCTGCGGATGCGCCGCGAAGTCCCGAAAGCGTGCGCGCGCAGCGTGCGCTCAGCCTCGCCCAGCACCCGGGCGCCATGGAGATTTACTGGATCACGTACGGGTTCGCTCAATTCGATCCCTGCCGGAGCCAGTACACGACCGAACTGGTGACGCGAGGCGTGGACCAATTGTTTCGCGTCGCGCGCAAGCGCGGGCCTGCACTGGAAGCGGTCCTGGGCTGCGACGCGCCGAAGCTGCGGCTCGTTGCCGGCGCGACCCTCGTGGAAGACGCTCGCGCGGCGAGCGACGCGTTGCGCGCGATGACGGCCGCCAGCGGGCCGGTCGCAGACGTGATCCGGCTCCGTCCCGGCACGCCTCGGCCCCCGAGCCCGGGCGCGTGGATTCCCGAAGCGGGGACCGTGCAGGTCACGCAGTTCTCGCTGAACGAGTTGGTTGCCCAGACCCACGTCACGGTGCCGGAGGGCGCCTGGCTCGTGTACGCAGATGCGTTTCACCCGGGCTGGCGCGCGACGGTCGACGGTCGCGATGTCCCCGTTGCCGAGGCCAATCTCGCCTTCAAGGCGGTGTGGCTGCCCAGCGGAGACCACGTCGTCCGGTTCTGGTACCGGCCGGGCCTGAGCTACTACGCGAGCTACGCACTCGCGGCCTTTGGCCTCGCTTGCGGCCTCGCCCTGCTCGCCGGCCTCGGAGTCGCGGCGTTCCCGCGCTCTGCGGCCGAGATCGACTAGGGGCGTGACTCGGGATGGGCCCGTTGAGCCCGGGGCCGATGCGCGCCCCTGTCGTACCGCACCTGCCTTGAATCGTTGCTGCGAGGCGCGCGGGCGGTGGACTCGTCCGAAACGTCCTCGGCGGACGAACCGCCGTGGCTTCGCAGCGAGAGGTGGGTGACCGCCTGCGGATTGTTTCGGCCGAGTCCCCCACCCGCGCTTGGCTTTCCGTCTTCAGCAGCAGATGTTCCAGAAGGAATTGCAAGTAGCGGGGGCGGGGCGTTCGGCCAGAACAATCCGCAGGCGATCTCGAAGCGCCGACGCGAAGCTGCGACAACCGGCCGCCGAGGACGTTCTGGACGAACGTCACGCCCCCGCGCGTCACACCACTAGCCGTAGTAGCGCGCCGAAACTCGCGCGACCGCGATCACGAGGGCGAACACCGCGAACCCGAGGAACGCCAGCCGGGCCATCCCGGGCAGGCTCTTGGCGCGTGGCGCATGGAGGGCCGCGAGCGCGAGCGGAGCGAGCGGTATGAAGTAGCGGCCCTGGACGCCGCGGATCAGACCGTCCCCGACCGCGTTCCACCAGACGTAGGCAGTCGTGAGTGTGGCAACGGCCGTCACGATTGCCGTTGCAAAGGCGAGCGCGCGCCGCCCTCCGCGCAGCGGGCTCGCGGCGCCGTCGGCGACGGCCGCGGCGAGCAGCACGAGCGGCTGCAGATCGTAGAGCCAGAGGGGAAGCCAGGTGTCGGCGTGCCCGAGCACGCCGATGAAGCTCGCGCGCCAGATCCATCCCATCGACACGACACTCGCAAGGATCACCCCTGCGAATGCGCAGAGGTGGGTCGCGATCCAATAGAACTGCGCACCCGCGTCGGCCTCCGGGACCAGGCTGTCCGGCGCGAGCGCGGTGACGTACAGGGACCAGAGCAGTCCGGGCACGAACCCGGCGGCAACCCAGCCGAAGAGCGCGGCCGCCCGGTGCGTTCGGCTCGCGAAGCGCGAGCCCGGCACCGCGAAGGCGATCGCCACGAGCAGCGCGTAGCCGGGTTTCGCGAGGCCGAGCGCCGCCGCGACGAGTCCGAGCGAAACCACGGCGCGGGCAGCGAGCGGCGGACCTGCAGAGGCCGCGCGCAACGCCAGCCCGAGCCACAGGAACGCGAGCGCATTCGTCACTGTGTCGGCGGAAAGCGACGCCGCGAGAAAGAGCGTCATCGGCAGCAGCGCGACGAGGAGCAGCGTGGTCGCGTGCGCAGGCGTCGCGCGGAGTGCGAGCGCGGTCACCGCGAGGAACGCCGCGAGGTTCGCGAGCCGGCCTGCGTAGACGAACGCCACGACCGGGAGCCCGAGCCAGCGCGCGATTGCGACACCTGCCGCCTGGGGCAGGTAGGCGACCGGGCTGTAGAGGCTGGGAAGCGGTCGCCAGCTGCGCGGAAAGAGTTCCTGCGGGCGCGCGAACTCGCTCTCGATGCGCGCGCGATCCTGGCGGCGCTCGGAATGCATCTGGAGACCGGTGCCCAGTCGGGCCGGGAGAGCGACCAGACTCTGGGGGACGCGAATCGACGGCTTCCCGTCGACGATCGCCTCGGCCCCGAGTGTGCCCTCGGAGATCGCGAGGGCGCGCGCCAGGTGCGGCAATTCGTCGGGGGCCTGCAGCGGTGGCGTGACGATCGCGAAGGCGAGGCCGAACGGGATACCGAGCGCCAGAAGCCAGCGGCTCGGCGACCACTCCGCCGCCCGCTGCAGCAGCCGGAAGGCGCTCGGAGACGTCTGCAGCCGGCAACCTCCCGAAGTCGCACACGGGTAGCTCAACGGCTCCCACCTCGCTCAGCGATTCCGCGTGCCTCGGATGCCGCAGCCGCGACTCGTGCAGCGCTACACAGAATCAAGAGATGGAGCAGCTCCACGCGCTCGGCTATCTCGAGTGAGCCCCGTCCGGTTCACGCGCGCCGGGCGCGACGTGAGGCCGAGCGAAATCCATGAGTCAGTCGGCGGCGCTCTTCGGCAGGTGCCACTGCTCGCCGATCGCCATCACGACGGTTCGCGACGCGTCGCCGCCGGCCGCGCGCACCGCTTCGGCGAGCACGCGCGGCGCGCGATCGGCGGGCTCGTCGGTGAGGTCGAAGGTGCCCCAGTGCATTGCGATCATGTGCTGGGCACGCAGATCCAGGAACGCCTGATACGCCTCGGCCGGGTCCATGTGCTGGTCCTGCATGAACCAGCGCGGCTCGTAGGCGCCGATCGGCAGCATCGCGACGTCGATCGCGCCGAAGCGTTGGCCGAACTCGGCGAAGCCCGGAAAGTAACCGGTGTCGCCGGCGAAGAAGTAGCGACGCTGCCCCGAGTCGACGAGCCACGAACACCAGAGCGTTTCGTTGGTGCCGTGCTCCACGCGTCGCGACCAATGCTGGGCGGGCAGGCAGGTGATCGTGAAGCGACCGTGCCGCGCGCTCTGCCACCAGTCGAGCTCGACGACGTTGGCGCGCCCGCGCTTGCGGAACCACTTGGCCAGTCCCATCGGCACGAACCACGGCATCGCCTCGGGCAGCTGCTCGACCGTCCAGGCATCGAGATGGTCGTAGTGATTGTGTGAGACCACAGCGAACGCGTGCGCGGGGACCGACTCGATCGGGATGCCGGGCGGCACGAGCCGGCGCGGGAGCAAGGCGCGCGCGCCGAAGTGGGGATCGGTCAGGAACACGTCGCCTTCGTCGTGTACCGCGAAGGTCGCGTGCCCCACCCAGGTGACGGTGGCAGAGTGCTCGACGCCCGCGAGGCCAGCGCCGTCGTTGGCGACGCGCGGCACCTGGAGCGCTGCGCTCTTGTCGTATGGATTCCGCGACAGGAGTTTCCACTTCAGAACGTCGAGGAAGCTCGACGAGCGCGGCGCCCACGGATTGAAGTAGCGACCGCGCTCGGTGTGCGGTGCGTAGAGCGACGGGGAGGCGGTCTTCATCGGTTGCTCGGCTTTGGTGGGGGAAGCGACGCCGCCGCTGCACAGCGCGATCGCGAGGCTGGCCAGCAGGCGGAGACGGCGACGCGCCAGGGCTTTGTTCACGGAGCCTTGGTCTGGAGACGGTCGATGGCGTGGACGGGCGCCGCGTCGCCTGTCATCAGCGGCGTGATCGCGCGGTAGACGAGCTGGTGCTGCTGCACCATCGACTTGCCGCGAAACGCTTCGGCGACGACGCTCA
>Ga0315283_10006645_pt1 | contig 10347 bp, 7 predicted proteins | sample YL17G09_0_MG_FD_204541 | JGI IMG/M metagenome (GOLD analysis project Ga0315283, IMG submission 204541) | Sediment microbial communities from Yellowstone Lake, YNP, Wyoming, USA - YL17G09_0 | ecosystem: Environmental > Aquatic > Freshwater > Lake > Sediment | place: USA: Wyoming | collected...
CCGGCGACGAAGGCGGCGTGCCGCGCCATCGCCCTCGACGACCTGCCGAGCGAGCGTGTGCTCGGCGAGGTCGAGAAACTGCTCCTGCAGGCGCGGCGCCCCTCGATCGGGTTCGCGCTCGGCCTCGAGCTCGGCGCGATACAGGCGCTGATGCCCGAGATGGCGGCGCTGGTCGGCTGTCCGCAGGAACCCGAGTGGCATCCCGAGGGCGACGTCTGGGTGCACACGCTGCTCGTGCTGGACGAGGCGCGGCGCGCCATCGACGATCTCGACCGGGCCCGCGGGCTGACCATCATGCTGGGCGCGGTCTGCCACGATTTCGGCAAGCCGGCGACCACGGCGTTCATCGACGGGCGGATCCGGTCGCCGAACCACGAGCCCGAGGGCATCGCGCCGACCATCGCGCTGCTCGATCGGCTGAACGTCCACACCATCGACGGCTTCGACGTCCGCCACCATGTCGTCGGCCTCACGGCGTATCACCTGGCGCCGGGCATGTGGCGCACGTCCTCATCTCCTGTTCGCGACGGCGCGTTCCGGCGGCTGGCGCAGAAAGTGGATCTCGAACTGCTGGCGCGCCTCGCGCGGGCCGACTGCCAGGGGCGCACCGGCGCCTTCGACTGCTCGGCGATGGACTGGTTTCTCGATCGGGCGCGCGCACTGGGCGTCGAACACCGGCCGCCCGCTCCCATCCTGATGGGGCGCCACCTGCTCGCGATGGGGCTGCAGCCCGGCCCTGGGGTGGGCCGCATCCTGAAAGCGGTGTACGAGCAGCAACTCGACGGCGCCGTGACAACGCTGGACGAGGCGCTCGAAGCCGCGCGAGTCGATTTGGGGTCAGATCCCATTTCCCCATCGTCAGTCCCGGAAATGGGCTCTGACCCCACGTCGCAGTGACGGAGAATCGATCAACTCGATGACCCGCAACACGCTGCTCGACGTCTTCTCCGACCTCGCCGCGACGCGGGGGGAATTCCTCGTCTACGACGATGGATTCAGGACCCAGTCGCGGTCGTACGAGGAGGTGGGCCGCGCCGCGCGCGCGTTCGCCGCGCGGATGGCCGACGCCGGGATCCGCCAGGGCGACCGCATCGTCCTCTGGGGCGAGAACTGCCCCGAGTGGATTGTGGCGTTGTGGGGCGCGATGATCTCCGGGGTCGTCATCGTCCCCATCGACTACCGCAGTTCTGGCGATTTTGTGGGGCGGATCCGCGGGATCGTGGACGCGAAACTGGTGCTGGTTGGTGAGGATGTAGCCCTGGGCGGGAATCACTCCGGGAGTGATTTCGGAGACGATCGCGGCTTCGGCGTGCCCACCTGGCCGTTTGCGAGCATCGACTGGCACGACCGGCGCGAGATCCCGATGGCCACGGTCGCGGCCGCCGACACGGCCGAGATCATCTTCACGTCGGGCGCGACGGCAGAGCCCAAGGGCGTCGTGCTCACGCACCGGAACATCCTGGCGAACACGGTGCCGATCGAGCAGGAGGTGCTGAAGTACCGGAAGTACGGCACGCCGTTCTTCCCGCTGCGCTTCCTGAACCTGCTGCCGCTCAGCCACATGTTCGGCCAGGCGATGGCCACCTTCATCCCGCCGATGCTGCCGGGCACGACGATCTTCATGCGCAGCTTCAGCCCGCACGAGATCATCCACCAGATCCGCGCGCGCCGCATTTCCGTGCTCGTGTCGGTGCCGAAGATTCTCGACGTGCTGCGCGAGCACCTGATACACGCGGCGCCGTCGACCGCGGCGATGAGCGAGGTCCCGATGCACTGGGTGCGGCGCTGGTGGGTGCATCGCGACGCGCACCGGTTGTTCGGGATGAAGTTCTGGGCGTGCGTGGTGGGCGCGGCGCCGCTCGACGCCGAGCTCGAGGCCTGGTGGGGGCGGCTGGGCTTTGCCGTCATCCAGGGTTACGGCCTCACGGAAACCGCACCGGTCGTCACCCTGAACCACCCGTTCGCCATGCGGCGCGGGTCAGTCGGCAAGCCCATCCATGGCCTGACGGTGAAGCTCGCGGCCGATGGCGAGATCCTGGTGCGCGGCGACAACGTGACGCAGGGGTATTTCAACGCCCCCGAGGCGACCGCCGCGGCCTTCGAGGACGGCTGGCTGCGCACCGGCGACATCGGCGAGATGGACGAGTCCGGCCGTCTCTACGTCCGCGGCCGCAAGAAAGAAATGATCGTCCGCGCCGACGGGCTGAACGTGTTCCCGGACGATGTGGAGCGCGTGCTGAACGGCGTGGCCGGCGTGCGGGACTCCGCCGTGGTGGGCCTAAGCGAGGGCGGCGACGAGCGCGTGCACGCCGTGCTCGTGCTCGATCCCGGCACGGCGGTCGACGATGTGCTGCGCCAGGCGAACACGCACCTGGCCGACCACCAGCGCATCCGGACGGCGGCGGTGTGGTCCGGCGAGCATCTGCCGCGCACCGACGGCACGCGCAAGCTCAAGCGCGTGGAGATCCGGCGCTGGGCGCAGGGCGAGCAGGCGCCGTCGTCGGCCGCGCCCGGCGAGGACGCGGTCGGGACGCTCCTGGCGCGTTTCGCGCACGGGCGGAGTGTGAGCGCGGCGACCAGTCTCGACGACCTCGGCCTCAGTTCGCTCGAGCGCGTCGAGTTGATGGTGGCGCTCGAACAGAAGCTGCAGACGTCGGTGGATGAGGGCGCGTTCTCGTCCGCGCGCACCATCGGGGATCTGCGCGCGCTGGTCGAAGGCGGATCCGCCGCCGCCGAACCGCACGACGTCGTCGACTTCCCGACGTGGGGACGCCGCTGGCCCGCACGAGTGGGCCGATCGATCCTGCAGGCGGTTCTCGTCCTCCCGCTGACGCGCCTGTTCGCACACGCGTCGGTCGGCGGGCTCGAGCATGTCCGCGGCCTGTCAGACCCCGTCATTTTCGCGTCGAACCACCAGAGCCATATGGACGGGCCGGTGATCCTTGCGGCCCTGCCGAGGGCCGTCCGGCGGCGCGTGGCCCCGGCCATGGCCAAGGAGTTCTTCAAGGCGCACTTCTTCCCGGCCGGGCACACGCGGGGGCAACGAGCCAGAAGCAGCCTGCTCTACTACCTGGCCGTGCTCGCGTTCCACGCGTTCCCGCTGCCGCAGCGCGAGGCCGGCGCCCGCGACACGCTGAAGTACATCGGCGGCCTGGCGTCTGACGGGTTCTCGATCCTGATCTTCCCCGAGGGTCAGCGCGGCGAAACGGGGTCGCTGAAGCCATTCCGCCCCGGCGTCGGGATGATCGGCAGCCGGCTCGGCCTCCCCGTCGTTCCGGTCAGGCTCGACGGTGTGGACCGGGTGCTCCATACGGGATGGCGGATGGCCCGGCCCGGCCGAGTCCGGGTGACCTTTGGCGCCCCCATCACCCTGACCGGCGACGACTACGCCGCCATGGCCCGCCAGATTGAGCGTGCGGTGGAGGGATTGCCGCGAAAATGAGCGGGGCCTCGCAAGGTTGCGGTGCCTGACCCCATGTGGCACAATCTTGGCATGGCTTACGAATACGAAACCGGCGGATCGCCCGAACCGGCACCCGCGCCGGTCGAGCCGACGCCCGTTCCGGAATCGTCTCCCGTAGCCGAAGTCTCCGCCGCCGTGCAGCGCTTCGAGAGCTGCCGCTGGCGCCAGAAGGCCGAAGACGGCGTGCCCGACCACTGCTCGCACCGGGACGTTCAGCCGATGACCGGCAACACCGGCTTCGACCCCGAGGCCTGGTGCCCGAGTTGCACCTACTACAAGGTGCGCCGCAACCCCCGCAAGCCGACGCCCAACCCGCCCAGCGATCGGTACTACTAGGACGCCGGCGCGCTACTTCGGTACAATCACCCGCCCGCTCGTCTCGAAACGCCTGTAATCGGAGTAGGTCGCCCGGCCGCCGATCTCCATCGGCCCTTCGTTGCCCGCGCCGGGAACGTCGTCGGGGCGCGCCATCATGCCCGTGTACGATTCCCGCATCTCGAGAGGCACCAGCAACCCGAGCCGGCTGTCCAGCCCGTAGGTGACCGTCACGGACGAGGAGAGTCTGCTGCGCCGCCCGGGCTGTGTCGTCTGGACCTCGATGTGGGTCTTGCATACGCGCCCGTCCGCCGGGTCCACCCAGAACGCGCCGGACGCGGGAATGTTCGCGCCGCCCGGGCTCCTGATGACGGTGGGCGTGTGTGTCTCCCGCCAGGAGATCCGCCACACGAGTTGGCCGCCGAGCCGCTCCTCGCCGCTCTTCTTGAACGTCGAGCGCTCCTGCTGCGTCGCCCGCACGAAGTACAGGGCCATGGTGGGCGTATTGATGTTCCGCTGGACCGTCCCGATGTTGTAGCGCGCGCTCTCGTCGGCAATGCGCCGTCCCTCGGCATAGGCTGTGCCCGGCGAGTCCGAGAACATCCGGAGCAATCGGTCCTGCCTGTCGCGTACGGGCTTGCCGTCGACCTCGTAGACGTCGCGGAAGCCGACCCAGTCGTCCTGCGCGCGCACGAGCGCGAATTCGGAGGTGAGTTCGCGCGTCACCTGCGTGTGACCGATCTCAATCGTGTCGACCCACTGGACATAGCGCTCGGTGCCGACGACGGCCAACATCTGCTCGCCGTAGGATTCGACGTAGCGGGCCACCCGCTCCATGACCCGTGTGAGGCTCGGCGGCCTGGACTGCGCGGAGGCCGGCGCGGCGAGGAGCAGAAGCGCGAGCACCATCGCCGGCGTTCGCATCGTCCCCTATTCGCTGAACTCCCGCGCCAGATCTGCCCATTCACCGTCTGGCGCGAGGTTCTGGTACGCGCGCCAGTGGGGCCGCGCGTCGTCGGTACGCCCGGCCTTCTCGAGCGCGACCGCGAGGTAGAGGTGCGCCTCGGGGTAGCCGGGACGGATGGTAAGCGCCTCGAGGTAGCAGCCCTCGGCCTCGTCGAAGCGACCCAGATCCTGGTGAATGTTGCCGAGGTTGAAGTGGCCTTCGAACACGTCAGGCTCGAGCATCACCGCGCGCTCGTAGAGCGCCTGCGCCTCGATGAGGAACTCCCGCGCGTAGTGAATATTCGCGAGGTTGATGAGCGCCGGAACAAGGCGCGGCTCGAGGGCGAGCGCCTGCCGATACGCTTCCGCCGCGCGCTCCCGGGTGGCCGGTGACCCATCGTCGAGAGACGATGCGAGCGTGAAGAACTCCTCGGCGAGCGAGCCGGCCGGAACCGACGAGACGCCGGTCGCGGCAGGCGTGAAGTGATTGGCGCGAGACGGCCGTGGCCCGCCGGGGGGGGGCGGCCGCAACGCGATCACCTTCGCGGGCTGGGTATCCACGCGGAAATCAAGCGCGAGCTGGCCGTCGCGCGAGGCGAGCAGCATCCGCATCACGGCCTTGAACTTCGCCCCGCGCTGCAGTTCCGCATGCACCTGGCGGATGACGACGACGTCCGCGAACGAGGCGAAGCGCTCGCCGTCCAGCATGGCCGGAGCGCCGAGCAGGCCGCACTTCTGCAGCGTCCGCAGGTGGTCGTCCCGGACGCTCGGATAGAGTCCGAGCACGTCCGACAGCCGGTGCAGCGGCTGCCGGACGTCGGCCTGACTGGTGCTCTCCGCGTGTTTCGCGGCCACGGGCGTCCTCTAGTTTACCGCTGTGAGCGGAATGATCGACGGCGCGCGAAAGCTCCGGATCGACACCTGCGCGGCGGTGCGTTCGGCGACGGCCATGAACGCCTTCGCCGCCGGTGACGTGGTGTCGGTCAGCATGATCGGGCGGCCCGTGTCGCCGCCCTCACGCAACGGCTCCGAGATCGGGATGCTGCCCAGGAACGGGATCCCCAGCTCTTCCGCGAGGCGCTGGCCGCCGCCGCGCCCGAAGATGTCGCTCTCGTGCCGGCACGACGGGCACGTGAAGTAGCTCATGTTCTCCACGAGCCCGATCACCGGGATGTTCAGCTTCTGGTACATCGCCGCCGCGCGCCGCGTGTCCGCCAGCGACACCTGCTGCGGCGTCGTCACGAGGATCGCGCCGGCCACGTACACGGTCTGGCTGAGGCTGAGCACGACGTCGCCTGTGCCGGGCGGCAGGTCCACGACGAGATAGTCGAGGTCCGTCCAGCGCACCTCCATGAAGAACTGCTTGATGACGCCGTGCAGCATGGGCCCGCGCCAGATGATCGGCGCATCGTCGGATGTCAGGAAGCCCATCGAGACGACCTGCAGGCCGTACTGCTCCGGCGGGACGATCTTCTCGCCGTCGGTGCCGAGCTGCCCCTTCACGCCGAGCATCATCGGGACGTTCGGCCCGTAGATGTCCGCGTCGATGATGCCGACCTTCCCGCCGGCTTTCGCGAGCGCGAGCGCGAGGTTCACCGACACCGTGGTCTTGCCCACGCCGCCCTTGCCCGCGCCCACCGCGATGATGTTCTTCACGCCCGGCACGGCGGCCTTGTTGAGATCCGGCGACACGGCGTGCCGCACCTGCGCGGTCATCGTCACGGTCACGTCCGTGACGCCAGGGAGCTGCTGCACGGCGGCCCTGGCCTGCTCTTTCAACTGCTCCTTCACCGGGCACGCGGGAGTGGTGAGCTCGATGGTGAACGCCACGCGCCCGCCATCGATCGAGACGTCCTTCACGAAGCCGAGCTTGACGATGTCCTTGTGGAGATCGGGGTCTTTGACGGCGGTTAACGCCTGGAGAATCTGCGCCTGTTCAAGTGCCATGCTTCCAGCTTATCAAAAAGGTGCCTGGCACCTTCTCGTGCCTGGCACCTTTTTCCCGCTTCAGGCGATTTACACCGTTCGCGGATCCTCTACCCTCCATTGGAGTAAGCAATCAAATCAGGGACTGTCCCTAATTACCGGGGTTGCTGGTGGCGATTACTCCCATGGATACGCGGGATGGGAGGACAGGCGGGGATCGTCGACGGGGATGCCGACGGTGAAATGGTAGAGGCTCTGGAGGCGGTGGTCCGCGATCCCGAGCAGTTCGTGCACGCCGTCGTCGAAGTAGCAGCCGATGCCGGTGCCGCGGGCGCCGGCGGCTTCGGCCTCCAGGTAGAGCGCCTGGCCGATGGCGCCGGCCTCCCAGAAGAGCTCGCGGTAGCGCGGCGCGCCGCCCTCGTCGAGGGCCGCATCGAACTGCGCGAGCATCCCCAGGCTGAAGAACCCATCGGCGGCGATGTCCTGCGCGCAGCTCAACTGGCGCGCGATGCGGCGCGCGTCGAGGGGCGCCAGGAGGAACAGCGGCACGTCGTCGGGCACGGCCGCGGGCCGCACCCAGAGGAAGTCGGGCTGCATCGACTCTCGGAGCACGTCGAGCCCGCGCGCCGAACGCACCAGCGCGTAGATCCCCGGATCGAGCCCGCGGACGCGGTGGACGAACAGCGCGAGGTGCACGCGCGGTTCCGTCGCGAGCGCATCGAACGGCACGCCAGCGTCCGGCAGCAGACGCCGCATCATGACCAGGAAGCGAGCGAGATCGACCGATGACTCGCCGTCCATGTTCTGGGCGCTGCGGCGCTGGAGCAGCAGCGCTCCGGCCGACGGATCGGCGATGGGCGCGGGGCGAACGAGAACAGGCGTGGGAGCGCTGCTGCTCTCCGCTGGCACGATCGCCAGATTGCCGACCATGGCGCCTCCGCGCGTCGCCTGCGACGGGTCATGCACGTTCTTGCCACCACGGACGGCGGCGCTCATGGCCTCCACCACTCGGCTCGCCTCAGCCGCCGCGTTAATCCACTCCCATGGCACGTGGTCCGCGCTGAGCTGATTGGCGCGTCCCGTCCATCGCCCGTCACGCGCGCCGTCCGCCAGCCGCGTGTCCACACGAGCGCGGGCCGGCAGGGGGCCCGGTGCCACGAGCATCAGGCACGCAGGTTCCTCCGACTCGGCGCCCGCGAAATCGTCGGCCCGGTCCAGCCCCATCAGCGCGGCCAGCGACGCGGACGTCCAGCCGCCCACCACGCGAAGGTCCCAGCCGATCAGCGCCGCCGCGTACCGCATCGCGGCCACGGCATGCCCGGTGTCGTGCTGACAGTAGCGGAACGCCCGCTCGCCATATTTCCAGGCCTCGCGCCAGTGAATCGCGCTCAGCGCCGCGAGGAATGTCCCCGCCGGAAGGCCCGCAGCCTCGGCCGGCCAGGCCTCGGGCGCGATCGTGGCCCTGCGCTCGAGCGCGTGGGTGTCGGGCGCGTAGTGGAACACCCCGGCCGGGCCCGCGACCTCCGGGCCGAGGATCACGTAGCCTTCCGTGGGGTGCAGATTGCCGCTCGACGGATTCACGCGAAGGGCCCAGCGGGACGCACCGGCCTGTTTCCAGGCCGACAGGCCGAGGCTATAGCGCAGGAACACGGACACGGCCGGCAGGCCTGGATTGAGGCGCGACGCACGCTGCCGCACGAACAGGTCGTCGAAGCCCGCCTCTCCCCACGTGCGATCGCCCTCCCCGGGCGGACGAGCACCGCGCGCGCGCGCGAACGGATCCACCAGGTCGACGATCTCGGAGCCGGTGAAGCGGCGGAACGGATCCGGCTGCGTCGCCCAGTCGAGATAGCCCAGCGACCTGGCGTACCGGTTGACGTGGTGCTTGGTCTGATCGTGGTAGGCGCGGACAGTCGCGAGAGGATCGCGGTCCGACAAGGGCAAGGCTACGCCGTCTTCTCGAGGTCGGCGAGGCGGCGCTCGATTTCCGTCAGTGCCGACGCCAGTTGCTGCCGGCGTGTCCCGTGCGCAATCAGGTTCAGCTGTCGCTGCATGTCGGCCTTCGCGAGGCGGAGCGACTCCAGCGCCCGGGCCTTTTCCGGATCGATGCGCGGACCGCCGGCCTTCGCCCGAAGGCGGTCCTCTTCCATCTCTTCCATGCGCTCGGCCAGCCGCGATGTCGCGTCGACCAGTCCTTCGCCACTATCACCCATGCGTCACCCGTCTCCCCGGTCGTTCCGATTCGAAACCCATCTTCGATTATATCGGCACCTCGCGTGAATGCGACAGTCCTGAAGCCGTGGGGATATAGTTGTCTGTCTTATGACGCTCGCCAGGTCCGCCGCGTTTCGCATCACGATGGCCAGCCTGATCCTCTCTGCCGGCCTGGTGCTGGTGGGGTGGTACGACTACCAGAGCACCCGCCGCGAGTTGCTGACGCTCCTCGTGGACCAGGCGGCCTCGCTGCGCCAGACCGTCGCGGCGGCGGCCCGCTCCGGCGAGGCCGCGTCGACGCAGGTGCAGACGGTGCTGCGCGCGCGGCTACTCGACAACGCCCGCCTCCTGCGGGAGTTGGACACCCGCCACGGGCTCTCGCAGGCCCTGCTCGACGACATCGTGCGCACGAACCAGCTGTTTCGCGTCACCGTGTTCGGCCCAGACGGCCAGCGCGAGTTCACCAGCGGCAGCGGGGGGCCGCCGCCCGGCGCGGGCCGTGGGTTCGGGCCCGGCCCGGTCGGCGGCGGGGGCCAGGGCCAGGGATTCGGCCAGGGCCGCGGCCGAGGGCCCGGCGGCGGCCGCGGCGCGGGCGAGGGGCTCGGCCAGGGCGCAGGCGGCGGCGCGGGCATCGGCACCCTCGCGGATCGGCTGCTGCACGGATCCGAAGCCGAGGCGGTCAGTGACATGCATGGCTCGCGCTGGGGCACGGGCTGGCGGCTTGCCGCAGGCGTGCGCCGCGGCAACGGCGGCGCCATCGTCCTGAACGTGGACGCCGGCGACATCGCTGACCTGTCCCGCCAGGCCTCGATCGAACATCTGCTCGACGAGATTGCGACGCGTGCGCCGGAAATCGCGTACGTGCTCCTGGAGGACGGCTCCAACCGGCTGGCCTTCGGTCCAATGGCTGGCGACGCGGCGGCCGTGCCCGCGCCGACCGAAAGCTCCTTCTCGGCCGTCGCTCTTCCGGCGGCGCTTGACGGAGTGCTGGCCAATGAGTTGACGATTGGGCGCGTGCCCGTCCTGGAGTTCGGGGGGACCGTCGATGCGTCGCGCGCCGGGAGCCCGGTGCTTCGCCTCGGCCTCACGCTCGACGGGCTGCGCACGGCCGAGCGGCGCACGCTCACGCGCCTGGTGCTGTCGCTGCTGGGCGCGCTGGCGCTCGGGATCGTGACCATCGCCTTCGTCGTCCTCCGTCAGCGATTCGGCGTGCTCAGCGAGAAGCATGCGATCGCCGAAGCCGCGCTCCGGCGGCGCGACCGCCTGGCGGCGATGGGGGAACTGGCGTCGACCGTCGCGCACGAAGTGCGGAACCCCTTGAACGCGATCGGCATGAGCGTCCAGCGTCTGCGCCGCGAGTTCGTCGACGCGAACAAGCCCGCCGACGGCGCCGGCGCGTCTGAGCAGCGCGAGTTGCTCGACGTCCTGTCCGGCGAAACGCAGCGCATCAACCGCATCGTGCAGCAGTTCCTCGACTACGCGCG
>Ga0315283_10006646_pt1 | contig 10345 bp, 22 predicted proteins | sample YL17G09_0_MG_FD_204541 | JGI IMG/M metagenome (GOLD analysis project Ga0315283, IMG submission 204541) | Sediment microbial communities from Yellowstone Lake, YNP, Wyoming, USA - YL17G09_0 | ecosystem: Environmental > Aquatic > Freshwater > Lake > Sediment | place: USA: Wyoming | collected...
CGCATGGAGAAGTCACCACAATGGATCAACAGGTCCCCATCGGGGATCGTGAGGCGCTTATGGTAGCCGTGTGTATCTGACAGGCAAATTACTCTCATGGCTGTGTCACATATCCTTTGGCAAGTTTTTCATCGAGGAGTTTTTGGAATATACCACTTGCTTCTGTATACTGTGAAGTACCAGAACACTTGGTGCCTGTTTGGAGGGTTCCACCTCGACGGCCATATTGAAAATTGACCTGGTACCCTGATATAGTTCTGTAGCGGGGGATCTTGATAATCTGAATATGATAAACCTTATCGGATGATCCCTCCTGGAAACCCAGTGAAATCGATCTCACGATGTTAGGACTCACTGTGTAGGGTAAGTGGCTATGTGCCTCTGGTGCCTTAGGTGCCTCTGGTGCCTTAGGTGCAGGATCCTGCAATTCCTTCAGGTGCTTGTCGAGACAGTCACTTAATAAACTCATGATGCCTCAAAAATGGACGCTGTGACAGGACCTGGGTATCAGAAAGTGCAACAAATTTCATTAGAGTACCTTATAGCCCTTGGCGGTCTTTTCATTCAATAACTTTTGATAGATTTTCACGGCTTCAGAATGTATGACCGGATAGGAAGTTTTTGTACCCTCTGTCATAGTCCCATCACGGCGTCCATATTGAAAGTTCACCAGGAACTTGTACATGTGGATGACGATCTGAATATGATAGACCTTGTCAGATGAACCTTCCTGGAAATACAAGGAAACGGCCTTTACAACATCAGGACCCGTAGTGCGAGAATATGGTGCGACCTGTACCACAGGAGCCTTAGGCTTCGGGGCCGGTGCCTGCAATTCCTTCAGGTGCTTGTCGAGACAGTCACTTAATAAACTCATAATTCCTCAAGATGGACGGTACCCTGGGTCCCAGTGACCGAGTAACGGATAGGTCTTGGAGGCCACACCGGAGGCTTTCCAGGCCCAGAGTACTCCATAGGTAGACGGTCAATGGTATCGACGACCACAGCCAAGGGCCTCCCTGGGGGTCCCACTACGCATGGGGGCCACTACCAAGTACACCAATTCATGTTCGTGAGTCGCGTACCACAGACTCTACCTCAATTAGCCCGCTGCAACCATCAGGTCTTCAGGGGTCAGAACCAATGCAGGAGGAGCAATGAGACCACGCGCACCCGCATAGGTCGCCATCACTTCATGATTCAACAATTGGAGCGACACCACTTTGCGACCCACCTTGTTGCGGCGAATATCCGCACCGGCGGTCTTGAGATTCCAGAGGTAGGTCGAGAGCCGATAGAACTCAAACTGGGTGCCCAGCATGGACTCAATGGCAATCATCGTAACTTCCTGACCGTCCAAGAGGACCATCAGCAACTTCTCTGCTTGTTTGGGTGACTTATTCATTCCTCGGGCCATGATATTAAACTCCTTCATAATAAAAAGACTGTCATTTATAGTATAGCACACACCGACCGACTTGTCAAGCACTTTTTCGTCGCTGCTTCTTGACAGGCTTACCCACACGCCGCTTGGGGGGCTTGGGTATCGACCGTTTAGGACGCACCGGCTTATGCGGATAGTCGATCTGGGATCGGAAATTCAAGGCCACCCCAGGATCGCACATAGTAATCTTTCCGCCATTGGCCAAAAACTCGTTGACCAGGTCTCCGACTTCTATGGATGTTAGTTCCTTAGGAGCCAGAAGTTCTTTCAATGCACTCATCAAACTCACCTCTTTCATCGGCCGATTGTGCGGCCTTCACATCATGATAGGTTCGATTCCCGACACAATACGAGCAACGCCCATGATTGCGGCAGGAACTATCAAAGGACTTCGACTTCCTATACGGTTGTCGCTGTTCCTTCTTGTGGGAGATTGCTTTGTCCAGGGACACGGACTTCCTTCTTTCCTCTTGTACCATACTCCTTCTGGATCGCCAATTTCTCGGCGGTCGGGAGATGGGAGTATTTGGTGTAGGTCATATGCTTGACAGCCGACAACCACGAATTCAAAACCGCTCTAGTACCTTGCTGATTACTCATTGAGAACCTCCTTGTTATTTATTCAAACTGGCACACATTACTACTCTACCACACATCTTTTCGCTTGTCTTCATTCAAGGCCATGCCTCCGATTTCCCAGGCGGGGGTATCGGCGCTATGACTCATCATACCACGAATGGCATCCTTGAGTAAGGTAATTCGTTCTTGCTGTTGATTCGTTTCATCAAGGAGCACCTTAGTCATGGCGCCTTGAAACTTGACTTGAAACTTGAACGCATCCAGGAGTTCTTTGTGACTCGCGGTTTCCCAGGATGGATGCACATGGAAGATATCATAATTTGCGCTCGTCACCATCAATCGTGCCATCATCTTCTCCATGATAAATTAACGAGCATCGGAATATCCGATTCGGCCGCATAATCTTTCACCTTTTTCGCAAATGCTGTGTGCATTTTCTTCTCCCTGGGTTGTGTCGGCAGACTCTTCCTATTGGTATTGGCATCGGCCACGAGGACTCGCCGCTTCATCTGCATCAACTCAAATTTGGTAACATCAAGTTCCTTTTTCAGTTTTCCAACCTCTGCATCCAATGCCGCCACGGAACCAGTCTGTTCAATCCAGAGCCGGGCTTTCTCTTGATAGGCTTTCTCGGTATTCCGTACCATAGACTTGAGTTTGGCAATCTCTTCCAACAGGATATTTTCGCCTTGCATGTTAGTACTCCTCTTCTCTTGATAGGCTTTCTCGGTATTCCGTACCATAGACTTGAGTTTGGCAATCTCTTCCAACAGGATATTTTCGCCTTGCATGTTAGTACTCCTCCATGCCCACGGCCCCATTCAAGATATCATTGATATGGACATATTCCTGCTCATTAAACAAGTTATAGATCCCTTCCAATTCCGCTTCGGTGGCATCCACATACTCCTTGGCGGTTTGTGGGAGCCTCTTGACTCCCTTCTTTTTTATGATCTTATTTTTAGTCATGTTTAAATTCCTTCACCTCATAGGCATGTTCAACAAAGCACCGTGCCACATCATGATTATGTTCACCATTCTCCACGGCCCACTTGGCCTGTTCTGGTGATTCAGCATTCACATTATACACGATCCTGCTGTATACCTCAAACTTTTTCATGATTCTCCTTCCAGATTTCATACGCTTCGGCCCACAACTCAGGGTCCCCTTTGCACAAGAACGACAACAGGTCCCGCAGTTCACTTAAAAATACCTTGGCAAATTTAGGATCGTGTTCGATGATACTCTTGGCATTATCGATCAAATCTGCTAACTTGATTGTCTGGGCTTCAGCAGGGGCAAGATAGAGCCTCCGGCATTCAGAGACCTTGCGGGTCTGACGGTTGCCTGGCACTTCCACCGCGGTCAACCATACCACCAAACTAGTGACTTCGTTGCCGAATTCCGTTCTCAGGGTCGCCTCTGTAACTTTGGTATCCTCCAACACATCATGCAATAGAGCCGCGCATACCGCAGCATCAGGCCGATTGACTAGTGCCACTCTAGTGGCCACACTGAGCGGGTGCACAATGTAGGGGTCATTCGTATACTTCCGAAGTTGCCCCACAGCCGCATGGGCCGCCGTCGCAAACACCCTGGCTTTTTCGATCTGTCTTTCGTTGCTCATAGTGTTATAGTAACACAACATGACCTGGGTGTCAAGAAGTATTTTGCTATCTAAGTGCTTGATTTTGTTAAGTTTAGCGAGTTAGTTCAACGAGATACACCTGGAAGCCAGCATCTTCTGACCTGGATAGGAGTTTTAGATCGGCCAAAAAGCAGAATTGAGGAAAGTCTACGGAGAATGAGGGATCATCAGCCCAGATCACCAGGGTATCTCCCTTGTGCATAGAGTTCAGTTTCAATCTGGTTTGTATAATTGGCATGGGGCACTTGAGCCCCCGACAATCGACAGTAAGATGTTGCGTCATCATAATAGGCTAGGACCGCCGGTGTGTAGTCCCGACGGCCCCGTATGCTCATTTCCTACACATGGTAGGCGAGCGTGTTACCCGTTAATTTGCTTCCTGGGGTCACTCTGTTGATACTGAGACTCCTGGTGTCCAGAATTCCGAATCAATCGCTCCAGGCGTAATTCGGCCTGAAACAAATTATCCTTGGCCACATTCATGGCTCGTTGCAAAATACGCAATTCCGATCTCGCAATGGTAATCTGTTGCTCAATAGTTTCCATTTGAATCCTCCCACGAATCGGTACCACGGCGTGGTCCCCGTACCTTGTTTGGCTTCTTCTTCAATGCTCCTGGTGCTTCATCTTGTTTACGGAACTTGGTCTTCACAACGGTCTTGACGATCTGCCTACTGGACTGCATGGCACACTCCTTAGAGAATAGTGGTAAATATTTTATCGGCTAACTTAATTTTGATGGCTTCTTCGGCCGTTAGCCAGGTATCCGAAGGTTGGAGCAAACGCTCCTGGGCACACTTTTCACTCACACCGCTATAGTTGACCAACAGGTCACTGACACGGTCACGACAATACTCTAACTCTTTCATGGCCGCATGGAGTTCATGCTCCTTGCCCTCCATATCAGAATAAAACTGGTGCATCATGATCCCGCAATGTTTCGCTACATATCGATGCCCTTTGGCTCCACAGGCCAGAATCAAGGCCCCTGCTGACATCACATTACCGAGCCCTATTGTATAGACAGGAATCTTTGAGATCATCATGGTATCGATCAAGGCAAAGGCATTATACAGGTCCCCTCCTCCAGAATTTACATAGAGACAGAGGTGTGAAGGCTTATCTGTCTGTGTATGCTCATAGACAATCCACTGAACGGCCCGAGCGATATTCTCATAGTTAATCTCACCGACCAGAAAATGTTTATGATGATTCAGGAGCCCCACGTTCACCATATCAGCGTCAGGGAGGTCAGGCATCATGATAATGGTATCTGACTCGTGGTGTGGTATTTGAAGATTGTTGTCGGACTTTTCTGGTTTAGTGGGTCTCGGGTGTGCCAAGGGTATTCGCCTCCATAAATGTCATAGGACATATCGTTACCATTGACAAACATTTCAGCAAAGGCCCTACTCGTCGCACCACCTAAACGATAATTTAATGTGTGCTTGGTGGTGCATCCAAACCTTGGATATGCGGCCTTCAATGCTGCAAAGAATTGACGATCTGCGCCCCATTGACCATACCAATTGTGCCCGACCTTGACGGCCAGTTCTCGCGGTACCGCGAAGCACCCGGTATCAATATGGAAGCGGTTAGGATCTCCCGTGACAGGCCACAATCCCAAACTTTCACAGTTATCGTCACAGATATAGTCGCCCGCCTGATTCACGATTTTGCGGAGCGTATAGGCCCACTGATACTGAGGGTCACTGAGCGTATCTTTGAAGGCTTGGATATAATTCGGTTCAACCCAGTTATCCTCGTCCAAATAACACAAGACATCCTCATTGACGAGGAATGAGGCCGCCGCGAAGGCCCTGTGGCCATACCAACCTTTTCCGACATTCTGCTGCAATGAGATAATCTGCTCCTGGTGTGTCACTCCAGTTTCGAGCATCACCTTATTGATCGTTCCAAAATGCTCTTGCCCGTCCATGATGATATAATGTGTACAGTCTTGCCCACGCACAGATTCAATACAACGCCTCAGATCCTTGGAACCAATCGTCGGGGTGATTACGGCAAAGGTCATGATTATTCCTTGGGCACCAACAAGTCCACTTGTTCAGAAGTCAATTTTATCAAGGTCGAATGATCCTCAGATTGCACATACGCCCCTTCCATATTCCACAACACAGGGGTCTCAGGATAGAGGAAACAGGTACGACCATCATTCATCTTGACCAACTTCACTTCAATAGTATCCATTATTCCACCGGGTTCTTTTCAGCGGACACTCTCGTTCGGCTCTTGGTGCCCACATTAGATCGGAGAACAGGGGCCTTCTCCATTTCGGGAACCACGACAGGTGCCACAGGAGTTTCCACGGGTACCTCGACGGTAAAAGGTAGATCAGGGAATGCTTCCTTGACCAAACTGGCGGTCAGGTATCGGACTTCCAGGTTCTTCTTGAGTAACTTCACCAAGAGGTCCGCTTCCCCTTTGTGTAAGGAACTGAGCAGGAGACCTAGGACTCGTTCTTCTCGCTTGGCGTCCATCTTACCTGCCCGTTTAGGATGCCCCATGATGAAAATGTACAGCCGGCGCATTTCATTGTTCAGAGTGGCGTAGGACAATCCCGCAGGATCCGTCGAAGGCTTGTAGGTAGGGATCTTATGGATATCAAAATGAATCTTAGGGTTAAAGGCATAGTTCAAAAATTCTTTGAACCATCGGTTGGTCGACCCGTACTCCTTGAGTATACCAAGTCTCTGTTCACGGTTCTTACACTTGTCAAATTCTTCAACGATCTCACTGTACAGCATGTTGGCGTAACGCATGATAAATCTCCTTGTTAAAAATCACCCACGGCGCCAGTCAGTTCCTTGAGTCCCGACTTGGCCAAATAATCCATAAACTGAGAACGGTTCGCATGAACGGTGGTATCAAATGCCTGGGCAATCAACTGCCGCAATGGTATAGGAATATTCTGTAGGTCGATCAACATTTCATTGCGCTTGAAGTTCCTGAACATATCCCCACTTGTACAGAAATCCTCTGGCTTTTTATTTAGCCAGTCAATCAGTTTCTTTTCCATGATGGGCTTCTGACGACCGCCTGTCACAAATACATCATCGGGTGAAAGAATATTGGGTACCCCATCACCTGAGTCACCCCGAATAATATGCTGCTTCAGGGCCAACACAGGGAACTCATCCCTGACTTCTTTTTTGAGCATGGGCGACCACTGAGTCACATTCTTGTTGGTTTGGAGTTGCACAAAATCTCCATCACCCGACAGAATCATAATTTTCTGTGATGGTGCATACACCTGTGTCAGGTGCCCAATGATATCGTCTGCCTCAGCCCCAGGTACCTGAAGGACCTTGTAGGGAGCATAGGTTTTCAATTCAGTTTTGAGGGTATCCATGCAAGTGAAAATTTCAGGCCAATTGAAGGACGAGGCATCTCGCGTTTTCTTACGATTGGCTTTGTAGTGCGGGAAATACTCACGGCGCCAATAATGCTTGTCATCCAGAACAATGACCACTTCACCGTGATCTTTTTTGAATTTCTTCACATTGAACCTCATGGAATTGAGGGCCATGTGGCGAATAAGATCCACGGAGAGGACGGCCTTCTTGTCGGTCGCCAGGTGTTGCAGTACTGCGGCATACATGATCTGCGAGAAGTCAATGAGAATCATAATATTAGATAATCACACGGAGCAGGAGCACTTCACTACCCATGCGCCCGTTGAGTTTTCCCTCTTTGGTGGTCAGGTTATCCTTCAGGTTCTTGAGGGTTACTTTCCCTCCTGTCACAATCTTTTCAATCATCTCCTCGGGCTTGCGTAACTTTTTGGTCCATGATTGGGCTTTTGAAAAGTTCAAGATCGCACTACCCTTGATACCCAGACCATTGACATCATCGGCTGCATAATAGGAGACCATACGATTCTTCCTGTTATACAACCAGACACCTTCAGACCCGATCATTTTCAGAGGGGAGACACTGGTGATTTTCAGTTCGGTATCCTGGGCACAAAACTTCAGGTTCTTGACCTGTTGTTCTGGGGACTTGGCTTTCTTGGCGCGCGGTGTCTTGGCGGCTTGAGATTCACCCATGATCGTCAACGTATCATCGACAATCTGGGCATACAAGGTTTCTAATTTCTTGAGTTGTGGCCAGGTGAAGTTATCGTATCCCTTGGCCAACTCAGCATCGGCACCCTCAAGCACCACGCGGAGTTCATCGCGGTTCTTCTTGAAGGTATTGACGATACTCGGTCCATGAGGACCTTTCATTTCATGCTCACGAAGTACTTCTAGGGTATTGGGAAGTTTCTTGAAGTCAGAGAGGATATATTCATCGACCGCTCCCTCAAGATCCCCCATGCACTTGTTGGCTTGGGCCTTGAGACGGTCTTGAATATTCACGACAGGCTTTGGAATAGCCGGTGCAACAAACACAGGCTCCATGGTCTCTTTGACGGAGGCTGCAAAAGAATCCATGGTATTCAGTCTGGTATGCAACCACTTGAGCGATTGCGTATCAAGATGGGCACCACGAGTCAGGAGTCGGCACACAAAGCCCAGGGTTGATACCTGATAGGCAATCAACTCCTGGGTCACTTTGATGTTATTGGCTTTACAATAGGCCGCCAGATACTTGTGGGAATCTTCTTTGGACTTATTTTGTGAATACCAATTCAGAGCATTGGTGATCTCAATTTTTTCCAGGGGCATCATGCTCACAGGAAATTCAGGTTCGTCCCTGGAGACTAATTTCTGTACCTGGTCGGCCGTGGTCACTCGTTTGACTTTCATGATATAATCTGCCTTATGTTATGCGACCGTGAAGTTGAGTGGTGCTTCAGGGATCTGACGATCCACCGAGAAAGTCACCTTGTTGGACGCCGGGGATTGATTCCCCTTGACATCCGTTTCTGTGGCCCAAAATGTTCCCCCGGTCACTTCACCCAATGGAGCAGGGAATACAAAGGTCACTGTTTTATGACCACCGCCACCAAAGACGGTCGCTGGTTGGTCAGGACTCTTGACAGGGGCGCCGGCACCAATCTGGTACCAGACACTTGTGAACAACAAATCAGTCAGAGGGCTTCCATTGAGGTGCTTGGTACCTTCATCATACTGGGCTGTCAATTGGACTGTGGCATCATTCAATACGACCATGGGAGGGCCTCCTACAAAAAAGTTAAGTGGTGATTCGGGGTCACTAGCCGTGCTCGGCGGTTCTTCCGAAGCAATGGCTGATTCAATATCTAAGATATCTCGCGCCGTCAGACAGATACGATAGGTGTACCATTGTCCAGACTGGGTATCATAGACATCCTTGAGGATCTCATACGACCCTAGACCCTTGGACTCCACAAACACTTTCACTGATGGAGAGTCCCGAATCGTAGCCACGCGGCGCGTCACAGTCACATTTTCAAATGGCATTGTGCATCTCTATTTATGAGATTCAAGTATAGCAGAGTATGCTAAAAATAGCAAGGGTTATCTGGGAGTATTTCTGGGATCAGGAAGATTGTTCTCTGGTGGACCAAATGGGTATCGATCATCGATGATTGGGGCATATCGCGTAAAGGTAAACCCAGGGGTGCAAGGACATTGAAGCACCAAAGGGGCATTGATTGCGCGACAATTCGGGCAACGCCATCCTTCAGGCACTTCGGTCGACCGGCCTTCACAGAAGGTATAGGCAGATTCCGTCAACGGCCACGGTCGATGCTCGGCAAATACTATGGTCGCTTTGCTGGAAAAATCGTAATTGAGTATACCTGGTCCGCCGGCTGAACCTCCCCGCGGTTCTCCGTCACATCGACCTGTTCGTCTACACGCACCTGAGCAATTACAGACAGACATCATGCACCTATTTAGAATCGTATGTTGGCGTCATCCCCATCTTTGTCTATGCCACGCTCATAAATGGCCGAGGTGGCCACCACTGTGACCTTGACATAGGTTGGGGTACCACACTTGGGGCAATCATACGGTGAATGTCGATTGAGGTCTCCTAAGACCGCCATGGGCACCGTATCTAGGGTATAGACTTCCAAGAGGCATTCGCCTGACTTGGATTGGAACTCAATATCCGTGTGACACTTGGGACACGGTACCATAACCGAATCAAACATTCCCATGCGCGTTCTCCTTAGTTGCGGTCTCTATATTTATCATGCTCTGATTGTGACACAGGGGTATCTTGGCCGCGAGCAGGCGCACCCGTTCTGCTGGCGCATAACAGGAGTACCCATCGTCTTCTGGTATGCCATTTCGGACTAATTCCATTTCCACTTCCCTGAGATCCGCCACATGTTCTTTGCAGGCATACTCAAAAAGTTGCCTGTTATAATAGGCCTTGTTGGTGAGGTCTTGGATCATATCCACCAGTTGCCATCGTTCCAACTCTAGTAGGGTAGCACGATCAATTGGTGGTGCATCTTTCAATGGCATATCAATTTTTCCCCCAGGGGCTACCCCAAAACGCGACAATTAAGAGGACCACAAAAACGATGGTTCCGCAGATTTCTTTGACCATTAACTCAGTCATATTTATCTCTCTTTCACTCGGTAATACGAATATCCGACTCTGTGCAAATGGCGACACGGGCCCCACAGGGCAACAAGGTCTTATCGTTCCCTGAGTAGATGACCTCAGAAGGTCCGAGTATTTCTACCCGGTGACAATAGGTATTCTTGCG
>Ga0315283_10006647_pt1 | contig 10345 bp, 9 predicted proteins | sample YL17G09_0_MG_FD_204541 | JGI IMG/M metagenome (GOLD analysis project Ga0315283, IMG submission 204541) | Sediment microbial communities from Yellowstone Lake, YNP, Wyoming, USA - YL17G09_0 | ecosystem: Environmental > Aquatic > Freshwater > Lake > Sediment | place: USA: Wyoming | collected...
CCGACGGGTCCGCAAGGCACAGTCGACGCGAGACCGGCACGAGCCACTCACTCACCGGTCCAGTCTGGCTCGGCACCACCTCACCCCCTCTCCGCGTTGGAACGCCGGGAGGAGGGGGACCGGGCGGGGAGGGATCAGGGGTGCTGGCTGCTGACCGAGACGACCTCGCCGGTCATGTACGAGGAGTAGTCGCTCGCGAGGAAGACGATCACGTTGGCGATCTCCCACGGCTCGGCGGCTCGACCGAACGCCTCGCGTTCGGTGAGCTCGGCAAGCAGATCGTCGCCGGTCACCTTGGCGAGGAAGGGATGCATCGCGAGGCTGGGCGCAACGGCGTTCACCCGGATCCCGTGCGGTGCGGCTTCCATGGCCGCACAGCGGGTGAGCGCCATCACCCCGGCCTTCGCCGCGGCGTAGTGGGCCTGGCCAACCTGGGCCCGCCAGCCCAGGACCGACGCGTTGTTGACGATCACACCATGACCCTGGCTCGTCATCTGCCGCAGCGCTGCGCGCGTGCACCGGAACGTTCCGTTGAGGGTGACGTCGAGCACCTTGCTCCACTCCTCATCGGTCATGTCGACGAGATTCACGGTGCCCCCGAGACCCGCGTTGTTGACCAACACGTCGATCGTGGCGTGCTCGGCGACCGCAGCGGCAACGAGTGCCTGCACGTCGTCCTCACGCGTCACGTCACAGACCACGGCGAGCGGACGTACGCCCCCGATCTCGGCAAGCTGGTCGGCGGCTTCGTTGACACGCCGCTCGTGGTGATCGCTCACCACGACGCTCGCCCCCTCCTCCATGGCCCGCCGGGCGGTCGCGAAGCCGATGCCGGTGCCCGCAGCCGCGGTCACTACGACCGTCTTGCCGGCGAGGAGGTCGTGGGCGGCCGGTTCGGACGGAGGATGAGTCATACGGGCTCCTTCGGGAGGCCGAGCACGCGCTCGCCGATCACATTGCGCTGGATCTGGTTCGAGCCGCCGTAGATCGTGTCGGCCCGCGACCAGAGGAACATGCGTTGTGCGGCGCTCAGCTCGTAGGGCGCGCCGTCGGCAATCTCGCCGTCCGGGCCGAGCACCGTGACGGCGAGCTCGCCCAGCGCACGATGCAACGTCGCCCAGTAGAGCTTGTGCACCGACGAGAGCGGCGTCATCTCGGCCCGCTCGAGCGCGGTCATCGAGCGCAGCGCGTTGTAGCGCATGATCTTCAGCGCGATCCAAGCGTCGGCCAACCGCTGGCGCAACACCGGGTCGTCGGCACAACCACGTTGCTTCGCCTGCCCGAGGATCGTGTCGAGCTCATTCTCGAACTCGAGCTGCTGGCCGAGCGTGGACGCGCCTCGTTCGAAGGCGAGCGTTCCCATGGCGACACGCCATCCGCCGTTGACGTCGCCGACGATGTTCTCGGCCGCGGTGCGCGCGCCGTCGAAGAACACCTCGTTGAACTCGGACGTGCCGGTGATCTGGACGATCGGACGGATCTCGATGCCGGGCTGGTTCATCTCGACGAGCAGGTACGACAGACCCCGGTGCTTCGGTGCGTCGCGATCGGTACGGCACAGCACGAAGCACCAGTCCGAGCAGTGCGCCAGCGACGTCCACACCTTCTGACCGTCGATGACCCATTCGTCGGCACCGTCGGTTCCGGTGACGAGATCGGCTCGGGTCGCGACGTTCGCGAGGTCCGAGCCGGCGTCGGGCTCGGAGTAGCCCTGGCACCAGATCACCGTGCCGTCGAGGATGCCGGGCAGGAACCTGCGCTTCTGCTCCTCGCTGCCGAAGTGGACGATCGTGGGGCCCAGGAGCCCTTCTCCGACGATGCCGACACGACCGGGACCGTGGGCCCGTGCGTACTCCTCGTAGAAGATCACCTGTCGCGTGAGCGAGAGCCCGCGCCCGCCGTACTCCTCGGGCCAGCCGATCCCGATCCACCCCGCGGCACCAAGCGCGCGCTCCCACGCCGAACGCTCCTCGAAGAGCTCGTGCTCGTCGCCCGGCCCACCGCGGCCGCGCACGATTGCGAATTCACCGCTGAGCCTTTCGGTGAGCCATTCGCGGGCTTCCTGTCGAAACGCCTCGTCGTCGGCCGAGAAGTGCAGATCCACCGGCCGGAGCGTAACGGAGCCCAGCCATTCCCTACGATGAGCCCATGGCAGACGAACCGGACCGCCCTGGGTTCACGAGCGCCGACGATCTGCGCGGCGCCGTCGGTCGGCACCTCGGGCACAGCGACTGGGTCGAGATCACCCAGGAGCGCATCGACCAGTTCGCCGACGCCACAGGTGACCACCAGTGGATCCACGTCGACCCCGTGCGAGCCAAGGACGGGCCTTTCGGGACGACCGTCGCGCACGGGTATCTCACCCTGTCGATCACGAACCTCTTTCTTCCCGAGCTGCTCCGCGTCCCGGGCGCCTCGATGGGCGTGAACTACGGAGCCAACAAGGTGCGGTTCCCCGCGCCGGTTCCCGTGGGCTCACGCATCCGCATGGCCTGCGAGATCATCGATGTCACCGATGTTCCCGGCGGCGTGCAGGTGACCACCCGTAACACCGTCGAAGTCGAAGGTAGCGAGAAGCCCGCGTGCGTCGTCGAGGCGATCAGCCGCTTCCTCTTCGAGTGATGTCGGAGCACCGATCGCAGTGAGTGCCGACCGGACCGACGTGTGCATCGTGGGTGCCGGCCTTGCCGGGCTCGCGTGCGCTCGGTTCCTGACGCGGAGCGGCATCGACACGCGCGTCCTCGAGGCATCCGATGGAGTCGGCGGCCGCATCCGCACCGATGTCGTCGACGGCTTCCGACTTGACCGTGGCTTCCAGGTGCTCCTGACGCAGTATCCCGAACCCCACCACCAACTCCGCATCGACGAGTTGAAGCTGTGTCGCTTCGAGCCCGGTGCACTCGTGCGCGTGGGCGGCAGGTTCCATCGCGTCTCCGACCCGCTCCGGCGTCCGGGCGCGATCTGGGACGCGCTGTGGGCACCGGTCGGGACGATCGCCGACAAGGCGCGTGTCGCCCGGTTGTTCCTCGACCTTCGGCGGACGACACCACGCGAGCTGCTTCGTCGCCCCGACCGCAGCACGGTCGACGAGCTTCGCGCGCGTGGGTTCTCGCCGCGCATGATCGACGCGTTCTGGCGCCCGCTGTTCGCCGGGATCCAGCTCGATCCGGACCTCGAGGTCTCGAGCCGGCGCTTCCTGCTGATCCTCTCCATGCTCGCCGAGGGCGACGTCGCGCTGCCGGCCCAGGGCATGGGCGCGATCCCGACGCAGATGGCCGGCGACCTCCCGGACGGCACGGTGACCCTCGGTGCGCGCGTCGCGAGCATCACCGACGACGGGGTCGCGTTGGTCGACGGGCGCCGCGTCACGGCCCGCGCCGTGGTCGTCGCGACCGAAGGGCCGGCCGCCGCCGGACTGCTGAAGGTCCGCGACCCCGGATCGCGTCCCGTGTCGAACGTCCAGTTCGCCGCCGACGAGGCGCCGATCCCCGACCGGCTCGTGATTCTCGATGGTGAGAGACGCGGGCCGGCCTCGAACCTCGCGGTGATCACGAACGTCGCTCCAGGCTATGCGCCCCCGGGCCGCGCCCTCATCTCGGTCGAGGTCCCCGGTCCACTCGCTCCCGACGACGACGAGCTCCTCGAAGCCGTACAGGCCCAGCTCCGCGACTGGTTCGGCGGCGCGGTCGAGTCCTGGACTCATCTGCGCACGCTTCGCATCGCGCACGGCCATCCCGACCAGCGACCCGGCTTCTCGCCCAAACAAGCGATCCGCCTCGGCGAGCATCGCTACGTCTGCGGTGACCACCGCGACACCGCATCGATCCAGGGCGCGCTCTACTCGGGCCGACGCGCCGCGAGCGTCGTGCTCGCCGATCTTCATCGTTAGCCTCTTCGGCTTCAGGCCGGACCGCCGACCCAACGCCGCAGTTCCGCGCGCACGGCACGACAGTCGGAGTCGGGAAGATCCCGCCACGCGGAGAGCACCCTCGGCTCGAGGTCCGGCGCCTGCCAACCCGACGCGAGCGCGTTCACCCCATCCCCGAGCACAGCCCAGAACCCGGAACCCTCGGGCACGCGCTTCCCGGCGAGGACTCGCTCGACGTGACGTGCCGTCGTGTCGTCGCCGAGCAGACCACCGTGGAACGCGGGCACGACCTCGTGGTCGTACGCGATTTCGGTGGGAGCGGGCGCAGCGACTCCGGCATCGAGCGGGAGGACCGCGAACGAACGCAGCCCGCGCGGTGGACATGAGAGCAGTGCGCCGAGTGTCGGGCCCTCGTCGACGATCGAACGGAACAGCGGCGTGTCGGCTGACACGTCGACGGGTCCGACCGTCCCGAGTGCGGCCGCGATACCACCGAGCAGGGTTCCCGACACGACACCCCAACCGTTCGCCCCGAGCGGCGGGTAGAAGACGCGGCCCGGTGACAGCAACGGGCTGAGCAGCACGACCACACCGACGGGAGCATCGGGCGTCGACGCCAGGTACGTCTGCGCGACGAGTGCCCCTTCACTCTCGGCGACGATGCTCACCGGCGCACCGGTCGCCCCATGGAACGCTTCGACTTGTCGGCGCATCGCGCGAGTCAGTGCCGGTAACGACTGGTGCGTGGCCGAACGGCCGTACGGCAACGGATCGCCCTCGCCGTCGAGGCCCTGGTAGGAAAAGCGCCGCAGCCGGTGCTGGCCGCGGACCCACCGCCGCGTCACCCCCTCCCACTTGGAGTTGAATCCCTTGACCACGAGCACCGGCGACCCGGTGTCACCGGCGCGGACTCTCGGCAACGGGTTGCGCCCGGCCTCGACCGACACGGCGACCGCGAAGCCAATGACGGTTCCGCCGATGACGATGAGCAGTACGACCGCCAAGCCGACGATCGCAAAGGGCCGGCGACGTACCACGGCGGTCCGACCGGCAAGGGCGTGAACTCCCCGGAGCCGACAGGCGGCGACACCCACACCGGCAGAGGCCGCGATGAACGGCACGAGCACTCGAGGCGCGGCCGAGAGCACCGCGCCGGCGACAGTGAGGAGCATGAACGCGAGGAGCACCGCGGCCACGCTTCGACGGTTGGGGGTCGCGCGCCACCAGTCGGTGGTCACCTCTCCCTGGTGTACGAGCAGCGCGATCATCACGAGCACCGGGACCGCGACGAAGAACAGCCATGAGAGCGACGTCACTGCCATCGCGAAGAGCAAGACCGCAAACGGCGTGAGGACGAGCATCTCGAGCGCGGTGAACCGTACGGCGTGCCTGAGGTGGTCGCGGGGCGTCGGGATCGCGACCTCCCGAGGCCAGGCGGCTCGAACGAGCCACACGTCGAGCGCGGCACGCCCCAAGAGGAGGGCAACGGCCCCACACACGAAGAGCTCCCACGACGGGTGGTACACGAACAACCAGCGCAGGTCGTGGAAGACCCCGAAGGGCGCGGGTGCGGTCAGTTGCGGCGCCAACGGGACCGCCGACGCCGGACCGATGGACACGACCAGCAGCCCCTCGAGCGCCGCGCCGGCTGCGGTGGCAACGACGAGCAGCGGGTGGTCGCGGAGCCGGGGGGTCAGCACTCGCGGCGTGACCCCGCTCGCTGCGCCCGACGCAACGTCCGTCACGGGCGTTGACGTCAGCGGCGCCGCTTGGTGCCAGACGAACTCTTCGTCGTGCTCGTCCGCTTGGCCGCCGTGGTCTTCGTGGGCGAGCGTTTCGTGGTACTTGCCCGCTTCGCGGGAGCGCGCCTGGCCGGCGGAGCTTCGATCGCTACGGGCTGGTCACCGGCCGGCAACTCGCCGCCGATCCGCAGCCCCATTCCTGTGCGCTGCGAGATCAAGTTGTAGAGCCAGAGAATCCCAACGACGATCGCGGTGATGAACGCGGTGAACAGCGCGCCGACGAGCAGGACGAGGATCCACTCACCCAACGTCGATGCACTGAAGTTGTCGAACCCGACCTGATCCATCATGCCTTCGACGGCGGCGGTCATCCCGTTGGCGAGAAGCCAGGGAACGAACGCAAGCACATAGAAGACGAGGAACACCGCGCCGATCGCGGCGCCGAGCACCGTCGCCGCCGATCGGATGTCGAACTCGCGTACGGTCTCGCCGCCGTCGCGTGTCGAACTGCGCGTGATCGTGTCGTTGATGGCGCGGCGAACGGGCACGTCGACAGCCTAGACGGGAGAGCAGATCGCCCTGCGCCCCGGGCTCACTTCGCCGTCCTCGCACCTGCACCGGGATCGGGGTAAGGCCTGCGCGCTCGCCTCAGTTGAGGTGGGCATCGAGCCAGGTCAGCGTGCGGGCCCAGGCGTCCGCTGCGGCCTCGACCGCGAAATCGTCGGGACGGCGGTCGCAGTGGAAACCATGCTTGGCGCCCGCGTAGCGGACGACCTCGGCCGGGACGGGGGCCTCGCGAAGGTGCTCCCGCAGTGTCTCGACGTCCTCGACGGAGATCGAGGCGTCCTCATCGCCGAAGAGCCCGAGCCATGGCGTCTGCAGGGTCGGGACCTCGTCGATGAGTGCAGGGAACGGCAGCACTCCTGCTACGACGATCCCGCCGCCGTAGAACCCGACCCCGGCGCCGAGCGCCCGTCGCGCCGACACGAGGAATGAGACTCGGCCACCGAAGCAGAACCCGACGATGGCGATGCGCCGCTCAGCGAATCCGACATCACCCAGGTGCGCAAGCGCGGCATCGACATCGATCAGCACGCCGTCGTCACTCACCCCCTCGAACAACGGAATGACCGCACCGAAGTCGCCGTAGGCGGCCGTGCCACCACCGGCGCGGTGGAACAGCGCGGGCGCGACCGAGTGAAACCCCGCGGCCGCGAAGCGCGTCGTCACGTCCTGGATGTGCTCGTTGACGCCGAAGGCCTCCTGGATCACCACAACGGCTCCACGCGCGTCGCCCTCGGGTGTGGCCTCGAAGCACTCCATCGGTCCGTCCGAAGTTGCCAGCGTCAGGGTCGATTCCGTCATGCCCGTCTCCCGCTCTCGCGTCCTGGTCTCTCGTCCTGCTCCCCATCGACGTCGATCCTACGGTCGCGTAGTCTCACGTCACGATGAAGGAGCTCATCTACCACCGCCAGCTTCTCCCCGCCGTGGAGCGCTCCGCGGAGCGCATCGCCACCATCGACGGCACGTTTCGCGCGACGTACGCCGAGCATGCGGATCGGGTGTTCCGGCTCGCGCACGCGCTCTCGCATCAGCTCGGCGTCGGGCGCACCGACCGCTTCGCGGTCATGGCACTCAACAGCCACTCGTACCTCGAGCTCTACCACGCCGCCTTCCTCGGCGCGGGGGTCGTGAACCCCCTCAACCTCCGCCTCGCCCCTGCGGAGCTCGCCTACATCCTGCGTGACTCGGGGACGACGGTCTGCTTCGTGGATGCGATGTTCGCGACGGTCATCGACGGCGTGCGGGCCGAGGCCGGGATCGAGACCGTTGTGCTCATCGGTGAGGGCGATGTCCCGCACGACGTCACGATCGAGGCACTCATCGCAGCGGGGGAACCGATCGTTCCCGAGGAGCCCGAGGAGGACGACCCGGTCATCCTCATGTACACCGGCGGCACCACCGGGCTTCCCAAGGGCGTCCTGCTCGACCAGCGCGCGGAGATGCTGAACCTCTACCACGTGGCGCAGATGTGGGAGTTCAACGAGAGCTTCGTCTTCCTCCACCAGACGCCGATGTTCCACGCGGCCTCCATGGGTGGGATCCTCGGCATCCCCTCCGCGGGCGCGACGTCGACGTTCGTCCCGGTGTTCGACCCTTCCGCCGTGCTCGACGCGATCGAGCGCGATCAGGTCACGATGACGGTGATGGTCCCGACGATGGTCGGGCTGCTGATGGCCCACCCCGAGTTCCGACCCGAGCGACTCGCGTCGCTCGACATCCTCACGTACGGCGCCTCGCCGATGCCCGCCGCGCTGCTCGAGCGGCTCCTCGAGACGATGCCCGATCTCGACATCTACCAGGGCTACGGCATGACCGAGAGCTCGGCGGTACTGACCGCACTCGGCCCCGAGGACCACCGCGTCGGCGGCGAGCGGCTCCGCTCGGCGGGCCGCGCGCTCTACGGCGTCGTGCTGTCCATCCAGGATGCCGACGGCAATGTGCTCCCGACCGGTGAGACCGGTGAGGTGTGCGCTCGCGGGGGCAACTTCATGCGCGAGTACTGGAACAAGCCGGACGCGACCGAGGAGGCATTCCGCGGCGACTGGTACCACTCCGGCGACGCCGGGTATGTCGACGAGCACGGCTACCTGTTCCTCGTCGACCGCGTCAAGGACATGATCGTCACCGGTGGCGAGAACGTCTACTCGGTCGAGGTCGAGAACGCGATCGCCGCGCATCCCGCCGTCGCCCAAGTTGCAGTGATCGGCATCCCCCACGAGGTGTGGGGCGAGGCCGTTCACGCCGTCGTCGTCCCCCGGGACGGCATGGAGGTGACCGAGATCGAGATCATCGAGTACGCGCGGCCGACGATTGCCGGCTACAAGCTCCCGAAGAGTGTCGAGATCCGCGCCGAGCCATTGCCGCTCTCGGGTGCGATGAAGGTGCTGAAGCGGGAACTCCGCAAGCAGTACTGGGAAGACGCAGAGCGCGGCGTCAACTGAGCACACGGCCGACGAGCTCCGCGGCTACCGGAAGTCGAACGCCACCTTGATCGCTCCGGTCGTGTCCTGGGTCGCGATCGTCGTGAACGCGTCGCGCCAGTCATCGAGCGCGAACGTGTGTGTGAGCATCCCGGTGAGATCGATGCGGCCGCCACTCACGAGCTCGAGGTAGTGGTCGATCCCATGCTTGCGGACTCCGTCGACCTCCTCGAAGCCGAACGCGTTCGAGCCCGTGAAGTTGAGCTCCTTGAAGTAGAGCGGTGTGTCCTCCCAGTAGGTCGGGCCGTGCACGCCTGCCTTCACGATCGTGCCGCGCGCCTTCGCGACCCGTGCGCCGACCTCGAAGGTCTCCTGCTTCCCAACGGTGTCGTACACGACATCGATCTCGCCGGGGAACGCCATCGGGAGCCGATCGGCGGGTTGGAGCACCCCGCCGGACCAGGCGGCGGCTTCCTCGATCACCCGCAGCGCAGGGGTGTGCGCGATCACGGTCGCACCGAGGAGGCGCGCCATGTCTGCCTGGGCGTCAAAACGCGCCACAACGAGCACGTCGACATCGGGATAGAGCGAGCGCAGGATCGCGGTCGCGCACGTGCCGAGTGCGCCGGCACCGTAGACCATCACCTTGCCACCGCGAGGTGGCGGATTCCGCGTGATGGCGTGCAGGCTCACCGCGAACGGGTCCGCGAACACCGCGAGCTCGTCGGGCACCGAGTCGGGCACCTTGAAGAGCATCGAGTCGTGCGCGGGCATGAGCGTCGCGTACCCACCGCTTGCATCCTTCGACGTCCCGGTGTGGATGCCGGGAGCGATCGGTCCGGCCGCGAAACTCGAGCACAACGAGTAGTCACCGGTCTCGCAGGCGGGGCAGACCGGCGAGACCCCCCGGGGCGCGCACGAGAGCCACGGGTTCAGCACCACGCGATCACCGACGTCGAGACCCTCTGCTTCGGGACCGAGTGCCACCACGTCCGCCACCACTTCATGACCCAGGACCTGCGGGAGCGAGAACCACGCCTTCATCGGGTTGTCGGGCGAGCCGACGTCGCCCCAGTCGCCGAACACCTGCTTCGAGTCGGACCCGCAGATGCCGGTGAGCCGCGGCTTGGTGACCACCCAGTCGGGCAGCAGGAAGCCGGGATCATCGACGTCGGCGAGCCGCATCGGTGTCTTCGCGAGCCCCGCGAGCAGATGGTTCTCGCCGGGATCAGCAGCCGCGACATCAGGGATGTCAGGTCGAGGGTCGGGGCGAACCCCATACAGCAGTGCGCGCATCGGCGCAGGCTACGCAGGAACTGACGCCCGCGTCAGGCGTCAGTTCTCGCGTCGGGTCAGGTCCCGGTCGCGAGGCGGATCACATCGCCCGCGATCTGCACCGAATATGGCCAGGCCAAACCTGTCGCCGCCGCGGCATTCCGAGCGCCGGCCAGGAACCGAGCGGGCGCGCCCGGATCGACGGAACGGAGCCCGAACGCGAGCCCGGGCCAGTAGCCGGTCGAGCGCATGGCGCCGTCGACGAGATCGACCGCGGTCGGGTCGTGTGCGTTGGGGTGGGTGAGCAGGAACTGGCTGAGGAGCGATGCGACGCGGTCACCGCGCACCAAGCCGTAGCGCACCGCCCAGACCTGGCTGATCGCGTCCGGGTAGAGCTGGCCCCAGTTCGTCGGCTGACGAACGCCGCTCGGGTGGACCGCCCAGTCATAGGAGCGAGTCGTCGGGTTCCACAGGCG
>Ga0315283_10006648_pt1 | contig 10345 bp, 7 predicted proteins | sample YL17G09_0_MG_FD_204541 | JGI IMG/M metagenome (GOLD analysis project Ga0315283, IMG submission 204541) | Sediment microbial communities from Yellowstone Lake, YNP, Wyoming, USA - YL17G09_0 | ecosystem: Environmental > Aquatic > Freshwater > Lake > Sediment | place: USA: Wyoming | collected...
CGATCGCGCTGCCGGCCGGCCTGTACGTCGGTCACACCCGGCGCGGAACGGGGGTTGCCGTCGGCATGGCGACCATCGGCCGCGCCGTCCCGTCGCTCGCGCTGATCGGCCTGGTCCTGCCGATCACCCAGGCGTTCGACCCGGTCAACGGGTTCGCCCTGTATCCGACCATCTTCGCCATGATCGTCCTCGCCATCCCGCCGGTGCTCGTCAATGCCGACGCGGGGATCCGCGGCGTCGATCACGACGTGGTGCAGGCCGCCCGCGGGATGGGCCTGACGGAACGACAGGTCCTCCGCCGGATCGAGGTCCCGCTCTCGCTGGCAGTGATCCTTGGCGGTGTCCGCTCGTCGACGGTGCAGGTGATCGCGACCGTCACCCTCGGGGCGCTGTTCGCCCTGGGTGGCCTGGGCCGGTTCATCGTGGACGGCATCGCGCAGAACGACGACGGCATGCTCTTCGGCGGCGTCGTCCTTGTCAGCGCGCTCGCGATGGCCGCCGAGGGCCTGTTCGCAGGCCTCCAGCGGTTGGCCTCCGCCGCGTCGACGGGGTCCCCGAGCCGCGCCCGCGTCCGGGGGGCAGCGGAGCCGTCGCTGCCCGATGTCACGCCGGCCGGCTGAGCCCGGCCGGAATGGAGGGGCGGAAGCCCGGTCCACGGGATTTGGAGCGCGCGCTGGTAGAGTTGCCGCTCCCCGGGCGCCCCTGCCCGGACGCAACGGATCGGAGGAAGACCCAAATGCGGATTTCCCGCACGCTCGCCCTCGGGGCGTCGCTGCTGGTGCTGGTTGGCGCCTGCGCGACGGGAGGGGGCAGCACGAGCGCTCCATCGGCAGCAGGATCGTCACCCGGCGGTGCTAGCGCCGGCGACCCCGCGACCAGGATCGGCAGCGACGGCTTCTACGAGGCCAAGCTGATGGCGGAGATCTACGGGCAGGCCCTGGAGGCCGCGGGTTACAAGGTGGACCGCACTGCCATCGGCATGGGGGCCCGCAAGGTGTCCGCCCCCGCCCTCGAGAGCGGCCAGATCGACCTCAAGCCGGAGTACATCGGGAGCGGGTTGGCCTTCTACGAGGCCGGCAAGCAGACCGGCGACCCCGCCGCGAACGCGAAGGCGCTGCAGGCCGTCCTCGCCACCAGGGGCGGCGGGATCACGGTGCTCGACTACTCCCCGGCGGCGGACCAGAACGCCTTCGTCGTCCGCAAGGAGACAGCGGACCAGTTCAAGCTCGCCACCATGAGCGACCTCGGCGCGGTCCAGGACCAGCTCAGGTTCGGCGTGGCCACGGATTGCCCGACGAACCCCGTCTGCGCCGAGGCTCTCAAGAGCGCCTACGGGATCGACGTGAGCAACGCAACGAAGCTCGCGGCCTGCGACACGCCGATGGTGCAGGCGCTCAAGGGCGGGACCATCGACGTCGGCGAGCTCTGCTCGACGCAGCCGGACATCGCTGTCAACGGGTGGGTCGTCCTCGCCGACGACAAGCAGACACAGCCTGCCGACAACATCGCGCCGCTCGTGCGGGACGACCTCCTGGGCAAGCTGGCCGACAGATCGGGGTACGAGCGAGTCCTCAACGCCGTCTCGGCGGCGATGGACACGGCCACCCTCACCGACCTCGGCAAGCAGGTGTCCGTGGACAACAAGGACATCGCCGTGGTCGCCACGGCCTGGCTCCGGGCCAAGGGCCTCGCCAGGTAGGTTGACCGATGCGGGCGCATGATCGCCCGGAAGCGGCGCACGCGGGCAAGACGTAGCCGGGCGCTGGGTGGCCGTCAGCCCTGGCGCCGGGCGCCTTCAGCCCGGCGCTCGCTCCAGGATCATCGTCTGCCAGAAGCGGCCCCGGTGGCTCGCCAGGGGGACGAGGCCGCCGGCGATCGCGACCTCGAGCACGGCGGCCGTCCGATGGACGTGGACCCGGAACGGGTCGCGGCGGATGGCGCTCCACCGGTTGCTGACGCCCACCCCGGCCCGGATCCAGGCGTCGTCCCGTGGCAGGACCATCCCCAGCCGCCGGCGCGTCCGCTCGGCCGCCACGCCGACGAGTGCCTCCATGTCCGGATAGCAGCAGACCACGCGATCGAGCGCCACGAGGTCGGCGCCGTCGATATCGCCCGCCAGTGCGACGGCGTCGCCCTTGAGGTACGTCACGCGGTCGGCGAGCCCGCGCCGCTCGGCCTCGGTCCGGGCGGCGGCGATGTACGGGCCGGAGGCATCCACGTCCACGGCCGAGGCTGCGCCGGCGTCCAGCAGGGCATGGTGGACGGCACCGACGCCCGCCCCGATGTCGAGCACCGTCAGCCCGTCGACGCCGCCCGCCGACAGACCGGCGACGAGGCGCCCCGTCCACCCGTTCGGCCCGTTCCGCCGGTATTCACGCAGCCGCTTGTCGGCCCGACGCGCGTCGAACTGGTCGTCGTACAGGGTCGGCTCGCAGCAGTCCATCGGGGAGATGCTAGTCGTCCGACGCGATCGACGCGCTCGACCCGGTCTGGACGCCTGCGCGGAAGCGCCGCCCCGGACGTCGCGGGTGGCTATGGTGACGCGACAGCGGCTCGCGCGGTCCGGGTCTTCGGGGCCGTCAATGGAGTTCGCTGGATGAGGAGCAGGCCCGTGAGCGAAGGAACCGGGGCGACGATCGAGCGCATCGAGGTCTTCGGCTACGAGCTGACCTACGCCCACGGCGACTACGTCATGTCGTCCGGCCGCGAGATCCGCCGCCTGCCGAGCACGGTTGTTCGCATCACCACCCGGGACGGAGCCCAGGGCTTCGGCGAGGTCTGTCCACTGGGCAGCACGTACCTGCCTGCCTTCGGCGAGGGGGCTCGCACCGCGCTTCGCGAACTCGCGCCAGCGCTCATCGGCGCGGACGCCACCAATCTCGCCGACGTCCACCGGCGCATGGACGGCCGGCTGCGCGGTCACGAGTACGCCAAGAGCGCGCTCGACGTCGCGTGCTGGGATGGCTTCGGGAGGATTGTCGGCAAGCCGGTGGCGGCGCTCCTGGGCGGGGCCCTCCAGGCCGAGTTGCCGCTCTACGTCGCGATCCCCCTCGGCGCCCCGGAGCGCATGGCCGAGTTCGTCGCCCGCGAACGGTCTGCGGGGGTCCGGAACTTCCAGGCGAAGCTGGGCGCCGATCCGGCCGAGGACGCCGAGCGGGTCGCTGCCGTGATCGCGGCGACGGGGCCCGGCGACGCGGTGATCGGCGATGCCAACGGCGGCTGGCGCCGGCAGGATGCGATCATCGCCGCACGGCTGATGGAGGGCTCCCAGCGCTTCCGGCTCGAGCAGCCATGCCCCACGCTCGAGGAATGCCTCGCGGTGCGACGCCTGACCGCGCTGCCGATGGTCCTCGACGAGGTGATCGTCGACCTGCCAACCCTCGTCCGGGCCGCGAGCCTGGACGCGATGGACCAGGTGAACCTCAAGATCAGCCGCGTCGGCGGCCTCCTGCCGGCGCGCCTCATGCGCGACACGGCCGTCGCCCTCGGCATCCGGCTCATGATCGAGGACAGCTGGGGCGGCGACGTGGTCACGGCCGCCGTGGCGCACCTCGCGGCCGGAACCCCGCCCGACGCGCTGTTCGCCGTCTCGTACATGAACGACTGGACGATGGAGCACATCGCCGGCTACCTGCCGCGCTCCCACGGTGGGTTCGGCCCGGTCCCGGACGGCCCCGGCCTGGGCATCGAGGTGGACGTGTCCGGGCTCGGCGCACCGCTGCTCACGGTCGTCGCGCCGGATTGATGCCGTGACCACCTTGGGGGGCCCGCGGGTCCGGTCGATGCCGAGATTCGGGCACGGTCATGCCTCGATCTCGCGCGCCTGGATCTGGCTCGTCCTCGCCGGGCTCCTGTCGTCCGGCTGCGCCGCGCCTGACGAGAGCCCCACTCGGCCTGCCGTTGCCAGTCCATCGGCGCCGGCCGACAGCGCGCGCCCGTCGCCGGTATCGACCGCGCCGCAGCTCGCGACCACGCTCCGCGACAGCATCGACCTCGACTCCCTCCTGGCCGACCTTGACCGTCTCGGCCTGATCACGGCGGAGCATGGCGGCGCGCGGCCGGCTGGCAGCGACGGGCACGCGGCTGCGGCCGATTGGGTGGCCGACGAGCTCCGCCGCGCCGGTTACGAGGTCACCCTCGACCGGGTCTCGCTGCCGCTGTTCGCGCAGGACGACCCCGGGGTCCTCGAGATCGTGGCCCCGGGCGTCCCGGGCGTCCCGGCCTTCCATGGCCCGCGCGACTTCAAGGCCATGCTCCTGTCGCCGTCGGGCGAGGTGACCGCGCCGGTGTTCGCGCTCGACTTCGACCGGGACGCGCAGCCCGGGGACCGCAACGGCACGGGCTGCGAGGCGGCCAGCTGGACCGGGGTTCCGGCGGGCGTGATCGTGCTCGTCCAGCCAGGGCCGTGCCGGATGCGCACGATCGTCGACCATGCCCAGGTTGCGGGCGCCGCCGCGCTCGTCGCCGCGTACGCGGAGTGGGGCCCGGACCAGGTCCGCCGACCGACGCTGATCGATCCCGACGGGCTGGACATCCCCGTGATCGGGGCCACCCGGGACGTCGGGCTGGCGCTGGCCGATGCGGCGGCGGCCGGTGACGACGTCCACTTGCTCGTCTCGACCACCGTGACCACGCGGCAGAGCGTGAACGTCATCGGCGAGACCCCAGGCGGCGACCCGGACCACGTCGTGATGCTCGGCGCCCACCTGGATTCGGTGATCGACGGGCCCGGCATCAACGACAACGGCTCGGGTGCGGCGACGATCCTCGAGATCGCCCGGCGGCTGGCAGCGCTGACGGGCGGGCAGCCGGGCTGGAAGGTGCGGGTCGCCTTCTGGACCGGCGAGGAGATCGGGTTGTGGGGCTCCGTCCACTACGCCGACTCGCTCGACGACGCGGGTCGGCGCTCGATCGCCGCCTACCTGAACTTCGACATGCTCGGCTCGCCGAACTGGGTCCGCCAGGTGTACGCCGGCAGCGGCCTGGACAACGCCTCCTCCGTGACCCTGGAGGGGCTCTTCGGCCAGGCCTTCGACGCCGACGGACTGACCTGGGAGACGGTCGAAATCGGTGGCTCCAGCGATGATTACCGCTTCGACGGGCTGGGCATCGCCGTCGGCGGGATCTTCGCCGGCGCCAGCCAGCGCAAGACCGACGCCCAGGCGGCCACCTTCGGCGGCTCGGCGGACACCCCGTACGACGCCTGCTACCACCTGGCCTGCGACACGGTGGACAACGTGGACGCCGTGCTCCTGGGACAGATGGCGCGCGCCGCAGCGTGGGTCGTCGGGGACCTTGCCGGCGGCGAGGTGGAGCTGCAGCAGCCGTGAGCTGACGCCGGCACCCATCGTTCCTTGGATCGAACCTGCGAGACTGGATCGCCTTGCGACCCGCGAGCCCACATGGGGACAACCGACCGACCGTGCGAGCCCTGACCTGGACCGCGTACCTCGTGATGGTGTGCCAGGGCTACCTGATCTACGCCGTCGGGTTCATCACGCCGTACCTGCGGCAGGACCTCGGCGTGCCGCCGTGGGCCGCTGCCCTGCCGAACTCCGCGATGGCGATCGGGCTCCTGGCGGGTGGCGCGATCGCCCGCGGGGTCAACGACCGGATCGGTCCGCGCTACGCAGTGCGGACATGGGCCGGCGTGATGGCCATGGCCGGCGTCCTGATGGCGATCCCGGTCAGCATGGCCCCGATCGTCGTCGGCGCCTTCGCCTTCGGCATCGCGGTCGGCGGCATGCTCGTCCACGTCAACAGCGCGCTCGGCATCGGGCCCCGAGGCGGCACCCTGCTGATGCGCGCCAACGTGTGGTCGATGGCCGGCGGGCTCGTGGGACCGCTGGTCCTCGCCGCCGCGGCGACCGGCGCCGCGTGGTGGCTCGGGACGCTCGTCCCGGTGCCGCTCCTGATCGTGCTCATGTTCCTGCTGCCGGCCTCGCCGGCACGGGATCGACCGCCCGCCGGCTCCGAGGCCGGCGCCCCGCTGCCGCGCCTGTACTGGATGACCTGGCTGTTCCTGACCCTCTCGATCGGGGCAGAGTTCTCGTTCGTCGTCTGGGGCTCGCAGGTCGTCGTGGCACAGGCCGGGATCACCGACGTCGAGGCGACGCGTCTCGCGTCGCTCTACGTGGTGGGCATGATGGCCGGCCGCCTGGCCCTGTCGGCGGGTCTCGGGCACGGCTCTCGTTCCATCGTCGTGCTGCGGGGCGGTGCCGCCCTGGCGGTGGCCGGCGCGCTGGTGACCTGGCTGGCGACGGAACCCGGGATTGCCGGGCTTGGCCTGCTCCTCGGCGGGCTGGGCATGTCGGCGATCTATCCGCTGGGCGCCAGCCTGGCCCTCGCCCACGCTCCCGGGACGCCGGTCCGGGCGAGCGCGCGCCTGACGGCCGCCTCGGGCGTCGCCATCCTCTCCGCGCCGCTCGCGCTCGGGTTCGTGGCCGGTTCGGTCGGCGTCTGGAGTGCCTGGCTGATCGTGCTGGGCCTGCTCGGGGCGGGCCTGCTGGTGGTGCTGCGGATCCCGGCTCCGCCCACGGCGCTCGATCACCTCGAGGTCGCGACGGCCGGCTGAGCGACGGTGGCCGCCGAAACGGGGTGGCCGCCGAAACGGGGCGTCGCCCGGAGAGGTCTCGCGGGCCGGGCTCGTCCTGCCCCTCCCGCCCTACGATCGAGCCTGCACCTTCGCCCACGTGTCCTTGAGGGTCAGCGTCCGGTTGAACACCGGCGCCCCCGGCGCGGAGTCCGGGTCCGGGCAGAAGTAGCCAAGTCGCTCGAACTGCACGGTTTCGCCGACGGGGACCTCCGCCAGCGACGGCTCCACGAATGCGCCGCGGACCACCGTCTCGGACGCAGGGTTCAGGTCGACGAAGAGATCGCCGTCCGCCCCCGGATCCGGCCGGCTGAACAGGTGGTCGAACAGCCGGACCTCGGCCGGCACGGCATGCGCGGCGGACACCCAGTGCAGCGTCGCCTTCGGCCGCCGCCCGTCGGGCGAATCGCCCCCGCGCGTCGCAGGGTCGTACGTACACCGCAGCTCCACCACCGTCCCCGCCTCGTCCTTGACGACACCCGTGCAGGTGACGAAGTACGCGGACCGCAGCCGCACCTCGCGCCCGGGCGCCAGGCGGAAGAACTTGGGCGCCGGCTCCTCCATGAAGTCGTCGCGCTCGATCCACAGCTCGCGCGTGAAGGCGACGCGCCGGGTCCCCGCCGTCGGGTCCTCCGGGTTGTTGACGACGTCCATCTCCTCGGACTCGCCCTTGGGGTAGTTCTCGATGACCACCTTGAGGGGGTGGAGCACCCCGAACCGCCGCGGGGCCGTGCGGTTGAGCACGCCGCGGACCGCGTACTCCAGCTGGCCGACCTCGACGACCGAATCCGCCTTGGCCACGCCGATCATCGCGGCGAAGTCGCGGATCCCTTCGGCGGGGAAGCCGCGCCGGCGCAGCCCCGAGATCGTGGGCATCCGGGGGTCGTCCCACCCCCGCACGTTCCCCTCGTTCACGAGCTTCAGCAGGACGCGCTTGGACAGCACGGTGTACGTGATGTTGAGCCGCGCGAACTCGTACTGGTGAGGGACCGACGGCACCGGCAGGTGCTCGATGAACCAGTCGTAGAGGGGCCGGTGGTTCTCGAACTCCAGGGTGCAGATCGAGTGCGTGACCCCCTCGATTGCGTCCGACTGCCCGTGCGCGAAGTCGTAGGTGGGGTAGATGCACCAGGCGTCGCCCGTGCGCGGGTGCTCGGCGTGCACGATCCGGTACAGCACGGGGTCCCGCAGGATGATGTTGGGGGCGGCCATGTCGATCCTGGCCCGCAGCACCCGCGCCCCGTCCGGGAACTCGCCCGCCCGCATTCGCGCGAACAGGTCCAGGCTCTCCTCGACCGATCGCTCGCGCCAGGGCGAGTTCCGTCCGGGCTCCGTCAGGGTGCCGCGGTGCTCCCGGATCTCGTCCGCGGAGAGGTCGTCCACGTAGGCCTTGCCGGTCTCGACCAGGTGCACGGCCCAGGCGTAGAGCTGCTCGAAGTAGTCCGACGCGTGATAGAGATGCTCGCCCCAGTCGAAGCCCAGCCAGCGCATGTCGGCCTCGATGGCGTCGATGTACTCCTGCTCCTCCTTGACGGGGTTGGTGTCGTCGAAGCGCAGGTGGCAGCGGCCGCCGAACTCGCTCGCGATGCCGAAGTTGAGGCAGATCGACTTGGCGTGGCCGATGTGGAGGTAGCCGTTGGGCTCCGGTGGGAAGCGCGTGACGATGGTCGTCGCCCGGCCCGCGCGCAGGTCCGCAGCCACGATGTCACGGATGAAGTCGGTCCGGTCCGGGGTGGGCGAGGGGGTCGCTGTGCTCACCGTTCGATGCCGCTCCCGTCTCTTGGCTGGCAGGACACGCGGCGTGCGCGGCGGCCGCACCACAGTCCCGGAAGGAGTTGGCTGGCGCGCCAGGAATCGAACCCAGAACCCCCTGATCCGGAGTCTTCCGACCCCATCGTCAGGCCTGACGCCAGCGCTTGGGCCCATCTTACGGCCAGGGGCCGGTGTTTCGACCTCTCCTCGGGCGCGTCGCGCCGTCAGATTCCCGGGGTGGCAGGCGAACATCCCCGCAAGAGTCATGCGCCCGGGCCGAGCCGCCCGGACATCAAGCGAACGCCGGGTGCGCGCCCTGATGGCACGCCAGGCCGCGTTCGCGGCGAAGGTCCACTAGACTCGCGACCGTGAACGCCTCGCCGCGAACCGCAAGCGACCCGCTGGTCGTGTACGCGCCGGACCTCCCCGAGCGAGGGTTCATGGGCGAGATCCCCGCGAATGTCGAACTCGTGCCGGTCTCGCTCGAGGGCGGGCCGATGCCGGACTTCGCGATCGCCGATCTCGTCATCCCAATGCGGCGGATGCGGGAGCCGCTGTTCGAGGTGCTTCGCAGGCCCGGACGGCTCCAGGTCGTTCAGACGCTGAGTGCCGGCGTTGACTGGCTCGTCGGCCGGGTCCCGCCGCAGATCACCGTCTGCAATGCGCGCGGCGTCTACGACGGACCCCTCGCGGAGTGGGTCGTCGGCGCCATCCTCGCCATGCAACGCGGAGTCGTGCAGGCTCGCGATGCCCAGGCACAGGGGACGTGGACCGAGTTCGAGGCCGACGAGCTGGCCGGCCAGCGCGTCGTGATCGTCGGGTTCGGATCGATCGGCGCGGCCGTGGCCGACCGGCTCCGTCCGTTCGGCGTTGAGATCGTCGGCGTGGCGCGATCGCCGCGCGACGGCACGCTCGGCATGGATGACCTCGATGCCGTCCTGCCTGGGGCGGCGATCCTCGTGAACCTGCTGCCCTCGACGGGCCAGACGACGGGCTACCTCGATGCGCGGCGCCTCGGGCTGCTCCCGGACGGGGCGCTCCTCGTCAACGCGGGCCGTGGCCGGACGGTGGACACACCGGCCCTGGTGACGGAGCTCGAGAGCGGCCGGCTCCGCGCAGCGCTCGACGTGACCGATCCCGAGCCGCTGCCGGACGGTCATCCACTCTGGTCGCTCCCCAACGCCCTGATCAGCCCTCATGTCGCGGGCGACTCACCAGGTTCGACGCGCCGCGCCTTCGAGCTCGCCGGTGCCCAGGTCAGACGGTTCGCGGCCGGCGAGCCGCTGCTGAATGTCGTCGACCGCTACCTGCTCGAGTGACCGGGGTGACCGTCGCCCGGGACGCCGTTGGGCGGGCGCGCGCTTCGTCGCGGATGAGCGCCAAATGGCGAGCGTTATGAACGAAATCTGGTGGTATCGTTAGCAGCGCTCGCCACAACGAACGATCCTGAGGACGGCCCCCGGCGTCCCCCTCGACGACGTGGTGGAGGTGTCGAACTACGTGGCCGCGATGGAGCACGGCCTCGCCCGGCTGCGCGACGGCTTCCCGCTCTCGAACCGGCTGATCCGCGAGATGCACGGGCTGCTGCTGGCCAGCGGCCGCGGCTCCCGCAAGGAGCCCGGCGAGTTCCGGCGCTCACAGAACTGGATCGGCGGAACCCGCCCCGGCAACGCCGCCTTCGTGCCGCCGCAGCCGGCAGACGTGGGGGCCTGCATAGGGTCTCTCGAGCTGTTCCTCCACGCTCCGGATCGGGGCGTGCCCGAGCTCGTCCGCGCAGCCCTCGTCCACGTCCAGTTCGAGACCATCCACCCGTTCCTCGACGGCAACGGTCGCGTCGGGCGCCTCCTGATCCCGGTCATGCTCGCGAGCGCCGGCATCCTGGCGCAGCCGCTGCTCTACCTGAGCCTGTTCTTCCGCGAGCACCGGGACGAGTACTACCGGCTCCTCGGGCAGGTCAGGATCGACGGTGACTGGGAGGCGTGGGTCGACTTCTACCTCGAG